>ENA-UOVV01000427-UOVV01000427.1-compost-metagenome-genome-assembly--contig:-NODE-427-length-51612-cov-5.710961_pt1 | contig 51612 bp, 41 predicted proteins | sample MGYA00238155_ERZ761577 | MGnify/ENA primary metagenome ERZ761577 (study PRJEB28898, sample SAMN06268775) | compost metagenome | isolation source: Emeryville, CA | place: USA:Emeryville, CA | collected... | reverse complement strand
AAGGTTTGTCCGATTACATTTACCTAATTAAACACTGCGGCGACCCCGGCTGCTCTAGAATCTTCCCGTCAACAAACGTCTGCCGAGACCTATAAATGAATAAACAAACCGTCTCCCCGCTGGCATCGGGGATAGATCGCCGCACGGCAATCAAACAATTGGCTCTGGCCTGTGGACTGGCGCTCTCTGCCCGATCCCTGTCGCTGCTGGCCGACAGCTTTTCAATTCCCACGGATGTGAGCCGCCGCAGTCAAACCGCTCTGAACCCGCAGCAACTGGCACTGGTGCGCCAACTGGGTGAAATCATTATTCCCACTACCGATACCCCCGGCGCCATAGCGGCGGGCGTACACGATTTTATTAATCACCAGCTGGCCTATTGCTACAGCGAGGACGAGCGCATTCAGATTCTCGACTGTCTCGCCCGCATCCAGTCGGTGGCTCAGACCCGTCATGAGCGGGATTTTCTCGCCTGCGAGGCCGAACAGCAGATAAGTCTGCTCAGGGATATGGAAGCGGCGCGCAACGAATTTGATGCAAGCGATCGCCAGGCCTTCAAACAATTTAAAGCCCTTGTCGCATTGGGTTATTACACATCGGAGATAGGCGCAAGCCAGGAGTTGGCCTATGCGCCTGTGCCCGGCGGTTACCGCCCCATCAAGTTCAGCGAAATTGGTAAAGCCTGGGCGCTTAACTGATTGCCCACTCCATTCGATAAGAGCAGCTTATGACGAACACATTTTATATCGGCAAAAGTCAGGAAGTTTACGACGCCATTGTGGTGGGCTCGGGCATTACCGGTGGCTGGGCGGCAAAAGAATTGTGCGAAAAAGGTTTGAAAACTCTGCTGGTCGAGCGCGGCCGCAAGGTTGAACATCGCAAGGATTATATTGGCGAAGGCGTTAAACCCTGGGAGATGCCCTTTCGCGGACAAATCGAAAAATCGGTTGTGGACGAGCAATACCACATACAGCAGCAAAACTACGCCTTCAACGATGCGACAAAACATTTTTATGCAAATGATCGCGACTTTCCCTACCACACACCGGAAAACAAACCCTTCAGTTGGATTCGCGGCAATCAGCTGGGCGGCAAGTCCCTGCTGTGGCACCGCCAGTCCTATCGCTGGAGCGATCTGGACTTCAACGCCAACATGGTGGACGGTCACGGCGTTGACTGGCCATTGCGCTACAAGGACTTAGAGAACTGGTATTCCTATGTCGAGGAATTTGTGGGCATCAGTGGCTCGGTTGAAAATATTCCCGTGCTCCCCGACAGCAAATACCTGCCGCCATTTGAATTCAATGCGGTGGAAAAAGTGCTCAAAGGGCGCATCGAAAAGAAATACCGCGACCGCAAACTCATCATGGGCCGCTGCGCTCATCTGACCAAGCCCGGCCCTCAGCATACAGCGCTGGGGCGAGTTCAGTGCATGGCGCGCAATGAGTGTCAAAAAGGCTGTTCCTTCGGTGCCTATTTTTCCACCCAGAGCGCCACACTGCCTGCGGCACTCAAAACCGGCAACCTGTCCATTGCTACTAACGCCATAGTGCACAGCGTGATCTATGACGATAAAACCAATCGCGCAACAGGTGTGCGCGTCATAGATGCGGAAACACTCGAGACGCGCGAATATTTTGGCAAACTGGTTTTCCTCTGCGCTTCCACACTGGGCACCACCCAGGTAATGCTCAATTCCGTGAGCGAAGCCTTCCCCACCGGCATTGCCAATTCTTCGGGTGTGCTTGGTCACTATCTGATGGATCACCTTTATGGCGCAGGCGCTACCGGCATAGTGGAAGGTTATGAAGATGAATACTATTCCGGTCGTCGCCCCACGGGGCTCTATATGCCGCGATTCAAAAACGTGCTGCGCAAGGATGCAGACTTCCTGCGCGGCTATGCTTTTTTCGGCAGCGCCCAGCGCGAAACCTGGGGCGATCTCTCCCATCGCGATGGCATAGGAGCGGAGTACAAGGAGACTATTCGCAGCGCAGGCCGCTGGAACTTTGGCCTTCATGGTTCGGGGGAAATGCTGCCGCGTTTTGAAAACAAGGTGAGCCTGCATCCCACCCTCAAGGATAAATGGGGTATGCCGCAGCTGCATATCGAATGCGAATACTCGGAAAACGACAAGAAGATGCGCGAGGATATGGCCGAAACCGCCGCCGAAATTCTCGAATCCATAGGCCTTAAAGAAATTTACAAATATGTTCGTGACGATTGGCCGCCGGGATTGTCCATTCATGAGATGGGCACGGCGCGCATGGGCAGGGACCCGAAAACATCGGTGCTCAATGGATACAACCAGGCACATGATGTGCCCAATCTGTTTGTGACCGACGGCGCCAGCATGAGCTCCTGTGCCTGGCAGAACCCGTCACTCACTTACATGGCTCTGACCGCCAGAGCCTGTGACTATGCAGTTCAACAACTCAAGCTCGGAAAAATTTAATCAGCTTCAATCACTACAAAGGAACTCATCATGACGCTCTTGAAAAAAATTGCCGTTAGTTTTGTCGCAGCGATCAGCTTGCTCAGCGCCGGTGTTTACGCCGACAATCATCCCAAGCTCAGTGTGCAGCTTTGGTCTGTCAAAGAAGATGTGGCCAAGGACTTTGAAGGCACTCTGAAAAAACTCGCCGCGATGGGTTTTCAGGGTGTGGAATTTGCCGGCAACTTTGGCCCCTATGCTGACAATCCGGAAGGCTTGAAAAAATTTCTCAAGGACAACGGCCTGGAAGTTTCCGGTGCCCACGTCGGTTTTGCCGGACTCAACGATGAAAACTTCGACAAGACAGTTGCCTTTTTCAAGACACTGGGTGCCAAGTATCTGGTAGTGCCCATGGATCAGCGCGCTTTTAGCCCTGATGGCATAGATGCGGTAGTCGCGGAACTCACAGCCAATGCGGCCAAACTCAAAGCACACGGCCTCTACACCGGCTACCACAACCATGCGCCGGAATTTGCCGATTTCAAAGGCACCACCTATTGGGATTATCTGGCCACCAACACACCCAAGGACGTGATTCTGCAGTTGGATATCGCCTGGGCCGCCATGGCGGGTAAGGATCCGGCTGAATATGTGCGCAAGTATCCGGGCCGCACCATCACCACTCACTTCAAGGCAGCCGTGCCCACAGAAACCGCTGGCAAGCGCGTTATCATCGGTGAAGACCTGGTGGACTGGAAAAACCTGATCAATGCCACTCGCGAAGTGGGCGGTACCCAATGGTATGTGGTTGAACAGGAAATTTATCCCGACAATCTGGCACCCATGGAGGCCATTGAGCTTTCGCTGAACGGCCTGAAGAAAATTCTGGCCGAGATGAACGCCAAATAATATTGGCGAGATAAAAAAAGGGGCTGATGATTCAGCCCCTTTTTTATTGCCGGTTTATTGCAGTGTGGCGGCGCTCTGCGCGAGCCAGTGGGCCTGTTCACAGATTGCCAGAAAATGCTCCGGATCCAGACTGGCACCGCCAACAAGAAGACCATCTATATCCGTCTGCGCCAGAATTTCCTTGGCATTGTGCTTGTTCACGCTACCGCCGTAGACAATGCGCACGGCTTCTGCCACTTCAGCAGAATAGAGTTCAACCAGTTTTGCGCGGATAAAGCGATGCACTTCCTGCACAAGCTCAGGCGTAGCAGCCAATCCTGTCCCTATGGCCCACACAGGTTCATAGGCAATACACAGTTCCTTGCCGCGCAAATCAATTTTGGGCAGCCCTTCATTCAACTGGTTAAAAATAACCTCGTTGGTAATGCCTGCCTCCCGCTCCTCGCGCGTTTCACCTACACACAACACCGGCAGGAGATCGTGATTCAATGCGGTTTGTACCTTGATCTGACAGCTTTGGTTGGTTTCACCAAAAATGGCGCGTCTTTCGGAGTGACCGATTAAACACAGATCGCACCCCGCCTGTTCCAGCATTTGCGCCGAGGTCTCACCGGTATAGGCGCCCGACTCGTAACGACTGACATCCTGACTGCCGATCTGCAATTCCGAATACTTGAGGAAGGTCATCATATCGCGCATGTAGATATGGGGTGGGCAGATCACAATTTGGGCATCGAAGTGCTTGCCGATAAAAGAGGCTACAGAGATGCAGATAAGATCCAGTCCGCCATTGAGCTTCCAGTTGGCGATGACTATGGGTTTTCGTTGTTTTTTCATGTCTGGCGACTCGCTCTGGGGTAAATCTGCCCTGCATTATCTTTATTGATCATCGCTTGCGCCAGCCTTGATACACAATTTACCGGCCTTGACAAAAATCAAATACTTCTGTAATTTCAATAATTATTGAAAGTTGTGAATTCCAAGGTGGATGCCGTGGCTATCGTCCTCACCCCCATGATCCAATCCTGCGTGCTCCATTTCGGCGAAATGGGCAGCCGCTGGGGTATCAACCGCACCGTCGGGCAAATCTATGCTCTGCTGGTCCTGCACGAACAACCTCTGTGCGCCGATGACATTACCGAGGCGCTGGGTATTTCCCGCTCCAATGTCAGCATGAGTCTCAAGGAGCTTCAGTCCTGGGAACTGGTGCGTATCAAGCACCTGCCGGGGGACAGAAAAGAGTACTACTCGGCGCCCGGCGATCTCTGGGATATCGCCAAAACCCTTATCGAACAGCGACGCAAACGCGAAATAGACCCAACACTCTCAACCCTCAGGGATCTGTTGCTGAGCAAGCCAGCGAGCGAGGAAGATAAGTTTGCGCAACAACGCATGCGCGAAATGCACGACCTGATCGAAAAACTCACTGAATGGACGGAGGAGATCCAGCGCCTGGATGCGGCCAAGCTGAACAAGTTGTTAAAGCTGGGAAGCAGTATCGGCAAGGTATTGGATATGAAGGACAAGCTGTTTAGTTCCGGCAAGAAATCCTAGCTGCTTTACACCGCTTCCCTGTTGTGGAGCGGTTTCTCTGGAGGTAATCTCGATGTTTGCAGATACCCTGCTGCTCTCTCGTATTCAATTTGCGGCCAATATTAGCTTTCACATTCTCTTTCCCACCATCACCATCGCACTCTGCTGGTTTCTGTTATTTTTTCGCCTGCAGTACAACCGCACTGGCAATGACGTCTGGATGCGCTGCTATCGCTTTTGGGTAAAGATTTTTGCTCTGAGTTTTGCGCTGGGTGTGGTGAGCGGCATCACCATGTCCTTCCAGTTCGGCACCAACTGGCCAGGCTATATGGAACGCATGGGCAATATCGCCGGGCCGCTGCTGGGTTATGAAGTACTTACTGCGTTTTTTCTTGAAGCTACTTTTCTCGGCATAATGCTGTTTGGTATCAATCGTGTGCCAGCGAAAATACACACGCTGGCAACTGCACTTGTCGCGCTGGGTACCAGTCTTTCCGCTTTCTGGATTCTTTCGCTCAACTCCTGGATGCAGACACCCGCCGGTTTTGAACTGCGCGATGGCGTCGCCTTTCCCGTCGACTGGTGGGCCATTATTTTCAATCCTTCGCTGCCCTATCGCCTGGCGCACATGCTGCTGGCATCGGGTTTAACCGCCGCCTTTTTGATCGCCGGCATTTCCGCCTATCGGCTGCTCAAGGGCGATCACAAACCCGCGCCGCGGCTTGCCTTGAAGGTGGCTGTCTATGCTGCTGCCCTGTTGATTCCTCTTCAAATTCTGATGGGAGATTTGCACGGGCTGAACACACTCAAGCATCAGCCGGCAAAAGTGGCGGCGATGGAAGCGCTGTGGCAAACAGAAAAGGGCGCGCCCTTTGTACTCTTTGCGGTCCCCGATGAAAACACACAGAGCAATCGCTTTGCTATTGAAATTCCGAATATGGTGAGTTTGATTCTGACCCACTCACTGGATGGTGAAGTCAAAGGGCTCAATGAATTCGCAGACGATCATCCGCCCGTCGCGCCTGTGTTCTACGCCTTCCGCATCATGCTGGGGCTGGGCGCGCTGATGCTGCTGGTGTCCTGGTTTGCCAGCGCGCAGCTCTGGCGCAAGGGCGAAGTGTCAAACTGGTGTTTGAAACTGCTGGTTGCCATGAGTTTCTCCGGCTGGATTGCCACACTTGCGGGCTGGTACGTCACCGAGATAGGTCGTCAGCCCTGGCTGGTGAGCGGACTGCTCAAAACCAGCGAAGCGGTAACCACTCAGGCTACAGGTAATGTGGCTCTGTCTCTGATGATTTATCTGTCTCTCTATGCAGTGCTGCTTTTCGCTTATGTGCGCACCCTCTTCGTGATGGCCCGCAAATCCGTGCTGGTTGATCGACCGGAAGAAGTGCGCAGCCTGCAGGATCAACTTAATCCCCTGTCACAAGGGACAACCACTGCAACTTCCCTGGAGGCCTGAGTATGTCACTTGCAGGAGAAACCTATTGGCTGCCGATTATCTTTATCGGACTCATGGGCCTGGCGGTACTTATCTACGCGGTACTCGATGGCTATGATCTGGGCGTAGGGATTTTGTTGCCTCTTGAGAATGAATCCCAGCGCGACACCATGATCGCTTCCATTGGCCCCTTCTGGGATGCCAATGAAACCTGGCTGGTACTGGCGGTGGGTATATTGCTGATTGCTTTTCCCAGCGCTCACAGCGAAATTCTTTACCACTTGTACCTGCCGGTCACCGTGATGCTGGCGGGGTTAATTTTGCGCGGCGTAGCTTTTGATTTTCGCGCAAAAGCGCCGGTGGATCACAAAACTCTGTGGGACAAAACCTTCAAGGCAGGCTCACTGCTGGCCAGTCTATCGCAGGGTTATATGCTGGGCATGTATGTGATGGGCTTTGAATCCTCGCTCGCTGCCTACAGCTTTGCGCTCCTGAGTTCACTCTGCGTCAGCGCCGCTTATGCCTATATCGGCGGCGCTTGGCTGGTGATGAAAGCCGAGGGCGATCTGCAGGCGCGCGCCGTCCGCTGGACGCGAATCTGTGGCTGGCTGACAGCACTTGGCCTCGCCGCCGTCTCCTTTACCAACCCATTGGTAAGCGAATTGATTTTCGACAAATGGTTTGGCAGTCCGCTCAGTCTGCTGATGCTGATCATCCCCATGCTCTGCTTTCTGGTGTTTGTGATCGCGGACCGTTATCTGGCTTACTTTCCCTACGAGAAGGATTTTGGTTGCTGGATTCCATTTACTGCCTGTCTGCTGCTGTTCACATTCAGCTTCTTTGCCCTGGGTTACAGTTTTTTCCCTTACGTGGTACCGGGGAAAATGGATATCTGGCAAGCGGCCTCTGCACCTGAGTCGCTCAAGTTTATTTTGGTCGGCGTTATGTTAGTCTTGCCCAGTATTCTGCTCTACACCGCCTACGCTTATCGCGTCTTCTGGGGCAAGGCCACGCAGTTGCAATACCATTAGTTGAGGCGCCCCGGGGCTCAGCACACCAAGGATTAGAATGAAACTGACACGCCTGGTATGGCTTGCAAGCCTTCTCGGATTATTGCCCTCTGCCGTCGACGCCAATCCCGGTTTCCCGGATCTGGGATCGACGGCTATTCAGTCGCCGCAGTTCGAGATGCAGCGCCTGCTGTGCCAGACCTGCGGACTGGTAATGGATATTGTCTATCTCCCCGAGCGCGAGAGTTTTTTTGCCTCCACCTACACAGGTGATGTCTGGCAAATCAATCTGCATGGCCAGCTGATTGATGTATTGCGCGGAAGCGGACAGCTGCCCGATTCCGGAGTCTTCTTCGAGGATGACAGCTACGTCGACTGGGTTTTTTCCGGCGATGCCACGCCCAAAGCCTATCGACAGATTCTGGATGGTGATGCGCTGAGCGAGACGGAATTTGAAGAGCTTATTGCCACTGCTGACTACAAAGCCATACGCCTGGGCAACAGGGTTGGCCTGTATAACTATTACATTCAGCAGGGTGACAGCTGGTCGCTGGTGTACAAAAGCCATGAGACCCAACCGGGCGAAGCTCTGTTTCGACCTGTGAAGGGCGTGATATACAACTACCCGCAATCAGACAGAAACAGCGAACCTCTGCGCTTTATTCGTTTGTCGCCCCAGCAAAAGCAAAGCAGATACGATTGGACTGATACGGCAAACCCACTCAGATTGCTCAAATTCAAACGTCAGGGCAGAAGCCGCAGCGGCCTCTTCGATTTCAATAGCGTCGGCTGGGATGGTTTATATGGTCGCGGTCAGTTTGAACTGCGCCATCAGGGAGAAATTTTGAGATTCAGCGCCTTTCACCGACGACTCAATGACAACAGAGAGGCGGCACATCTTGAACTCTATCAATTGCCCGACACGAATTTGCCTGCCGCACACATAGGTTTTTTAAGTGTCACCCAGGGAAGACACCATCAGAAGCCCGGGGAGACAGGGCTCTACGTCATCAAGCCAAAATCGTTCAGCGAGCCGCCGACAGAATCCGGCCGCTATCAGACTCTGCATCAGCATTACTGGTGGCGCATGGAGTTTGCAGATCCGGAGTCCCGTCAGGGCAAGCTGCGTCAAGAGTTGTTTATCAATGGATCAGATAGCCTGGCGGAAGTGCCGCTTGCCAAAGTGCCGCCTTCCGCTTTTATGCCGGTACCATTGGAGCTGGATTTTTATCACGCTCTACCAGAGGCGGAAGAAAAATTTATTTACTATCTGCTGTTAAACGATCAGTTTTACTCACCCAACGCCAGCTCGGGCAATTTCTACACCCGCTTGCATCTGGATGAGCAGGAAACGACAGCGGCCTTTGCACAATTGGGAACTCAGACCAGCGAGGACACGCCACTGACATTGCGACTCAGTATGGACTGGATGGCACAGGGACTGATTTATCGGTTGAGTTTGCACAATGGTGAGAGCGAAGTTCCGCTGCGCAAAGCCCGGCTGTCAGCACGCACAGCCAGCGAATCCTGGCAGCAGGATTTCGCGCGCGCATTTGATCAGGATCGTCTCAAGCGTGTATTTGACCCCGCGCTGGAGAGCCCGGCTGCTGACGAATTGTTCATGGCAGAAACCTCAATCCTGGCCATCAGCCCCGCCAGCCGTGAGGAGAATCCCTACGAACTCGCCAACGCCAGCCTCAAGGTGATCATCGCCCGGCTAAGAGCTGGCGATGAAGAGAGCATCGCCAGTGCGGAAAGACATTTTCATCACTATCTGGAAAAGATTTATCCCCACACAGGCCACCACGAAAAAACGCTGGATTTGGCCAGCATGGGGCTGGTTCTGGGTGTGAAATACAACAAGCCAGAAGTCATCGAACTTATATTCAAGGTTTTACTAGACGAAGAGAAAATCCATCTGGCGGAAATTAATAACGATGTGCTGCTATACAACCTCACCTGCTATTACGCCCTGCAACAGCAAAAGGAAAAAATGCTGGAGATGGCAAAACTTGCTGTGAAGCAGGGTAAACAGGCCGAGCAGTTTCTGGCCGACAGTGATTTTACTCACTACTGGCAAGATGAAGATTTTCTGAGGGCCATAGGTGTTGAAAATTAGAAAAACACACATAAAAAACCGGCGTCTGCAAACGCCAGACGCCGGTTTTTTATTTCATTCCTTTACTTCTTTTCGGTCGGAACCGGCTGGTGATCCCGCTGCAGATAGGCGCCGCCTGCTGGCAGCCTGACCTGCCTGTCCTCTTCCACATCAGGACAGGCCCAGTAGTGAGTCACCAGAGTGCAGCGGGTCTTGTTGTGATCCTTGATCACTGAACCACCGTGGTACAGCTGACCGTGCCAGATAAAAACATCACCCTTGTTGCCGATAAAGGTTTCCGACTGCAAACCCCGCTGTTCCAGCTGTTCGCGAATATAGGCCTGGGCCTGGGGCATTTCCTCATTTACAGCCCAGAGTCCGCCGTGGGAAAAGCGGTAGGGCGGAATCAGGTGACTGCCGGGGTAATAGCACAGGGGACCAACCGCCTCTGTCTGATCTTCCAGGCAGATGCTACTGACTACCATATGCCCCTCCACTGGCGGCGGCATGTAATAGGTATCGAAGTGATAGGGCTGCTGACTACCCTTGGTAAAGGTCAGGGAGTTGATCACCAAGGGCTCCGCCTGCAGCAGGCTGGCAAGAATTTCCGCGAGCCGCGGGTGCAGATTGAGCGAGCGGCAGTTATCGGATACCAGAAACAGATCGTTGATTTTGTGGGGATGTTCTATGGCCTCGTCCGGTGCGTCCCGCAGGCGCATGCGGCGACCGGCATAGGCTCCGCCCAGCACATCAATGACCACATCACCCGCCCTTTCGCGGCGCTCTGCCAGCAGGCGGCTGACTTCCTCTTCATAGGTGCGGATCTCTTCCGGTTTGAAAAAGTCCTTCAGCACCAGAAAGCCTCGGCTCTGCCAATGCTCCATTTGCTCGCTGGCCAGGAGAAAGGGTTTCTCCTGTGACCCGAAGGTCTTTTCGATCCAGCGCTGTATCCTGCTTCCCATAAACATCTCCTGGTCAATAGGGGTTTTTATCAGCCGCCAACGATAACGGAGCGGCCTTTTCATCACCAGCCCCAGATTAATCCGTCTCCGGCCACCGAGTTGTTAAAAATGGTTATCGTTTGTATTTAGGGAATGGGCGGTGCTAAACTGCCAACCCTGAATCCCCACCCATGCGAGACACTCCATGAAGTCTTCTCCGAGCTTTTTGCGTCTTATTTGTCTGAGCATTTTTTCCTGCCTGGTCAGTCTGCCAAGCCTGGCAGCCAGTGAGGTGAACCTCTACACCACCCGCGAACCCGGCCTTATGCAGCCGTTGCTGGACGCCTTTACCGCCGAAACCGGTATCAAGGTGAATACCGTGTTCCTCAAGGATGGCCTGGCAGAGCGGGTTGCCAGCGAAGGCCCGCGCTCACCGGCGGATGTGCTGATGACCGTGGACTTTGGCCAGCTGACCGAGCTTGCCGAGCGCGGCCTGACTCAGGTTATCCGTTCAGAGGTGCTGGAAGCCGCTGTTCCCGCCCAACTGAGAGATCCGGAAGGCAACTGGTATGCCCTCTCCATGCGCGCTCGCACCTTTTATCTGGCCAAGGGGCTGGAGCAGAAAGAGTTTACCTACGAAGAGCTGGCGGACCCGAAGTGGAAAGGCCAGGTGTGTATCCGTTCCGGACAACATCCCTATAACACTGCCCTTATCGCCCACATGATTGCCAGGCACGGCGAGGAAAAAGCCGAAGCCTGGCTGAGAGGCGTCAAGGCCAATCTGGCGCGCAAGGCGGGTGGCGGTGACCGCGAAGTGGCGCGGGACATCATGGGCGGTCTCTGTGAGATAGGCCCGGCCAACTCCTATTACGTGGGCCTTATGCGCAGCGGTGCCGGCGGTGCTGACCAGAAGAAATGGGGCGAGTCCATCGACGTAGCCCTGCCGCGCTTCAAGGATGGCGGCACCCATGTGAGCATTTCAGGAGCCGGGATAGCCCGCCATTCCCCCAACAGGGCGGAAGCCGTCAAGCTGCTGGAATATCTGGTCTCTGACGCGGCTCAAGCTATCTATGCCCGCGCCAACTACGAGTACCCGGTAAAAGCCGGAGCGGAACTGGATCCCCTCATTGCCGCTCTGGGTCAACTGACGCCCGACACAACTTCCCTGCGCGAGATAGCGGCCCACCGCCGCGCCGCCAGTCTGCTGGTAGACAAGGTGGGTTTTGACAACTGACAGGCTCCCCCTGATACCCACCGGCTCCCGCTTCGGTTATCGCCTTTTTGGCGATCTGCGCAGTGGCTGGTGGTTCGGCTCCCTGGCAGTGATGCTGCTGGTGCTGCTGCCGGTGCTCGGCTTGCTGGGCTATGCCAGCCAAGGCTCGGGTGATCTGTGGAGCCACCTGCGGACCTATGTACTGCCTCAGGCCCTGAAAGACACGCTGCTGCTTCTGCTGGGCGTGGGTGCGATGGTCATCACCATAGGCACCGGCAGCGCATGGTTGGTGACCGCTCACTCATTCCCCGGGCGCCGGTTTCTCAGCTGGGCGCTGCTGCTACCCCTGGCGGTACCCACCTATATAGTCGCCTTTGCCTATCTCGATCTGCTGCACCCGGTTGGCCCTATCCAGACCTGGTTGAGAGACATTCTGGGTTACACCAGCCCAAGGGAATTCCGCCTGCCGGATATCCGCTCCATGGGCGGCTGTATTCTCTTGCTGGGGTTGGTGCTCTACCCCTATGTCTATCTGCCCGCCCGGGCACTGTTCATGATGCAGGCCTCGGGGCTGCTGGAAGCCTCCCGCACCCTGGGAGCCTCACCTGCCCGCACCTTTTTCCGTATCGCCTTGCCACTGGCGCGTCCCGCCATTGCCGTGGGCGCCAGTCTGGCGCTGATGGAAGCGATCAATGACATAGGCGCGGCGGAATTTCTCGGGGTGCGTACCCTGACGGTGTCCATCTATTCCACCTGGATCAACCGCGGCAGTCTCGCCGGCGCCGCCCAGATCGCCCTTTTCATGCTGGTGCTCGTGGTCAGCCTTATTGCCTTGGAGCGCTGGGCCAGACGCCATCAGAGATTTGCCGCCAGCGCCCGCCAGACCCGCATACTGGCTCCCCGGCCCATCCAGAGCGCGAAGGGTTGGCTGCTGGTGCTGCTGGCCTGGCTGCCGGTGTTGCTGGGATTTGTGCTGCCCACCAGCTACCTGCTGGTGGAAGCCATCAAACGTCTGGAATTTGCCGGTGTGGAAGCGGTGATTCTCAGGGAAACCTTTAACACCCTTAGCCTCGCCGCCGTGGCCACGCTGGTGACCAGTTTTCTCGCCTTTGTACTGGCCTACAGCCTGCGCCTGGCCCACAACAGCCGCGGCGCTCTGCTGATGGTACGCACAGCCAGTCTGGGTTACGCCATTCCTGGCACTGTGTTGGCCATAGGCCTGCTGGCACCGCTGGGCTGGCTGGACACAGGGCTGGCTGATCTCTCCCAACAACTTCTGGGCGCCTCCAGCGGACTGCTGATTTCCGGTACCAGCTTTGCGCTTATCTACGCCTACTGCGCCCGCTTTCTGGCCATTGGCAGCGGCGGCCTGGAGGCGGGGCTTTCCAAGATTCCCCTGTCCCTCGACGATGCCGCCCGCTCCCTGGGCGCCGGCGCCAACCGCCGCGCCGGACTTATTCATTTACCGCTGAGCCGCGCCCCTCTGGCGGCAGCCATGCTGCTGATCTTTGTGGACTGCATGAAGGAACTGCCCGCCACACTGCTGCTGCGGCCCCTGAACTTTGAAACCCTGGCCACCCATCTCTATGCAGAAGCCGCCAGAGGCACCTACGAAAGCGGCGCCATTGCCGCATTGCTGATAGTGCTGGCGGGGCTGGTGCCCATACTGCTACTCAACCGCTACGGCAGCCGCCAAGTCAGTGCATAATGGCGCCCTGTTGAAATCCGTGACCAGAACACCATGACCAACAGCTCTCCCAATCTCACCCACACCCTTCGCCTGAACCGGCTGCACCACAGGTTTGACGGCAGGCCAGTGATCAAGGGCATCTCCCTTGAGCTGGGCGCTGGGGAAGTGCTCTGTCTGGTGGGGCCTTCCGGCTGCGGCAAGACAACGCTGCTGCGACTGTTGGCGGGACTGGAAAGAGTGCAGCAAGGCGAGATAACCCTGGATGGCCAGCTCATGGCCAGTGAGGCTTATCACCAGCCGCCGGAGGAAAGAGACATAGGACTGGTATTTCAGGACTTTGCCCTGTTTCCCCATATGACACTGCTGGACAATGTGGCCTTTGGTTTAGCCCGGCTGCCCAAGGCCGAGCGCAAGCCTCTGGCGCTGTCCATGCTGGAGCGGGTCGGGCTGGCGGACAGAGCCGAGAGCTATCCCCACCAGTTGTCCGGCGGTCAGCAGCAGCGGGTGGCACTGGCCCGAGCGCTGGCGCCCCGCCCGCGCCTGTTGTTGCTGGATGAACCCTTTTCCAATCTCGATGTGCGCCTGCGCCAGCGCATGCGACTGGACACACTGCAACTGCTCAAGGTCTCAGGCATAGCCTCAATTCTGGTAACTCACGACCCGGACGACGCCATGTTTATGGCGGATCAAATAGCGCTGCTGCGCGATGGTGAGCTGGTGCAGCTGGGTACGCCGGAACAGCTCTACCACCAGCCCAAGTGTCCCTTCGCTGCCGAATTCTTTGGCGATATCAACCGGCTGCACGCCGAGGTAAAACAGGGCAAGGTGGAAACCGCTTTTGGATGTATTCCAGCGCCCGAACTGGAAGAAGGCAGCCGCGCTCTGGTGCTGATTCGCCCCGAAGCCATTCGACTGACAGAGAACACAGGTGCACCTGCCCGCGTGGTGGAGAGCCGCAGCCTGGGTGCCAGAGCCCTGGTGAACCTGACGCTGGAATCCGGCGAACCTCTGGAAGCGCAGCTTGCCAGTGACAAGCTGCCAGCAGTGGGAGATGAAGTAAAACTTCAACTGGATTGGCGCGGAGTATTTGTATTTAAAAACGCTTGAACTCGCGCTTGATCACATCGAACAGCGGATTGTTTTTGCGCGACAATTCGGGAGTTTTTCCAGCCTCAACTGCCTGCCAGTATTTCCATCCCAGCTCACCCTCACCCAGCTCATAGTCATAGCCGTCCCACTCATCCTCGCGAAACGAATAGAAGGCCCAGTGGATTTCATGACGATTGAACAGATCGATCAGATCGGCCAGATATTCCCTGCAACCCTTGTTGCGCCTGAAGCAGCCGAATTCACCTGCCACCAGATGATTGGGCGCAATGGATTCGCGCTTTGCCCATTGGAAGAAAGGCTCCAGATAGGCTGCCAACGCCGCCTTGTTCCATGATCGCTGTTCACCGGCAAAGGGAATTTCACCGGGATAGGAATAATTTTTCCTGTCGCGGAAATTGCCCGGACTGGTAAATGCATAGGGCTCGTAGATGTGGAAGGAATACAGCAACTTGTCATCGGGCAATTTCTTCCAGTAGGTAAAGGCATTGGGCTGGGCGTACCAGCCCGCATCCAGCATGATAGGCGTGCCCTTGTCCTGTGCACGTATGGCGCTGACAAGCCGCTCATAGAATGCGGGCAGATCACGCGCGCTTTCCCGATACTGTTGATACCAGTCGATATAGCGCGATGGATCACCCTGCTCCGCAATATCCGTATCCATTTCCGGTACTGGCTCGTTGATAAGGTTATAGCCGTAAACCGCCGGATGATCCTTCAACTCGCTGGCGAGATCGCTCCAGAAGGCGACTGATTGATCCCAGTAGGATTTGTCCTGCCACAGGCGCATATCCCTCTGCCCGTGATTGTGCTGAATCCAGCGATTGCCGGGCAGGCTCAGGGGCACTATGACCACTTTAATCTGATGCTTGTGGGCCCAATCCAACACCTGTCGCAGCTGTTGCAGATCCTCGTCGACAAGACCGGAATACTTGTCGAGACTGCCAAACAAAAAATCCCTTTCCTGCCCTTTCCATTTGCTGAACGTGAGTCTCACCCATTCAACTCCCAGCTGCCGGGCAGCCAGAAACCAGGCTTCATCCGGCTGGGCGTTGAACCCATTGGCACCCTTGCGTTGCTGATTCCAGAAATCCATTTTGCTGTCTGCCGCAACGGTGCCGCTCAGCGATATGACGAACAGCAGACTGAAAAGCATCCATCGGCTTTTACAGTCCTTGCCTGTCAAGGTGTCTGCAAAAAAAGTCATGCCCATCTGCTCCGGTTTCCGCTGCGGCGCAGCCCAGTCTGCGCTTTACGCACGGCAGGAATCCTAGCAGTACAAGCGCCAGCAACACCAGAACATCAGCCATACCTCCACCCGACTTGCCCGATGATGGGGGCGCTTGAGGGACAGAGGGTGCCCGCGAGGCAACCACATTAATCTGTTGTTCTCTGGTTGCCGTGTTGCCGGTGCTATCCGTGGCCGTCCAAATCACTGTGGTTTTCCCCACAGGGAAAGGACCTGTTCTATCGGGGGTGACGGCAACAACCTTGTCCACCAGATCAACTGCCGTCACTGTTCCCGTATCCACTTCTGTAAGCTCTCCTGTTGCGTTAACCACAATGTTAGGCCGCAAGCTAATCACTGGAGGAGTCGTATCGATTATTTCAATCCGTTGTTCGGCAATGGTTATCAATCCGCGAGAATTGGTGGCAACCCAGAAAATTCTGGTTGGTCCCAAGGGAGCATACTTGTCTCCGCTGATCCTTGCTCTTATCTCGCCATCTATCGGATCAATAGCGACCGGAGGAGAGGAGTCAAGCGGCGTCCAGGTATCTGTAGCTTCTATCGTCAGCGGCTTCAACACGGGAAACACCGGGGGCTTGAACCTGGCAGGAAGATCTCCATCGGTAACAAGGAAAATCGAATTCAATGTCTGGACAACAGTGTTGCCATCTGAATCCCTGACGCTAATGCGCAATGATCCCAGAGATGGTTCGGATGCAGTTGGAATTTTTGCACTATAGATATTGCCCCGTTTTGTTGTCGTTAGACGTTTCCATTCGCCATCACCCTCCAAACGGTACTCAAGCGTAACATTCACACTTCTTGTCGAGGTGGCTCTGGAGGGAGAAAGCTTAACCGCTACCTGAGCATTACCCGTCAAAATTCTGGTTTTTTTGCCATCACTGATAAAGCTGACGTCCTCGATCACCGGTGTCTCCGCAAACCATGAGCCGGCATAAAGAGGCGAATTCGGATTAAGCGTCATCTCAACGAACGATTCATCCTCCATCCCCATAAAGCGGGTTTTCATGCGAATACTGGCATCAAAGCGAGAACACTTTTTCTCAAAAAGATGGATGCTTGTCTGAGTAGAATTCAGATCTTCTTCTGCAAGCGGCTGCTGATTACAAAAAAACTGATAAAAAGCATCATTCCAGTACGCATTTTTCATCTCATCCCGTTGATGAGAAATTCCATAGGAAAAATTACTATAATCTCCAAGCCCGACAGTATCACCGGTAGAATATGTCATCTTGAAGAGAGCGCCGGAAAAGAAATAGCCGTTATTTTCAATTGAAAACCTGTTGTCGACACTCTCGTAGGCAACAGCCTTCTGACCTTTGAATTCATCATTAATAACGACATAACCTGTTTTGTCGAAAAATGCCAAGGGGCCGGACTCAAAGAGCTGTGTGTAATAGAAAGCATCTTTGGGATCTTCCAGGACATGAAAAACCGGATAGTATTCAAACGACTCCAGAGAAATCAGATCACGGTAAACTCTGGCCTTGAAGGGCCTGTAATGAATCTCAGGCAGTATATATCTGTGTGTTCTGTGAGCTTTATAGTTAAATGTCTCCAGCGCCTTGAGACCTATGGCCAACATAACGCCATCAGCCAGCTTTTTTTGATCCTTGTATTCGAAATCAACTCTGCCCATTTTTCTGGCATCCACATCAAAGCTGACTGACTTTTTAATACCGCCTTTTAAATACAGCTGCGATGAAAAAAACTCAAACTCGCCTGATTCGGGATCAGCCAATTCCAACACCGGAGAAACAGTCATCCGAAAGTTGCTGGAGACTTTGGACGTTCTGATAACTGTGTGATCCGTAAAGACATCGTAGAATGAGGAATCCATATTGAAGGGTGTGAATTCGTAGTCAACAGATACATATTTGCTGCGAAATTTATCGACGGGAATAGCATCGCCCTTGTCATCCACTATCTTGTCTATGGAAATATCGTAAATGGCGTCGTCGGGAGAGACTTTTATAGCTATATCACCATCCACCCTGAGATTCTCCCTGAAAACATAAGACAGCCCCTCTCTGCAGCCCTCACCACCAATAAAGGTGAAGACAAGACTGTAGCGCCCAGGAACCACCTGTATGCCTTCCTTCGGCATAGACCATCCGCAACTTCCCATTTCAGAGTAATGAGCGAACTTGTCTTCGCCATACACCACTGTGTTGTACAGCCCGGGCGGCGCATCTATCTTGATTAATGCCGCCTTGGTAAAGGCAACAGGCACCCGCAAATAACCAGACGACTGCTGCAGCCTCAGGGCGGATTCATAGTGCATGGGAACATTCTCTGGAAAAGGCACCAGGCTGTTAACTGACAGGGATACAGTCCAACTCCTGCTCTCGCCCGGTGCTAAATTTGCCGTTTTGGTTCCGGGAATGGACAGAGAGGCTCCAGAGGGAAGTTTGCCAGCAACCGAAGAGAGTGTGATCCGCTGATCTGTATCGGAGATATTTTTTACATTGAGTGTTTTCTCAGCGCGCCAGTTGGATGATTTCAGATCAACTCGACCAAAATAAAGCTGTGCTGGCGTTGAAACAAATTTTGCGTCCAGTGCAGCGAGAATATCCAGCCGCCCGGCACCTTGGGTATACACATCCAAACCAATATCAACCGCATTGGCGACCAACAGGGATTTGGCTTCTTCGGGCGTCAAATCCGGATACATTTGTTTCAAGAGTACTGCCGCTCCGGCCACATGGGGGGTCGCCATACTGGTGCCATCTTCAGGCATGTATTTGCCATCTGGCACTGTGGAGACTATCTCAACCCCCGGCGCCACCAGTTCCGGCTTAATGTAACTGACACCCGACACCGGACCCCTGGAGCTGAAATAGGCTATCTGATCCTCATGATCTGTGGCACCGACAGTAATGACCTTTTCCGCATTTCCCGGTGAATCAATTCGGTAGTAGTAGCCATTGTTGGAGGCGGCAACAAGGGTAATAACTCCTGCATCCACAAGCGCGTTGGCGGCCTCTGACATGGGCGCATCAGGACCGCCCCTTCCCGCCAGACTCATGTTGACTACATCCATGCCATCATCGGTCAGCGGATCGCCATCGGGATCGGCCGCCAATTCCATACCGGCGATGATGCCGCTCTCCAGACCATAGCCATCGTCCCCCAGTACTTTGAATGTGTAGAGTTTTGCATCAGGCGCAATGCCGCGAATCTCACCCTTAGCGGCAATAGTGCCCGCCACATGGGTGCCGTGACCATAAACATCCATGCCATCTTCAGCGGTGTCATCCTCTACAAGATTGTAAGCGGCAACCACCTTGCAGCCCTCCCCCAGACAACCGCCCAGATCCGGATGGCGATAATCTATGCCGGAGTCCAGCACACCAACCTTTATTCCCCAGCCTGTCAGCGGGTAATGGCGACTGTCATTGCGCTGCCACACCTTTGGCAACTCCAGCAATTCTGCACTTCGCGCCCTTGAAGCACTGACCCTTGTATCCGGAGTGACGGAGACTACTCCCGGCAAACGTTTGATTTTTTCAATATCGCGAGGCGAGGCGGAAATCGCCATGCCATTGATCAGATAGGTAAATTCACGATGAATACCGGTGGCCAGCCTTTCATTGAGCATTTTGGCCGCCAATTTTTGCTGGGATTCACGCAATTTCTGCTGTTGCGACTGCACTACTTTGGTCAGCTGCTGTCGGTTCTGTGCTTTGAGTGATCGCGACTCCACGCCCATCTTGCGCTTCTGCGCGTGAATATAGGGAGCCAGAGCCTGCTCTTCGAGTTTCACGATAAATCGGGTGGATTCTTCTGCTTCAGCATCCAAATGAACAAATTGGGACTTGTGAATCTCCCGACCGTTATCTTTTATCGTGAATTTTCTTTCAGCGCCCGGCAGGGCATTAACGAAAGACTGATTTTTTGAAGGAGGGGTACTCCCGACTGCAAAAGGAGAGAGGCAACACAGAATGAGCGCAAACAGGCGCACAAACCTTATACAGCATCCGACAGAGCACATAATTTTTACCGTATCAGAAGAAAAACAATCTGGCTTCGACATCAGAACGCAGGCATAAAAATGCCTGCTTTGATGCAAAAAGACCAAAGACAGAAACTGAAACGATTGGCTCGTGGATTTGCGTATTAATGCAAATTTATTGATTTAATAAATAATGTCGAATAGATCCATCAATACATATTGATAAACAGATCTTTTCGGATCAAACCGGTGGCGCAGACTATCACGATAAACTTTTATTGAAAAGAAAACGGCCAGACACAAAATATGCCTGGCCGTTTTCTGTCATACACCCGCTCTAACGATTAAATTTGAGTCTCAAGCGACGACGGGCACACAACAACACAAAGAGCAGCGCCAGAAACTCATACCCCACGGAACCGCCGGATTTTTTACCACCCGATGGCGAAGCAGGTGTAGGCCTGGGCGCAACTGGCTGTGCTTTGACAATCAGGGTTTGGATCTGAACACTCGTATTCCCTGAGTTGTCGGAAGCAACCCAGAGTATCTGATGCTCACCCACGGCAAAGGGGCCCGTCTTGTCTGGCGTCACACTGACTTCTCCATCCACCAGGTCCTGGGCACTGGCCTGAACCGGGTTGTCGACTGTCATACTTCCTGCAGATGCAGTGACAGTAGTCAGGCTTTCCACAACCACAGCAGGAGGCGTGGTATCAATCACATTCAATATCTGACTGGTGCTAAACTCAGCGCCATTAGGAGTTGTGACACGCCACTCAATCCGGTGACTACCCAAACCATAGGGACCAGCATCTGTTGTCGTTGCCGGAATACGTTCACCACTTGCATTCTGCACAAATACCTCTGGCCACTGATAGTCAGTGAGGGGTCCGGTAGCCTCAATAGTAAGCTGCGGCAACACCGGGAATCTCCAACTGGCCTCACCTTCAAGCCCCAGCAAGAATATGGAATTGAGCGTCTGAACTGTGGATCGCCCTTCATCGTCCTTTATTGACACTCGCAACGATGCCAGATGGCTTCCACCTATTACCGGCAATTGCGCGAGATAAACATTTCCAGTATTGGTCAACGGCAAATCAGTCCAGCCTTCATCATTTTTCAGCTTCAATCCAATACTGACATCCAGTTTGCGCGGTTTGTCAGCATCAACGGGGGAAGGGGCCACCACCAGTCGCACTTCAGGTGACTCACTCTTCAACCCACGGGAGACCTCACCCGCATCAAGCAGCGCCAACTCCTGAATCGCAAGGGAATCTACATGCCCGGTCTCTTCATCAATAGCAGCAGAAGGCAGAAGCACTTCCACCGTGGATATGTCACTTGCGCCGAGAAACCGGGTCTCCATCTCTGCCTCCACGGTAAATACCTCACAGTTCCTTGCTGCGCCAACATTGGCGAGCAAGGTTTTTTCGATAACACCTTCACTTATCCGCTGCCCTTCACAAGAGATGGCGTAAGAAATGGAATCACCAAAAACGGTATGAGTTTCATCCTTCATAAAGGAATAACAGAACGGACAAAAACTATGGTCAAAGGAAGAGATTTGCCGAGCTCCCGACTCATAGACAAAATAGCCGGAAAAGTAATAGCCATTATTCTCAATACTGATCCGAGGCTTGTTGTGCTCAAACACAAAATCATAAGGGTATTCAGGCAAGGAGCTCAACTTGAAAATAGACCCCTTATCGATAAACCCGAGAGGCCCGGTATCAAGCAGTGCCGATTTCCACACATAGTTTTCTGACCAGAACTCCTGATTGAGAGTCACTTCCACGCGGGGGAACCACTCACCTTTTTTCAACTCTGCCAGACTCGCATACAGTCGAGCTTCAAACGCCACCTGATGAACCTCATCCAGCGAGGAACCCATACTAAAGCTGGATTTTCCATCCAGGCCATAGATCTGCCCCAAGGTAACGCCAAGCTTGACACCTGTAAAAAGGTAGGTCGGATCGTGATATTCAAAATCCAGCCACCCCATATTACGCATATCCACTGGAATCTTTTTGCTGCTGGACAAACCATCATCCAGTACCCCACTGATATAAATCAGCGTATTGTCAGCATCCATTTCATTGAAACGTTTCTGCAGTAGCAAACCAAATGAAAACTGAAAATCGGGATCCAGCTTGTTGGATTTTACCAATCGAGCCGAAGAGGAAAGCGGCGCGCAAGTGAAGAACTGTTGCAACATAAACGGGCCCCAGAAAGTGGAGCAATAGCCGGCGACGGTATACTCATCCAACGAATGTCTGACACCATCCATATCGATGACATCATCAAGACTCAACTCATAAACGGCTTCGTCACGAGTTGCTGTCACCTGGGTTTTGCTTTGCAACTCAATATTCCGACGCAAAACCATGGAATCCGGCCAATCACAATCCTGCTCTGAAGCGAATTGCCAGATGGTGTGATATGTGCCCGGACGCAAGGGAACGTACAAAACTTCATCCTGCTCTCCACAGTTCACATCATAGTAACGTGATAGATTCTCGCCATAAACCTGTACCGTGGAAAGCCCGGTAGATCCCTTCAATCGCAACTGCGCCGCTTTAAAAAGCGTTACAGGCAAGCGGAACGACGCGTTGTTATGACTTAGCAACAGGTTGGCCTGATGATGAAGTGTGTCTTTGTCTGCGAAGGGCAAAACCGAGTTATCAACATTGACCCTCACATCAACCTGGGCTCTGCCACCTGCAGCAAGCTGCATTTCACTGTTGGAGAGAATCGAAAAGGTCACGCCCGCAGGAATAAGGTCACCAATCAGCAATTTCAGCTGCTGAGTCTGATTCCCCAGATTGACCAGAGAGAGGCTGAAATCCTGACTCCATGTAGCCTGATCAATATCGACATGGCCCAGCGCCACCAACGGCATGTCGGCCGCCACTGTCAGATCCAATGCAGCTGATATATCCAGTAAACCCATGCCCTGCTCAAACACATCAAATCCCAGATCCTTGGCGCTGGCAAGCAAACGGGTTTTTATCTCTGCCGGTGTTGCATCAGGAAATTTCTGCAACAGCAGCGCTGCCGCACCCGCCACATGAGGAGTGGCCATACTGGTGCCGTCCAGAGCGATATACTCGCCTCCGGGCGCAGCAGAATTGATTTCAACACCCGGCGCCAGAATTTCCGGCTTAATAAAACCTTTGTTGGACACAGGTCCACGTGAGCTGAAGTCAGCAATATTGTTTTCGCGATCAATGGCACCGACAGTAATCACTTTTTCGGCTGTGCCTGGTGCAGAGACAGTAAAGTATCTGTCGCCTTCGTTACCGGCAGCAACCACCAATACCACACCCGCGTCCATTGCCTGGTTTGCGGCATCCACCACCGGAGAATCAATAACGCCCGGAGATCCCAGACTGAGGTTGGCAACATGCATCTGGTCATCGGTAAGCGGATCGCCATCGGGATCAACCACTTTTTCCAGCGCCTCGATAATGCCGCTATCCAGACCGAAACCGTTATTGTTCAAGACTTTGTAGGCATAAAGTGAAGCTCCCGGAGCCACGCCTTTAATCTCGCCATTGGCAGCCACTATGCCGGCCACATGGGTGCCGTGACCATCCACGTCCATGACATCATCCACATCGCCTTCTCCCGTAAAGTTGTAGCCACCGACCACCTTGCAGTTGGGACCCAGACAGCCACCCAAATCCGGGTGGGTGTAATCAATACCTGTATCCAGAATGGCGACTCGAATACCTGTACCTGTCAATGGACGATCCTGATCATCGAGCCTTTGCCAAACGCTGGATAAACCCAGTGCAGGGACACTCTGAGACAAATTGGCGCGCACCTGGTTGTCGAGATAAACATCCACCACACCGGGCATTTTTTTGATGCGCGCTACATCGCCCGCCTTCGCTGTGATCACCAGCGCATTGGTCAGGCTGATAAATTCGCGGTGACTGGCAATCAGCAGTTTTTCCTGACGCATTTTGGTCAGCAGATTCTGCTGTGCCTTGCGCAATTGCTGTTGATGATTTTGGGATTTTTCAGCCAGCTGCTGACGGTCAGAGGCTTTCATATTGCGCGAGTCCACGCCCAGCTTCGCGCGCTCTTTTTTCAGATAGGGCACCAACGCCTCACCTTCCAGTTTGACCAGCAGACGCACAGGCTTTTGCGGATCACTCAGCGCCAGCTGGCGAAGACTCTGAGGCTGGGATCCAGGCGATGGATTGGAAACAACCGATTCCAGATCCTGCTGGCTGGTCAGAATTTGACTTTCCTGCACCTCAGCCAACGCGGGAACAGCCGCCGATAGACAAAACGATAAACAAACAGAAACCAGGCCTTTGGTTAAAAGGCGGCTGACGGGGCTCGTCATAGTGGACTCCTTTACCAGAACACGCTTTGATTTATTGTTAAAAAACTGCCGGAGCACACTAGCATGACACCCGTCCCGGCGAAAGGCGATTATTTCCAATTACTTCATTGGTTTGCGACACTGTTACGTTTGATCACACGCGGTTCCGCATAGGGATACAAGCGGCCATCCCGCAACTGGATGATCTGGCTGGCGCCCATGCTGGGCCAGATGCGCAGTTCATGTCCCAGTCCGGTCAATTCCTCCTGCAGTTTTTTATCCATGCTGGCTTCCACAAAGAGCACATTGGGATTCCACTGCTGGTGAATGCGCGCCTGATTCAGAGCCTCATCCGGCAGACGATTGTCCGCCAGCGTGTACAGAAGATTTTGCGCCACCTGCGAAATGATTGTCGGGCCACCAGCGGCACCCAACGTCATCACCGGCTGATCGCCCTTGAACACCAGAGTGGGACTCATACTGGACAGGGGACGCTTGCGCCCGGCTACGGCGTTGGCTTCGGAACCCACAAGTCCAAAGGCGTTGGCCGCTCCCGGCTGGGCGGAGAAATCGTCCATCTGGTTGTTGAGCACCACGCCGGTACCCGGAATCACTACCTTACTGCCAAAGCTGGTGTTTACCGTGGTGGTAATGGCCACCCAGTTGCCGTAAAGATCGGCGGCGGCTATGTGTGTGGTGTGTTTTTCCAAATCCTTTTCAGCAGCCTCCTGCACCTTGAGCAATTCGCGCGGATCGCTGTAGCTGACAGTCTTCGCCACCTCCGTCAGACTGATGTTCTTCGCCAGCAGCTGACCATAGGCTTTGTCCGCCAGCCCATCCGGCACCTCCACAAAATCGCTGTCACCCAGCCACTGGGCGCGGTCAGCAAAGGCGTACTTCATGGCTTCCGCCAGCAGGTGATAACGCTCCGCAGGCGAGCGTTTGGCCCAGTCCAGCGCTTCGAGAATATTCAGTATCTGAGCCACATGAGTGCCGCCGGAACTGGGAGGCGGAAATCCGTAAAGTGTGTAGCCGGCAACTTCGGATTTCACCGGTTCCCGCAGACGGGTGCGGTAATTGGCGAAGTCCTTGCGCGTGATCAGGCCACCGTTGGCCTTCATCCAGCGCTCGGTGCGGCGCGCAAAATCGCCGCGATAAAAATAGTCCGGCCCCTTGGCCGCCAGCTGACGATAGGTGTGGGCCAGATCCGGCTGCCGCAGCAGGCTACCCGCTGCCAACGGCTTGCCTTCATCATCGAGAAAAATCGCTGCGCTGGCGGGAAAGCGGGCGAGATTCTGCGCTGTGGCTGCTATGCGCTCCGCCTTGGCAGGCGACAGGGGAAAACCCTTTTCCGCCAGTTCGGCGGCGGGCAGAAGAACCTCCTTGAAGCCCAGCTTGCCGCCCAGCTGCTGCACCTGATGGAAGGCTGCAACCGAACCCGGAACACCCGCCGCCAGCGGACCTGTGCGGCTCAGCTCCGGATCAACCTGACCATTGACCATGTACATATCTCTGTGGGCCGCCGCAGGCGCCATTTCGCGGCCATCAATGGCGATGATGCGACCGTCAGCCAGGCGCACCAGCACAAAGGCGCCGCCGCCGATACCTGAATTGTGGCCATCTACCACCCCCAGGGCAAAGGCCGCTGCCAGGGCCGCATCCACGGCATTGCCGCCCTTTGCCACCACCTGCATCGCCAGCTCGCTGGCCAGAGGATTGACTGTCGCCACAGCCACCTTGCCGTCAGCGCTGATCCGGGCGTAGCCCTCCTTATCCAGCACAGAAACGGGTTGCAGTTCCTCCGCCTCAGCAGTGCAGGCGAAGGCCAGCAATACCGTTAGCACCAGGCCAATAACTCTGTGCCGGACAGGGCTTTTGATCTTGCGGTGGGATGCGACCGGAAATAACAACTGCATGGGCAGCTCCTGCTGATTGCCAAACGAAGTGCCGCAGGTTACCCCTCAGGAGCTCGGGTGTGAACCCGGCAACGCCACAAAGATGCCCAATAGCGGGCCGAATCGGCTGCGCGAGTTCCCCGCCCCCTGTGCCCGTGCTAGACTTGCGCCCCATTTACAACAACAACTCGGTGTTCTTGTCCGAGCGCAAAAATCATCAACCGGCAACCGCCTTTCTATGCTTAAACGCCTGCTCAGTATTATCAGTCCCCGCGCCAGCAAAACCTCCCACGGCAAGCTGCGGGTGATACCACGCGACCAACACAATATCTCCCGCAAGAACATCAGCCCGGGCGCACTCAGGATCATCAAACAGCTGCAGGAATCAGGTTACGAGGCTTATCTGGTAGGCGGTGGTGTGCGCGATCTCCTGCTCGGCGGTGAACCCAAGGATTTCGATGTGGCCACCAGCGCCAAACCGGAAGAGGTCAGACGCCTGTTCCGCGGTGCGCGCATCATTGGTCGCCGCTTTCAGATAGTGCATGTGCGCATGGGACGCGAAGTGGTGGAAGTCACCACCTTCCGCGGCAATGATGAAGAAGGCACCCAGGTAAAACGCAATGAAGACGGTATGCTGCTGCGCGACAATGTCTACGGCACTGTGGTGACCGATGCATTGCGTCGCGACTTTACCGTCAACGCGCTCTACTACACACCAGAAGATTTTTCGGTGCACGACTACACCAGCGGCATGGAAGATCTCAATCGCCGTCTGCTGCGCATCATTGGCGATCCTGTCACCCGCTACAAGGAAGACCCGGTGCGCATGCTGCGCGCCGTGCGCTTTGCCGCCAAACTGGGCTTCCAGATAGAGCCGCAAACCGCCAGACCCATTCGCGAGCTGGGCAATCTGCTGGTGAATGTTTCTCCCTCGCGCCTGTTTGAAGAAGTACTCAAACTGTTTCTCAACGGTTCTGCCACTGCTACCTTCCAGTTGCTGCGCGAGCATGACCTGCTCGCCCATCTGTTCCCCGGCACTGACGACGCCTTGGACAATGCGAGTGACGATCTGGGAGTCAGGCTGATCGAGCAGTCCATGATCAACACTGACAAACGCATTCGCGCCGATAAGACTGTCACCCCTGCTTTTATTTACGCCGCACTGCTCTGGCCAGCGCTGCAACAGGAACAGGCGCGACTGTCAGCGTCCATGCCGCCCATGGCGGCCTATGGCCAGGCGGCACAACAGGTAATGGCACAACAGCTGGCACGCACCGCCATTCCCAAACGCTTTTCCATTCCCGTGCGCGAAATCTGGGATCTGCAACACCGCCTGACCCAGCGCTCTGGCATGCGCGCCATTCGCCTGCTGGATCATCCCCGCTTCCGCGCCGCCTACGACTTTTTGCTGATGCGCGAGGAAGCCGGTGAAAAACTCGATGGGTTGGGCAGCTGGTGGACTCACTTCCAGGCCGCCAGTGAAGAGGAGAGGGAACAGTTGATCAAAAACCTCAACAAGCGCGAAACGGGCGACAAGCCTCGCCGTCGCCGCGCACCTCGCCGCCGCAAACCCGCCGGGGAGGCGCCTGCGGGTGACTGAGTCGCCGGTCAAGGCCTATATCGGCCTGGGCAGCAACCTGTCAGGAGAGCTGGTCAGCCCCCGCGCCCAGGTTGAACTGGCCCTGCAGGAGCTGGCGCAGCTGCCGGATTCCCGCCTGCTGGCCCAGTCGCCGCTGTTTTCCAGCAAGGCAGTGGGCCCTGTGCAGCCGGACTATGTCAACGCCGTTGCCTGTATCGAAACCCGCCTCGCGCCTCTGGCACTGCTGGATCAACTTCAGGCACTGGAACAGGCCCATCGGAGGGTCAGACTGGAGCACTGGGGCCCGCGCACACTGGATCTGGACCTGCTGCTCTACGGCGACCAGCAGATAGATCTGCCGCGGCTCAAGGTGCCCCACCCTTACCTGACCCAGCGCAACTTCGTACTCTATCCCCTGGCCGCCATAGCACCGGATTTGGTGCTACCCTGTGGCACCAGCCTGACACGGCTGTGCGAGCTCTGCCCCCGTGGCGACCTGCTAGTCTTGGCCAATGCCTAGGAGTCTGTGTGGACGCGATTTTTGAAGACCTGCAACTGGATTTGACCGGCCAGCAACTGCCCCGCTATCTGGCGGTGGAGGGTTGCATAGGTGTGGGCAAAACCACCCTCGCCCGCAATCTGGCGCGCCTGTTCAACTACGACATGCTGCTGGAGCAGGCGGAAGAAAATCCCTTTCTGGCGCGCTTTTATCAGGACCCGAAGGCCACGGCCCTGCCAACCCAACTGTTCTTTCTGTTCCAGCGCGCCAACCAGCTGGAAGCCCTGCGTCAGGACGATATGTTCGAACCGGTCAGGGTGGCGGATTTCATGATCGAAAAAGATCAGCTGTTCGCGCGGGTCACACTGGATGACGACGAGCTGAACATCTATCAACAGGTCTACAACCGGCTCACCATCAACGCACCCACACCCGATCTGGTGATCTACCTGCAGGCACCGCTGGATGTACTGGCGGAGCGCATTCGTCAACGCGGCAACTCCATGGAACAGGGCATCAGCCTCGATTACCTCAAGGCGCTCAGCGACGCCTACACCGAATTCTTTCATTACTACGACGGCGCGCCCTTGCTGATCGTCAACGCCAAGGATCTGGATCTGGCGCGCAACCGCGACCACTTCCGTCAGCTGGTGGAATACATACTCACCATCAAGAGTGGTCGCCACTACTACAATCCCAATCCCATGCTCTAACTGCCCAGCGCCAACGAGGGAGTCAACCATGCCATACAGCACCCTGCCGCCCGACGCCGGTGGCGATACCGCTCTCACCAAAGCCATCACCATCAATACTCTCTACAAGCTCAAGCAGCAGCGCGAAAGATTTGTGGTTATTTCCCTCTACGATGCCCATATGGCGGCCATGGCCCAACGCTGTGGTGTGGAGGTGGTGTTGATCGGCGACTCACTGGGCATGACGGTGCTGGGCTACGACTCCACCATACCTGTCACCATGGAGCAGATGATCTATCACGTGGAAGCTGTGGCGCGCGGCAACAACAAGTCGCTAATCATTGGCGACCTGCCCTTTATGACCTATGCCACGCCCGAGGATGCACTGCGCAACTGCGCCCGCATCATGCAGGCCGGTGCCCATATGGTGAAACTGGAAGGCGGCGCCTGGCTGGCGGAAACCGTGTCCATGCTCGCCGCCCGGGGTATTCCCGTGTGCGCGCACCTGGGCCTGACGCCCCAGTCGGTCAACAAATTTGGCGGCTTCCGCGTGCAGGGCCGCGATCCAGAGGATGCGGAAAAAATTCTCTCCGATGCCAAGCTGCTGGCGGAGGCGGGAGCTGATCTGCTGGTGCTGGAGTGTGTGCCCTCGGCGCTGGCGGCGCGCATCACCCGCGAAATTCCCATTCCCACCATTGGCATAGGCGCGGGTCGGGATACTGATGCCCAGGTGCTGGTGATCAACGACATTCTCGGCCTGACGGAAAAGCCGCCCAAGTTTTCCAAGAATTTTCTGCTGGAAGCCAGAGACATACCCGGCGCCATGCGCAAATATGTGGCGGATGTCAAAGCGGGCCTTTTCCCCGGCGACGAAAATATTTTTATCTGATCGCAGGCAGAAGACAGAGCCAAAAACAAAAAGCCCCTGACTTTGACCAAGTCAGGGGCTTTTTCATGAAATCTGGTCGGAGCGAGAGGATTCGAACCTCCGACCCCCTCGTCCCGAACGAGGTGCGCTACCGGACTGCGCTACGCTCCGACACTCTGGCACCTGCCGGCGCACAGAAGGGCGCATTATATCCATGCGCAACGCCGTGTAAATACAAAAAAGCCGACGATTCCAAAGAAGCGTCGGCCAAGACCATACTAGAGTACAAACAAAAGGGGGAGAGCCCCAAAAACTGGTGGGAGACCCAACTCCGACCCCACTGCCCATCGGTGTCTGGTCAAACCAGTTAACTGAAGTATTAACCAGCCACCGCAATACGCCAGTCGCCAATCTCTCTGCCTTAAATTGATTAGCAATAACAATCGGCGAGTGATTCGGATTGGCTATATGTTGATCAGAGCAGATTATTTAATGAACCGAGAGTCCCACCGCCTCGCTGATCAGGGATTCCAGTCGCAGTGCAGTGCCGGAGCGCAACACATAGTCATCCAGCATTTTGCGCAGTTTGCTGAGTTTTGAACGCGCAGTGCGAAATTCCTGGGTGATGGGCTCATAGTCCAGATGATGATCCTGCACGCTGAGTTTGGCGATTTCCGACAGCTCGCAGTGCACGGCGCTGATGATGTCGTAAAAGAAATCCTTGCGCTCGATACTGGCGGCCTCCCAGTAGGCTTCATCCAGCCCCTGGCGAAGTTCCTCGAGTGTTTTTACAGCCTTGGCAATACTGGTCATAGACAAATCTCTGGGGTGTGAACAAAAAACCGTGCTTGGAGTATAGGTAGTTTTGGCGCACTTGCCGTCTCTCCTTGCCGCCCGAAGCGCGACTCAGCAGAATAGCGTCAGTTTTTCCCTTCACTTTCGAGACTCCCTTGCCCGCCGCTGAACAACTTTGGGTTTTTGTCACCCTCACCTGTGTGGTGTCCGCCAGTCCCGGTCCGGTGATGCTCGCCTGTATGGCCTATGGCGGTCGCTACGGTCTGGCGCGCGCTGGTCTGGCCATGCTGGGTTCCACTCTGGGCAATCTGCTCCTGATGCTCCTGTCCGCACTGGGTGTGGGATTGGTACTGGGCCACTCGCCCGGATTCTTCGAAGCAATTCGCTGGCTGGGTGCCGTCTATCTGTTGTGGCTGGGTCTTCAGCTGTGGCGCAGTAGCGGCAAAAACGCCGCTGGCAACGCGAACGGCCTGATCGAGCCGGGCATGGAGCTGGTGCTCAAATCCATGGGCGTCGCCCTGAGCAATCCCAAGGGCGTGATCTACTTTGCCGCTGTCTTTCCCCAGTTTGTTCTGCCGGAGGCGCCGCTGGTAGCGCAATTCGGGCTGCTGACGCTGATTTTTGTCGCCATAGATCTGGTGTGGATGCTGATCTATGCCGGTGCCGGGCAACTGATCATGGGCTGGCTGAAGGAGGATCACCACAGGCGCTGGTTTGATCGCGCCTCGGCCGCCGCGCTGATGCTGGCGGGCGTGTTTCTGCTGCTGTTCAGTCAATGATTCAATATGACTATTTGCCAGTGACTTGCGCTATGATCTGCGCAAATATCCAGTTGCCGAGAATAACAATCGAGTTACGTGATGATAGATACGCCCCCTCCACCCGCGCGCAGCACATCCAAAAGCCAAAGTCTCAAGGCACTCAAAAAGGCTCCCACCCTGATTGATGTGGCCAAGGTGGCAGGTGTTTCGCCCATCAGCGTATCGCGTACCATCAATCAACCGGAACTTGTCTCCCCGGCAATTCAGCAAAAGGTGCGCGAAGCCATCGCCCAAACCGGTTATCTGCCCAACAAACTTGCCGGCAGTCTGGCCAGCCGCTCCAGCTGGCTGGTGGCTGTCATAGTCCCCACCATTGCCAACGCGGTGTTTGCCGAAACAGTGCAGGCCATTACCGATTCCCTGTCCCGCGCCGGCTATCAAACCCTGCTCGGACTTTCCTCCTACGACATTCAACAGGAAGAGGTACTGCTGACCACCATTCTCGGCAGCCGCCCCGATGGCATCATCCTGATAGGAACACAGCACACGGTGGAAACCCGCCGCCGTTTGCAGCAGTCGCCGATTCCGGTGGTGGAAACCTGGGATCTGGCACCGGACCCTATTGATGGGCTGGTGGGCTTTTCCCACTCCCGCGTGGGTCAGGTGGTGGGTGAATATCTGCTGGCCAAGGGCCACAGACGCTTTGCTTCCATTTCCGCTAACGACCAGCGTGCGGTGCGCCGTTTCGGTGGCTTTATGTCGGCGCTGCGCGAAGCGGGTATAGAGAATCTGGCCAGCCGGACGGTAGAAGCCCCAGCCCGCTTTCAACAGGGACGGGAACAACTGGCGCAACTGCTGGATGCCGGAGAGAGTTTCACTGCGGTCTACTGCAGTACAGATACCATTGCCCACGGTGTTATCAGCGAGGCACTGCACCGCGGTCTGAGAGTGCCGGAAGATCTGGCAGTAGTGGGCTTCGGCAACCTGGACTTCGCCGCCCACACCTACCCGTCAATCACCACTGTGGCAGTCAAGGGCGAAGAGATTGGGCGTCTCGCTGCAGAGGCGCTTATCGAGCGCATGACCAACGATGAGGATGAGGCTCAATCCGGCTGCCGGATTGATGTGGGCTTCAGCATTATCGAGCGGGAAAGCGCCTGAGTCCGACTAGAAATCCCCGCCGCGCAAAATTCTCCTGACCCTCTGCAAGGATTCGCTCACCGGTGAGCCCGGCTGGGCGTAACGCAACCCCTGCTGCACAAACTGTTCAGCCTGGGCGCTCTGGCCCAGCTGCACATAGCTCTGTGCGATCACCAGATAGAGTTCGGGTGCGCGTCTGTCAATGCGCAGACCGCGCTCGGCAGCGGCAATGGCGGCGCTGTAGTCATGGCTGTTGTAGAGAGAGCGGGACTGGTTGATCAGACTGGTCACCGCCGAATTGGGCATGGCCGGAGGCGTTTCAGGTGCCTGCTCCTGCGGCGGTGATACAGGCGGCAGTTCTTCCTGGGGCCAGGGACTTTCTCTGGTTTCACCGCTTTCAATCACCGGAGGCAAATCCCGCACACCGGGACCGGCACAGCCCGCCAGAACACCCAGCACCAGCAATACCGCAACAACGCGCAATCTGTTCAAGGTCGAGCCTCCTCGGAACAAAACATTGGGAAGGTAAATCAGGGTCGCCACAACCTCTGCCACCAGGGGCGATCACCTGTGGTGAGAACACAGGGCACCGTCTGGGTAGGACGGCGCGCATCGCGCAAGGGCAACCACACAGCTCCAGCACACGCTTCCGCACTCAACTGACCGCTGGCCGAATCAATCCAGTCAAAACTCACTCCCGGTGGCGGTTGCAGATTCAGTCCCTGAGTGGGCAGGCCGCGCATAAAATCGGCCCATACCTGCAGGGCACCTGCGGAACCCGTCAGCGGAGTAGTGCCATTGTCGTCGCGTCCCAGCCAGACCACCGCCAGATGCTCGCCGCTGAAACCGGCAAACCAGCTGTCGCGCTGATCGTTGGTGGTGCCCGTCTTGCCCGCCAACGGCAGGCTGGCCGGAAACTGATTGTAGACGCTGCGACCGGTTCCCTCGCGCAGCACCATCTGCAGTGCATACTGCAGCTGAAAACTGGACTCGGATGAGAGGCGTTGCTGCAACTGCAGGGGGAAGCGGTTGAGCGGCTCGCCGGTGGCGGTGAGCACCTCGCGAATGGCGCGCAGCGGTGTATGAACACCTTCCGCCGCCAGTGTGTGATAGATGCCAGCCACCTCGTAGGGCGACATATCCACCGCGCCCAGCAGCACCGACGGATTTTCCACCAGACGCCCTTCGAAACCCGCCATACGCAGGGTTTGGGCAACCTTGTCGACCCCCAGTTCCATACCCAGGCGGGCAGTGGCCTGATTGTAGGAGTGGGACAGTGCCTGATGGAGGGGCACCTGACCGTGGCTAACACGATCAAAATTCTGCGGTGTCCACTGGTTGCCACCACCCAGATCCACACTCACCGGCTCATCGGAAACCAGCGTGCCCAGATGGTATTTTTGCGGCTGCTCCAGCGCTGTGAGAAACACAAAGGGCTTCACCAGCGAACCTATGGGACGGCGCGCATCCAGGGCGCGGTTGAAACCTTCAAAACGCACCTGGCGATTGCCCACCAGCGCCAGCACCTCACCACTGCCCACGCTGGTGACCACCAGCGCGCCCTGCAGCTGATCCGTCTTGTGTTGTTTTTCCAGCTGCTGCAAACGCTGGGTCAGCGCTTGTTCCGCCTGGCGCTGCACCATGGGCGACAGACTGGTGAACACGCGCAGCCCTTCCGAGCGCAGATCTTCTTCCTTGTAGTCCTGGGCCAGTTGACGTTTGACCAGTTCCACAAAGGCGGGATAGCGCACCAGACTGGTGTTCACCTCTTCCACTATACCGAGCGGTGCCGCCTGGGCGCGTTTGAGTTGGGCATCATCAATCAGCGCTTCCTGATGCATGACCTTGAGCACCAGATCGCGGCGGGACTTGGCCCGCTCCGGATGACGCCAGGGGTTGTAATAGGAAGGCCCCTTCACCAGACCAACCAACAAGGCGATCTGTTGAGGCTCCAGCTCCCGCAGCGGCTGGCGGAAATAATGATGGGAAGCCAGGCCAAAACCGTGGATGGCGCGGGGGCCGCTCTGGCCGAGGAACACCTCGTTGACATAGGTCTCGAGAATTTCGGACTTGCTGTAGCGCCACTCCAGCAGCACCGACATTATGGCCTCCTGCACCTTGCGCCGCAGATGGCGCTCGCGGGTGAGGTAGAAGTTCTTCACCAGCTGCTGGGTGAGGGTGCTGCCGCCCTGCACCACATCACCTTCGCGCAGGTTCACTACCAGAGCCCTCACGATAGACAGAGGCGCAACACCGTGGTGATCGAGGAAATTCTTGTCCTCCACCGCCAACAGGGTTTCCCCCAGAAGTGGCGGCAGATCACTGAGCTTTACCAGAATCCTGTCCTGCACATTGGCGGGATAGATGCCGCCGATTTCCTCCGGCTCCAGCCGCTGCAAGGGAATGGAGGCCCCGGCAATATCGCTGAGCCGCGCCACACTGCCCTCCACTATGGCCAGGCTGAACCTGGCCGGCTCCTCCTTCTTGTCCCAGAAGTCGAAGCCGCGGCTGTGGATCTGGTAGCTGACGTTATAGGTGCTCAGCGGGCGGCGCACCACCTGACCGGGAGCACTGAGATTGGACACAAAGCGGTAGCCCAGCGCCTGCAGCTCCTGCTCGAAAAGTGCCGGGGTGATGGGCAACCCCTCGTAAAGCTCCAGCGGCCGGGCATAAACCCGCGCCGGCAGAGACCACTTCTTGCCATCGAACTTCTCCCGCACCTGCACGTCCAGCACAGCCACCCAGATAGCGGTGAGTAGTACCAACAGCAACAGCACGTAAAAAAACCACAGGCGGAACAGCGCCCAGCCGTGACGGCGAGGCTTGGTTTTGGTTTGCTTGGCGGGGCGACGAAGGGAACGGCGTTTGGTCATGCGGCACACTGGCACTGGGATAAAAAAACAGGCGCTAGTGTACTGACCTGCATGGAGATAATCGAGTTGCGCTTTCACCGATGCGGGGTATTTTGCATAATGCCGGGCCACTTGGCACAACCGAGACGAGAGAATGAGCAAGCACTACCACATCTACGGCATAGGCGCGGCCCTGGTCGATACCGAAATTACCCTCGAAGATCAGGACCTTATCGCCATGGCAGTGGCCAAGGGTGTGATGACGCTGGTGGACGAAGCCCGCCAGCACCAGCTGATGCGCCATTTGGAAGAACATCTGGTGGCTTCGCACCGCGCCAGCGGCGGTTCGGGCGCCAACACCATCATGGCCGCTGCCCATTTCGGCTGCCGCAACTTCTATTCCTGCAAGGTGGCGGACGATGATAACGGTCACTTCTTTCTCGACGACATCAAAGCCGCCGGTGTGGACTACGCGCAGACCGGCCAACTGCCAGCGGGCATCACCGGCAAGTGCCTGGTGATGATTACTCCCGATGCCGAGCGCACCATGAACACCTTTCTCGGCATCAGCGAAACCCTCTCTGTAAACGAACTCAATCCGGAAGCCATAGCCGCTGCCGAATACGCCTATATCGAAGGCTATCTGGTGACCTCACCCACAGGCCGCGCCGCCGCCATTGAATTGCGTCGCCAGGCGGAAGCGGCAGGCACACGTACAGCGCTCAGCCTTTCCGACCCGGCCATGGTGCAATTCTTCCGCGATGGCTTGATGGAAATGATTGGCGAGGGCGTTGACCTGCTGTTCTGCAACCGCGATGAGGCTCTGGGCTTTACCCAGACCCATCATCTGGAAGATGCAGTGGCATCCCTGAAAAAGATTTCACGCCGCTTTGCCATCACCTGTGGCAGCGAAGGCGCGCTGGTGTACGACGGCGAACAACTGTTGAAGATTGCACCTCACAAGGTGAAAGCCGTAGACACCAACGGCGCAGGCGACATGTTTGCCGGCGCCTTTCTCTATGCCATCACTCACGACTACAGCTATCAACAGGCTGGCGACTTCGCTGCCCTGGCTGCCGCCAGGGTGGTGTCCCAGTTCGGGCCACGCCTGAATGCGCAAGAACATCAAGAGCTCAAGGCCGCCTATCTGAAATAATGGAAAGCACACAATGATCATACTAAACAGCTTTACTTACGTTGGCCCCAACAGACGCAATGACATTCCGGTGCAGGAAGTCTCATTCGTACTGACCGAAAACGAGCGCGCTCAACTCGGCAAAATTTTCGCAGATCTCCCCGACATGCTTTTCGAGCTGAATAATCTCTGGGGTATCAAGCAGCATTTCAAATTTTCCATCGCCGCAGAAAATCCAATGGGCGCAGGACTGGCCAGCCTCTTTGCCACACAAGCATTGATGATTCAAAGTGCAGCAGGCCATATCGTTTTTATTCAGGGTCTGGCTGCGGATGACAAGCTGGCCGATGCCCAGTGCTATTTTGAATTTGATGATCCGGATACTGCCGTTGCGACCACTGAATTCTGCAAGGATCTCTTCAGCCAGTTGATTAATGGAACAACACAGGATCTTGACCAACTGGCTGCAACACTTGCTCCAAAACTCAACCAGTTGATTGAAGACGCCAAACCAAAAGCCACGCCGGCAGATACCCGCACGATTCTCGATGCCGCCAGCTTTCGCGGTATACCCTGGCTGAAACTGGAAAAAACCGGCCTCTCCTATCACGACGGCGATTTCAGGCTGCGCAAGAACAGCCTGCTGAATCTGGGACAAGGCTGTAACCGCACCATGATTGACGCCACCTTTTGCGTCGACAGATCAATGGCCTGTTTTGAACTCATCAGAGATCGCGAAAAATTGCAGTCGGCGCTTAGTGTGCTGGAACTGCCTCAACCCAAACGCGATATGGAACTGGGTGCGCGCAATTCCGTTACCCGCATACTGCGCACGGCTGAACGCATTGGATATCCGGTCAGCATCAAAACCAGCAGACGCCGTCAGGGATTGGATTCAATTCACAAGCTGATTAACAGAAGCGAGTTGGAAGCCGCCGCAGAAAAACTGCTGGCCGTGGAAAGAAGCATTCTCGTGGAATCCTGGGTCGCCGGAAACAGATATCGAATCCTAGTTGCCAATACGCGACTGATGGCTGTATTGCGCGCCGAACAGAAAAACACGCTCAAATGGGTCAGCGAATCCACACAACTGCATCCAGACACACTGACTGTCATCGCCAAAATTGCCAATTATTTTCCTGTGGGCATCATGGAGATCCATCTGGTGGCCGAGGATATTTCACGCGCACTGACGGAACAGTCTGGCGCTGTTGTGGATGTCAGACTGGCACCGGCACTTGACGATCTTGCAGTCGATCATCCCGATCTGCTCAAACGCACAGCCCTGGCGTTTGTCGACTGGATTTATCCCGATCCCGCCAAGGCGAGAATTCCCTTGATTGCAGTTACCGGCACCAACGGAAAAACCAGCACCTGCCGCATGATTGACCGGGCCTACCGTCTGGCCAACTACACCACCGGCCTCACCTGTACCGATGGCTTTTACGTTGGCGACCAGCTGATCAACGAAGGCGATTTTGCCGGTTTCCCCGGTCACCTGAGTCTGATCAACGCAGCGGCCATTCAGGTTGCCATTCTGGAAACAGCGCGAGGCGGTGTTGCACAGATGGGTCTCGGATTTGATCGCTGTGATGTAGGTGTTTGCCTCAACGTCACCGAAGACCATCTGGGACAGTACAGCATCAACACCCTTGAAGACCTGACAAGACTCAAGTTCAGCATCATGTCGCGCGCAAAAAAAGCCGTGGTGCTCAATGCTGACAATCGCCCCAGTCTGTCCATGAAAAATCAATTGTCCGGACAAAGGGTCTGTCTGGTGTCAATTACCCATTCTTTGGAAACCTTGTCTGCCGCCCATACGGATGTCAACTGCTTTGCGCTGCTCGAGTCCCGCGATGGACAGGAATGGCTGGTGATTCACGATAAAGACCAGACAATCCCCGTCATTGCCGTTGCCGACATGCCAGTAGCCATGGGCGGTGCCGCTCGCCATTACATCGCCAACGGACTTCACGCTGCCGCTGCCTGTCATCTGAACGGTCTTGCCATTGAAGTCATTCGCGAGGCGCTCGCCACTTACAAACTTTCCTTCGATATGGCGCCGGGCCGCCTCAACATTCACAAGGGGCGCGGCATTACTGCCATCATGGATTTTGCACAGAACCCTGATAGCCTGCGCGAACTGATCAACTTTATCGACACCCTGCCAGTTACCGGGCGCCGCCTGCTTGGCCTGTCCTGTTCTGCCAACAATACGGATGAACTGATTCGTGCAACTGCGGCAGAAGCGGCGGGCAAATTCGATCACTATGTCTGCAAGAATTTCAAACTCTCGGAAGAGCGAACTCCCGATGAGGTACCCCGACTATTGAGTGAAGGTTTGCTCTCACGCGGCGTTGATGCCTCTGTCATCAGTCAGATTACCGATCCGATGGGAGCCGTAGCTGCGCTGTTCGACATGGCACAGGAGGGTGATCTGGTGGTATTGATGACCGGCCGCGTCCATAGAAAAGAAACCTGGGAAATGATTCTGGACAGACTCAGTTGAGTCCCCATTCACCAAGCCAAGGCCTTTCCATGAAAAACAAAAAAATATTTATTGTCATGGGTCCTTTCCGCTCGGGAACCTCCCTGGTGTCAAGGATACTTCAGCAATTTGATATCAGTGCCGGGCCGGAAGACGAGCTCTACGAAGCCACCGACTGGAATCCGGCTGGCTACATTCAGAGACCGGACGTTACCCTGTTCAACACCAGCATGATTCGTCAGGCGGGCGGCAATCTCACTGAACCGCCACACCCGGAAGCGATTGCCAGTGCAATCGACCGGGAGTTTTTTTCTTCGCTGAATCTGTCGTGGATTGAAAATTACGCATCAGTTGTTATCAAGGACCCCCGATTTTGTTTCACACTGCTCGCCTGGATAAGGCACAGTATCTTTGCAGATTCCGAGGTGTATCTGATCAGAGTGTCGCGGGATATTGAAACAACCGCCATGAGCGCGCTGGTGCACTACGATGTGAAACACTATTGCGGCAATCATCCGGATACGGCCCGACAGGTGATTCGCTCCTACGATGCCTTTGCGGCATGGCACCTCGAAAATCTGGATTTGCCGCACTTTCATCTGGTGTACGAATCCCTGTTCGAAACACCGGAAAAAACCATCAGACAAATCGCCCGTTTTATCGGCAAGGAAGATGAACCAACCATCAGCGCCGCACTTGCAGAACTGGATGAAGGCCGCTCGAAAATTGACAGATTTTCGCCCGCAGGGAATGAAGAAGTGTCCACTCAGGGCTGAGTGGAAATAGTCGCATTCACACGCGACCAGCGCAGATGGGACACTCGGGATCTCGGCTTAGCCGCAATTCCCGCCACTGACTGAGGCGAGCGTCAAAAACCAGCAATTTCCCTGCAAGGCTGCCAGCTGGTCAGCCTGATATTCATTGACCAGCGGTTGAATAATGCTGTCCAGATCACCTTCCATCACGGCATCCAACAGGCTGGCGACTTCGCTGCCCCGGCTGCCGCCAGGGTGGTGCCCCAGTTCGGGCCGCGGTTGAGTGCGCAGGAGCATCAAGTATTGAAGGCAGCATTTTTCATGCCTGCCTAACACGGTATTTAAGCTTGGCGGTCTTGCACTAAAAAGCCACGCCAATAGATCGCTGCCAACGACAAAACAATCAACACCAAGGATGGATAGACGATCAGCGGATGGAACAACATCTCTATCAAAGATAGATCGCGCACCGCCATTTGGGACGCTACGCCTTCTCCAATAATGACAAAAGCCAGGGTCGAAGGCACCAAACCAAGGCAGAGGCTACCCAAATACACTGAGTACCGCACACCCGACGCAGCAGAAAGAAAATTCACGAAATAAAAGGGTAGGATCGGGATCAGTCTAAGGATCAAGAGTGACTGGAATGGCGCCTTGCCCACCAATTGAAAAAACCTGAATCGATGTTTTTTTACTGAATCGATAGCGAGGTTGATTCCGGCAACTCTAACGATCATCCAAACCAGGCTCGCACTTAGGCTTGCACCGAGAATAACCACAAAAAAACCTGTAAAAAAGTCAAAGAAAAACCCCGCAAGCAAAGCCAGCAACGCCCCCCCTGGCAAGCCCACAGAGAGCATCGCAACATACACTGCAAGAAAAAGCAGTACAAAGAACAGGGTATTCTCCGCCGCGATGAACTTTATCCAATTCAACGCTTCGAAGATATAGGTCACCACTTCAGTACCGTAGATCAGACCCAATATAAAAAGGGCACAAAATATTAGAATACTAGCGCGCGAGATACAGACGCCAATCTTCATTGCTCAACCTTAAAAGCGACGAGAATATCATCCTCATAATAGCTTTCGCCAAAGACCGTTCTTATACGCTCTAGACATTCTGCGGGAATTTCCACATCCAAATCCTCCCTTGACTTGCGTTTGTGATAAACCAAAAAATCAACATCAGTCCAATCTTCCAAACCAACAGAATCAGAAATCTCACTAAGATGACGCACATGCTTTAAGTCTACCTTAGTGGTATCAGCATGATACTCGCCATACTTTTTTTCTACGCAAAAACCACTCAGAAAACCTGCGCTGACCTGCTGTCGATGTACCGCCTGGTCCAGATACCAGCGATTCCAGTGCCACTCCATATGCCAGGGGACAAGCACAATATGGTAAGTGCGCGGCTGTTGCTGCGCCAACTGTTGATAAAAAGCAGACAGAGGCTGATTATCAAGTGCTTGATTGTAAATATTCCTATGCCAGTCATAATCAAACTGATAAGCCATATGGCCAGTAAATTGATTTATCGGCTGATGGTACTGCGCCGGCAAGGGCCCGCTAAGGTAGAGAGCAATCACGCTTGGGATGCTGGCGAGGAACACCACCCAACCACGCCCGCACGCAATACGCTGGATAACTTCACTCAAACCTATCGCCATCCACACCAGCAGAATCGGCAAAACTGGCAGAGCATATCTCGCCGTGACCAAAGGATGATGAATCCAGGCCGCTCGACTCAAAACGATAAACAGGACAGAAAACAACAGGGCAAACAAAAGGTAACCGGCAAACAGGGGATCGCGAGCTAACAAGCGATACAAGCCCGTTAACACAAGTGCCAGCCATACAACTATAAAAATAGTATGTGAACTGCCCGCCAACAACTGCAAACTAACGTACAAGCTATCAAAACTAACATTGTCAACCCCGCTTTTAACGGCCAGCGACGCATAGTCGTTAACCAAAGGTGGGCCTATGCTCAACCCCAAAAAAAGCAATAGCCCCAACCCAAGAAAAAACAGACTGACAAGATTCCGCACATCTCTAGTGGCTACAGCCCGATATAAAGCACCAGCACCAAAATACACAAAGGGCGCAACCAAGATCGTCAGTGTTATTGGCTGCAACCAAGCACACAGAGTGGCGAACAAAATATAAAGTACGGCCTGGTATCGCTTTCGCTCGCGAAACCATAGAAAAAAAATCATTAACGCAGCAAAAGCCAACAACACGGTCAGAGCATAAGGCCTTGCGGTTCTACTGAAATAGATCAAGATTGGCGACAACGCCAGAAGCAGAGCAAGCCAACCGCTCTCACTGACGCTCAGTCTGGACCTCACCATCCAGGGAATAGCAAGAATGGCAGCCAATCCCGCAATCAATAATGGTGCGCGCACTAAGTTCTCAGACAGAGGGACGAGGTTCGCCAAGAAAGCGTAAAATAAGGTAAGCGGGATGCTGTGGTCTGCGTGACCAAAGGACATAAATATTCCAACAAAGTCATCACCCAACAACTTATTGATTGCGTGCCACTCGTCGTCAGCAAGAATCTGAATCGAAAAATCTTTCAGCCGAAAAAAGCACCCCAACAAGAATGCCAATAGGCAATAGCTAAACAGCCGCAAATTATTATGGGGGGAAAGTTGGTCAGCCATAATTACTCACTTGATGCCCCACGAAACACCCTATTAAGCATGTGCGCAACCGAAACTCTCAAGACACCCGCACCATAGACAACACTTGGCCAAAGCTTTATTGATGATGCTTCAGGAAAATATTTTGTCGGGCAAGTTACTTCACCAATCAAAAAACCGCGTGCAATAATTTGCGACAGCATTTCATTGTCGAAAATAAATCCATCGCTATTTCCCTGCAAATCAATGGCTTTTAGTACTTCACTGGAAAAAGCGCGGTACCCTGTATGATATTCAGATAATTTTGCACCAGTGCAGAGATTTTGAAATGCCGTCAGGCATCGATTGGCAAAGTACTTGTAACCCGGCATTCCCCCCTTAAGGGCGCCCCCGCCCAAAATCCGCGAACCTAATACGACAGGGTAGAGCTCCTCACCTATGATAGACACCATCGCAGTAATTAGCTTTGGCGTGTATTGATAGTCTGGGTGAAGCATGACCACTATATCAGCACCCAACCGCAAAGCTTCTTTGTAGCAGGTCTTTTGATTGGCTCCATACCCCTGATTTTTAGCATGGACAATAACGTGCTCAATACCTATTTCTTTCGCCAGCAGATGAGTATTGTCATGACTTGCGTCATCGACGAGAATCACATCATCAACAATATCTCTTGGTATCTCCTCATAAGTTCTAAACAAGGTCTTACTAGCATTATAAGCAGGCAAGACCACAACTACCTTTTTCCCGCGGTACATTATTAGGCCCCTAAATAGTCAGCCACATGAGAATTTTATGAATAAGTACGAAAAGCATGGCCTCTTCACTCATTCATAGGTGGGAATATAACAGGTCACTATTGAAGACGCAGCGTCTAAATCGATCAGTGAGAATTAATCACACTCAAAAATATCCTTCTGCTTGAACGATCGATTACTGGCGACTCACTTGTTCCACATATGCCAAGTGAGCCGCCTACAGAATCTTGACCCTCCCAGACTAGCTCAAATCAAAACCCAAGATTATTAGTACAATCAAGATTTGAACACGACAAAACCAGGACATGCTGTATAGAGAGCCCCATTCTAACATTTGCCCCACTATTCACTATAGACATTTCTGCCAATACATGCATCTGTGCCAACTCATAATCCATTGGATTGGTTGAAAATTGATACTGAGGGTAAGCTAAGTTGGCCTTATTTATGATGTTAATTAAATTCTGTCTTGATATATGTGCTCGGAAAAGCTTAACTCCACTCCATGACACACTAGTTTGAGATTGGCTATATGGAGATTTCGTGAGGTAAGCTTGGCCAGCGCGAAGAGGAGACGAAGCAAATGCGACTTGATGGTCATGCATCACCTGCTCTGTATAATTTCCTCCAGGAGCATTTACCAAGTTTACCAATACTGCCAACCATTTTGGGTTGGCTAAGTTACTAACATCCTGAAGGTAAATCACAAAACTCAACTGCCCCACTCCTCCGCCAGAAGCCTCCATGATCGGCATAGTAACGCGAGCCTGCAATGTAAGATCCCGATCTGGATACAACCAAGGCATCGGTCTATTCGACCACAAATAAGACCAAACTGCATGCGGCCCGCCCCCCACCACATTTAACTTGGGAAATGTTCTGGAGTCTAAGTAAATACCAGTATTGGCGCCCTGCATCTGGTAAGAGTTGCCTCTTAATGCGGTAGGCCACTGCGCCTGATATCCGCGCTCATAAAAATTTCTATTGCCGACTACGTAATAACCCGTAACGTCTCCAGTTGGAAAGGTAGGGCTTGTAGACAACTGGCTATTACCCATATGCCTAACAACCACATATGGCCGATCAAATCTCCACTGATAATCATTTTGAAATATGTTGCCGTCTATGGAATTTACCCAGTTATCATTTTCCCAAAGGTAGACGTCTAATATTTCTGCCTTCACGACAAACGTGTGAAGCACTGATAGAAAAAAAACTACGATTATTCCGATCTTGTTAAACTTTTTCATCATTCCTTCCTCGGTAGAGTACTTAGGTGGTTATCCGCTACTACTCAAGCGCTGTAGACGCTACCATGTCCCCCCGAACTATGCAAAAGCCAAGGAGAAATTACCGGCTCAGCATCGCTAATTGACTACACACCGGGCACTGAGGATCGCGGCTCAACCGCAACTCCCGCCACTGACTGAGGCGAGCGTCAAAAACCAGCAATTTCCCCGCAAGGCTGGTGCCGAAGCCGGTGATAAGCTTGATAGCCTCCACGGCCTGCATGCTGCCGATTACGCCCACCAGTGGCGCCAATACACCGTTGGCAGCGCAGGTCAGATCCTCATCACTCTCTTCGTAGAGACAACGGTAACAGGGTGCGTCTTTTTGGCGAAAATCAAACACGCTCACCTGACCTTCAAGACGTATGGCCGCACCGGACACCAACGGCACTCCGGCTTTGGCACAGGCTGCATTGAGCGCAAAACGGGTGGCAAAGTTGTCGGTGCAATCCACCGCCAGTGTCATGTTCTGCACCAGTTTATCAAGCGCATCCGCATCCAGATGACGATCTACACACTCAATCTGCACGTCGGGATTAAGCTCGCGCAAACTTTGCGCAGCGGATTCTGCCTTGTTCACCCCCAATCGCGCCTGGGTGTGCACTATCTGCCGCTGCAGATTCGAAAGATCAACACTGTCAAAATCCGCCAGTACCAGGTGGCCCACACCTGCTGCTGCCAGATACATGGACACCGGCGAACCCAGACCACCCAGACCAAGAATCAGCACACGAGCGTTGAGCAATTTTTCCTGCCCATCAAGATCGACTTCAGGCAACATTATCTGGCGGGAATAACGCAGCAGTTGATCGTCATTGAGCATGGCAATTTCTCCCGTTAATTGACCGGCATCTGTCCATAGGTTACTCGCTCATGATCGCCCAGATCGCGGCGGCTGTTGATCGAAACAAATTTGGCTGACGCAAACAGTTCGCGCACAGCGGGTGCCTGATCGTATCCGTGCTCCACCAGTAGGCAGCCGCCGGAGTTGAGCCAGGCAGGCGCCTGCGCAATTATCAATTGCAGATCCGCCAGGCCGCCATTGTCGGCCACCAACGCCGAGCGAGGTTCAAAACGCACATCACCCTGTTGCAGATGAGGGTCCTGCGGATCTATGTAGGGTGGATTGCTGACAATCAGATCAAAGCGCCCGGGCGGAAGCGCAGCAAACCAGTCACTCTGCATAAAACACACATTCATCAGCCGCAGATGCAGACGATTTTTTTCCGCCAACGCCACCGCCTCGGGAGACTTGTCCACCCCCAGACACTGCCAGTGTTTTTTTTCACTCGCCAGCGCCAGCGCGATAGCGCCTGTGCCCGTGCCCAAATCCAACAGCTTGCGCGGCTGCTGATGAGTGTCGGCAGCAAACAGATCCAGAGCGGTTTCCACCAGCAGCTCGGTATCCGGCCGCGGAATCAGTGTGGACTTATCCACCCATAACGGTAGCGACCAGAATTCTCGCCGCCCGAGAATATGGGCAACAGGTTCACCCTGCAGACGCCGCTCCAACAGGCGGACAAAATGCTGCGCCTGCTGTTCGCTGAGCGTTTTTTCCGGCCAGGTATAAAGATAGGTGCGCGATTGCTGCAGCACATGGGCCAGCAGCAATTCCACATCCAGACGAGCGGAATCGCTCTCGCGCAATTGCATCGCCTGCTGCAAACACGCCGCAATGCTGGGCAGCCGGTTCATTAGTCCGCCAGCGCTGCCAGCTGGTCAGCCTGATATTCATTGACCAGCGGCTGAATAATGCTGTCCAGATCACCTTCCATCACGGCATCGAGAGAATAAAGCGTGAGGTTGATGCGGTGATCCGTCACTCGCCCCTGCGGATAGTTGTAGGTGCGAATGCGTTCAGATCTGTCACCCGAGCCCACCAGATTGCGGCGCTCATCGGAAATGGATTTGTGTGCGGCCTCTTCCTGCATGGTGGCCAGTTTGGTAGCCAGCAGCGACATGGCGCGTGCGCGGTTCTTGTGCTGCGAGCGTTCGTCCTGGCACTCGACGACTATACCGGTGGGAAGATGCACAATACGAATTGCCGAGTCGGTTTTGTTGACGTGCTGACCACCGGCACCAGATGAGCGATAAGTGTCAATGCGCAAATCCGCCTTGTTGATATTCACCTCTTCCAGTTCATCCGCCTCGGGCATCACCGCCACAGTACAGGCGGATGTGTGGATGCGCCCCTGAGATTCGGTTTCCGGAACACGTTGCACCCGGTGAGCGCCGGATTCAAATTTCAGACTGGCATAGACATTGGTGCCGGACACCAGAGTAATAATTTCCTTGTAACCGCCGTGTTCGCCCTCGCTTTCGCTCAACACTTCAATACGCCAGCCGCGTTTTTCGGCATAACGAGAGTACATGCGAAACAGATCGCCGGAAAAAATCGCCGCCTCGTCGCCGCCGGTACCAGCGCGAATTTCCAGATAGCAGTTTTTTTCGTCCTTCGGATCCCTGGGCAACAACAAACGCTGCAGTTCCAACTCCAGAGGCTCGCGCCGGGCTTCGCACTCGGCCAGTTCCTCTTCCGCCATGGTTTTCATTTCCGCATCGCCTTCGCTCAACAGCAATTTGGCTTCCTTGATATCGTCAAGCAGACGCTGGTAGCTCTGATAGGCCTGAACTACAGGTTCAAGTTCGGCGTACTCCTTGGACAGATCGCGAAATTTGTTCTGATTATTGATGATCTCCGGCTCGGAAAGCAGTGCACCCACTTCCTCGTAGCGTTCACTCAGGCGTTCCAGTTTTTCAAGAATCGATGCTTTCATTGATACTCACTTAGAGAGATTCATTACCGTCGTCATTACTTAATTCAAATAATTCGCGCGCCGCCTGCACCACCTGCAAGCGGCCACTGGCGCTGGCTTCTTTCAATACTTTGGTGGGTGTGTGTATCCACTTGGCGGTAAGACTGCGGGCCAGCTGCTGCATCACCTGCTCCGGATCACCACCGGACTGGAGCGCACGTAGCGCCTTGTTCAGTTCGGCATCGCGCAATGTCTCTGCCTGACGGCGATAGGCTTTGATGGTGTCCACTGCATCCAACTCGCGCAGCTGGCGACGATAGAGCTCCACGCCCTCAGCGATAATGGTCTGAGCCTTGTCTGCCGCCGCCAGACGCGACTTTTTACTTTCATCAATCACCGCATGCAGATCATCCACCGTGTAGAGATAAACATCGTCCAGCTCACCCACCTGGGCTTCGATGTCGCGCGGTACGGCTATGTCCACCATAAACATGGGCTTGTGCTTGCGCCGCTTGAGCGCAGTCTCCACCGCCCCCTTGCCCAAAATGGGTAACTGGCTGGCGGTGGACGAAATCACTATATCGGCGCGATGCAAATGCTCGGGCATATCCGCGAGCAAGATGGCTTCGCCACCGAATTCCTGCGCCAGCTTTTGCGCCCGGTCCAGGGTGCGGTTGGCCACTATCACCTGCGCTATACCCTGCTCCACCAAATGACGCGCCACCAGTTCTATGGTTTCGCCCGCGCCTATCAGCAGCGCTGTGTCCTGTTTCAGATCGGAAAAAATCTGCTGGGCCAGACTCACCGCCGCATAGGCAACGGAAACCGGGTTTTCGCCGATGGCAGTTTCGCTGCGCACCCGTTTGGCGATGTTGAACACCTGCTGAAAGGCGCCGTGTAATTGATTGCCGACAGTGCCTGCCGCCTGGGCCACGGCGTAGGCGGATTTCATTTGCCCGAGAATCTGCGGCTCGCCCAGCACCAGCGAGTCCAGCCCGCCCGCCACGCGCATCATGTGACGCACAGCATCCTCGTCGCGGTAGCAGTAGTAGCAGTTGCGCAGTTCCTCGGCGCTGATACTGGTGTGATTGACCAGCCAGTCAAACACCACACTCGGCTCCAGATCGGCGCTGGCGTAGATCTCGGTGCGGTTGCAGGTGGACAGTATGCTCACTTCCGACAAGCCACCCTGCTCCCGAGCCTCGCGCAGCGCCTGCTGCAGACTCTCGGGGGCAAAGGCTACTCGCTCGCGCAGGGCGAGGGGCGCGGTGGTGTGATTGATACCAAAGGCCAGTAGGGTCATGAAGTGAGTATCGGCGAACAAAGGGCGGTATTGTCCGGCCCGGCGCAGGCGGTGACAAGGGGCTGACCGGGCTTAACCCTTTTTCACACACCCCGTCCTCCTGCGGTGGAGCTATTTGGCAGTATCGGCAGGCGCCACTGGAGATAAGTCATCGCCCTGTTTATTATGGCCAACCGCTCGAGATCCAAGAGTTGTCTGTACTATGAAAATTGCTGTTTCCTCGCTTGCCGCCGCCCTGACCCTGGCCGTTCTGGGCTCTGGTTGCGCGCTCCAACCGGCGACTACCGCGGAAGAAACCATCCCCGCAGCGGAAGCAGCCGCAGAAGCCGAGGTGCCCACCACCTTTGCCAAACAGCCCGAATCGCCCTTCCCCATAGATACTCTTTATTCACTGCTGGCGGCCGAGATAGCTGGCAGCCGCCAGGCCTATGACATAGCCCTGAGTAACTACGCCCAGCAGGCACGGGAAACCCGCGACCCGGCCATTGCCGAACGCGCTACCCTGATCGCCCGCTACCTCAACAATCTGGAAGTGGCAGCAGAAGTAGCCAGCATCTGGGTGGACGCCCAGCCGGAGAATGTGGAGGCGCTGACCAACGCGGCCGTGGCACTGATGCAGAACAATCAGCTGTTCGACGCTTTTGAGATGTCCCGGCGTTTACAGGCGCTGGGGCGGGAAACCCTGTTTCAGTCCATAGCTGCCAGCGCCGGAAACCTGTCCGAAGCCGAGCGTCAGGAGCTGTTGAACATTTACGAGCAACAACTGGTGCTGACGCCAGACGACGAGCAGCTACTGGTGGGCACCGGCCTGCTGCTGCAACTGAACGGCGCCACCGACGACGCTCTGGTCCTGGCGCGCAGAGCCCTCAAACACCATCCGCAAAGCGCTGGCGCCGGCCTGTTGGAAGCCAATTTGCTGCAACAGCTGGGGCGGGATGAGGAAGCCCTGGCGCGCATGGCCAAGCTGCTGGAATACCATCCGGACAACCAGCGCCTGCGCCTGCAATATGCACGCATCCTCACCCGCCACAATCTGACGCTGGCACAGCGCGAATTCGCTCTGCTGGCCGAGCAGTCCGGCGACCCGGACCTGCGTTTGTCCCTCGGTCTGGTGGCCATGGAAACCGGCGATCTGGATACCGCCAGCCAGGCGTTTGAACAGCTGCTGGACAGCAACCAGCATGTATCCTCAGCGCACTTTTATATCGCCCAGATCGCCGAGCAGCAGGAGGATATTCCGCGCGCCATCATGCATTATCTGCAGGTGGATCCGGGGCGCGATCTGATGCCCGCCAATCAGCGGCTGCTCACCCTGCTGGTAGGCAGAGGGGATCTGGACAGCGCTCGCGCCCATATCACCCGTCTCGGGCAGGAAGCGCCGGAACTCTGGGAACCACTGGAACAGCTACTGGCCCAGTCCTTCATTCATTACGGCCACCTTGACGCCGCCCAGCAGCAGCTGGATACCGCCCTCAGCAAGTCGCCCGACAGCCACCCGTTGCTGCTCAGCCGCGCCCTGCTCCACGAGCGCCGGGGGCAACTGGCACAAGCGGAACAGGATCTGCGCAACATCATTGCGCGCGATCCCAACAACAGCGCCGCACTCAATGCCCTGGGCTATATATTGACCGACCACAATATCCGTCTGGATGAGGCGCGCGAGCTGCTGCTGAAAGCCATAGCGCTCAGTCCGGACGAACCGGCCATTATCGACAGCCTGGGCTGGCTTTACTTCCGCACCGGTAACTACCCGGAGGCGTTGATTTATTTGCGCCGCGCCTATTCCAGCTACCCGGTTGCCGAAGTCGCCGCCCATCTGGGTGAGGTGCTCTGGGTGATAGGCGAACAACAGCAGGCGCGCAAAATCTGGCGCGAATCTCTGGAGTCGGAGCCTGAATCGGAAATCCTGCTGAAAACCCTCCAGCGCCTGGGAGTGGACCCCTTGTGATCCAGCGGCTCGCCCTCGTCCTGCTGCTGTTGTTCGCGGTCGGTTGCGCCCATCGTCTGCCGCCGGAGACATCACCTTGGCAGAATCGCCAGGCCCAGCTGGAAGCCATTCACCAGTGGCAGCTCAAGGGCAAGCTGGGTGTGCGCGTCCCTGGCGACAACGGCAGTGCCAATCTCCACTGGCAGCAAATAGATGAAAGCTTTGCCCTCGATCTGGCCGGCCCCCTCGGCAGCAAACGTGTGCGCATTGAGGGTCGCCCCGGCGAAGTGAGCCTGCAGGAATCCGGCGGCCAGGTACGCCGCGCCGGCAGCGCTGAGCAGCTGCTGCTGCAAAGCCTCGGCTGGACACTGCCCCTCAGCCACCTCGGCTACTGGGTAAGAGGCCTGCCCGCGCCGGAGATCGACATCGACAATCTGCAACACAACGAAACCAACCAGCCAAGCCTGCTGGAACAGGCGGGTTGGCGTATCCACTACAGCAACTACCAGAACTTTGTCCACGCTCGGGGCCAGGTGGCGCTGCCGGGCAAGATTCTGGCGGAGTACACCCATGAGGACATACGCCTCACTCTGGTAATCCGCGACTGGCAGCTGGGGCCTGCGCAATGAGTCTCAGCCTTCTGTCTCCTGCCAAGCTCAATCTGTTTCTGCATATCACTGGCCGCCGCCCCGACGGCTATCACCAGCTGCAAACACTTTTTCAGCTGCTGGACCAGGGCGATCAGCTGGACTTCGAACTGCGCGATGATCAGGAATTGATTCTCGAACCCGCCATCCCCGGTGTCAGCTTTGAAGACAATCTGATAGTCCGCGCTGCTCGCCTTCTGCAGCAGGTACAACAACAGCGGGGACAGGAATTACGCGGAATTCATATTCGCCTGCAAAAGCGCCTGCCGATGGGTGGCGGTATAGGCGGCGGCAGCAGCAATGCGGCCACTGCGCTGGTGGCCCTCAACCATCTCTGGCAATGCGGCCTCAGCCGCGCGCAATTGATGCAGTTGGGCTTGCGTCTGGGTGCCGATGTACCGGTTTTTGTGGGCGGGCAAACAGCCTGGGCCGAGGGTGTAGGCGAAGTACTGACTCCGGTGGAAATACCGCCGACAAACTATCTGGTTTTGCATCCAAATTGCTCTGTTTCCACCGCCGGAATTTTTTCTCACAAAGATTTGACAAGAGACACGCCGGCAATTACATTAGCGGCCTTTCTCGCGCAGGGCGGTCAAAATGACTGTGAAGCGCTGGTCAGAAAGCTCTATCCACCCGTTGATAAAGCTTTGAATTGGCTGGCAAAATTCACAAGCACCGCGCGAATGACAGGAACCGGTGCCAGCGTTTTTGCAGCCTTCGATTCCATTGCACAAGCCCGAGAGATTTTGGCGCAGGCGCCAGCAGAAATGTCCGGTTTTGTTGCACAGGGAATCAATCGCTCAGCTCTGTATTCACTGTTGCCTGTCGATGAAAAACAGATTCCATAGGGGCGTCGCCAAGTGGTAAGGCAGCGGATTTTGATTCCGCCATTCGGAGGTTCGAGTCCTCC
>ENA-UOVV01000426-UOVV01000426.1-compost-metagenome-genome-assembly--contig:-NODE-426-length-51688-cov-11.748010_pt1 | contig 51688 bp, 45 predicted proteins | sample MGYA00238155_ERZ761577 | MGnify/ENA primary metagenome ERZ761577 (study PRJEB28898, sample SAMN06268775) | compost metagenome | isolation source: Emeryville, CA | place: USA:Emeryville, CA | collected... | reverse complement strand
AACTTTTCTTTCCGCCCCTACTACCTTTGAGCTGTACATAAATCGAACATTAGCCTTTTTTTCAATTTGCGTTAAAACGGTTTTGAGAGGTTTGTTTTCCACCGTCAACGAAATTTGCTTCTCCAGGATGTTCTGCCCGGATAGCGACGTGGCATTCGAAATACTCACAACTAACAGCAGTAAGCCGATTTGTTGGATGCTGATCTTCATGATTCTAACTAACAGATCATGCTTTTGTAAAAGGTATTTCATAGATTTGAATTGCCGTAAAGGCGGTTTTTGTTTAACATAGTTCAGACATGTTTTGACAGAAACTCTTAGGTAAACCGTTCGCAGCAGTTTACCGACACGTGTTCCGGTGGCATTCGCAGTGTCACCGGAAACTTTTTAAAGACTATTCACATCCCGCTCCTCTGATCACTATTTGACCATCGGTTACCTGATAACTCGCCTGTATAGTTTCGCAGATTAGGTCGAGTTTATCGAAAAGGTCCTCGTTACTGAGTTGAGCGGTTAGGTTGCATTTGGCAAGTTTTTCATCATCGAAAGCGATCGGAATACCATAGGCTTCTTCCAAGGTTTGGAATACTTCACTGATGGGCGTATCGTTAAAAATAAAATGGCGATGTTGTTCCGGTACTTTGATGATTGCGGGAGTCTCGATAAGGGTTTTGATGATCTTGTCGTTTTTACGTGATACCACTGCCTGTTGGTTAGGGGTTAAAATCAACTCAGGCCCCGGGTCCATTTCCTCCGCATCTTTAACTGTTTTCTTTTGGACGGTCACTTTGCCGGAAGTGACTGAAATAGAGACGTTTTCATCCTGGCTATAAGCCCTCACATGAAATGTCGTGCCCAATACTTTCGTCAATACGTTATGGGAATTGACGATAAAGGGAGATTCGGTATTCTTAATTACTTCAAAATAAGCTTCCCCTTCCAACCACACGAATCGGTCGGTAATTCCGAATCCATTCGTATACCCCAGACGACTACCCGGTCCAAGTTGGACGGTACTGCCGTCACTAAGGGTGAGTGGAACGACCTCCCTACCTTCATTTACCTCCCAACGTACGTCTGAACTTATCTCGGCTACGGTCAATTCTTCGGTTTGCGAGTTTCCCACTAACCATAAAACCAGTAGCGACGCCGTAGGGACAATGGCCGCGGCCGCGTAATAAAACCATTTTCTAGAAAATAAGGCTCGTTTATGAATGCGTTTTTGTACGCGGGAAATGGCCGCAAAAATCTCCTCCGACTTAACTACTTCCGGCTCGTATGACAAGCCAATCACCATGCTTGACGCCTCTTGTATTAAGAGCTCTTTTTCGGGGTTCTCCTTACACCAGGTTTCCCAAAATGTATCCTTGGGATCCAGTTTACCCAATACCCATCGGCGAAAATAAAAGTCCTGGACAAAGTCTTCCAGCGTATATTGATCGTAATTTTTCATGGGTAAATCCAGTTGTTTTTTATAAACCTGATCGCTTCATAAACCAGGTTCACCGCTGAATGCCTGTTAATTTCCATGGTTTCAGCAATTTCTTCATAGCTCAATTCGTGAAAGAATCGTAAATAGATGGCTTCTCTTTGCCGCTTAGTCAATTGCCCGAGACAGCGCTTTAATTTCTTTAGATCCTCGTGTTGTATTTCAGTGTTGATTAGGTACGTTTCGATCGCAAACTGTACCTCAAAATTGTAGTCGTCGGTAATTTCAGGTGCCTCTCGAAACCAACGCGTTCGACCTATCTCCCGAAGTAGTTTTCGTCGCAACGAAATGAGTAAGTAGCTTTTCGGTGCACGGACGTCGGCAACGGCTTTCCGGCTCTTCCAAAGTTCCAGGAAAAGGTCTTGGATACAGTCTTTAACCAGTTCCCGGTCGTTTTGAAAACGCAATCCGTAATTGAGCATGGAGGGATAATACAACTCCATTAGCTCCGTAAAAGCATCTTCATTTCCTTGTTTAAATGATAACCAGATCTGAGGGGCTTTCTCCTCCAGGAGTCGCCTATGTTTCAAGTCGTCTAAGTTTGTATCGATTCGTTGCCCTTGCATTCGGTCCTTTCAAGTTAGTGCACTAACCTACTGCGAAGTTGTGCTTTTTATTTATAAAGAGACACGGTTTTCAAGAAAGTCCTGAAAAAAATATATTTTTTTTTAAAATATTTATTCTTTACAGCAGGGCACCAGCCGAAGATTCACGAATGAGGGGACCGTACTTGTGAACTGACGAAAGGAATGGGGAGAAACAAAAAAGCCCCGATAGTAGGGGCTTTAGTGCATTCTATGAAATTAGGATGAGTTATTTTCAATGAAGTGTTGGGTCGAAGGTTCCTCCCCAGTCTTTATTCTGTTCAAGATTCTTATTCCGATCAAGTACGTCTTGTTGGATGGGGAAGAAGTAGTAAGTTTCAGGTACAGAATTCGTTTGCACCCCGGAACGAGGCACTTGCAATAGGCTGTATTTGAAATCCTTTTCAACGAGTTCAAACCGATCAGCTTTGGCTCGTGCTTCGGCCATGGTCATTTCTGTTCCGTCGGGGTTGATAGCGATGGCTTCGACCCCATGTTTGGTTGTACCGTCTAGGCGGTCGAGCATACGCAAGCGTCTCAAATCCCAAAAGCGATGGCCTTCGAAACAAAATTCAATATTTCGTTCAGCTAGGATCGCTTCTCGCATTTCTTCACGGGTGGTGGCTTTGATTCCATAATCACCTTCAGCACCTGGTTCGATTCCGGCCCGCTTTCTGATTTCAAGTAAAATCGCTTTAGCGTCGTCGATGTGCCCCGTTTCATTGGCGGTTTCGGCATAATTGAGCATTACTTCGGCAAATCGCATTACGATATAGTCAACATCGTACTGTTGTACTTCCGCTTGGGTAAGACGGAGAAGGCTATTCTTCTCTATGAAAAATCCACTATACCGATCCAGGTTCGTAGAGTTAACACCCGCTTTAGGATTAATTCCGAAATCGTCAAGTTCGTGAGCAATTCCCAGTGCGGTATATTGTCTTTTACCTGTTTTTCCCGAGACCTCGTAAATTTTACCGTTCCATACAATAGATTTTTCGAATCGGGGGTCTCTGTTTTCCCAGTAGCTCTGTAGCAATTGATCCTCCGATTTATAGTAAGCACCGGTGGGGTCGTCGAAGCTTTTACCGTCTTTCATCGGAAATTGCTTAATAAATTCCCAGGTCGGGCATGCGTAGGCGGGGCCGCGACTTTCGGATCCCGGACGCACCCCGTAATCCCAGTTAGCCACTTTGTTGGGATAAGAATTAATTACGGCGAAAACGGTTTCAGCATTCCGTTCCACCAGAGCGATATCTTCGTAATTTTCAACCAAACGGTACCCCTGCGATTTTAGCTTCTCATATGCCTGCTTATTGACCTCATAGGCCTGGGTCCAGTAGGTATTATCCCATGGGTTACTGGGGTTGAACTGAGGCGAAGCCATATGTAACAGCACCTTGGCTTTAAAAGCTAAAGCAAAATTTCCGTCGATTTTCCCATAATCTGCCGAGGTGGGGAGAATGCGCTCAGGTAGTTTTGAAATGGCCTCATCGAGGTCTTTCAAAATGAACTCGAAGCACTCTTTGGTACTGTTACGACGGACATAAAGGTCGTCTTCATAGCGATCCTGGGGTATGGTGATATAGGGTACGCCGCCGTGATATCGAACCATGTCGAAATACGTGTATGCTCGCATGAACAGCGCCTGTCCGATGATATTATCTTTTACTTCTTGCTCGAGTGTGCCGTTGTTGACATCGACGATGGCCTGGTTGATCAAGCGTATCCGATTGTAATTCCAGTTTTTAAACTCACCGTTCGAGATGGTGACCCGTGTAGGATAAAAGGCGATACCCACCAGTTGCTCGCTCAGGTTATCAGCATTGGGCGACCAGTTTCCAAACATAGGGTATATTCCTGCCATATAGGCATTGGCAAGGTTGGCATCATTCCATACCAAGTCGGGGTTATAGTTGTTCAAATCGTCTATGTCAAGCACCTGATTGCATGAAGAAAATGTGCCGACAAGGGTCAATAATATATAGGTTAGTCTCTTTTTCATCGCTTTTTGCTCATTAGAATTTAATATCCAGTCCAAAGGTGAAAGTTTTCATAATAGGGTAGGAGTCGTAGTTAAGCTGTTCTGGATCATGGAATTCTCTCATCTTCGAAATGAAGAAGAGGTTGGTTCCGTTAAAGAAGAGCTGAGTATTCTGCAGCCCAATAGCGTTCGTCCAAGATTTAGGTAAATCGTAGGCGACGTTCAAATTTTTCAGGCGCATGTAGGCTCCGTTTCGTATCCAGAACGATGAAGCTCCGGTTCCGGACTCATACCAGTTTTGTCCGATCGGTCTGGGATATTTTGCATGGGGGTTTTCAGGTGTCCATACATCCGACGCCCAGATGGGGTAATAGGGGCGTACGGCACCGCCATGTTGCCTCATACCCGGGCCTTCTTGGTTGCTAATCATGCGGTCATAGCGCAATACTCCTTGGAAATGTGATTGGACGGTAAAACCTTTATAGGCTATATTAATTCCGAATCCGTAGTTAAAGCGAGGGGCTGCGTTGGTCGATAATAACTGGACGTCGTTCCCGTCAACCTTACCATCGGGTCCTGGTGCATAACCGTCTCCTCTTACGTCTTCATAAATGAGTCCACCCAAATAGGGTTTTCTACCAAACTGGGTGAAATTTTCTGCAAGTAAACGGTCCAGCTGCTCTTGGGTTCGGACGATATCGATGGCTTTCAAACCAATCAAACGATCTTCCGGTCTGCCTAGTCGCGACTCAAAATGACGGTTTCCGCCTTCGGCGAAGTTGGGGGCTTCGTCATAAATATCCCAGCGGTCTTTTGAATACCCCATGTTGGCATAGAGGGAGTAGTTCACTTCGTTGTTAAGGGTTTTATCGCGCCATTCGAGTAATAGCTCTCCTCCGCGCCATGACCGAGCAGCGTAATTCTCTGGGGCTAGAGCTTGGCCGTAGTTGTCGGGAAGTGTGACGAGCCTCGACCCTAGAATGTCGGTTTCTTTTTTGAGGAATACATCCAATGACGCATTCAAACGGTTGTTGAGGAACGCCGCGTCAATTCCCGCATTGTAGCTAGCCGAAGTTGCCCATGTCAAATTCGGGTTTGGTGTAGCCCCTGGGGCAATAGCCGTGTAGAGTCGGTCACCGAACATGTAGCTCCCTGAGTTGATATACTTATACGTGTATGCAAAGGCACTGATTTGTTGGTTAGCTACATTCAGGTCGTTTCCAGTCGTTCCGTAGGATGCCCGAATCTTTAGTTCGTCGACCGAGTGATTGGTCAGATTACGGAAGAAATCTTCCTCGGAGATACGCCAAGCCGCCGAGAAGGACGGAAAGAAGCCCCATCTCTTGTGCTTCGGAAACAGCGTGTTACCATCGTAACGGAATGAGAATTCGGCTATATACCGCTCATCGAAATTGTAGTTTAATCGGCCTATGTATGATTGTCGAGCCCCGACAGTTTCCCAGGCATTGGTTTCACGCATTTCCCGATCCGTCGGATAAACAAACATTTGGTCATAAGTAGTGATAGGGTTTTCGGCGCGAGAATTCGCTCGTGTACCCCCATTTTCGGCTTGTTCGAATACACCCAACGCTTCGATTCCATGCTTACCGAAGGTACGGTTGTAATTGACAAACCAGTTGAACTGATACGCCCAGTCCATTTTCAACTCATAGCTCATAAAAGGCTGGTTTTGGCTAAATGTAAACGTATTCGTTTTAGCAGGATCTGGGGGTGCTGGAATAAAGCGGTTTCCTTCTGGATCGGCCTGGTTAAACACATAGTTCTTCTGGAAAGTTAGAAACTTCTTGCGGTGGTAATCCTCTGCTATATAGCTTCCGGAAACCTTAGTAGACAAACCCGGAATGTGCTTGCCGAGGTCGATGTTTAACGATAAAATGGTGTTCATTTCTCGTTCCCTGGTGCGGATATAACGGTTGCCAATGACTTGGTCGATCACGCTCCAAGCTAACCAACTTCCCATGGGCGTCTGTACAGGATAATCGGTGACATAATTGGCAGGTGTACCATCGGCCTCCGTATAGAAGGGGTAAGTCTTAGGCCAATTGAACGTAACCCGATAAAGGTCTGAAACGTCGAAATCATCATCGCCCGTAAATGGCCAGTAAAAGCGATCCAGGTTCAGTTGACTGGCTCCGATGTTTAGATCCAGGGAGATATCATCGGTGATTTTGGCTGACACATTACTGCGGAGGTTCACTTTCCCGTGATCTACCGATTTATAAGAGCCTTTTTCACCCCTATAACTTAGCAATGAATAATAGGAGATCCGATCATTCCCTCCCGAAACACTAAGTGATTGACGGTGATTCGAAGGGTTTCGCCAAATAAAATCATGAACGTTATAGCTGCGATTTTTAAAATATTCAAATTCGGTCGGCCCATTCGGAAGCGCAGTACCGTTAAACTCTGCCACACGATTTTGATAGATCAGCTCGTCGGTTGCCGTTGTGAGATCGGACAATAACGTCATCGTTGGCCGACCGGTGGTGTAATTCGATTGGAAATTAAACACCGGCTTTCCAGTACCTCCTTTTTTGGTAGTAACTAAGACTACCCCGTTGCCTGCTCGAGAACCATAAATGGCAGCCGTAGCCGCATCTTTAAGAAAACTCATCTGATCTACTTCGGCAGCTTCTAAGGCATCGAAAGCAGCTTTGTCACGAACGATGCCATCAATCACAAACAGCGGTTCCCCAAAAGCACCTCTGATGCGAATCTTTGAAGTAGCACCCGCTAAGCCGGAGGTATTGGTTACATTTACACCCGGTGCCCGACCTGCCAAGGTGTTTGATAGGTTAGAGGAAGTCATATTGACCAAATCCCGGGCATTTACAGCGTTTACCGCTCCGGTCAAGTTTACTTTTTTCTGTGTACCATAGCCAACCACGACTAGTTCATCAAGGCTGCGAATATCGGTCTCCAGGGTAATGTCGAAATAAGTTTGATTACCCACGGTAATTTCTTGACTTACAAATCCTACGAAACTGAAAACCAGCACATCGGTAGCTGACTCTACTTGCAATGAGAATTTGCCCTCGACATCAGTAACAGTCCCGGTTTGAGTCCCTTTGATTAATACACTTACCCCGGGAAGGCCTTCACCGTTTTCGTCTCTGACGGTACCTTCCACTCGTTGCAAATTAGTCGGGGTTTGAATTTCATTGGCGTGCTCCTGACGAACTTCTTGTTCAGGAAGGGCGGGGGCATCTCGGTAAATGATGATGGTGCCTCCTGCTCCTTTTTTGTAGATAAGATCAGTACCTGATAAGACAGCGTTGAGCAGATTTTCGATAGTCTGGTTTTTTTGAGAAATCGTAATATTAGTATACGGCGCGACCTGTTCGAGAGCATAAGCAAAGCGCAGATTCGACACTTTACCAATTTTTTCCAACGCTTGGCTCAAGGTGGCGTTTTTTAGTTCGATAGCGATTTTCTTCTTTTTGAGTTCTTGCTCATAGACAACATGAGCCCGTGTGATGTGTGGGGAACTAAGGGTCATGACCATGAGTAAAACCCCGATGCTCCTGAGCCAGGGGTGTGGCTTCTTCAGAATTTTTGTGAGTTGTTTTTGAATAAAGATTAGCATAACTACAAATTGTTAGATTGTTTAAACAGAAGTATAGACGAGCTAATTGAATTGAGTTTTATTGAAATGAAGTCTTCACGTTGAAATAGGACAGGATTTTATAAGAGGTTGGTTAACAGTCAGCAACCTTCCCCCGAAATAATAATTTGGGTCGGAGTATGATATTGGTAATGCGAATTGCGGAGCGTGCAGAGTACTTCCAATATATTTTCTAGGGTTTCAGTACCGCTGAACGAAGCAATGGTGACGCAACTTTTTAGTGCCTCATTGCCAAAATCGATGGATACATTAAAACGTCGCTCTAAAAGATTGGCTATTTCTTCAAACGTTTCACCTTTGAACTCAAGGTCCGCTTGAGCCCATTCAATGGTTTTTTCGACCAGAGGCAGCGTTTCAATTTTTTCAACTTTACCTTGGCTATAAGAAATTTGTTGGTCCTCCGTAAGAATGGCTAGCACTTGGGTTTCGTCCTCAATTTTTACCTTACCCGATAAGACAGAAACGACGACATCCGACCGATCGGGGTAAGCTTTAATATTGAAAGAGGTACCTAACACGGTGGTTTTTATCCCCCCGGAATAAATGACAAAGGGTATTTTTTCTCGTCCATTCTTGATGGCGTGAACATCAAAGAAGGCTTCGCCGACCAGTTCAACCTGACGGGCGTTTGATCCAAAGGGTTCGGAGTAATGAAGTGTACTACCCGCTTGGAGTACGACCAAGCTGCTATCGGGTAAAAGAATAGTTCGTACGTAATCCGTTGGGATATGGGTTTTGGCGTGGTTGGTAGCGTAGTTTGTGTCGAAACGATTTGATTGGAAATTCAGATAAACTCCCAGGCTAACCAGTAGGGTTACCATGGCAGCTGCTAACCAAAGCCTGTAATTTCTCCGCTCACCAAGTCTAAAGTCCTCTTCGCTCGCACGATCGATATTCAATATTTTTCGCAAGGATTGGTGCATTTGTTCCCGATCCACGGGGTCATGCTCATATAATCCCGATTCGAGTTGTGAGGCCACGAGTTCAGCCAAGGCAGCCGCCGTCAGCTCGCGCTCTACCGTCTCAAAATAAGCTAGCTCTTTAGCCTCCTCGGCACTTAGTGAGCCATTTAACTTTAGTTGAAGTAAATGGTAAATTCGTTCTTGACGGGTCATATTGCTTTATGTCGAACAGTTACTATCGACATAGAAGCAGGTTTCAGTGAAACGTACTAATGGAGGGAAAAAAATTAGTAAAAAAGTGGGATACAGCAGATCATCGTAAGATTTTCAAAACCCATCGACAACAAAAATTGCCGGAGATCTCGAAGTGAAGTGGACAAGGTGTTTTTAATTGTACTTACAGAGAGCGATAAAATCGCGGCGATTTCAGCGGGTTTCAAACCTTCTTCGCGACTCATTTTATAGATTCTTTTTCGCTGTTTCGGCATAGAATCAATAAACTTTTCGACGGCTATCCGCATTTGTTCAACGCCAACTTTTTCGAACGGTGTACCGTCGCTCGACAAAACGGTCTGGTCGAATCCGTTGTGATTAAGGCTGGACACTACCGGGTCTTTTTGCGTCTTTCTTAAATGACTTAGACATTCTCGTGAAGCAATGCGATAGATCCAGCCATCCACGTTCTCAATCGAAGGAAGTTGGTCTCTCGAAAGCCAAATTCTCACAAAAGTCTCCTGCATTATTTCTTCCGTATCCGATTCCGAACGTGTAAATCGGAATACAAAGGGGCGGATTTTAGAATAATAGTGTTCGTAAAACTCTGTAAACACCCTTTCGTCACCTTCCGATATAAGTTGAAGTTGAGAGGGCGAAAAAATAGTTTTTGAAAACGACAAGGCCAATCAGAAAACTTATACGTGAATTACCAATTAGAGATGGCCGCACCTTATTGCACCTCGAAACACTGCACATCCCAGTTCGTCTAAATTTCTTCAAAAATACACTTATTTACTTAAAAAAATGAATAAATGCCTAGGGTCGATTCTGTGATTAGCTCGAGCAGCGAACCGGCAGGTTAAAATGGTTAGCAGTGCAGTTTATTCTTCTTAACTTGCGCACTGAAAAGCGACGTACAAAAAGATTAAGAAATAAATGATGCAAATCGCCGTATTTACATTCAATCCCTTTGGAGAGAATACGTATATCATCTATGACGAAACCCGAGAGGCTGTAATTGTGGACCCGGGCAATTATGGTAAGGATGAAGATAATCGGCTCGAATCGTTTATTGAATCTGAACAGTTAGTACCTAAATGGATAGCTAATACCCATGCCCATGTGGATCATGTCCTGGGCGTATCCTTTGCCAAAAGGCGTTGGGGAATCCCCTTTGTTTTGCATCGAACGGAAGAACCCATACTGAGATCCGTAAAAGTGTACGCACCGCATTATGGTTTTGTTCACTATCAAGAACCAGAGGTGGATCAATGGTTTGAAGAGGGTGACGAAATTACTTTTGGGGAGACGACGCTCGAAATTCTGTTTGTACCTGGGCATGCTCCGGGGCATGTAGCGTTTTACCATGCGCCGTCGAAAACACTTATTGCGGGGGACGTTCTATTCAGGGAAAGCATTGGTCGGACGGATCTTCCAGGGGGTGATCACCCTACACTGTTACGCAGTATTCGAGAGAAAATCTTTGTTTTACCAGAAGAGGTAACGGTTTACCCCGGTCATGGTCCGTCGACCACGGTGGGGCATGAAAAAAAGTACAATCCGTTTTTTTGACATTACAATAGGATTAACTGCTAATGATGGTTCGACATATTCCGAATATTTTAACATTGGCCAACCTTTTATGCGGTTGCATTGGAATCGTCGAAGTGTTTAAGGGGAACCCCGCTGCTGCTTCTTACCTTATTATTTTAGCAGCCGTCTTCGATTTTCTTGATGGGTTTGTTGCGAAACTACTTCACGCCACTTCAGCGATTGGTAAAGACCTAGATTCGCTGGCCGACGTGGTTACCTTTGGCGTATTACCCGCCGTAATTCTATTCCATCTATTGAAAGGTGATTTTCCGGAAAACGAATTTTGGGCATATGGTGCTTTTATCGTCGCATTATTATCGGCGTTGAGGCTAGCTCGTTTTAATAACGACGACCGACAAACCGATCATTTCATCGGCGTACCCACCCCGGCCAATGCTCTTTTAATTGCCTCGTTCCCGCACCTAACAGGGGATGCTGCGTCCTGGGTTTTGGGAAATCCCTGGCTTCTGTTGGGCTTGTCCTTGGTGTTGGGAGGGTTACTTGTCGCTCAACTACCTTTGTTAGCCCTTAAATTTCAAGGATTTCAGTGGAAGGGAAATGAACAACGTTATACCCTCATCGGAACTTCTTTGGTGCTATTACTCTTGTTTAAATGGAACGCCGTACCCATCATTATGTTAATATACCTGGCTTTGTCCTGGATCTATCGTGACAAATCATATGCGAAAGTGTAGAATTAATTGCATTTTTGCGCTGCTAAATGAAGGAGGATCAGCTGAAACACACCGTTTTGAATAAATATCATATGTCATTTTCAAAGATTACCGGAGTAGGACATTACGTACCTGAACAGATCATAACCAATGACGATCTCACCCAATGGATGGAAACCTCCGATGAATGGATAAGGGAAAGAACCGGCATTAGAGAAAGACGTTTTTTTGAATACGGAAAAGACACAAATGCCAGTATGGGAGCCGCTGCGAGTCGAATGGCTTTAGAGCGGGCTGGGCGAACACCGGAAGAAATCGATGTCATCATTTATGCCACCATTACGCCGGATTATTTCTTTCCGGGAAGTGCATTTTTAATGCAACGTGAACTTAATATGGAGACCAAACCGGTAATTGATATTCGTCAACAATGTTCCGGTTTTGTGTATGCCCTTTCCATTGCCGATCAGTTTATTAAAACCGGAATGTATAGGAAAGCTTTGGTGGTCGGATCGGAAATTCAGTCGACTTGGATCGATAAAAGTACAGCCGGTCGCAATGTAGCCGTCATTTTTGGCGATGGTGCCGGAGCGGTGGTCGTTGAAGCTACCGACGATCCCGAAAGCAGGGTGCTCTCAACGCATCTTCATGCGGATGGGCGATATGCCGAAGACCTGTACATCAAAGATCCCGGTGCAAGCCGTCCCGTGCGTGCAGCTACCAAAGAAATGGTGGACGAAGGAGGATTCAATGTGTTCATGAACGGCAATGCTGTGTTTAAACATGCGGTAGTTCGCTTCGAAGAAGTGATTCGGGAAGCATTAGACGCCAATGGCCTAACCGAGCATGACATACACCTTTTAATACCCCATCAAGCGAATATTCGTATTAGTGAATATATCCGCCAAAAACTGGGGTTGCCCGAAGAAAAGGTGATGAACAATATCCAAAAATATGGAAATACCACGGCTGCATCCATCCCGATCGCACTCTCTGAAGCTTGGGAGCAAGGCCGTGTGAATAAGGGCGATCTGCTATGTTTTGCTGCTTTCGGAAGTGGATTTACCTGGGCTTCGGCGTTAGTTAAATGGTAGTGAAATCAACAATTAGATAGGGGAGGAACCGGTAAATTTCCGGACGGACAAAAGATGTGGTAAAGTATTGTCTAATACTACTTGTCGGTGGATTACTTGGCGTAAGCTTTCCCGTACTTGCGACCCTCGATACTACACGTACTACGGTTGTACGAAAGTTAATCTTGGAAGGTAATCAACGTACCAAAGACCGGATTATACTTCGCGAATTAGCCCTCCGAGAAGGTGACACCGTACGCATTGCAGACCTCCCCGACCGAATGGAGATGGATCGGCGAAAAGTAGTTAATACCAACCTCTTTGTGACGGTCAATTACGAAAGCCGCTTCCTTGAGGACTCCTCGCAGGTAGACCTCTACCTCCAAATGAAAGAACGATGGTATATTTTTGGCTTGCCGGTCTTCGAATTGGCGGATCGAAATTTTAACGAATGGTGGTATGACCGTAATCGGGACCTGAGTCGTATTACCTACGGCGCCTATATTACCCATAATAATATCAGTGGGAATAACGATAGGCTTCGCCTGTTAATTGAACTGGGTTTTCTGCCCAAATATGAACTTTCCTACTCCATGCCTTATGTAGATAAAAACATGAAGGTAGGAATTTCGGGAGGGCTCTCATATATCACTAATAAATCATTGGCGGTAAGAACCTGGGACGACAAGCTCGATTTTATGCCCAGTGAGTCAATCACCCGACGTAGGTTTTATTTTTATATCGCTCCCTCATATCGTAGTAAGTTTTATGGCTTTCACGTACTCGATTTCCGCTGGGTTAATACTACCATAGCCGACACGGTGCTTACCATAAACCCAAATTACATGGAGGGTAGTGACACGCGTCAACGGTATTTCCAGCTTACCTATACCTATAGTTATAATAAAAAAGACATAGGTCAATATCCTTTGCGGGGGTATCACCTTCTCTTCCAGGCGAGTAAGCGAGGTGTTTTACCTAGTGATGACATCAACCAAGCCTATTTATACGGTATATATCGCCACTATTTTCCATTGGGTGGACGTTGGTTCTTTAATTCTGGCGTACGATTTAGGGCTGCATTCCCCTCTAAAACACCCTATGCCAACATGGTCGGCCTCGGTTATCGTTTTGATCTGGTCAGGGGGTATGAGCTTTATGTAATTGATGGGCAGCATTATGGAATCTTTCAAAATGAGTTGAAATTTCGCCTTTTCGAGACCGAAAAAGTGATCAAATGGCTTCCTCGGCAATTTTCTACCATCCCCATGGCGCTTTACATCAATACCTATGCTGATGCCGGCTATATCCATAATCGTTACCCTGAATGGAGTAACAGTCGACTAGGAAATAAGTTTCTGGGAGGTGTAGGTATCGGATTGGACTTTGTTACCTTTTACAACCTGGTTTACCGCTTAAATTACAATTATATTCGGGAAGGAGAAGGAAGATTATTTTTCTCCGTAGCTAGGGAATTCTGACGTTTACAGTTGTAGTTGCACTATTTGTTTTTGAATTTTGTATCTTAGTTCAGATACATAATCCATGAATTCGCGAACGAATTCCCAGCACTTGAATATGCCACTCATTTACAAGTTTTGTTATTTTTTTGGATGTATTCTCCTCTTAGGCTTTTGGGGGTGTGGAACCACCTCGGAATCTGACCAATCAACCTCGGAAGATTATGCATTGGATGAAAATGTAGACTATAGTCGGGAGATTCAATTTTGGGAAACCATACTCGGGGATTACCAGGATGCGATGTTTCGGGGTATTTCACTAGGGGATACGCGAGAAAAAGTTCAGATCACAGAAACCTTTGATCTCTTCGAGGAGATGCCCTGGCAGATCGGCTATACACACGACACACAAGACCTCGAAACTGTAGACGTATTTTATCTGTTTTCCGAAGATAATCGGGTAAGTGAAATTAAAGTCGATATTTATTTAAACGGGGACGAGTCTACTGACCGGATGTGGGCTGTCGTTGGTCGACATTTTAACATCAATTGGGGCGAGCCGCTGGAATCTTCAGACGACCTCCAGATCTGGGAAAATCATTCGGTTAGGGTGGAAGTTGAAAATGTTTCCGGGAAAATTGATAATGGCTTAAAAATTCGTTTTTCCACGCCTTTTTCTACGAGACTGACCCATAATTAATCTCTATAATAGGATGGTACGCATGGCAGGGCGATATTTTGGGCGACGCGTAAGGCTCTTTACACTGAGCATCTGCTGCTCTTTTATTAGCTTTCCCCTGGAGAGCTGGGCGCAAAAAAAAGCTTCCAAACAGGATTATTTGATTACCCTATCAACCGCCCACGGGGAGATGCTTATATTGCTTTCGGAAAAAACACCCTTGCATAGGGAGAATTTTCTAAAATTGGCCAAAGAAGGGTTTTACAACGGCTTGCTTTTTCATCGGGTAATCGATGATTTCATGATACAAGGAGGGGATCCCAATTCGCGAAATGCTCCGTCGGGTACGCCTTTGGGAAGCGGGAGCAATGGGCAGCGAATTCCGGCAGAATTGGTACCGGAATTATTCCATAAAAAAGGAGCCTTGGCTGCTGCACGGGACAATAATCCTGCCAAATCGTCGAGCGATTGCCAGTTTTATATCGTTAAAGGAAAGGTCTGGACTGAATCAGAATTGGAAAAACAACTCGAACGAGCGGCTCGAAAACCTACCCCTGAGCAAGAAAAATCCTACTTAACGGTGGGCGGAACACCTCATTTAGATGGAAATTACACCGTATTTGGGCAAGTTATAAAAGGACTCGATGTGCTCGATAAGATCGCATCAGTGGATACCGATGAACGGGATCGCCCCCTACAGGACGTTGCTATGAACCTGAAGGTGGAGCGTTGGAGAAAGAAAAAAATCACTAGAAAATTTAATTATCAGTATTGACACCGCTAAATCAAAAAAAGAAAATCCTGGTAACCGGTGCTAACGGATTGCTAGGTCAGAAATTGATCGGATTTCTCCGGGAAGACGAAAGATTTGAAACCATTGCGACGGCTCGGGGCGCTAATCGATTACCTTTTACCACTGGGTATACCTACCATACCATGGATATTACCGATTGGTCTTCCATTGAATCGGTGTTTGAGACGATCAAACCCGAGGTTGTAATCCATACCGCAGCGATGACTAACGTCGACCAATGTGAAGCAGAAAAAGAAGCCTGCTGGAAACAGAATGTTACGGCGGTAGAAAACCTGGTCAAGGCGTGTGAATCGAACGATACATTTTTGCTCCACCTATCTACCGATTTTATTTTTGATGGAAAGGCTGGACCGTACAAAGAAGAAGACGAACCGAATCCCATCAGCTTCTACGGCTGGAGTAAACTCGCAGCAGAAAAGGCAGTGACGAGCTCATCTATACGATGGGCTATCGCTCGTACCGTCCTAGTATACGGCATTGCCCACGACATGAGTCGGAGTAATATTGTGCTATGGGTGAAAAAATCATTGGAAGATCATAAGACCATCCAGGTCGTCGACGACCAATGGCGCACACCCACCCTCGCAGAAGACTTGGCGCTAGGATGTATCCTAATCGCCGAAAAAGAAAGCCAAGGGATCTTCAATATTTCAGGAGAAGATTTGTTGACCCCCTACGAAATGGCCTTACGAACGGCTGATTATTTTGGACTAAACAAAGAGCTGATAAAGAGGGCGGATTCCACTACTTTTACCCAACCCGCACGACGCCCACCCCGAACCGGTTTTATCTTGGATAAAGCGAAAAATATACTGGGTTATGCGCCCCGTACCTTTTCAGAAGGAATTGAAATACTAGCCCAACAATTAGCTGAAAATACGCCGAGTGGAAAATAGTAAACAGGCAGTTGCCGATCACGCGGCAACTGCTGTTCAATTTACTTAACCCACTAAAAAGTATAGTCAACTATTAGAATTGTTCTATTGATGTGGATATAGTGTTATTGTCCTGGGTATACGTATGCCGTTTAGAGTACGTTAGCCAGTATTTGTTTCACTTCCTTCGATTTACGTCGTGATACGTATACTTCCTTACCATCGGTCATTTTAATAACCCTGTCCTGATTAATATAATTGGTAATGTGATTGGTGTTAATCAGATAGGATTTGTGAACGCGAATGAAATTTTCATTTTCATTCAGGTGAGAATGCAAGTTCTTTATCGTTTTAGAAACGAGGTACTTTTTGCCAGATGAAGTGTGGATATACGTGTAGTTGCCTTCGCCTACCATGCAAGTGATTTCGGGGGGCGACAGAAAAATTGTGTTGCTGACACATTGTACCGAAATCATGGGTTCAATTTTTTCCCTATTTTTCATTTGGTTAACAGTTTTCATATTAGGTTTGGTTTTAGTGAACTTATGTTGTGTGCTTGTTCCGTTTTGTTGATGTAAAGTTAATACCGTTAGCAGTAAAAACCGAAGGTGGGAAAATCTACGCAATGTTGTAAGTCTCTGAATACCAGGAAGTTGAAGTTTATTGGTGCTTAAAAATTGCGTAGTTGTACGTATAGAAATGCGTATTTTTACGTATATGATTTTTTGCCTCTTTTTTATCGATGAGCAGGCAAAAAACGGAGGAGCGAACCGAATAACTCTTCTTTATACGTTAAACAAATGCCGAAGGAATGACCCAGAGCGTCCAAACATTGAATATATTTGCCCTGGAAATAGTCAGCTAAAACCGTTGGTTCACCAGGGTGAACATGAATAAACAATATGATAGACCGAGTTGAACAATTACTGAATCAGGTAAAGGAGCAATCGCTGGAGACGAAGGAAAACTTAGAAGCGTTTCGATTAGAATTTCTTAGTAAGAAGGGAAAAATTGCAGCTTTATTTGAGGAGCTTAAAAACGTGGCTAAGGAGGAGAGAAAATCCTTCGGTGCCCAGATTAATACTTTAAAGAATTTAGCTCAAAGCCGGTACGAAGAATGGTCGGAGAAACTCGCATCCCAAGAGGCTCAGCAAATACCTGGGGTGGATATGACCTTGCCTGTACCGCCTTATACTTATGGTAGTCAACACCCACTCACCCTAACTAAAAAGCGCATTCTCGAAATATTTTCAAGAATGGGTTTTAACGTGTCGGATGGCCCAGAAATTGAAACGGATTGGTATAACTTCGGTGCCTTAAATTTTGCCGACAACCATCCTGCCCGCGAAATGCAGGATACCTTTTTTATCGAAAAAGGAAAGGGGAAGGAAGATGTACTCCTTCGCACTCACACGTCCAACGTACAAATCCGTTTGCTCAACCAGACCAAGCCTCCTGTTAGGAGTATCATGCCTGGAAGAGTTTTCCGTAATGAAGCGATTTCAGCGCGGGCTCATTGTATTTTTCACCAGGTAGAAGGCTTGTATGTCGATCGGAATGTGAGTTTCAAGGATCTAAAAGATACCTTATATTACTTTGCCAAGGAGATGTTCGGCAAGCATTCTAAAATCAGGTTGCGGCCTTCATTTTTCCCTTTTACAGAACCCAGTGCGGAAATAGACGTCACCTGTATTATATGTAAGGGGAATGGATGTAATGTTTGCAAACACACAGGTTGGGTGGAAATTTGCGGTTGTGGGATGGTAGACCCCCATGTCTTAGCTAACTGTGGTGTCGACCCTGAAGAATTCACGGGATTTGCCTTTGGAATGGGTATCGAGAGGATAGCCATGTTGCGATATGATATTAAAGATTTAAGATTATTTACCGAAAACGACGTCCGTTTTTTAAGACAATTTTCAGGGGCATAACCGTATTGCCCTTATCCTTTCCCGCAAGTGATTGTACCAGCCACACCGGTATAGTCACTACGGGTTTAATCTAATCTTATGCGTTGGATAAGTAGCCTCGCTGACTTGGTACACCGGGTTCTGTGTCTCTATACGCTCTTGGTTTACGCGTTGTGTTACTGGGTGTTTTCTTCACATTGGGTGGCGGGCTTTGTGATGATGTCGCTTCCATTAGCATTGTTATTGCATTTTCTGATTGTCGTAGGAGGGGCGTTAATCGGGGCGCGAAAAAACGCTTTTATCAGCCTGGTGATGTTGGTCATCGCCTACCCGTTTTGGAGCAGAACCTATGTTTTCGGTAAAAATAACGATGAAAATGCGGCAGATTTCAGGCTTTTAAACTATAACGTACATCAATTGGGGTTTCAGGTTCGGAATGAGGGGGAATCTTCCTTGCTTTCGCACGAGGGGCTGCAATGGATACGCGACGTAGATGCTGAAATTCTATGCATGCAGGAATTTTACCAGGAAATTAAAAAGGGGGTCGACCTGGTTGGAGCCTTGGAAAATATAGGGTACAAACACTACCTAGTGGTCGATCACCAGCCCAACCAGAAACCAAAAAATAAAAGAGGACTGGCGATATTTTCAAAATATCGAATCTTTAATGCCCACCAGGAGGTGTTCGATGGCCAGAATGGACTCTTAAAGGGGGACATCCGAATTGGCAATGATACGATCACCATCATCAATGTACATCTACAATCGATGACCTTGAATTTGAGAGACCTGTTAGAACAAAGGAAGGTGAACGGAATCAAAACCGAATCTCAAAAGACCTTTACACGAATTAAATACGGTTTCGAACAACGGGACGTCCAGATCCGAATTTTGGAGGATTTGGTCAAGCAAGCGAAATACCCCGTCATTGTATGTGGCGATTTCAATGAAGTACCCTACAGTTATTCGTACGGACGGCTATCGAAACTATTAAAGAATAGCTTTGAATCGGGCGGAAAAGGCTTCGGGTTTAGCTACAATCGCTTACCCTATTTTATTCGAATTGACAATCAGTTTTACGATTCGAATAAAATCAAACTCAACAATTTCGAAACCATTCGAACCGTAAATTTCTCTGATCATTTCCCCCTAATGGGGGATTATTCGCTCATTCAAAAACCAATTGACTAGACCGAACAAATCTCGATGCTTTGACGTAGGGAGTCGAACCATTCCCGTTTGGGAATAAACTCTTGGCCAACAAAACCCTGGTAATTGGTTTCGGCTATGGCCTTCATAATGGCGGGGTAAAATAATTCTTGTGAAGAGTCGATTTCGTTTCTACCCGGTACACCTCCCGTATGAAAATGACCGATATAGTCTATATTTTCTCGAATATTGCGGATAATATCACCCTCCATAATTTGCATGTGGTAAATATCATAAAGCAATTTGAGTCGCTCTGAACCTACCCGTTTGCACAGTTCAACTCCCCAGGCCGTATGATCACACTGATAATCTTTGTGATCAATTTTGCTGTTGAGTAATTCCATAATGAGGGTGACCTTATGTTTCTCGGCGGTTGACATCAGTCGTTTCAGCCCTTTTTCGCAATTTACCAATCCCTCCTCATCACTTTTGCCATTTCGATTACCCGAAAAGCAAATTAAGGTGCGGTAGCCCGCCTTGGCAACTAGGGGAATTACTTCCTCGTACGATTCGATCAATTTATCGTGGTAGGTAGGTTCATTGAAACCTTTTTCAATACCCATTCCCGCCCCATGCGGCAAGGCACAGTAGAGACCATGTTCTTTCAGGGTAGGCCATTCTTTCGGCCCTAATAATTCCACTGATTCGATGCCAATCGTTTTTACTTTTCGGCAAAACTCCTCCAGAGGTACTTTAGAATAGCACCATTTGCAAACCGAATGCCGGATACGGTTTTCAACCCTATCCTTTAAACGAGCTTCGGCAGGGAAAGCACCGCTGAAGGCTGCCCCTGCCGAAAGTCCTATTAATTTCTTGATGGAATTACGTCTGCTCGACATGACTTGATCCCATGGGTTTATTTGAATTCCCGAATGCGGATATTACGAAACCACACTTTATCGCCGTGGTCCTGTAAAGCTATACGGCCTCTGTCGTATTTACCAAAGCCTTCCCATCCTTTGAATTTACTGTTCTCCACCATTTTTTCCCATTCTGGGCCTTTAAGTGGGAATTCTGCTACTTTTTTGCCGTTCAACCAGCTTTCTCCACGTCCGTTTTTAACGACAATTTTAGCTTTGTTCCATTGACCAGCTGGTTTAACAGCTTTCAGATCAGAAGGGGGAACAAGATCATACAAGGAACCCGCTTTGTGATTACCCTCACTCCCTTTGAATGAATCGGGATGTTTCTCATCATCCAAAACTTGAATTTCAGGACCGGTTTGATAAGGTTGAGAAAACTTTGGATCTTCATGTACGTGAAACATGATACCACTGTTGCCTCCTTCGCTAATCTTCCATTCCAATTCGAGCTCAAAATCTCCGTATTCACCTTCGGTAACCAGATTGCCACCGCCTTTGGCAGTCATGACCATGGCTCCATCTTCGACCTTCCAAATGTCCGATACTCCGGTGCCATTGTAAGTCCGCCAGCCGTCAAAATTTTTGCCATTAAAAAGTTTCACCCATTTGCCCGGTTTTTGAGCATTTACCTGAGAAACTCCCAGAAGTAACACACCGGCGACTGTAAGCATGACTAATTTTCTCATTTTAACAGGTAGTAATTTAGATTAGGTACATCAAATTGGATATATTAAAAGTGTAATATTAGTGCTTTCTTTAATTTTGAGCAGTATTACCAACGTTTTTTTGAAATAAATCATTAAAAAATTAATTCCTATTCACATGGCATCTATCTTTTCAAAAATTGTAGCGCGTGAAATCCCAGCCTATATATTGGCTGAAAACGAGCATTTTATAGCCTTTCTCGATGCATTTCCTACCACCAAAGGACACACCTTAGTCATACCCAAAAAGGAAATCGACTATATATTCGACTTGGAAGATGAAAGTTATTTAGAATTGATGGCCTTCTCAAAAAAAGTAGCCCTTGCTATTGAAAAGGTGATCCCCTGCAAGAGGATAGGGATCGCGGTTGTAGGATTGGAAGTTCCCCATGCCCACGTCCATTTGATCCCCTTAAACCAAATGTCCGACATGGACTTCAGCAAGAAAATCTCTTTGACCCCTGAAGAGTTTTCAGAAATCGCTGATGCGATCCGGTCTGAATATGAGGCGTCGCTTAAAAATTGATGTGTTTTTTTAGCGTTAACATACCCCCATAACTCACCGGATATAAATCTCCATAATCCCAGGAGAAGTGGAGGCCTACGGTCATTCCCCCCATCCACTGGGTGGTCCGTTGTAGCGAAACCAGTCCGGAAAATTGGTCGATTCCTTCTTCCGGCCACACGTGTTCCAGATCATAGGTGCCGAAATTCCTCGAATAGGAGAATTTCGTAGTCCAAAAAAACGTATTGGCAATGGCTCCCTTTAAACCGGCGTGGGCAGCCCAAACCCGGTTGTTGTTGGTAAATGAGTCGCCATAGATGAGACTTTGACCTAGGTGGCGTGTGTCGACTCCAGGTGTGATAAACGGAGTTCCGATCGTTCGCATTTGGTAGGACCAGCCGTCGCGGACCTGATAGTTATTAAAATAATTATCCCGACCTCGTTTCTTGGGGTCATCCATTTCGAATTCTGGCCCACCTTGACTCTTTGTATAGAGGAATTCAAGTACAGCTTCGTGAATTTCAAAGGCAGAGCCATACCGGTTCTTCCGGCGGATACGAACGCCATTTAAACCATCGGCAATATTGATAAAGCTATAAAGGGAGCCGTCTTCATAGATATTTTGGCGATAGAAGAGTAGATCTGCACCGAAAGTTCGAATTTCAAAACCGACATCGATCGTCCCTAAATGATTTCCGATCCGGTTGGTGGAATCGTGATGATCCGGACTGGTTGTGGGTCCACGTGTACCGAAAATCATCTCCAAGTAGGTTTTCATCGTACGTGGCATTTGTTTGTCGGTAGAGTCTCTAGGGTTAAAAAAGTAGGGACTTTTACCTCCCCATTGTGCCTGATGATTGAACCCCCCATATAGTCTTAGCCAACCTTCAGGGTTGCCCAAGCGCATATACAATTGTTTCTGGTGCAATTTCAAATTCGTTACCACCGGGCGATTGGCATCCATTATGCCATCCGAATAGGACGCAATGAATTGTAACCACCCCTGGGTAAAAGGGATATTGGTATATTCATGAAAGCCGACTTGAATCCGAAAATGGGGCATGGCATTGCCCGACATGACATAGGAACCCGTACCCATGGTGCTATCGGCCAACCCTACTTGCTGTTTTTTGCGCCCCACGAAGGCCTCGAATTTACCTATTCTGACCCCCGCATACGCTTGAGGTAAAAGAAATTTGGCTTCACTCGTGATATTTTCTACAGCTTCCAAGCCACCGATAAAGCGTACCCCATCTTTTTTAGTGGACCGTCCGATAGGGTAAGAACCTTCCCATCCCGCACGTAAACTACCACCTTGTCCCGATTTGGGTACTATGCCCCATTGATTGGTATGTAACCAAAAGGGTAAATGATCCGGGTCGGTAGCCCCCATTCCGGCTATTTCGATATAAGCTGAGTCCTTTTTAAGTGACGCATCATCAGTATTTTGAGCAAAAAATGGAAACGGTAGAAATAGTCCAAGCGTAAAGAGAACTCGAAAATATGGGTTCATTTAGAAGGCATAGTTAACTGACAAACGGCCTATCGGGGCCACCCGATATTGTGGCAGGGACAATTTAAAAATGTTATTAATTCCGTGCCAAAGGAATCAGATTTAAGACTACAAACCTAAGATATATGAGGAATAAGTCAATAATTTAAAATGGATCGATTGATTCACCCCAAACAAATTCAGCCCAATTTTACTTTAAATAATTTGTTATTGGCAATTAATTAGTAATAAAAATGTGCTTTTGCCAGTGGGAGCAGGATAGTAGAATCTAGCTAATTTGTGAATATTCGGGTGAAATGTTGATTTTTTGAAAGGATGTATGGGAAAGGTGAGGAGGAATTGCCCTTGTAGTAGTTTGTAAAAGGAGGTTTAGCGATTCACCTAGCCATATAATCAGGGTTGAAGCAGTGACAGGATAGCAATACGGGTAAAATTTTGAATAATATGAGTAATCGAATTTATCAAAAACGTTTCATTGGGGCATTATGTATAGCTGCGATGCTGGGAGTTGCATGGGCGATGTTCTATTTTTCGCCGCCCGGTAAATTGAAACCTAAACAAGGAGCGCGAATTTCCCTCATTGGAGGTAATCTAGGGTCCCGAATGATTAACTATGATCATTTTGAAACAGAATTACACCTGCGTTTTCCCACCGCCGAATTGACGGTTAGAAATATGTGTGACGGGGGAGATACGCCGGGCTTTCGGCCTACACCCAATCGAAACGATTCATGGGCATTTCCCGGAGCTGAAAAATTCCAAACCGAATACGCGAATCCATCCGGTAATATCGGACATATGGAAACCCCAGACGAATGGTTAACTCGACTTCAAACCGATATCATCATCGGATTTTTTGGATTTAGCGAATCTTTTAACGGGCCGGAGGGTGTAGAAAATTTTAAAGCCGAACTAGAAGCGTTTATTCAGCATACCCTTGCCCAGAAGTACAATGGGGAATCTGCGCCTCAGCTCGCTCTGGTTTCACCCGTAGCATTTGAGGATATTTCCCACTTAATGGACGTTCCGAACGGAAAGAAAGAGAATGAAAATATTGCCCTATATACCCGGGCAATGAAGGAAGTGGCCGCCGCTCACAATGTATTGTTTGTAGATGCATTTGCGCCGTCTAAAAAGTGGTATGCCTCATCGTCAAAACCTTTGACTATCGACGGCTCCCAACTAAATGAGGAAGGATACCGAAAACTAGCCCAGCTGTTAGCCGATGAAATATTTGGCAATGGAAGCAAGAAAAATGAGAAATATCGCCAGGAGGTTTACGAGGCGGTCATGGAAAAAAACTTTATGTGGCATAATGACTACAAGATCCCCAATGGCGTTCACGTATACGGCCGCCGGTACAATCCCTTTGGGCCTGATAACTATCCGGCTGAAATAGAGAAGATTCGCCAAATGACGGAAATTCGGGATAAGGCAATATGGGCAGCGGCAAAGGGGGAAAAACTCGACGTGGCAGCGCTGGATAAAACAACCCGAAGTCTACCCGAGGTTAAGACGAATTATAATCCCGAAAGCCATGGAAGTTTACGTTATCTGTATGGGGATGAGGCTTTGTCCTCTTTCAAATTACCACCCGGTTACAAAATTGAACTATTTGCCTCCGAACGTGAATTTCCCGATCTGGCAAATCCGGTGCAAATGTCTTTCGATAACCGAGGTAGGTTGTGGGTAGCCGTTATGCCTACCTATCCACATTGGCGGCCAGGGGATCCGAAACCCAACGATAAAATATTGATTTTTGAAGACACCAACGGGGACGGTAAGGCCGATAAACAAACTGTTTTTGCAGAGAATCTACATTTGCCCGTCGGCTTCGAGATTGAACCCGAAGGCGTGTATGTGTCGCAAGGTACAAACTTCGTATTACTGAAAGATACGAACGGGGATGACAAGGCCGATGAAATGGAAATCTTAATGAGTGGTTTTGACGACCACGATACGCACCATAATATTCACGCGTTTTGTGCCGATCCCTCGGGGTCGATTTACATGGGAGAAGGGGTTTTTCTGCATACCAACGTAGAGACATCCTACGGTACCGTGAGGGCTACCAACGGTGGGTTTTATCGTTTTACGCCCAGTCGGCGCAAACTGGAACGTACAGCTCAGTTGTCCATTCCCAACCCCTGGGGCATTGCTTTCGATCATTGGGGACAACCGTTTTTCGCAGAGACATCCGGACCTGACGTTCGCTGGATGCTTCCCGGAACAGTGCTGCCTCGCTATGGGGAAGCAACCCATAAATCCTTTAACCTGATCGAGGACGCCCATCGCGTGAGACCTACTTCCGGACTGGAATTCGTTTCCAGTCGACATTTCCCAGACGATGTACAAGGCGATCTTTTGATCAATAATACCATCGGCTTTTTGGGTACCAAACAGCATGTCATCGAGGACAAGGGAACTGGGTACCAAAGTCGGCATCGGCAAGATCTGCTAGTGAGCTCAGACCGGAATTTTAGACCCGTGGATATGGAATTTGCACCGGATGGGTCGCTCTATGTGATCGACTGGCATAATGTATTAATTGGCCATATGCAGCATAATGCCCGAGATCCGTTGAGAGATCATGTCCATGGCCGAATCTATCGCATTACTTATCCATCCAGGCCTTTAGTTACACCGGCAAAAATTCATGGAGCGAGCATCGATGAGTTGTTGGAAAATTTAAAATTACCCGAATATCGGACTCGCTACCGCACAAAACGGGAACTAAGAGGCAGGAAAGCTGCCGAAGTATTACCCAAATTAAAGACATGGGTGAGCAAGTTGGATAAAAATGATCCGAATTTCGAACATCATAAACTGGAAGCGCTGTGGGTGAGCTGGGGTTTAAATGCAATTGATCAAGACCTTCTTCGGGAATTACTGAATGCTAAGGATTATCGCGTCCGGTCAGCGGCGGTACTGGCAGTTCGCTATAATACCCATCAAGTAAAAGATTATTTGCCTCTCTTGACCAAAGCCGCTGCAGATGACCACGGAAGAGTACGGTTAAATGCAATCGTAGCCGCATCATGGCTACCGGTGGAAGAAGGAATGGTTGTTTTGAATGAGGCGAAAAATCATGAGCTGGACGAATGGATGGTACACGCCTGGGAAACAGCCGAAGCTCATATCAATGGAAAATCTGTCAAACAGAAAAAACAAGAAGAACATATCCAAACCAATTTGAAAGGCGAAGCACTAGCACTTTATCAGGAAGGAAAGGAGATTTACGGACGGGAGGGATTCTGTGCTACTTGCCATCAGGAAGATGGTCGCGGACTTTCAGCCTCTGAATTTCCTCCACTCGCGGGCACACGTTGGGTGAACGGCAATGTGGATCGTTTAATCCGGATCGCGTTAAACGGGTTACTGGGACCTATTAAAGTTTTAGGTAAGGAATACCCGGGGCAAGTGCCGATGACACCCTACAAGGGCATGTTGAATGATCGGGAAATTGCAGCCGTATTGACCTATGTCCGAAACTCTTTTGGCAATACCGCCTCTGCGGTTACCCCCGAACAAGTGAAAAAAGTAAGGGAAGAAACGAAAGATTATGACGGTTTTTATTCCCCTGATGCGTTGTTGAGGGAGTTCCCACTTGAAACAAAATAATGTTGATTCCTTAGGAATAGCGACCGTCTCAGAAACCAAATTCTGAGACGGTTTCTTTTTTGTATAAGCGTAATAAAAACGCAAAAATGAAAAAAATACACCGAGCTAATGGGCAGTAGGGTGGGTAATACCTTTCCAGTTCGTCGGTAGGGAATGCATCAACCTAGTTAATCTATATTCTTTCCAAGCTAAAACGGGGTAGATATTATGCATTTTAAATACCTTTGAACTACCTTCGCAGTAAGGGATAAAAACCATAACGGTTTTCCCTGTGGACATTTGGATTATTTACTTAATACACGACTAGGTTGATTTCAGATTTCGGCCAGATTTTATTATTTCTATTTACAGGTATCCTTATCATAGCCCTGGTATTAGGTATTTCGTCTTTGATTCGGGTTAAAAATCCCAATGAAGAGAAGTTGACTACCTATGAGTCGGGAGAGGATCCACAAGGGAATGCCAATTTGCAATTTACCATGCGCTTCTATGTGGTAGCCCTTGTGTTTGTACTATTTGAAATAGAGCTTCTCTTTATCTTCCCATGGGCTGTGGTTTTTGGAAATAGTGAACTCATTGAGCAGACAAATGGGTTATGGGGTTGGTATGCTATGGCTGAAATGTCTGTGTTTGTCATCCTTTTGACGGTGGGACTTGCCTATGCTTGGGGTAAAGGTTATTTGGATTGGGTGATGCCGAAAGCCCCCAAAATTACGATAGACTCACCTGTGCCTATGACACTCTATCAGGAGTTTAATCGGAAACAAGGGCAATCCAGGGGCAATCAACCGAAGGCTGACGAATCTATTAGGAGTTAAAAAAATGACAGTGCGAGCAAAAACCGGGGACGGAGGAATCATACTTACAACGGCGGAAGAGGTGGTCAATTGGGCAAGACTGTCTTCCCTTTGGCCAATGGGATTTGGTTTGGCTTGCTGTGCAATTGAAATGATGGGCGCATATGCCTCCCATTATGATTTGGAACGCTTCGGAATATTTCCCCGGCCGTCACCACGCCAGTCCGACGTCATGATTGTAGCCGGAACCGTTACCTTTAAAATGGCCGATCGCGTACGCCGTCTTTATGAACAAATGGCCGAACCCAGGTATGTTATTTCGATGGGAAGCTGTTCTAATTGCGGTGGACCCTATTGGGATCATGGCTATCATGTGGTTAAAGGCGTGGATCGTATCATTCCCGTCGATGTTTATGTCCCCGGTTGCCCACCTAGACCAGAAGCACTGATTGGCGGATTTTTGAAACTTCAGGAAAAAATTAGGAAAAGTAATCCCTTAACTCCCCGATTGTTATTGGAAGTGGAAGGTCAAACGGCATAGACGCTATGAGGTTCGATGAAATCGTGGCAATATTAAAAGCGCAGGTAAGCGAGGATAAGTTTATAAATATGAATGCCGAAGTCCTCCAACCTTATGTTGAGATCGTAGCGGAAGCCCTTCCAGCGATAGCGCGCATCCTCTACGAGCATCCCGAACTTTATTTCGACTACCTGGCCTGTATTACGGGGATAGACAATGGTCCCGAGGTGGGAACAATGGAGGTAATTTATAATTTAAACTCCATTCCCTTTAGTCATCAACTCACCCTGCGTGTAACGGTCCAACGAAATAGCACCGAAGAAGAACTCCCGGTGGTGCCGACGGTCAGTCATATCTGGCGTACAGCCGATTGGCACGAAAGGGAAATTTACGATCTCTTGGGAATTCGATTTGAAGGCCATCCCGATATGCGGCGAATTTTGTTGCCCGAAGATTGGGTAGGTCATCCCTTACGAAAAGACTATGAAGTACAAGAATACTATCACGGTATACGTGTTAAATATGAAAACCGGGATGATCCTGGGGCCATAGATGCCTAACGACCCAATTAATTTTGGCTGATTAGTCTTATTTGAGAGCGAAATAATTTTATTTTTACTCCCAACAGGCCATTTTTATAAGCGAATGGGTTTTCCCGGTTTTAACTTACATAATTTATGAAGCGTTTTTTCATCTTTCTATTTCTGACCGGAATCTTAATTAATGATGTCTTCGGACAAGCAGATTCAGTGACGATCAGAGGTACTTTGATGAATCTTAGTGGGCGACTTTATCGGGAAGCTTCCAGTATCACCTTTTCGAGGAATAATATTTTGGCACCCACTACCGAGTTTTCGGTCAATGCGCCTTTACAGCCTGACGGCAGCTTCACCGCCAAATTACCCATCCTTGCCGGAGCGGAGGAAATATATCTGGACTATGGAGGAAAAGTATTCGCGACCTTTTTAGCAAAAGCAGGGGTTGTAGAAATCACTTTCGACGCGGATTCGATGTTCAAAGCGAAAAAACTTTTCCATTTTAAAGGTGAATATGCCGATGCGAATAACTACTATCCTGCCTATTTGGAACAAGAAAATAAGCTCTACGAAGCAAACCGCCCCTTGGGACCGGAGTTTCAACGGACTTTTTGGAATCAAGGACTGCAGTCGGCGCGACAAACCCTATTACAGCGGGGGAATCTACGTCAAAGAGCTTTAACCGCCTTGCTTAGTGAAGGCAAGCAGTCACCCGATTTGACCTTATGGGTTAACTCCTTGGTTGAGGATGAAAGTGCAGCTCTGTTAATGGAGTATTCGCTGGGGAATGACGTAAACTTAAACGCAAGCGACCATATGGAGATGAAGCGATTCATAACCACACCCCTTACTTATCAGAAAGTCTTGCGTGCCCAACTCTTCAAATCTTACGCTGCTCGTACGGCCGAACGCTTAAGCGGACGAAATGCCGGAAGCCTGCCGGTCGAAAAAATTGCTGAACTGGTACTCCGTTATGTGTCACCACTTTCGACCCAGGAAAGGGATAAACTCCGGTTAATTTTGGAAAAGAAAAATGTGAATCGGGAAGAACTCGACTTCATGAGTAATATTTATAAAAGGGGAGGAGAGAAACTGATCCTCATCGCTAATTTTGAAAGAAGCGTTGCTGCCGTTCGAGAGCATTTTGAGGAAGGACCAGCTTTGGAATTCCTCATAGCTTCTGCTTTCGCTGATAATTTCTACCAGTATACCCTGGAGGAGAAAAAGATATTATTTGAGCATTTAAAGGATAAAATCTTGAATGCGACCATCAAATTATCGCTAGAAGAACTTTATCGCCTGGAGGTAAAAGATAGTGCTAATATTCAACTCGTATGGGATCGTCCCTCCTCTGAAAATCCTGTTGAAATACTTCCCAACATTTGGTTGGCTGAAAGCAATCAAAACGGAAAGTCCTGGTTGGATAAGATCATCGCGCTTTATCAGGGCAGGACCATTTATGTAATGAACTGGGATCTCTACAACGACATGAACCGGGAGGATTTGGCCAGTGCCAATTTTTTAAGAGCTTCCGTTCCTCGGGATGTCGTATTCCTGTTCCTGCATGTCACCGACCCGGACCGCCCCCAGTTAGAAGGTACCGGCCCGAATCGAAAGGAGAGAAACTTATGGAAGCAGTATATCGTCAGGCATAACCTGTTAGGTACCCATTTATATTTGAACGTGGATCAAGTCATGCAGCTGGGGTTGCGTACCCCTTACCTACCAGGAACCTACTATATTATCCGACCTGATGGGAAGTTTCATAGCCGAAACGCTCCTTCCCCCCAAAATATCGCTGAGGCAGCTGCTGCAATTCGAACCGCGAATCATAAGTAGTGAGTGTCGATGAACAAAACCGTATTGACCCAAATATATAGGGGGTAAATGCCCCAAATAACTGATTCAAATGAGCAAAAAGAACATTTCTCCTCAACATGCTTCCCAAACTCCTCAACATTCTGGAGATGATCATGTGAGCCGTTTTACGGATTTTGATATCCACCTCTTCAAAGGAGGTAAACACTATAAGCTTTATGAGAAATTCGGGGCTCATGTAATGGAACACCAGGGGGTGGTCGGTACCTATTTTGCGGTTTGGGCACCCAATGCAAATTACGTTTCGGTCATCGGAAATTTCAACGGTTGGGATAGGGGATCGGCCCCCATGAAAGCCCGTTGGGATTCGTCAGGGATTTGGGAAACCTGGATACCCAACGTAGGAAGCAATGAAGTTTATAAATATTTTATTGTATCAAAAACGGGGGCAGAATTGGAAAAAGCAGATCCCTATGCATTTTGGTCAGAAGTTGCTCCCCGTACCGCCTCGATCGTAAGGGATACTTTCTATGAATGGAAGGACGACGAATGGATGGCGAGTCGGAAGGAGAAGAATGCACTGAATGCGCCGATTTCGGTTTATGAGGTTCACCTCGATTCCTGGCGAAGAGATCCGTCCAACCCTGGGCGCCATTTGACATGGGAGGAAATTGCTGAGGGTTTAGTGCCCTATGTGAAGGAAATGGGATACACCCATGTGGAGTTTATGCCGGTCATGGAACATCCCTACCCACCGTCGTGGGGGTACCAAATTACCGGTTACTTTTCTTGTTCCTCACGAAATGGCACCCCTCAGGAACTCATGTATCTCATCGATCAACTGCACCAGGCGGGAATCGGTGTTTTCCTCGATTGGGTTCCCAGCCATTTTCCTGGTGACGTACACGGGCTCCATCGCTTCGACGGTACGGCCTTATATGAACACGAAGACCCTCGATTGGGCTATCATCCCGATTGGAAGAGTTATATCTTCAATTATGGACGCTATGAGGTATGCTCTTTCTTAATTAGTAATGCCCTATTTTGGCTGGATCGGTACCATATTGATGGATTGAGAGTTGACGCCGTAGCATCCATGCTGTATTTAGACTATTCTCGCAACGAAGGGGAATGGATCCCGAATAAGTATGGTGGAAGGGAAAATTTGGAGGCCATTTCTTTCTTGAGGGAACTAAATATCGCTGTGTATTCTACCTATCCTGATGTCCAAACCATCGCCGAAGAATCGACCGCCTTTCCAGGGGTTTCAAGACCGACCTATGTCGGCGGCCTCGGATTTGGCATGAAATGGATGATGGGGTGGATGAACGACACCTTGAAGTACTTTGAAAAAGACCCAGCCTATCGTAAATGGCACCAAGACCAGTTGACATTTAGTTTGGTCTATGCGTTTACCGAAAATTTCATGTTGCCCCTTTCTCATGACGAAGTCGTTTACGGGAAAAAATCCCTTTTGGAAAAAATGCCTGGGGATGAGTGGCAGAAGTTTGCCAATTTGAGACTATTGTTTTCCTATATGTTTACCCATCCCGGCACAAAGCTCATGTTTATGGGCGGGGAATTTGGGCAATACCGGGAATGGAATTTCCAGACGAGTCTCGATTGGCACCTACTTGATAATCAGCCCAATCAGGGCATCAGAGAGTGTGTGAAGGCTTTAAACCAATTATATCGTTCGGAGCCGGCACTCTATGAATTCAACTTTTCAGGGGAAGGATTCGAGTGGATCGACACGCAGGACCGTGAAAATTCAGTATTGGTATACAGTCGTAAGGGGGTAGATCCAACCCAAGATTTAATTATTATCCTCAATTTTACTCCGTTATATCGAGAAAATTACAGGGTAGGAGTACCCGCGGGTAACCATTGGAAGGAAATATTTAATAGTGACCAAGTAGGATTTTTCGGTAGTGGAAAGGTGAATAAAGATCTCCTTTCGGCATCCGATAAAGCTTGGCATGGCAAAGATTTTTCCGTTAATTTGAACTTGCCACCCTTAGGCGCTGTAATTTTGAAAAGACAACTGGAAAACTTCAATTAACCAAAACTCGATACCACCACTTAAAATGAGATTAGTCTGTTGGTTGGCCTTTTTTCTGATCGTAAGTTCGAGCACGATCAGTGAAGGACAAAGAATTTCACGTGTGAACTACGGCCTCGATTTGGGGTCAGGGTTTACATCAGATATCTACACACCCACTGTAAACTATTATCAAAATCTAACTTTCGGTTCATTTCGGTACATTGGCATTGGCTGGTCTGGGCGCTTATCAGGGAATATCGTGGGAGGAAATCCTGTACTGAATACCCTGGGAAATCCACGGGAAGAAGATGAAATAAGCCTAAAGAAAGCTGTCGTCTACAATGCCGCTTTCGGGTTTACCATCAATTTTGATTTCGACCATGTGGAGTTTGGCGCCAATGTCGACCTGCTCAATATTTCGGTAGGGAAAACTTCTAAAGTGCTCTATAATATCGCAAACCTAGAAACGGCTACCGATTCCAGTGCGAATTATCACCAAACGCTAGTGAAAGCCTACCCGCAAATGGCAAGTTTACTACCCATTGCTACCAAGAAAAGCGCCGGAAACAGTGAAGCCTATCTCCGTCTTTGGATTAACCAGGAAGTGGGTATCAAGGTAGGTTATCAATTGTTAAATGTGGTTTATAACACCGAACACCCGCTCAACAATGGTCAGAAACGTTTTGTAAAACAATACGGTATGCCCTTTGTCGCTCTATCCTTTCATATTCAGAACTAATGTCCTTCATCGATAACTACAAGGTCGCTCTTTGGCTCAACCGACTGAAGAAAAATGGAAACGTCGTCAAAGGCTTAGAGGAACTTTATAGTAAATATAGGGGAGAGGACGATCTATTATTTGCGTTGGTAGCCGCCGATGCCGTAGATGAGAATGGCCAAAAGTTGCTGCCCCTTTGCTTTATTAAAGGGGAGGTCGTCTGTATACTCATTTGTTTGATTGATCAAACAACGGGGGATAAGTATTTACTTTTGGTCAGACAAAGGCGGATTTGTGATGGATCCCTAATCTACGAGCACCCAGCCGGGATGTTGGACGGAGAGCGCGATCCTTATAGGGTGGCTATTCGTGAGGTATGGGAAGAAACCGGAGTCGAAATTTCCCGAGATCAGCTTAAATCCCTGAGTTCGAAACTGCTGTTTCCGAGCACAGGCACTAGCGACGAAGCAATGTATTTTTTTTATACGGAGATCGTATGGCCTTTGGAAAGAATCAGATCGTTCGACCAGCAAAAACGGGGTGAGGTATCCGAAAACGAAAATATTACGACGCATGTACTTCCGTTTGCCGAGGCCTACCGACTGATTACCAATACCAATGGTTTACTGCATTGTTTTTTGTATCTCACAGAAGTAGAAGACTGGGAATTAATAAAGCAATTAAAAGGTCTGTAGACTGATCAATTTAGAATATTTTATCCCTTACTTCATTTTTTTCCATGAATTAAAAAGGCTATATTTGCACCCCGTAACGCGCCCGTAGTTCAATGGATAGAATTATGGTTTCCGGTACCATCGATAGGGGTTCGAGTCCCTTCGGGCGCACCAGAAAGGATCCTTCGCATGTGGGTCCTTTTTTTTATTTACACCGAAAAATTTTACAACCACTATTCCGATAAGTATTATTGTAGTATTCAATACTAGAATATATTTTTCCCACTCCAAGGAGAACCCCTTTCAGGATAACGTTATTTTATTCGCATAGTTGGAAACACCACCTGTTTCTTACCATATATCCGAAATATAAACAACATCCCCCAACTTTTTGGATTGATCCGTAGCGTTCAGTAGATTAAACTTTTTAATAATCGCACCGCTGATATGAGAACTCTCTCGCTACTTGGATTGATCATCGGATTATCCCTACCAAAGGCATTTTGTCAGGTTTTTACGGAAATCAACAACTTCGCTCTGTCCCTAGCCAAACAAGGAGTGGCCGTCGATAGCGACCATTTTTACGTCGTCAATAATAGCATTATCACCAAGCACCAGAAAAAAGATGGGCAACTAATAGCGACATTTGAGGGGGAGAGCCTGGGATTTACTCATTTAAATAGCGGGGTCGTGGTCGACGGGCTTTTGTATTGTGCCAACTCGAATTTTCCAAATCACCCTATGCTGAGTTCCATCGAGATTTTTGATACCCAGACATTAACCCATGTAAAGAGCCATAGTTTTGGGATTGACAACCGAGGCTCGCTTACCTGGGTAGATCGTTACGATGGACATTGGTGGGCGGTATTTGCGCATTACGCCGGTAAAAACGCAAGTGAGGGCAAAGATAATCGTTGGACGACCCTGGTTAAATTAAATGATCAATGGCAACAATTAGGCGCCTGGGTTTTCCCTAAGAATATGATTGAGGCCTTTGGTAATTATAGCAATTCGGGAGGAAATTGGAGTCCTGATGGTACCCTTTATTGCACAGGGCACGACGAAGGTGAAATCTATGAATTGAAAATTCCTAAAGCCGGATATACCCTGGAATATCTAAGAACCATTCCCGCCCCCGGCATTCAAGGACAAGGTATTGCGATCGACCGAAGTGTAAAGGAGGAGATTGTACTCTATGGGATTCAGCGGAAAACGAATCGGGTAACTGTTTCGGTCCTGAAATGACAAATGCCTGCTTCGTCTCGAATTGCCCTAAACCGCAGATTAAAAAAAAATGAACTTATTTCATCCGAAAAATTCAGCGATGCGGTAAATAGGGGTTAGCAGGAAAAGGATAAAGTCGATATCCGTGCTGCTTTAGCTGAGTTTGAGTAGGGGCATCGGGATAGACTTTGAAAAGGATGACGCTGATGACCTGTTCAGGGACCAAGGTAATAGACGAAAGGAAATCTAAAACTCTCTTTTTTCTGAGAATTTTTCGAAATTCTTTCGAAGTTCGATCCGCTTTAAAATGGTGGATTTCCGGTTTGTAAAAGTTGGTATTAATACCTTTCACAGCCATAGCGGGCAATCCAATTCCGTTGGCTAACTTCTCCATTTCTCGCACCGAAAGTTTGAAAACGTAGTTACCAACCTCTTCAAAAGAATATTGGTTCTTCCATATCCGCCGCAGCAGGGTCGTATCAAAACGGTCTAAAACTTCGCGAAGGGCTACCAATAGGGCATTTCTTGAGATCGGATCTTGTGGCTCGATTAGAATTACGCCCAGTCGAGCGACCCTAAGCATTTCATAAACCGCCTGGTAAGGCCGCGGAAAATGATGATAAGACTCCTTACAAAAGACATAGTCGAAGCTATTGTCCTGGAAGGAAAGCTTTTCGACATTCTCTATCGCGAACTTTTCGACCAAATCCCGTTCCAAAGCCGTTTCCAAGAAGGTAGGTGAGATATCGCTTGCCGTAACGTCCAATCCCTTCAATCTCAAATGATTAGCATCGAACCCGTAACCATCCCCTACGGTCAACCAGGTTTTGGTTTTATCCTCACACAGGGGATAGGCCAATGCAAATAGCTGCTGATGAATCCAATAATTGATATTTTTTTCCCTTTGATCTTCCAGCCACCTATCAATTGCTTTCAGTTGTTGCTCCCTATCGGGAAACCGTTTTTGGTACCAATTTGAATGAGCTTCGTAACTGACTTCATTGATTCGCATAACGGTATTTTTTCGATTAAAGGTTTTGCTGAGACCAACCCTTTGATCGGGGTCTTCTGTTACAATAAGGGCTGGCAATTTATATTGTTTTCAGGTTCTCAACACTAAAGTAGGGGTGGTTTCCCTATCGATGAAGACAACCTGTATGATGTGTAACTTCCCTAGCTATTTTTCTTATCGTAGATGTCGGACCTAAGCTTTTATTAATCCATACATCCTAGAATTCCTTGTCTCCAAATTCACTTTTGCTAAACTTCAACACTTTACCCAAATCATTTAAGCGATAGGTGAAATTAAGCATAACCCGATCGGTTTCAGAGATATAGTCGGTTGAAGAATAGAAATCGCTACCCCAAGTCGTTTTCCGCTGACGATTTGATTTAAATACGCCTGCTCCGATATTTAGCCATTGCAAGGTAAGCGCCCCACGATTTTTTAAAATTGTTTTTCGTAAACTCAAATCCGGCGAATAGAACTGGGTGTCTTCACCCTGAACGGTTACTGTTTTGGAGAGGTAATTCAGGCTGAACTGTGCGCTCCAGGTTTTACTCAAATCAACATTAGTATTGAAGTTGATCGAATAATTGACACTATTCCTACTTAAGTTTTGTCCGAAAATATTACCTTTCACTGCATATTGGTAAACATTTCCACCTGCATAGATCCGCCAAGCCTGTGAGGGTTTGAGTTCGACCCCCGCTTCCAATCCATAAGCTTGGGACGCTGCCGCATTGGTAAAGGTTCTATAAAGTGTGGAATCATTATGAACGCTGTTGACGCGATTTATAGAATTCGCTGTATGCCGATAATATAAGTTTGCAAACACCGAGTGTTGTTTCATCGACTTTATTACCCCGATTTCGACCGCATCGATCAATTCGGGTAGCAATTCAGGATCCCCTTCTTCAAGGACTTCCGAATGACGTCTCGCCATAAAAGGATTCATCATATTGGTAGTCGTACGCTCAATCCTACGGTTATAGGATCCTTTGAATTGCAAGTCATCGTTGACCGCATAGAGGGCGCTAACCGATGGGAATAAGCTCCATCGGTTAAAATGATAGGTTTTGCCCGAAGCTTCTTCCAATGTACGGTCGGTATGTTCCAATCTCAGTCCTGCATTATAACTAAACCTATCGCCTTTCTTTGCGATTTGGGAGTAGACAGAATGGATATTGCGTGTCAAGTCGATATCTCCACCGTATTCGGGACGCAGGACAAAGTCGGCCGTGTTTAAAATCTTATCTTTAAAGGCGAATTCACCCACATGTACCAAATGGCGAAACTGATAACCCGTTTCCCAGGTAAAATTGTTTTTCAAGGGTAACCGATAATCGACATTCCATCGTAATCCATTTAGCGGGTTATATTCCTCCATGAGCTGTCGGTCCAGCGTGTCTCGATGGTTCTCTGGGTTAACATTTACATTGTCGGTGGGGCCACCTAATTCCGTATGTTCAAACAGAAAGGAGGTGGTCAGATCCCCTTTATTTTTAAATTTATGCTGATAATCCAGGGCTGCAATGAAAAAATCCCCCCTTCTTTCACGCATATTCATGTTATAATAATCCCGTCGTTCAAAGGGGTTTGTTTCCCCAATCAGGGTACGTGTTTGTCGGTATAAAATGTCGGCGGTTCTCCATTCGGTTCTGCGTCCTGCATACAGAGAAGCGGAAACCTTATGAGCTTCATTCGGTGTAAAAGTCAAGGAAGTGCGACCGGAATAAGCTTCTCGACGGTAACTTCTCTCGCCTAAAGAGGGCAGGGAAGTATGAATCCCATTAAGGGTAGTTGTCACTTCGCCATCACGATAGCCGGTATTGTCGTTTCTCTTGTAATCTACTCCGAGGGCTATATCCCATTTTCCTCGGCGGATATTGGTCGTAATATCGCCCCCAAATCGTCTTGCCACTTTTTCGTTCCCAAAAGTTTCTATACTAGGTGCCCCCAATTGTGCATTGACCAAAAGGTACACTCCGTCGCTGCTCCCTTTTTTGGTGATGATATTGACAATACCCGCTTTACCATCGGGGTCATGGCGAGCGGAAGGGGAGGTTACCATTTCGATTTCGGAGATCACATTGGCCGGCAATTGACTCAGAAAAGTGGCGGCATCGCCCATTACCGGTCGACCGTCGACTAAAACCATAAATCCCGATGTTCCTCTGACGAGAATTTCACCTTCGTTGTTCACCGACACCGACGGCATATTTTTAAGCAAGTCTAGACTAGAACCACCAACGGCCGATTGGAACTGTTCGGCTCGATAGACTTGTTTGTCGAGCGTATGCTGAACGGTACTTCGAGCTCCGCGAACCTCCACTTCTCCTAGTAATTCAGTGTTTAAAGGCAGTAAAATTTCACCCAGGTTAATCTGTCGCTTATCATGGGTGATTTCTATACCCGTCACTTTTCGCGTTTCGTAGCCAAGAAATCGTATTTCGATATCATAGCGCCCCAACGATAGGTTTTTAAGATCGAAATTTCCTCTTTCGTCGGATATGACCCCGTTTACTAATGCATTGTCTCCCGCAAGAAATAAGGCTACAGAACTATATTCTATCGGGGTACGATGAGTGCTATCTAACACCTGACCCCCTATGGAGCCGGTACCTTGAGCCAAGACAAATTGAGTTGTTGTCAAAAAAACTGCACAAAGTAACAGGGAGTAATTTATTGTCTTAACGATTTTCATGGGGTTAAATTAATGACGTAAAAGAACCTCTACGTCATGTAGACGATCAGGCTTGTTTGTGGTAATTCCATACTATTTGATTCGGATCACGATTTTTCATGGAATTTATCCGAATGAACCACCCACAAATGTCTACTATTTTCAGTTTAATTCCATAGCTCAGCAACTGTTTAAAATATTTCTAACCTATTGTCGTCCAGCTTAGGCAGGTCCATCTGTTGATTCGTTCAGTTCTTTTAAAATGACATTAACGTTCTCCTCTGTTGTGGTCAACTTGGTTTTACAAATTTTGATCAATTCGGCGGCTCGTTTCACTTTTATCGAAAGTTCGTCGACAGATATTTCACCTTGTTCAATTTCCGAAACAATTTCCTGCAGCTCTTCGAATGCCTCGGCATAACTAATTTGTTCATTCATGGTTAGACAGATTTGAAGTGGTATGTACGGTACTGGTTATCGTTCCATTAAATAGTTGTGTATGAATCAGGTCCCCCGGTTTAATTTTGGAAGAATCGGTGACGGAGTGTTCGTTGAGGTAGGTAATACTGTAGCCTCTTTTTAAAACGTTTTCGGGTTTTAAGTTATTCAAATTGGATTCCAGACTCGCCAATTCCTGATTTTTACTTTTTAAAAATACCTGCGAATCTCTTGGCAAACCCTGACTAATTCGGGCTATATCATGTTTTCGATTCGTGCAATAGATCGTAACCTCACGGACGAGTTTTTGAACAAGGCCTTGTTGGGTTTCTCGTTCATTTCTAAACATAAATTGGGAATTACGCGCAACGATCCTGGTGTTTTCACGCAAGGTCGTCTTATGTCGCTGAATCAGATGATAGGAAACGTTTCGAAATAACCGAATTTCAGCGGTAAATTTCTTTTTTTCGTCTGCGATCATTTTTCTCGAGTAATCAACAATCTTTTCCTGCGCACCCTGAACTGGAACCGAAAAATCATGGTATTTCTGAATAATCATCTCCGCCAACTTGGTAGGGGTGATCGCATTTTCGAAGGCCACCATTTCCGATACTGTTTCGTTGGTGGCATGCCCTATTCCCGTGATGACCGGAAGGGGGAACTGAGCTATCTCCTTGGCAAGTTGAAAATGGTTGTAACACGATAAGCCGATATCTCCGCCGCCTCCCCGAATAATGGCTACGACATCGAAATGGTGTTTTACCTTCCGAATCTGACGAAGTTGTCGGATCATCGACGGTACAGCATCATCGCCTTGCAGCAAAGAGGGAAACAACATAGGGAAAAACCGATAATTCCAGTCTTCTTCTGCTGCCCGAATGATGCGCATAAAATCCGCATAACCTTTACTCGATTCTACAGATATGATCGCTAGCCTTTGCGGTAGTAAGGGAAATGGCAACTTTTTATTTTGGTCATAGATTCCCTCGGCTCGTAATTTTCGAATCGTCTCTTGTTTTTCTTTTTCAAGATCTCCAAGCGTATAGCCTGGATCGATGTCGAGGATACGTAAACTGAGGCCGTATTCGGGGTGAAAGACAATATTGGCCAGAAATAATATTTTGATCCCGTCTTTAAGGGGCTCGTTCAATACTTGTTTGAACTGACTATTAACGCGTATATAATCAGTTCGCCACAAGACTGATCGCATCTGGGCAATCACCCTTCCATCTTTTTTCTCCACCAGCTCAGGGTAGCAATGGCCTGAGTGGACGTAATAGTTCAGCTTGTTTAGTTCCGCTTTTATCCAATAAGCACTGGGAAATTGCACCGATAAAGCTTCCTGAATTTGCTGGGCAATTTCATGCAGAGAATAAATTTGACGGTTTTGACTGACTTCCGGCATCGTGCCCATTCTTATTTAGGTCAGGAACATTCGTAGTGCTCACTGATAAAAGCCACGGATTCTTCACACAATTGTTGTAACACGGGGATTTGAATGTCCGACAGTTTTTTAATGTAAATACAGGCTTTCCCCATCTTGTATTTCCCTAATTGAGTTAAAAGTTGGCGACTTTTTTCGGTGTCGGAGAACACATATAACGAAATCGCCGATTTTCGTGGAGAAAAACCAAGTATGGGAGCGTCTCCCTCATGCCCGCTGGCATATTTATAATGGTAATTGCCAAAGCCAATAATGGACGGTCCCCACATCCTAGGCTTTTCACCGGACCACGCTTGTAATAGTTCTATTAACGTTAGACTATCCTTTCTTTTCTGCTCGCTGTCGACCATTGAAAGGATAAACTCCATTACGTCGGCATCGGTATAGGTCGTTTTATTCTGTGCCATGGGCGTTCGTTACAAATAGCTAATCGGAAATATCATTTATTCTAACAACAACCCTGCGGTTAGCAGTGATAAGTTACGATAAAATACAATTGAAAAATTAAACCGTGTAATTTATGCTCGTATAATAGGAAATTAAGCAGGTCGCCGGGATAACATAGTCACGGTTCCGATCAAAATTCAAGTCGAGATCCCCATTCTTCCACCGTCAACCTAGCTAATTTCCCCAGGATCAGCGGACGATTATCCGGGACATGCCCGACCTGTAAATTGAAGGCTACGGGATAGGTAAAGTCCTGAATATGATGATAGATAATTTCATCGCTATCCTCTCCAAAACTATCAGCCGATCCTTTTAATTCGGTAAAATGCCCCACCATTAAACCTGCTAAATTCGATAGTTTCCCTGCCCTCCGCAGTTGCCACAACATTCGATCGAGGTTATACAAAGGCTCGCCTACATCCTCCAGGAACAGAATTTTCCCCGCTGTATCGATTTCGGAAATAGACCCAAGTGTATGGGTAAATAGGCAGAGGTTACCGCCGGCCATGCTACCCTGGGCTTGTCCATAGCGATTATAGTGATGCGGCTTGAGGGTATATTGCACAGACTCCCCCCAAAGAATCCGTCTTACAGCTTCAGTTGCTTCCTCACCCTCCTCCATGCCCAGATGCTTTACCATGGGTCCGTGAATGCTAGCAATACCCATTTTCAATAGATGGGTGAGGAGTAAGGTAATATCACTGAAGCCAATCAACCATTTGGGTTTTTTGAGAAAACCAGTGAAGTCGATTCGGTCAATGATTCGGGACGACCCGTACCCGCCCCTAACAGCCCATATAGCTTTTATTTCCGGGTCATCTAACATTGTTTGAAAATCTAACAAGCGTTCCTGATCGGTTCCTGCGAATTGAAAATGACGGAGTGCAGGACTTTTGCCTTCGACGATTTTCAACCCCCAATCGGATAAAACGTTGAGCCCTTCTTGAATGTCATGGGGGTAGTCAATCGGTCCGGCCGGCGCTACAATACCAACTTTGTCGCCGGGAGTAAGGTAGGGGGGGAAAAACATGACTTAGGATTTAGATATAAACGATGTCGGTGACCAGTTCTTTCCCGAGTTCCTCATTGACAAGTTTCAATATTTTACTCTTAGCCCTCACCAACTCTTCTCGCAAGGGGGCTGAATCCATTTGTACAAACAAGGTTCTATCTTTTACAAATACTGCGGTCGTTCGGGATGCAATGGGTTTACCCATGATCTTTTCCCAATGGGCGGTCACGTAAGTTTCTTCAAAACTATCTTTCAGACGATAGACTTCTAGGTAACGTTCCAATACTTCTCGAAGGGGGGTTACCGATTGCGAACGTGATGTTTCCGTAAGGCGAGGTTTTCTTTTGTTCATCATGAGCTAGTCTCTTCCTACAAAGTTAACAACAATTCCCAGGAGTCAGTCTGGTCTGTGGTACGAACAACGACCATTTGTCTGGACGTTTGTTTTTCCCAGATATTGCGTTTAATATTGTGCTATCAATCAATTTTCCGTGTTTTCGGCAGTTGGTTTATAAAGAAGAGGGGAGAGAATGGGCTCAAAGATCCTCTGGCAACCTGTTATTTTCGACAAGGTGCTAAGTCCCACCTAAGTAATTAGGGAATATAAAACAGTGGTAATGAAAACAATGACATCAGCTCCCGGATCGTGGGTGAACGCAGACACATCCACCCCGATTTCAGATTTTTCTCCTTCTAATTTACAGCATTTTACTGTTGCTATGAATCCCTCGTATAGGGGAATGGAACATTTTACTGCACGTTTATATCGGCTTTATTCTTCCTGTTGTTGTCGTCCGACCCTGCGAATGTAACCCTTGGATGTGCGTTTTATCCGTACCCATTGATTTTTACTTTGATCTTTTTTATTAACTAAATGTTATGTTGTTATGTCAGAAAAACCGTTAAACTTTGAAACCCTTCAATTACATGCAGGTTTCCAACCCGATCCGGCTACAAACTCCAATACCGTACCGATTTACCAAACCACTTCCTATGTGTTCAATAATTCAGAACATGGCGCCAATCTTTTTGCCCTAAAGGAATTTGGTAATATCTATACCCGTATCATGAACCCCACCACCGATGTTTTCGAAAAGAGAATAGCGGCCTTGGAAGGAGGGGTGGCAGCCTTGGCTACGGCGTCGGGACACTCAGCCCAATTTTTGGCCATCAATAATATTACCACCGTTGGTGATAACTTTGTTTCGACCTCATTCCTCTATGGAGGTAGTTATAACCAATTTAAGAACTCTTTTAAAAATGTAGGCGTTGAAGTTCGCTTTGCCAATGGAGACGATGTGAGCAGTTTTGAACGCTTGATCGACGAAAAAACCAAGGCGATTTACTTGGAAAGCTCGGCCAACCCAAGTTACAGCATCCCGGATTTTGAAGCCTTCGCTGCCCTGGCAGAAAAATATGACATACCCTTGATCGTCGACAATACGTTTGGTGCTGGGGGTGCTCTTATTCGTCCGTTTAAATGGGGTGCTCATATCATCGTCGAATCAGCTACCAAGTGGATTGGCGGACACGGTACTACCATGGGCGGTATTATAGTCGATAGCGGAAAATACGATTGGGGCAATGGGAAATTCCCACAGTTTACCGAGCCAGCACCTAGTTACCACGGAATGGTCCTCAATGACATTTTTGGCAAAAACGGCCCTTTCGGAAACATCCAATACATCATCCGAGCTCGCGTAGAAGGTTTGAGAGACTGGGGTATGTGCCAGAGTCCATTCAATTCATTCCTCTTACTTCAGGGCATCGAAACACTTAGCTTGCGGGTGGAAAGAGCAGGTCAAAATGCTTTGAAGTTAGCACAATGGCTACAAAACCACGAGGATGTAGAATACGTTAACTACCTGGGTCTTGAAAATAACAAATACCATCACTTGGCCAAAAAATACTTCGAGAGAGGGTTGTTTGGTTCCGTACTTTCTTTCAAACTCAAAGCGGGTAAAGAAGCAGCGGATAAGTTTGTGGATTCGTTGAAATGGATCGACCATGTTGCCAACCTAGGTGATTCCAAAACGTTGATCATCCATCCGTCCAGTACGACCCATTCCCAATTGTCAGAAGAAGAGCAGGCTGCTGCTGGCGTATATCCTGGCGTCTTGCGAATTTCCGTCGGTATAGAGCATGTGGATGACATTATTGCCGAATTGGAAGGAGCCTTTGCAGCCATTAAATAACTACGAGCTTTTGGAAGCAAGCCTCCCGAAGGGATTTTAGCGGTTGAGGCGATTTGTAGCAGCTAAAACTGATTAGATAATCGCCTCAACACGCATTCATTCTTTTTCATCGTTTGATTGTAAATGCAACCGAAGACAAAAGTTTTTAAATATCCATTTCAATATAAACTGGAGCAGGGCAGTAGTTTACCAGGCTTTGAATTAGCTTATACGACTTACGGGCGTCTTAATGAGGATGCCAGTAATGTGGTCTGGATATGCCATGCCTTAACGGGCAATTCTGATCCTTGTGTATGGTGGCCAGGGCTGGTGGGAGAGGGGAAACTATTCAATCCTGAAGAACATTTTATTGTCTGTGCCAACATACTCGGCTCTTGTTACGGGAGTACGAGCCCCTTATCTGTAAATCCATTAACAGGAAGTCCGTATTATCATGATTTTCCGCTCATCACCATCCGTGATGTGGTAGGTACACTGGACCTTCTGCGGGAGCATTTGGGTATCGATAAAATAGATATTTGTATAGGTGGATCCTTAGGGGGGCAGCAAGTGATTGAGTGGGGAATTGAACGACCCGAAGTGTTCCGAAAATTGGTTTTAATCGCCACAAACGCTATTCATTCACCCTGGGGAATCGCCTTCAATGAAGCCCAACGAATGGCCATAGCAGCCGACCATTCTTGGCAAGAAAGCGACCCTAAAGCAGGTTTGGCAGGCCTAAAAGCAGCTCGGTCGATCGCCATGCTGACTTACCGTCATTACGATACCTACAACTTTTCTCAAGCTAGGGATAATTTCGATCAAATTGATGATTTCAGAGCATCGAGTTATCAACAATACCAGGGCGAGAAGTTCATTAAACGTTTTAACGCATTTTCGTATTGGACCCTCACGAAAATGATGGACTCACACAATGTTGGTAGAAATAGGAACGGCCTCGTAAACGCCCTGAAAAATGTAAAAGCCCGAACCCTGGTTATCGGGATTTCCTCCGACCAACTGTTTCCGATCCGGGAACAACATTTTCTGCAAATGCATATTCCCGATTCTACTTATCAGGAAATAGACTCACTTTATGGGCATGATGGATTTCTCGTAGATTACGGCCCCCTCACGACCATCGTCCGCGAATGGAATGAGTGAATTCCATCATATTATGTATTCGATAATGCCTTAAAACCGGGAGGTTCAGGCCCCTTTCCCTGTACGTTGGTGGCGTTGAACTCCTTAAGAATCAGTTCCTTAGCCAACGGTAACAAGGCTTCTTCAACCGGATACTCCCGCACAGTTTCGACAATATAGGTAGCTGGGTTGGGTAAATGTTTGAACTTGCGAATAAGACGTACCTTGTGTTGTTCAAAGGTCGTCGAATGCGCTTTTTGAAAGGAGTCGATCAAGCGGGTTTTGACAAACCTTTCCTGAGCAGGGTTATATACCGTTACCCGATATTCATAAACGGAAGTTTCTCGGGAAAGAGTTCGATACAGAAAAAGGTACCCCTCGTCATTTCGCAGGGGTAATATGCCGATAGGACCAAAATTTAAGCGGGAGGAAGCTTCACTTTTAATTTCTTCTCCACGGTTTACGATCCCCGAAAGCACAGGTATTGAAAAAGATAGTATGTCGTCGATCTCAAGCATCTTCGAACTTTCCTCAAAGTTTTCTTCGAAGACCGCTTTCTTCTTTTTTAGATCGAATGCAACCAGTGTTTTGGGCATCGACTTTTTAAGCCCTGCCCGCTCCTTCCGTAATGAAATACAATTTTGATAATGTAATCGAGCTTCTTTTAAATCGGGGAAGATCTTATGCTGGGTAAAGCGTTTGGACACCTTCTGTTCGTAGGCCAGAACGATGTATTTTTTGAGTTCAAAATCGATCCCGCCATCCGTAATCCAATTCTCTGATAGTAACGCCATGAGATTGTATCGTTTGGGTTCATCGGGATTAATATGCTTTAAAATTTACAATAGTGCAAATAAAAGCCCTTTTTTTTATAGGCAAATCCGGACACCCAACCCTTACTAATGGCGGGACGATTATCAAATTTTCTACTAAAGTTTTAAATGAAAGGACTTAGCCCGCGTCAACGACTCATAGCCAATTTTTGACAAGGTTACACCTCGTCCTGTATTTTTGACGCCCGTCCAAGCTAACGCCGGATCTAAGTAATCACAACGGTTCATATACCAGGTACCGGTCTCCACCCTTTCACCGATGCGTATAGCCGCTTCGACATCGGTTGTCCACACTGATGCCGTAAGACCATAGGGGCTGTCGTTCATCAGTTCAATGGCTTGTTCATCATCCTTTACCGGCATTATTCCTACCACCGGTGCAAAACTTTCTTCGGTCATGACCGACATCCGATGATCCACGTTGATCAATACTTGCGGCGCCATATAGGGTGTTCCGACTTGATGGGCGGGGAATAATTGCGGATCAATCAGGGCGGTCGCTCCCATTTTCACTGCTTCCGCAATTTGGGCATGGGCAAAATCAGCTGCTGACGTTCGCACCATAGGCCCTAAGGTCGTATCCGCCTCCAAAGGGTTACCGAGTTTGTAGGTCAACGTCAGTTCTTTAAATTTTGCTACGAAAGTATCAAAGAGGGATTCGTGCACATAGATGCGTTCGATTCCACAACACGACTGTCCGGAATTGAAAAACGACCCGTCCACCAGGTTTTCAACGGCATTGTCAAGGTCTGCATCCGCTCTAACATAGGCTGGATCTTTTCCTCCGAGTTCCAAACCCGCTATAATAAAACGCCCATCGATGGCACGTTGGACCGCTCTCCCCCCAGATACAGAGCCGGTGAAAGCTACATAGTCAACCCGATCATCTCCAATGATATCGGCTACCTGTTGATGCGACAAGGTAAGGGGTTGGAATAGCCCTTCCGGCAAGCCAGCTGATTTAAAAGCAGCTGCAAATCGGTCGGCACAAAGGGGGGTTTGTTGAGCGGCCTTATAAATGACGGCATTCCCCGCGAGTAAGGCAGGAAACACCGAATTCACCGACGTTAGATAAGGATAATTCCACGGGGCAACGACGAAGACTACACCCAACGCTTCCCTTTTGATATAGCGTTGGAAACCTTCCACAGGCTGCGGGCGTATATCGGCCAACGCCTCGTCGGCAATATCGATCATATAGCGAGCCCGTTCGGCAAACCCCCTTCTTATTTCGTTGGGGGTATATCGGATCGGCCGTCCCATTTGCCAGGTTAATTCCAGACCAATTTCGTCGGCATGATCGATAAAATAGGAGAGTGCCCGATCACAAATAGCCTTACGTTCGGCCAAAGGGACCTTCTTCCAGTTTTGTTGGGCTGCTCGGGCTTGGTCAAGAACGACGCCAATTTGGGTAGAAAGTGGGCGTTCCGCATAGATTCGCCCATCGATAGGAGATATTGTTTTTTGTACCTCACTCATAATTTAAAGGGGAGTTACGTAAGCCGAAGTAATACCACCATCAACAAGAAAATCGGTTCCGGTGATATAGGACGATTCATCTGAAGCCAAAAATAAAGCAGCATTAGCCATTTCCCGGGCTTCGCCGAATCTACCCATCGGAATGTGCACCAAACGTCTCTGCTTTTTCTCTTCGGTATCTAAAAATTTCATCAATAACTCCGTACGAAGTGGCCCCGGACAGAGTGCGTTTACTCGTATATTTTCCCGAGCGTGTACCACGGCGAGTTCTCTGGTCAGCGCCAAAACCGCGCCCTTTGATGCTGTATACGCAACTTGGGGAGTTGCCGCACCTAGAACAGCTACAAAGGAAGCTGTGGTAATCACCGAACCGCCCCCTGCTCGTTTCAAGGCCGGGATTCCATACTTGCAACCTAGAAATACACCTTTCGCGTTGATGTTCATCGTCAGATCCCATATGTCCTCCTCCGTGGTCATCGCGTTATCATCGGCGCTATGCATGATTCCTGCATTGAGAAATAAGATATGTAATGCACCATATTTTTCTTCAGCTAAGGCTACCATGGCTTGGTTATCCTCTGCTTTCGATACATCCGCTTTAATGAAGACGGCTTCGCCACCTCGTTCAATTATAAGGTTCGCAGTTTCCTGTCCTCCGGCTTCATTTATATCGGCTACGACTAGCTTCGCGCCCTCACTTGCGAATAATAGGGCTGTTTCCCGGCCTATACCACTGCTTGCTCCGGTGATAAGTGCAATTTTATTTTTAAGACGCATAAAATGTAAAAATGGATAGAATTGTACGGTGTATTATGTCAATATTAAAAGCCTTGGTCTATTCTTTTCATACTTAAAAAACGATAACGTATATCGCTCGTCTGCTGACTTCTTCTAGTCTTATTTTCTGGCTAAAGATAATACGCTTGGAACTAAAAATGTCCTATTTCGTAGTGATAAAAATTTCGAATTTTCTCGTTTTTCTCTGAAACTTGCCCGTTTGCTTGAAGGGTATACCTTTTTTTATTCCTAACTTTGCGATTTATAAGTGAATGGGATGAAAAAGGTAGCGTTTTATACACTGGGTTGTAAACTTAATTTTTCGGAAACCTCCGCAATTTCAAGGCTTTTTGAAACGAAAGGTTACGAAAAAGTGGCATTTAATCAACAGCCCGACATTTTTGTGATTAATACTTGTTCGGTTACCGACAATGCCGACAAGAAATGTAGAAAAGTGGTGCGAGAAGCCCAACAGATTAATCCCAAGGGCTTTGTTGCCATCATGGGTTGCTATGCCCAATTAAAACCCAAGGAAATCGCCGATATTCCCGGAGTGGATGTCGTCTTGGGCGCAGCCGAAAAATTTCGGTTGTTGGATCTGATCGATACCTTTGAAAAAAAATCAGAAGGTGAACCTGCACGTATATTCGCTTCTCCTATCGAAGATGCCATAGCTTACCACACATCCTATTCTTTAAACGATCGAACACGAACCTTTTTAAAAGTACAGGACGGATGTGACTACCCCTGTTCCTATTGTACCATTCCATTAGCACGGGGTAAAAGCCGATCCGATACGGTCGAAAATGTCGTCCAATCGGCTCACGACATAGCTGCTCGAGGGGTTAAGGAAATTGTACTTACCGGCGTCAATATCGGCGATTTCGGCCTGATCAATGGGGAACGACAAAGCACTTTTTTTGATTTGATTAAGCAACTTGATCAGGTTGAAGGTATTGAACGATTCCGTATTTCGTCGATTGAACCCAATTTACTCACCGACGAGATGATAGAATGGGTAGCTCAATCCCAACGGTTTGTTCCGCATTTTCATATCCCACTTCAATCCGGTTCGGATAAAGTACTCGGCTTGATGCGAAGGCGATACCGTCGGGATTTGTATGCGAACCGCGTCCGAAAAATAAAGTCAATTATGCCGAACGCTTGTATCGGTGTCGATGTAATTGTAGGACACCCGGGGGAGACACCCGCCGATTTCCTAGAAACCTACCAATTCCTAAACGATTTAGATATCTCGTATCTGCACGTATTCACCTATTCAGAACGACCTAATACGAAGGCACTGGAGATTAAACCAGTTGTACCCAAATCGGTGCGTGCCGAAAGATCTGAAATGCTGCATATTTTGTCGGATAAAAAACGTCGGTATTTTTACGAATCACAGGTTGGAAAACAAGGTAAGGTGCTTTTTGAAGAGGATATCAAAGACGGCAAAATGTACGGGTTTAGCGACAATTATATCAAAATTGAAGCTCAGTATGACCCCCTGTTAATCAATGAAGTTGTCGACGTTAACTATACCCAGCTCAATGATTCCGGGTATATGGAAGTGGAACAGGTAGACACCCTTTGGTTACAACACCACTGATTCAACCTAAGCTTTAGGAAGCTTAAACGTAAATTCGGTACCTTTCCCAACCCGTGAAGCAACCGTAATGGGAGTTCCATGGGCATTTAATATATGTTTCACAATGGCTAAACCCAGTCCGGTGCCACCTGATTCCCTGGATCGGCTTTTATCGACTCTATAAAAACGTTCAAAAATTCGAGCAATATGTTCCTGAGGGATACCCGGGCCGTTATCTCGTACTGAAATAACATAATTCTTTTTCTCTTCCTCGAAATTCACCATTACCTTACCGCCTTCATTGTTATACTTAACTGCATTACTGATCAAGTTTACCATCACCTGGTCGATTCGCTGGCGGTCAGCAATTACATAGACGGGATTCCCTTTGTTGGATTTCATTTTAAAGGTAATGTCTCGGTCGCGGGCCATTCGTTCTAAACGATCAAAAATGTCGCTCACCATTTCCGATAAGTTGACCTTTTCCAAATCCATGGTCGTTTCCCCGGATTCCAATTGTGAAAGACTGACTAGGTCGTTCACGAGCGCATCCAAACGATCCAGGTTTTTGGCTGCCTTTACTAAGAATTTTTCACTCACCTTTTCATCGTGGATCGCCCCTTCCAAAAGGGTGTGTATAAAACCTTGTGCTGAAAAAACAGGCGTCTTCAATTCGTGGGATACATCCGCTATAAATTCTCTTCGAAACTGCTCCATTTGGCGTAGCTCTTCGATCTCTTTTTGCTTGTTGGCGACGTAAACAAATATTTCGTCATTCATCGCTTTAATGGGGTTCTGGCTTTGGAGCAATGACTTTTTTGAAATCGAAAAATCGCGAAGTTTTAATTTTTGAATGGTTCGCCTCATTTTTTTGATCTCCGAGAAAATAAACATTTCCAAGGCATATGTGATCAGAAAAAAAGAAGGTATAAATGACGCTAGGGCGGCGGTAAAAAGAATCGTAGAATTCACCCCACCTATAAATGAAAGGAAGGTGATCGTGATCAAGGCGATTGCCAGGGAAAGTAGAAGTGCAATAATCCGTGGGCTAAGTGACATGCTCCGATCAGTCGAGATCCAAAAATGAAGATACAAAGTTAGGTTATCTAACGAATTCCCTCCCTTGTTCTTAGTTAAAATTGAGCTACAGCCCGGATGGGCGAACCGTCTCGACCTTTAAAATTCAGTGGAAAACCTATAAATACAAAGTCCGACGGAAGCTGATCCAAATTGGTCAAGCTTTCAACAATGACAATTTCCTGACGTAATAAAATATGATGAACTTCATACCAGGAATTACTAGGAGTAGGCATATCCATTCCCAACAAACGGATACGTTTTTCAGCTAAGAATTCACTGGCTTCGATGGTTATGGAAGGAAATTCTTCAAAAAAAATGTCCGAGCCAAAAAATTTATACCACCCCGTATCAAGGATAATTTTAGCCTCTGGTTGCAGGTATTTTTCAAAGGGTAAGAAATCATCTACGGTAATTTCTTCGTTGGCTTTCTTAGGGATGCGAAGTAAATGTGCCGGTCCGTAAAACCATTCCAACGGCATTTGATCTATCGTTTTACCCTCATCGATAAAATGATACATGGCGTCCAAATGGGTTCCCTGATGCGAACCCATCACGATCTGAGAAATGTTATATTGTAGGGTTTTGGTGTTCCCGTGCGGAATGATACTCAATTTCGGGTCGGTTGGAAATGCAGACTGTCCGTGTTCGAGAGGGTGAGAAATATCAACGAGTGTCATAAAAGATGATAAACCTGAGATTCGAAATTGGGTTGAAAACGTCAAAATACTTTCTTTAGTAAATTAAAGTCTTTCGAAACACCTAGCAAAATTTGGATTCATTAAATAAGATAAAGTAGGTGATACTACCTAGTTGATTCTTAGGATGGAATCCATTAGTTTTCGATAACGGATAGGTTGAAAGTAGGCGTTCATTTTGTTCCATCAAAAAGAACAGTTGAATTGCGATGCGAAAGTTAATTGGTCGTTTACTGTTTTTTCTGGCGGG
>ENA-UOVV01000424-UOVV01000424.1-compost-metagenome-genome-assembly--contig:-NODE-424-length-51753-cov-11.997195_pt1 | contig 51753 bp, 38 predicted proteins | sample MGYA00238155_ERZ761577 | MGnify/ENA primary metagenome ERZ761577 (study PRJEB28898, sample SAMN06268775) | compost metagenome | isolation source: Emeryville, CA | place: USA:Emeryville, CA | collected... | reverse complement strand
GAGGAGGACCTGCGCTCCGACACCGACCCGGAGGTGCCCGTGCGGGGCAAGGAGCTCACGGAGGAGTTCTCCGAGGCATTCCGGATGCGAGTCATCTTCGTCCCCGGGATGGCGGGGATCCTGCTCGCCGTGTTCATGCTCGTGCTCGTTGGCCCAGGGTGGTGGGGTGCAATCGCGGGCCTCGGTGTCGGCACGGGAGCTGTCGCACTGACGACTCTTGCTGCCTCCTCGGGGCAGGGGCGGGGTGGTGTCGGTCCGCCGCTGGCGGCATTGACGACCGGCGACGGCGTGGTGCTGCGCCGCGGTGCCCGCCGATCCACGGCAGCCGTCGTCGCCGGGGTGGGCTTCGCCTGCGCGGTCGTGGCGGTCACGGCGCGTTTCTCCGAGACGTTGCCCACGCTGGTCGTGGTGGCAGGTGCCGTGGTGGCGTGCGGCTTGCTCGTCCCTCTGGCAGCCCGAATCGCAGGCCGGTGGTACGTCGGGGAGCTCGTGCTCGACAATCACGCACTGACGTACCGCTCGGGGACATCGACGGCATCCGTGCCGTGGGCGCAGCTGGTCCGGGCGGACGCGATGTGGGGGTCGGTGGTGCGTGTCGAGCGACGTGACGGCCCCCCGCTGCGCATCGACGTGCGGGCGATGGCGACGGACTCGTCAGCCGTCGTCACCCTCCTCAACGAGTGCGCACGGCACGGCCGAGCGCCGGACCTGCGTGACGTCAGCGCGCTCCACCACCGCCTCACGCGCCGCCGTGTCGTGTGAGGGGGTAGGGGCTGACCCGCGTGGGTAGCCCTGCCGCTAGCGTGTCCCGCGTGACGGACGTCCGCGTGCTCCTGGGCGAAGCCCGCGAGGCGGCGCGTGCCCGCCTGCTGCGCACCCTGCTGCCAGGTACCGTGCCTCTGCTCGCGCTCGCCGTGCTTGCCGCCACGAGCCCAAGGACGTGGCCGCTGACCATCCCGCTGGCCCTGCTCGCGGCCTCCGTCCTCGCCATTGCCCTCCTGGGCCACCGCGGGCACGCCAGCGTGCGGGGCTCGGGTGAGGACGGTGACGCGGCCACCGTGATCGTGCGACCGTGCGGGGAGTTCTGGGCTTCGTCGGCCGCCGTGGGGAGCCTCTCGCTGCTCGTGCTCGGACTTCTTCTCGTGGGTGTGCTCGACAACCCGGTGAGCTTCCTGGTGGGCCTCGTGGCGATCGGAGGCCTGGCGATCCAGCCCGTCGCGGCGCTCACGGGACACCAGGTGCCGGGCAACCTGACCCTCGACCCGGAGGGGGTGCGCTACCGGCGGCGGAGCGCCCGCGTCGCGGTGGAGTGGGACGCCGTGCGCGAGGTGCGCGTCGACGAGTCCCTCGGTGAGCTGCGGCTGATCGTGGACCGCTGGGTGCCCGGCTCGCGCCCGCTCGAGGACTTCGAGGACGGTGCGCGCGAGGTGGTGCTGCGCTTGCGTGGTTGGGGCGTGCTCCCCACGGACGTGGCCCGCCTCGTGCTCCACTACGCGGCGCACCCCGAGGATCGTGCCGAGCTTGCCGACTCCGAGGCCGTCACCGCGCGACTTCGCCACCAGAGCCTGACGCCCGTCGTGCGCCGCCGGGCGGTGTGGGCGGTCGGGGAGGACTCGGGGCTCGAGGACGTGCGCCGCCTGGACCTCGACCCGTGGGTTCCCGTGTGGCGTGCGACGGGCAGCGACGTCACGAGGCGAGCGCTGCTGGGGTATCACTCGGTGCGTGCGCTCGGACTGCTGTGCGTCTTGGGTGTGGTGGTCGGTGGCGGTGCGCTGCGCGGCTACGTCGGGCCGGGGCCGCTCGGGATCGCGGCGCTCCTAGGGGTCGTCACGGCCGTCCTGTCGGGGACCGCGCTGCTCTACGTGTCCGGGGAGGACCGCAGGGTGATCGGTCGACCGCTCGTCACGGAGTCGAAGGACGGTGTCACGCGCGCAACGCTGGGACGCGCTCGCCTCCGGTCCTGGCTCGCTGCGGTGAGCGGGCTCGGGTTCGCCGTGAGTGCCGCCGTGACGACGTTCCGCTTCGTGGGGCAGTGGCCTGTGCTCGCCGTCGTCGGCGGTGCGGTGCTGACGCTCGTCCTCCTCGCGCCGCTGCTCGTGACGCTCACGGGCTGGTCGGCCGGGCAGCTCGTGATCGACGACGCCGGATTCACCTACCGAACCGGGTGGCGCGCGGTCCGGGTGCCCTGGACGCAGCTGGTCCGGGCGGACGCGATGTGGGGGTCGGTGGTGCGCGTCGAGCGGCGTGACGGGCCCCCGCTGCGCATCGACCTGCGGGAGATGGCGACCAACATCTCCGCCGTCGTCGGCTTCCTCGACGAGTGCGCGCGCAACGGGCGAGCGCGACGCATCCGCGACGTCGACGCCCTGTACCACCGCCTCACGCGACGCTGGGGCCCGTGAGCCAGTCCAGGCTGGCGAACCTCCGACTCAGACCAGGGCGCGGCCTGCGGCGACGATGCTCGTGATGCGGTGCGGGACCGCCTCGTCCTGCAGGGAGGTCGTGTCGCCCCACGGGCGCTCGTCGGTGATGTCGGCGAGCAGGCGCCGCAGGATCTTGCCCGAGCGGGTCTTGGGCAGCTCGGGCACCACGAACACCCGGGCCGGGCGTGCGACCGGCCCGATCACCTTGGACACGTGGGCGCGCAGCTCGTCAGCGAGGCGCGGCCCGGCGTCGACGAAGTCGGCGTCACCGGCAAGCGCGCGCGCGTCGGCAAGCACCACGAAGGCCGCGATCGCCTGACCCGTGGTCGCGTCCGTGACTCCCGCGACACCCGCCTCGGCCACGGCCGGGTGCGCCACGAGCGCCGACTCGATCTCGATCGTGGACAGCCGGTGGCCCGAGACGTTGATGACGTCGTCCACGCGGCCCAGCACCCAGATGTCGCCGTCGTCGTCGTACTTCGCCCCGTCCCCGGAGTAGAAGTAGCCTTGCGCGGCGAACTCCGTCCAGTACGTGTCGCGGTAGCGGCGCGGGTCCCCCCAGATGGTGCGCGCGAGGGCGGGGCCGGGACGCGAGACGACGAGCGAACCTCCCGAGCCCGGCGGCACGGGGGCGCCGTCGGCGTCCACCACGAGGGTCTCCACGCCGGGGATCGCGCGCAGCGAGGAGCCGGGCTTGAGCACCGAGACGCCGGGCAGCGGCGCCTGGATGGTCGCGCCCGTCTCGGACTGCCACCAGGTGTCGACGATGGGGCAGCGCCCGCCACCGATCTGCTCGTGGAACCACACCCACGCCTCGGGGTTGATCGCCTCGCCCACGGAGCCCAGCAGGCGCAAGCTCGACAGGTCCCAGGTGTCCGGCACGCCCTCGGGGAACCAGCTCATGAGGGTGCGGATGAGCGTGGGGGCCGTGTAGTACGTGGTCACGCCGTAGCGCTCGATGATCTCGAAGTGCCGGCCCGGGTGCGGGACGCCCGGCGTGCCCTCGTAGATCACCTGGGTCACGCCGTTCGAGAGCGGGCCGTAGATCTCGTAGGTGTGCGCCGTGACCCACGCGAGGTCGGCGGTGCACCAGTAGACGTCCTCCGGCTTGGAGTCCCAGAGCATCCAGTGGGTCCAGCTCGCCTGGGTCAGGTAACCGCCCGAGGTGTGGACCAGGCCCTTGGGACGGGCCGTGGTGCCCGAGGTGTAGATGATGAACAAGGGGGTCTCGGAGTCGAAGAACTCCGGCTCGTGGCGGGGCGCGGCGGCCTCGAGGGCCTCGTGCCACCACAGGTCGCGGCCGGGCGTCCACGGCTGGTCCGGGGTCTCCTCCCCGGTGCGACGCACCACGAGCACGTGCTCGAGGTGCTCGAGCCCCGCGGCCGCCTCGTCCGCAGCAGCCTTGACGCCGACGGCGCGCCCCTTGCGGAACTGCCCGTCCGAGGTCACGAGCAGCTTGGCCTGCGTGTCCTCGAGGCGGAAGCGCACGGCCTCCGCGGAGAATCCGCCGAAGACGAGCGAGTGGATCGCGCCGATGCGCGCGATGGCGAGCGTGACGACGATGGTCTCGGGGATCACCGGGAGGTAGACGACCACGCGGTCGCCCTTCTCGATGCCCAGCTCGAGCAGGGCGTTGGCCGCGCGCTCGACCTCCGCCTGGAGCTCGGCGTAGGTGATGGTGCGGCGGTCCCCGCGCTCGCCCTCGAAGTAGAGCGCGACCTTCTCGCCGTTCCCGGCGGCCACGTGGCGGTCCACGCAGTTCACGGCGACGTTGAGGGTGCCGCCCACGAACCACTCGGCGCTCGGCACGCTCAGCTCGCCGTCGGCGCCGCGCTCGGGCGGGTTCCACCGGTGGTCGGTGTGCCACGGCGTGTGCCAGTCGAGTCGCGCGGCCTTCTCGGCCCAGTAGGCGACGGGGTCCGCAGCGGCCTTCTCGTACTCGTCCTCGCGGACGTTCGCGCGCGCCGCGAACTCGGCCGAGGGCGGGAAGCGGCGCTCCTCGCTCAGCAGGGCACGGATGGTGCCCGGGGCAGTCGCGTCGGAGGGCTCGGAGGCGGCTGGCACGCGGTCACCGTAAGTCCGGGCTCTCGCGATCCCCGGATCGGGGGTCACATGGTGGGACGCGTGAGACGGGGGTCACATCCCGCTGGGCCGGGGGCTCGGCGAACCTCTCAGGGGACGGGCGGCGGGTCCCCGGGGAGCCAGTCGAAGGGCTCGGGTCCGTCCTCGGGGTCCTCGAAGATCCCCTCGGTGTCGGGCAGCCGGGGAGAGGTGATGGCCTCGCCGAACGGCGTCGGCGGCGGTCCCTCGGTGCGCGGGCTCGGCCCGCCCTCGGGGCTCGGGCGCGGGCTCGGGGTGAGCGGCTCGGGGCGGTAGGGCGGGATCGTGCCGACCGCCTGGTACGGCGGGAGGCCGTCCGGCGTGAAGGGAGAGCGCGGCAGCAGCGCGTCGGCGAGGGGCGAGGCCCCGGCCCCGCTCGGGCGCCGCGTGGTGAGCAGCGCGACGGCATCCCGGTGCTCGCCCGGCATCGACTCGATCCACAGTCGAGGCGGCTTGCGCAGCACGTCCGCGACGCCGAGCTCCTCGCCCTGCACGTCGATCTGCCGGCTCAGGCGAGCGATCGCGTCCCCCACGGGGGCGCCCGCGCGGTGCAGCACCGCGAAGACCCCCGAACCGAGGCTCGCGACGGGGTAGCCCTCGCCGAAGGTCGCCTCGAGCGCGCGACCGACGGCGGCCGAGCGGGCCAGTCGGTTCCACGGCGCGACGCCCTCGCGCGCGACGTCCACGAAGATGAAGCACAGGTCCTGCGCTGGCGAGCCGCCCTCGCGGCGCACGCGAGAGAACTCTTCCTTGAGGCGCACCGTGAGGTACTCGGCCGTGGGCAGCCCGGACTCGGGGTCCATGCACGTGCCCGCGACGAAGGACTGAGCGCCGAGCGAGGCCCAGCCCTCGCACAGGGCGCGCACCGCCTCGAGGGGAGGCTGGGCACCGTCGACGACGGCGTACAGGCACGCGAGGTCGTCGATCGCCTCGCCGACGCCGATGCCGTGGCTCCCGCGCGCGACGCCCAGGGCTTCGACCGCATCGAGCTCCCCGCGGCCGGCGAGGAGCGCCGAGACCGCGCCGTCGACCTCGGGCTGGTACCAGTCACCGGCGCGCAGCCAGATCGTGCGCAGGCTGCGCTCACGCCACCGCTCGCGCACGAGCAGCAGCGCCTCGTCGATCGCGTCGAGTCCGGCCACGCAGATGAGAGTCGGTCGAGACCCGGCTATGACGCAGAAGAGCGGGTGAAGATTGACACGCTGTTCCCCCAGGGGCGGAATCGTGGGAATCTGTGGGAGCGACCGGTGCAAAACCGGACGATCCGTGACGCGCGTGGGAGGAGGGGCGTGAGCGACGCAGGTGTCTCGGGGGCCATCTCGAGCGACGCCGATCTTCTCGCTGCCGTGCGCGGGGGAGACTCCTCCGCCTTCGCCGAGCTCTACGAGCGGCACGCTCCGGCGGCGCGCAAGGTCGCGCGCCAGTACGCGAGCTCCGACGCCGACGCCGAGGACATCACCTCCGACGCCTTCGCCAAGGTCTTCTCGGTGGTGCAGGGCGGCGGCGGGCCCGAGGAGGCCTTCCGCGCGTACCTGTTCACCGTGGTGCGCCGCCTCGCCTACGCGACGGCCCAGGGGACCCAGCGCGTCCAGGTGACCGACGAGGTCGCGACCTTTGAGTCCGCCTTCGGTCCTGCGGGCTCGGTCGAGGAGCCGGCCCTCGAGGGCTTCGAACGCTCCGTGGTCGCGCGCGCCTACAACTCCCTGCCAGAGCGCTGGCAGGCCGTGCTCTGGTACACCGAGGTCGAAGGGCTGAGCGCCGCCGAGATCGCACCGCTGCTCGGCCTGACCGCGAACGGCGTCTCCGCCCTGTCCTACCGGGCCCGAGAGGGCCTGCGCGAGGCCTACCTGCAGAGCCACCTCGCCACGGCGCCCGGTGCCCGGTGCGAGGCCGTGGCCGGCAAGCTCGGCTCCTACGTGCGCGGTGGCCTCTCGAACCGCGACACGAGCGCCGTCGAGTCCCACCTCGAGGGCTGCACCGCGTGCCAGGCGCTCGTCGCGGAGCTCTCCGACGTCAACCACGGCATGCGCGCGATCGTCGCCCCGCTCGTGCTCGGCCTCGTGGGCGCGGGAGCGCTCAAGGCCGGTGCGCTCGGCTTCGGCGGCCAGGTCGCCTCGGCGGGCGGCGCGGGGGCCGCTGGTGCGGCGGGAGCGACAGGGGGAGCGGCGGCCGGCGGGGTCGCCGTGGGTGCCGGTGGAGGTCTTGCGGGGCTCGTCGCCGCGACGCCCGTGGGGGTGCTCGTGGCCGCGGCGGCCGCCGTCGTCGGCGTCGTCGGCGTCGCGATCGCTGCGGGGCTCGGCGCCTTCAGCTCGCCTGCCGCGATCCCGATCTCGGCAGGCACCGAGCAGTCGCAGGAGTCGCCTGCTCCCGAGGAGCCCTCGCAGCCTCCTGCGCCCTCGCCGAGCGCCCCGCCTGCGGACGACTCGTCCGACCAGGAGACCGAGGACCCCCTCGACGAGCCGCCGCCCGGCACCGACCCCACCCCGGCTCCCACGCCTGCTCCGACGCCGACGCCGAGCCCGACCCCCGACCCCGACGACGGGGACGACGGCGAGGACCCCGAGCCCCCCGGTGACGACGACCCTCCGGGGGACGACGAGCCGCCGGGCGACGACGACCCCCCGCCGGGCGACGACGATCCTCCCGGTGAGGAGGACCCGGGCGAGGAGGAGCCGGGCGCTCCCGAGCTGCGCTTCGCCCAGGAGATCGGCAGCCCCGTCTCGCTGCGCTTCGGCGAGCCCGCGACGATCGACCTGAGCCTCACGAACGGCGGCTCGGGGACCGTGCAGAACCTCGCCGCGACGATCGAGCTGCCCCCGGGCGTGAGCGCCGTGGTGTCCGACGCCGCTTCTGTCCGCGCGCTGTCCTCGCCCTCGGGAGCGGGAGTGGTCCAGCCCGCGATGTGCGGCTCGGGCTGCTCGCTCGGCTCGCTCGGACCGGGCGAGACCGTCGAGCTGCGGATCGTCGTCGAGGTGGCCGAGGACGCCGAGCCCGCCGACACCGCGATCCGGGTGTCCCTCAGCGGCACCGGGCTGAGCGGCCCGCCCCTCAAGTACCCCGTGGTGATCGAGGCGCAGCCGGCGCGCATCCTCGCGACGATCTCCCCGAGCGAGATCGAGCTCGACCGCTCCGGGGCCGTCTCGACGATCCCGATCTCCCTCGAGAACGTGAGCCGCACCTCGGCGACCCAGGTCGAGGTGGCCGTGACCCTGCCCTCGGGCGTGGCCTGGCAGCCGGGGCGGGCCCAGGAGGCCCTGAGCCCCGCGTGCGCCGTCGGCGACCTCGAGCTCGGTCCGCAGGTGGTCTGCTCCCTCGCGGAGCTGCCCGGACGCTCGGGCTCGCTCTCGCACGCCGTGCTCCTCGAGCTGCCCGTGACCGCCGAGCCCTGGTTCGAGTCGGGCGAGGTCGTGGTCGAGGTCACCGCCGCCGAGGCTGCGGCCCCGGCGAGCGCCCGCGCCCAGCTGATCGGCGTCGGCGAGGCTCCGCGGAACCTGAGCCCGCGGGCGAGCGTCATCCTGACCGAGGTGCCGTGGGACGACGATCTCTTCGCGGTGCGCCTCGTGATCGACCTCTCCGCGGACGTCGCCGAGTCGACCCCGGGCGCGCTCTACGTCGACCTGCCCGAAGGGCTCTCCTTCGAGCCCGGCGCGGGAGAGCAGTCGGTCACGCTCGGCGGGTGCACCGAGGTGGATCCCGGGACCTCCACGGGGGCGTGCGCGGTGAGCCTGCGCCCCGACGCGGCCCAGCGCATCACCTTCCGCGTGGTGGGGGAGGCCGGCCTCGTGCGTGAGTGGCTCGGTGCGGGACTGCCCAGCGCGCTCTCCCTCGGCGTCGAGGAGCTGCTCGAGTCCGTCCTCGTGACGGTCCTCGACCCGAGCCTCGGGCAGTCCGGCGCCGGCGGCTCCTACTAGCCGCGTCGGTGGCTAGACGATGCCGTAGAGGCGGTCGCCCGCGTCCCCCAGGCCCGGGACGATGTAGGCCTTGTCGTTGAGCTTCTCGTCCACCGCGGCGACGACGACGGTCACCTCGGCACGGTGACCGATGGCCTCCTCGACGGCCTTGATGCCCTCAGGAGCCGCCAGCAGGCAGACCGCCGTGACGTCGCGAGCCCCGCGCGCGAGCAGGTACTCGATCGCCGCGATGAGCGTGCCGCCCGTCGCGAGCATCGGGTCGAGCAGGAAGCACTGGCGGCCCGTGATGTCCTCGGGGAGGCGGTTGGCGTAGGTGATCGCCTCGAGGGTCTCCTCGTCGCGCAGCATGCCCAGGAAGCCGACCTCGGCGGTGGGCAGCAGGCGCGTCATGCCCTCGAGCATCCCGAGGCCCGCGCGCAGGATGGGCACCACGAGGGGGCGTGGCTGGGCGATGTGCACGCCCACCGTGGTGGCCACGGGGGTCTGCACCTCGTGGGGCTCGACCGAGACCTCGCGCGTGGCCTCGTAGGCGAGCAGCGTCACGAGCTCGTCGACGAGGAGACGGAAGGTCGGGGACTCGGTGTTCTTGTCCCGCAGGACCGTGAGCTTGTGGGCGACGAGCGGGTGGTCGACGACGTGAACGCGCATGGAATCACGGTACCGGTCGCACACGCGCCATGATGGGGCCATGGCCTCGGACCTCGACGTGATGCGCCTCGCTCTCGGGCTAGCGCGCACCGCGCTGTCCACGGGCGACGTGCCGGTGGGCGCCGTCGTGCTCGGTCCGGACGGGTCCGTGGTCGGCGAGGGGCGCAACCGTCGCGAGGCCGACGGCGACCCGACGGCGCACGCCGAGGTGCTCGCCCTGCGCTCCGCGGCAGGGGCGCTCGGCCGCTGGCGGCTCGACGACTGCACCCTCGTGGTGACCCTCGAGCCCTGCGTCATGTGCGCGGGGGCGATCGTGCTCGCGCGGGTCCCGCGCGTCGTCTTCGGCGCCTGGGACGAGAAGGCCGGGGCGAGCGGCTCGCAGTGGGACGTGCTGCGCGACCGGCGCGTGAACCACCGGCCCGAGGTGGTCCCGGGCGTTCTCGAGGAGGAGTGCGGGGCCCTGCTGCGGGAGTTCTTCGAGACCCGTCGCTGAGGGTTGGACCGGTCGGATCTGGCCCTCGGTTCGGCTCAGGGCCGCAGACCGGGTATCCTGCTGCGGCTGGCTCGTCCAGCGAAGGTAGCGTGTCCGAGCGGCCTAAGGAGCACGCCTCGAAAGCGTGTGAGGTTAACAGCCTCCGTGGGTTCAAATCCCACCGCTACCGCCCCGTCCTTGCGAGGACACCCGGAGCGCCCGGTCCGTGACAGCGGACCCGGGCGCTTCGTCGTTCTCGGGTCCGGGGCGCGGGGCCCGCGAGCGAGCCGGCGGGCGGCCAGGACCGCGAGCGGGAGCGGGCGAAAACCCTTGCGAAAGGGGCATTCCCGACTTGCGGGACGTGGGGGTGCCGGTGGGAGCGATCCCTGACGGGAGCGTCGGTCAGGCGAAGGGAGTCGTCGACTCGCGAGGGACCAGGCGGCAGGGCACCGTCTCGACTCCGCCCTCGAGCTTCTGGCCGTCGATCGCCGCGAAGAGCTTGTTGGCCGCGATCTGACCGAGCTTCTCGAGGTTCATGTCGATGCTCGAGAGGTTCGGCCGGGAGTTCATGACGAGCACCTCCCAGTTGTCGAAGCCGATCACCGCGACGTCGTGCGGGATGTCGCGACCCGCCTCGCGCAGAGCGTCGAGGGCGCCGCGCGCGATCTGGTCGGAGCCGCAGAAGATCGCGTCCACGTCGGGGTGCTGGCTGAGCAGCACGCGCGTCGCGCCCCGGCCCCAGGCCTCGGTCCAGGTGCCGAAGAGCGGCTCGCCGCCCACGAGCTCGAGGCCCGCGTCCTCGAGAGCAGCCTTCGCCCCCTTCGCGCGGTCCATCGTGGCCCCGTAGGTCGGGTCGCCGGAGATGTGGGCGATGCGGCGGCGGCCCGTCGCGACGAGGTGCTCGATCGCGAGCCGGCCGCCTCCCACGTTGTCCACGACGAGCGAGAAGTCCTCAGGATGCGTGGACTGCTGGTAGGCGTACACGACGGGGACGGGCAGGTTGCGGGCGATCGAGGAGCGGGGGTCGGGTCGCGAGCCCACCACGATGAGCCCGTCCACCCGGCGGGAGAGCAGGGCCTGCAGGTGGTGCTGCTCGCGGATCGCGTCGCCACGCGCGTCGCACAGGAAGACCGAGACGCGCCCGGCACCGAAGGCGTCCTCGGCACCCATGAGCACGGGGATCGAGAATCGGCCCTCGAGGTCCGAGGTGAGCAGGCCGACCGTGCCGCTGCGCCCCGCGAGGAGCCCTTGGGCAAGGGCGTTCGGCTGGAAGTTCAGCTGCTCGGCGGCGTGCAGAACGCGCTCGCGGGTCTGCGCCTTCACCTGGGCGCGACCGTTGAGGGCCTTCGAGGCCGTCGAGATGGACACGCCAGCGAGCCGGGCGACGTCCGTGAGAGTCACGGTGCGCGTCGCCGGTGACGGGTTTTCGGTCATTTCTGTGCCCCTCCAGAGGACCTTTCGTTCCCGGGTTCGTGCCCATCCTCGCCCGGCCTGGTCAAGATCCTAGAGCAAAGGCCCTTGACGACCTAGCAAAGCACGGCTACTTTCAGAAAACCCTTTCGGGGGATTTCGGATGCGGCGTGCTTCGAGCTTCGGACGGACGCAGCGGACGGGCTCCACGAAGGGGGCGCGGTGGACGCCGGGTACGGCGGGCACCCCGGTGCTGGACCGCACCACCCTGACCCGCCCGGGTCAGGTTCTCAAAGACGAGACATGTAAGGAGACGTCCAGTGAGGACTTCCCGTCCCAAGGCAGGGACCGCGCGGCTGCTCGCCGCGATCGCGTCGGTCGGCCTGCTCTCTGCGGGGCTTGTCGCCTGCAGCAGCGACAGCTCTACCCCCGCCCCCGGTGACTCGAGCTCGAGCGGTGACTCGAGCAGCGAGCCGGCCCCCGGCGGCGAGGTCTGGGAAGGCGTCGACGACGGCACTGAGCTGTCGATGTGGACGCGCGCCCCCCTCGAGGCGCAGGCCAAGGCGCTCGTCGAGGCCTACAACGCCTCGCACAAGAACCAGGTGAAGCTCGAGATCTTCCCGAACGACGACATGGAGGGCAAGGTCGGCGCCGCAGCGCAGTCCGGCCAGCTGCCCGACATCTTCGGCGGTGACGTCGTCCGTCTGCCCAACTGGGTGGGCAACGGCCTCTTCGCCGACCTCACGGACCGCATCGACGCGCTCCCCTTCCTCGACGACCTCGCGCCGGGCCACCTCAACGCCGGCACCTCGGTCGAGGGCACCAAGCACACGCTGCCCTTCGTGATCGACGTGTCGGTCATGGTCTGGAACAAGGACCTCTACCGCGAGGCCGGTCTCGACCCCGAGAAGGGCCCCTCCTCGATGAAGGAGTTCGCGGAGCAGGCCAAGGCGGTCCAGGAGCTCGGCAAGCCCGGTGTCTCCGGCACCTACTTCGGCGGTGACTGCGGTGGCTGCCTCGTCTTCACGTGGTTCCCGAGCATCTGGGCCTCGGGCGACGAGGTCATCAGCGCGGACGGCACGGAGTCGCTCCTCGCCTCGGACAACGCGAAGGCGCTGTACGAGATCTACCGCGACCTCGAGACCTCCGGCGCGATCGCCGCGGGCTCGCGCGAGGAGACCGGCGCGACCTGGACCGCTCCCTTCCAGGAGGGGAACATCGGCGTGATGCAGTACCCGAACACGATGCTCGCCGCTCTCGACGAGGCCGGTCTCGACGTCGGCGTCGCACCGATCCCGGGCATCGACGGTGGCGGCTCGACCTTCCTCGGCGGTGACGCCCTCGGCATCGCCGCGACCTCGAAGAAGGTCGACCAGGCCTGGAACTTCCTCGCGTGGATGCTCTCCGAGGAGACCCAGGTGGAGGTCGTGGCCAAGAACGGCGGCGTCGTCGCCCGTGGCTCGCTCTCCGCGAACGAGTACGCCTCGAAGGACCCGCGCCTCGTGACGATCAACGAGGTCGCGGCGGTGGGCAACACCCCGGTCGCCTACCACTTCGCCGAGGCCTTCAACGCGCCGAACAGCCCCTGGGTGCAGCTCGTGCGCAACTCGACCTTCGACGGCTCGGGCACGGTGGACGCCGACAACGAGGCGATCACCAAGATCCTCAGCCAGTAAGGCCGCCCTCGGCGGAAGCCGACGGTGCGCCCGGCCCGCTCCGGGCGCACCGCGGTCCCCCCGTACCCCGGTGGGGTCTCACCTCCTCCCCTTCTCCTCCGTGTGACCCCACCGGAGCGGGCCCTCGCGCCCGCCCTTCGTACCCAGGAGTCCTTCATGACCGCTTCACCGGCGACCGAGACACCCCCCTCGGACCGCCGTCGTCGCCCGGGCCGCTCCGGCCGGCTGACGGCCCGTGACCTGCAGGGCGCGCTCTACGCGAGCCCGACCCTCGTCTTCGTCCTCTTCCTCTTCGTGGTCCCGCTGGGCCTCGTGCTCTACATGTCGACCAACAAGTGGTCGCTGCTGGGCGGCAAGCAGGGGTCGAACTTCCCCGCCAACTTCCAGCAGGCCCTCGAGCACCCGATGTTCTGGCCCGCAGTCAGCTTCACGGTGAAGTACACGGTCATCGCGACGGTCCTGCTCATCGGCCTCGGCCTGTGCCTCGCGCTCCTCGTCCAGGAGAGCTCGCGCTGGAAGGGCTTCCTGCGCACCACGGTGCTCGTGCCCTCCGCCCTCGGCCTTGCCTCGGCCTCTCTCATCTTCTACGCGCTGTACTCCCCGCAGGTGGGTCCCGTCCCGCGGTGGATGCAGGCGCTCGGCGTCACCGACGCCGTGGTCTCCCCGCTCGGCACGCCCGACGGCGCGCTGTGGGCCACCGTCTTCCTCATCGTGTGGCGCTTCGCGGGCTTCTACATGCTCCTGCTGCTCGTGGGCCTGCAGGCGATCAGCCGCGACGTCTACGAGGCCGCGCGCATCGACGGCGCGGGCACCCTCGCGATCTTCCGGCGCATCACCCTCCCGCTGCTGCGCCCCTCGCTCGCCCTGAGCACGGTCATGTGCGTCACGGGCTCCCTGCTCGCCTTCGACCAGTTCTTCATCCTGACGAAGGGCGGGCCGGACGGCTCGACCATGACCATCGTCCAGCTCATCTACAACGTCGCCTTCGAGACGAAGCGGGACCTCGGCCTCGCGGCCGCGCTGTCCGTGATCGTGCTCGTCGCGCTCGTCGTCATCAACGTCTTCCAGCTGCGCGTGCTGCGCGGCTCGGACGAGAAGTGAGGGATCGGCCGTGATCACCGTGAGGCAGGTCTTCGCCCGCACCCCGTACTACGTCGTGACGACGGGGCTCGCGATCATCTTCATGTACCCGCTCCTGTGGAGCGCGTGGAACTCGGTCGCGCCGAACCCCGGCACCGCGCAGGTGCAGGGCTACGGCTTCGGCAACTACGCGACCCTCATGCACTACCAGCACGGGCTGCCCACCTACCTGTGGAACTCCGTGGTCATCTCCGTGCTGACCGTCGTGTTCACCATGCTCGTCTCGACGCTCGGCGGCTATGCCTTCGCCCGCTTCACGTTCCCGGGCAAGAACCTGCTGTTCCTGCTGACGCTGTCGATCCTCATGGTCCCCTACGCGACCCTGCTCATCCCCTTCGTGGTGTGGCTCAAGACGATCGGCCTGCAGAACTCGCTCGTGGGCGTCGCCCTCGTGCTGTCGATGTTCCAGCTGCCCTTCGCGACCTTCATGATGCGCATCTCCTTCGAGGCCGTGCCCCGGGAGATCGAGGAGTCGGCGTACGTCGACGGCTGCACCTCCTTCGGCGCGCTGCGCCGCGTCCTGCTCCACGCCGTGAAGCCGGGGCTCATCACCGTGGGCCTGTTCGCCTTCCTCGCCGCGTGGAACGACTTCATGGTCCCCCTCTACCTCCTGCAGGGCGACAAGGCCCCGCTGCCCCTCGCCCTCGTGGGCATGCGGCAGCAGGTCATGGGCGTCATCGACTACGGCTCCACCCAGGCCGGCGTCGTCGTCCTCGCGGTCCCTGCCGTCCTGCTCTTCGTGGCTCTGCAGCGTCACTACGTCGCCGGCTTCATGTCCGGTGCTCTGAAAGGTTGATACCTCGTGTCCATCGGCACCTCATCGAGCGGCGACATCGCCGCCCTCGCCGCCGGCGTCCCCGTGGCGCCCGTGGTCCCCTCGACGTCCACCCTCGTCCCGCTCGGGCTCGACGAGGTCGCCATCACCGGCGGGCCCTGGGCCCGCAGCCAGGAGCTCAACGGTGCGGCGACCCTCGACCACATCGGGCACTGGCTCGAGAAGGCCGGGTGGCTCGGAAACTTCGACCTCGTCGCGGCCGGGGGCCCGGTCGAGGGGCGACAGGGGCGCGAGTTCTCCGACTCGGAGATCTACAAGTACCTCGAGGCGCTCTCGTGGGAGTACGCCCGCACGCGTGACGAGGCGATCGACGCCCGCATCCGCGAGGTGACGGCGCGCATCGTCAAGGCGCAGGACCCGGACGGCTACGTATCGACGGCCTTCGGCCACGAGGGTCAGCCGCCCCGGTACTCCCAGCTCGAGTGGGGCCACGAGCTGTACTGCATGGGGCACCTCGTCCAGGCGGGAGTCGCACGGCTGCGCTCGGGAGTGCGCGACGAGCTCGTCGAGATGGCCGTCCGCGCGGCCGACCACGTGTGCGCGGAGTTCGGCCCGGACGGGCGCCAGGGGATCTGCGGCCACGCCGAGATCGAGGTCGCGCTCGCGGAGCTGGGGCGAGCCCTGGACGAGCCGCGTTACCTCGAGCAGTCCCGGATCTTCGTCGAGCGGCACGGGCTCGGCACCCTCAAGGAGATCGAGTGGGGCCAGTCGTACTTCCAGGACGACGTCCCGGTGCGCGAGGCCGAGGTGTTCCGCGGGCACGCGGTGCGCGCGGGCTACCTGAGCTCCGCCGCCGTCGACGTCGCGGTCGAGACCGCCGACGCCGAGCTCCTCGAGGCCGTGCGCCGCCAGTGGGACCGCACGCTCGCTCGCCGCACCTACATCACGGGGGGCTGGGGCTCGCGTCACCAGGACGAGGCCTTCGGCGAGGACTTCATGCTCCCCGCGGACCGCTCCTACTCCGAGACCTGCGCAGGGATCGCCTCGATCATGGTGGCGTGGCGCCTGCTGCTCGCGGGGGGCGGGGCGCGCGAGGCGGACCACATCGAGCGGGCCCTCTACAACGTGGTCGCGACGGCGGTCGCCGAGGACGGGCGCGGCTTCTTCTACACCAACACGCTGCACCAGCGGGACCCGGGGGAGCCGAGCGACCCCGAGACGATCAACCCGCGAGCACTGTCCTCGGCGCGGGCGCCGTGGTTCGAGGTCTCGTGCTGCCCGCCCAACGTCGCGCGCACGATGGCCTCGCTCGCGGGACTCGTCGCGACCAAGGACGCCGAGGGCGTGCAGCTCCACCAGCACGTCCCTGCCCGGATCACGACGACCCTCGCCGACGGCGAGCCCTTCGAGCTCGAGGTCGAGACGGACTACCCCGCGGACGGCCGGGTGCGGGTGCGCGTGCTGCGCGCCCCGACGCGCCCCGCGCGGATCTCGCTGCGCGTGCCCTCCTGGGCCGTGGGCGCCCGGCTCTGCGACGGGGCCGAGGCTCGCGAGCTCGAGCCCGGGTACGCGGTGGTCGCGCGGACCTTCGCGCCTGGCGACGAGCTCGTGCTCGACCTGCCGCTGGCTCCGCGCTTCACCGAGCCGGACCCGCGCATCGACGCGGTGCGCGGCACGGTGGCCGTCGAGCGTGGTCCGCTCGTGTTCTGTGCGGAGGCGCTCGACCTGCCGGGGGGCCGGCACGTCGACGATCTCGTGGTGGACGTGAGCGCGGGGCTCGAGGACGGTGGCCCGGGGGAGGTCGTGGCCCGGGGGTCCCTGCGCTCGGTTCCCGAGGGCGAGTGGCCCTACGCCGAGCTCGGGAAGGGAGCCTCGCCCGTCGAGGCCGAGCCCGTGACGCTGCGCCTGCACCCCTACCAGCAGTGGGGAGAGCGCGGCCTGACGACCATGCGGGTCTGGATCCCGCGCAGCTGAGGACGTCAGAAGGCGGGGGACGGCGAGCGCCGTCCCCCGCCTCGGCATGCCCGGAGCCGGGGAGCAAGGTTTTCGGTGAGGTGTCGGCAGCCTGGCAGAACGTCCGATGGGACGGCATTCCAAGCGGTCCGTAATGCGGCGTTTCCGAAACGCTGTCGGAGTGAACTTGGCGGAATTCCGCCGATTCTGCCCGGTATTTTGCGACTCGTGTCGCCTTTCTACCGAAAACTAGGTCAAGCGACCGAAAACCCTTGCGAGCAGTTTCACCAACTGGTTGAATCCTCGGTGTTCGTGCGCTCAAGGGAGAGTCGCTCGTCGACCAACTCCTCCTCGCGCTCGGCAGCTCCGTCACCGTGAGAGGACAGGACATGTCACAACGCAAGCTCAGGCGCCCGGTCGCCGGGGCAGCACTGACGACGCTCGTCGTCGGCGCCCTCGTGCTACCGAGCAGCCCGGCGCTCGCCGCTGTACCCCCAGGCTTCGAGGGGGACGTCGGCGTCTTCACCAACGGGGCCGACGACGTCATGGACATCGGCGACCCGACCTACAACGCGGCCCTCCTGGAACAGGTCCAGGCGGCCCTCGAGCCCGGGGTGCCCTTCACCGCCGGCTCGATGCACGAGAGCATCTTCGACAAGGACCTCGCCGCCGGCGGGACCGACTACTACCTCGACCGGATCCTCGGGGTCTCGGGCACGAGCGGCAACAACGTGCTCCAGACGCGCGGCCGCACGCTCTACATGCGCGGCAACAGCACGTGGAACACGATGGGCTTCGCGGGCAGCGCCCACGCGGGCGGCAGCACGAACCTCGGGAACCTCTACACGGTCACGGTCCCCGGCCAGACCCTCAGCGAGGTCGGCGCGCAGCGCTTCAACGCCCCGAGCCACGCCAAGGCCACCTACAACGTCGGCTCGACCGGCGTGCAGGCCAAGATGAAGAAGTTCATCACCTACGACAACGTCGCGGTCACCACCGTGACCTTCGAGAACTCCGGCGAGAGCGACGTCGCGCTCACGGTGCGAGCCGCCTCGCCCATCGCGAACGCCGCGGCGGAGGCCGAGGACGAGCTCATCGGCACGCGCGCCGTCGGCAACACGGGCGGCAACATGCCCGCCAACAGCTGGACCACCGCGACGGTCGGCCTCAAGGCCAAGGGCTTCTCGCGCTCGGGGACCAACCTCGACCGCGCGATCACGGTGCCCGCCGGCGGCTCCGTGGAGGTGCAGGTCACCGGTGTGCTCTACACCGACGCCCTGCCGGAGTCCAAGGACGCCTTCTACGAGTACGCCGACAAGACGCCGGCCGAGGCCTTCCGTGACGGCGTCACCGAGTTCAACCGCCGCTGGGCGCAGGACATCCCGTACATCGACGTGCCGGACCCTGCGCTCGAGAAGGCGATCGTCTACCGCTGGTGGGGCGAGCGCTACAACTCGCTCGACGCGAACGAGCCGGGCTACGTCTACCAGTACCCCGTGACGATCGAGGGCGTGAACCTGTACCAGAACGCCATCGTGCTCACGCAGCCGATGCACCTGCAGGACACGAAGTGGATCCGCAACCCGTACCTCGCCTACGGCCAGATCCTCAACCTCGGTGAGCTCTCGGGCTCCTCGGCGTTCCTCGACTCGCCCGGCCACTCCTCGTGGAACAACCACTACTCGCAGTACATGGGCACGGCGGGCCTCGAGGCCTTCAACGTGCACGGTGGCGGCGCAGAGCTCGCCGAGCGCTTCGCGCACTACTTCGAGTGGGACGGCAAGGGCCAGCTCGAGCACTACGACGGAGACGGCAACAAGCTCATCCAGTACACGGCGAACTACATGCCGGGCAACGACGCCGACGCGATCTCCTTCGGCTACCCGAAGTCGGGCGGCGGTCAGGGCATCGAGCGTCCGGAGAGCGCCTACGTGTGGGGCTCCTTCGACGCCGCGCGCCAGCTCTACGAGCTCGCCGGTGCTCCCGAGGACAAGGTCGAGGAGATGGCCGAGACGGCCGACGAGATCCGCGACGCCGTCCTCGACAAGCTCTGGAACGACGAGATGAAGATGTTCCTCGCGCGCACCACCCAGGGCGCGCAGGCGGCGACGAGCGCGGGCGGCAACGCCAACCCGCTCAGCGACCGCGGCTTCATCCCCGCGCGAGAGTCGAACCTCTACGACGTCTACGCCCAGAACCTCATCCCCTTCGAGGACGCCGAGGACTACAAGGACGGCTTCCGCTTCCTGCGGTACGGGGACAACTTCCCGATCTTCCCCTTCTACACGGCCAACCAGTACGACCGGTCCCGCTACAGCATCGGCGGCTCGAACAACTTCTCCAACATCAACTTCACCGTCCAGTACCGGGGCGTCCGTAGCGCGCTGCGCCACTACGACCCGGACCACGAGTACGTGACGCCGGAGTACGCGGCCCGCCTCCTCGACTGGATGGCGTGGTCGATCTACCCGAGCGGGAACGTCCTCGCGCCCAACCAGGCCGAGTACTACTCGAACTGGAACTCGACGACGAAGACCTTCAACCGCAACAACCCGAACCACATCATGCTCGGGAACATGAACTACATCTTCATCGAGGACATGGGCGGCATCCAGCCGCGGTCCGACGAGAAGATCGAGCTCTGGCCGATCGACCTCGGCTACGAGCACTTCATGGTCAACAACCTGCGGTACCACGGCAAGGACGTCACGATCGTCTGGGACCCGGACGGCTCGGAGTACGGCCTCGGCGCCGGCTACATGCTCTTCCTCGACGGCGAGAAGGTCCTCACGGCGGACGCCCTCGGGCGCCTCGTCTTCGACCCGGTCGCCAACGAGGTCGTCGAGAAGGACGTGGACCTCAGCGTCACGCTCGGGGACGAGGCTCCCGGCCTGCCGGCAGCCGTCGACACCCCGATCGAGGACGAGCGCGTCGTGTCCTACCTCAAGACGGCGGGCATCGACCTCGAGTTCCCCGCGGCCAACCTCGCCGAGGGCAAGGAGGTCACGACCTCTGCGACGCAGTCGGGCCAGCGCCCCACCCCGTGGCGTGACTTCCACACCGTGGGCCGCACCGGGGCGATGAACTACCACCCCGGGGCGATCGCGGTGAACGAGCGTCCGGTCTCGGCCGAGGCGGTCACCGACGGCGTGACCGTCAACGAGCCCTACTGGGGCAACTACGGCACCGAGGGCGACTCGGGCTGGGTCGAGATCGACCTGGGCGGCGAGAAGTCCTTCGACAACGTCAAGGTCTTCTTCGTGCAGGACCCGCTCACCACGGGCCACTCCTACGTCGCCCCGCAGCGGTGGGTCGTCGAGCTCCCGGACGGCGACGGTGGCTGGGCTCCGATCGAGGACCAGTTCCGGTCCCCGAAGATCCCGGGCGCCAAGCTCAACGAGGCTCTCTTCGAGACCGTCACGGCGGACAAGGTGCGCGTCTCCTTCACGAACGCGCCGGGCAAGTACACCGCGATCTCCGAGATCCAGGTGTTCGACTCCGGCCGTGACGTGCCCCCGGTCGTGAACGAGGCCCCGGTGGTCTCGGTCCAGGTGGACAGCACCCGTCAGGGCAACCTCACCACGGGCCTGCTCGCCACGGTCACCGACGACGGCATCCCCGTCACGGGCTCGCTCACCTACGGGTGGGAGGTCGTCTCGGCGCCCGAGGGCGGCGCGGTGATCTTCTCCGCCCCGGGCCAGGTCTCGACCACGGTCACCGGCACCGTCGCGGGCACCTACGTGCTCCGCTTCTGGGCCGAGGACGGCGAGCTGCGCACCGAGCGCGAGCTCACGGTGGAGCTCACCGAGCGGGCGGTCTCCGCCGAGTACGGCGCGATGGCCACGATCACCACGAGCGGTTCCGCCTCGTGGGAGAACCCGCAACGCGTCAAGGAGCCCACGACACCCTCAAGCTCGAACCCGGGCGCGGGTCACGGCTGGGGCACCTGGGGTCAGGCGCAGAGCGGCACCTCCGTGGGGACCGCCGCGTGGATCCAATACACCTGGGACTCGCCGGTCATCTTGAACTCGAGCGACATCTACTGGTACGACGACAACGGCGGCACGCGCCGTCCGCGCGTCGACACCTACGCGATCGAGTTCTCGACCGACGGCTCGACATGGACACCTGTGACCCTCTCGGGCGACAGCACCTACGCAGGCGGGCTCCAGACGAACCGCTTCAACCACTTCGACTTCGAGGCGGTCGAGGCCAAGGCTCTGCGCATCCGCGTCTGGGGCGTGCAGTCGGGCGGCGCGGGCACCGGTGTGCTCCGCTGGCGGGCCAACGGGGCGACGGTGGACCAGGTGCTCGACACCCCCGTGCTCGTCCGCACGGGCGTCGGCGAGATCCCGACGCTCCCGGCGCAGCTCCCGGTGCGCTACTCCTCGGGGCACTACGGCGAGATCGACCTCGTCTGGCAGGACATCACTGCCGACCAGGTCGCCGAGACGAACACCGACCCCTTCGTGGTCTACGGCGTCAACGCGGCCTACGGGAAGACGGTCGAGGCGAGGGTCTACGTACGTCCGGAGATGTCTGCCGGCGGCATCACGATCTCCTCGATCACGCCGATCACCCAGTCGGTCGAGGTGGGCGAGCAGCCCTATCTGCCGTCGAAGGTCGCCGTGTTCTACAACGACGGCTCGTGGGACAACCAGGCCCACGAGGTCGAGTGGGACTACGACCCCTCGGTCGTCGACACCCCGGGTACCTACACGATCCTCGGGGACGTCTCTGTCCCGTGGTACGTGGGTGCCACGGAGGCGAAGGCCGTGCTCACGCTCGCCGTGGGTGAGGAAGTCCCGCGCGGCGACATCGTGTCCGTGGCTCCGGTGACCATCTCCACGGAGATCGGTACGGCGCCCGAGCTGCCCTCGCAGGTGCTCGCCACCTTCGAGAACGGCGACACGGAGACCCTCCCGGTCACCTGGGCCGCGATCGACCCCTCGCAATACGCCTCCGTCGGCACCTTCACCGTGGTCGGTGACGTCGACGGTCCCGGCGGCGAGGGCATGGCCCTGGCCACGGTCACCGTCACCACGTGGACGACGCCGGACACGACGGCCCCGACCGTCGCGGCCACGGTGGACCCCGCCTCGGCGAGCACGCAGTGGCTCTCCGGCTCGGCGACGGTCTCCGTGGTGGCGTGGGACGACCGTGACTCCGCGCCCGAGATCGAGATCGACCTCGGCGAGGGCTGGGTCGACTACGCCGGTCCGGTCGTGCTGACGGCCGACGGGGAGCACATCGTGCTCGCCCGGGCCACGGACGAGTCCGGCAACGTCTCCACGGTCGCCTCGGTGCTCGTGAAGATCGACGCGACGGCCCCGGTCTCGAGGGCCACCGTGGACGAGGAGGCCCGTACGGTCTCCGTGACCGCGGCGGACGAGACCTCGGGCGTCGAGACGATCGAGGTCAAGGTGGGCGCCGGAGCATGGACCGAGTACACCGGTCCTGTCACGGTCGGTCCCGAGGCCACCACGGTCCAGCACCGGGCCACCGACCTCGCGGGCAACGTCGAGGCGCCGCTCACGGCCGTCGTGCCGAAGGCGGGTGTGGAGCTCGTTGCCACCTCGGTGGCGGCCGTGGTCTCCCCGCAGACCTCGGCGTACGGCCAGACGGTGAAGGTCAGCGCGCAGGTCGCCGCCGCGAGCGGCACGCCGAGCGGTGAGGTCGAGCTGCGGCTCGGCGCCACCAGGATCGCCCGCAAGGCGCTCTCCGGCGGCAAGGTCGAGTTCACGGTCAAGGACCTCGCGGTCACGGCCGGACGCTCGTTCACGGTTGCGTACCTCGGTAGCGCCACGCACGCTGCGTCCTCGGACCAGGTCACCTTCCGCGTGACCAAGGCGGCGTCGTCTGTGAAGGCCTCGAAGTCGAGGGTCTCCACCAAGACGAGCTCGCGGGCGAAGGTGTCGGTGACCGTGCGCGGTGCCCACGGCGGCAAGGCTCCGGCCGGCCGTGTCGAGGCTCGCGCCGGCAAGACGCTCCTCGCGAAGGGTCGTCTCGACGCCAAGGGCAAGGTGACGCTCAAGCTCAAGGCGCTCAAGGTGGGCACCCACAAGGTGAAGGTCACCTACGTGGGCGGCACCAACCACAAGGCCTCGTCGTCGACGGTCACGGTCAAGGTCGCCAAGGGCAAGCCCTCGGTGAAGGTGACGGTGCCGAGCTCGGTCAAGGCGAGCCAGCGCGCGAAGCTGCGCGTGACGCTCGGCAAGATCGGCGTCAAGGCGAGCGGTTCCGTAGTGGCCCGCCTCGGCGGCAAGGTCCTCGCCAAGGCGAAGGTCAACGCCAAGGGCAAGGCGACGCTCACGCTGCCCCGTCTGACTGCCGGGAAGCACAAGGTGACGATCCGTTACCAGGGCTCCAAGCAGTACAAGGCGGCGCAGAAGACGGTCCGGCTGACCGTCAAGCGCTGAACGCAAGGGGGTGCGTGCCCGGTCCACGAGGTCCGGGCACGCACCCTCGCCAGCGCTCCTCCGTTCTTCCCCGGACGTCTCCGCGTCCGGGAGCTGGCGTCCGCCGCGAGCGGACCTGCGAAGGGAATCGAGTCGATGAAGACCAGATCTCGTGGCCTGGCGGGGGGCGTGACCCTCGCCCTCGTGGGCCTCGGTCTCGTGGTGCCTGCGGCGCCCGCGACCGCCGACCCCCCCGAACCGACGTCCTCGTTCACGTCGTTCGGAAACCCGATCCTCTCGGACGGGTCCTACTACTCGGCGGACGCCGCACCCATGGTGCACGACGGCAAGCTGTTCATCTACCACGGCCAGGACGCCTCGAGCCCGACCTTCGGGGACTTCACGATGCCGGACTACGGCGTCTTCGTCACCGAGGAGCTCAACCCTGCGGGCGAGGCCACCGAGTGGGAGCTCTACCGCTCCGCCATGGACCCGGACGTCTTCTCCTGGGCCACCGGGAACAAGGCTTTCGCCGGGCACGTCGCGCAGGGCCCTGACGGACGCTTCTACTGGTACGCACCTGTCGAGACGAAGGCCACGACCTTCGCCAACCGCATGGCGATCGGTGTGGCTGTCTCCGACTCCCCGGTGGGTCCGTGGACCGACGCGATCGGCGAGCCGCTGCTCGACTGGGGCGACGTGTTCGGATCCTCGAGCAACGGGCAGGAGGTCATCGACCCGCACCTGTTCCGCGACGACGACGGGCGCAACTACCTGTACTGGGGCTCCTGGTACAACGCGCGGATGGTCGAGCTCGAGGCGGACATGGTCACGCGGGCCGACTCGACGATCCACCACTGGACGCAGCAGCAGGGCCTGCCGGCGTTCTTCGAGGCGCCATGGGTGTTCAAGCGCAACGGCACCTACTACATGGTCTACGACTGGAAGCAGGGCGGCTCGGAGTGCACGCCCTCGAACTACCAGGGCTGCATCGGTTACTCGACGGCCCCCTCGCCGACGGGCCCCTGGACCTTCCAGGGCCTTATCCTCGGCGGCACCTCGGCCACCACGGTGCACCCCTCGGTGATCGAGTTCGACGGCTCCTGGTACATCACGTACCACACGAAGGACGCCGTGAACGGCGGTCACTTCCGCCGCTCGGTCGCGATCGACGAGATCACCTGGGACGACTCGCAGACGCCGGCGCGCCTCCTGCCGGCCGCGCCGACGCTCGACCCCGCGCGTGACCGTCGCCTCGCGGCAACCGAGAACGTCGCGCTCGGGGCGCGCCCCTCGGCCTCCTACACGGAGACCCCGCCGATGGACGTCCGCGCCCTCAACAACGGTCGCGTCACGACGGCGCTCCTCCCGCCGGACCAGTGGGGGAACTACCGCGCGGCCCGCAACGTCGAGAGCGACTGGACGCAGTACGACTGGACCTGGCCCGTGCTGATCGACGGTGTGGGTATCCAGTTCCACCAGGACTCGAACTGGATCCGCACCCCCGCCTCGTGGTCGCTGCAGTACCGCGACGCGGACGGGGAGTGGCAGGACGTCCCGAACCCCTCGGGTTTCCCGACCTCGGCGAACACCTGGCACGAGGTGAGCTTCGACCCTGTTCTGACGACGGGGCTGCGGGCGACCTACCAGGGGCGCCCGAACGCCGCGCTCTTCCACTCCGTCGCGGTCTCCGAGTGGGAGGTCTACGGCGTGCAGGCCACCTCGCTCGGCTCGGTCAGCGTGGGGACCGTCGTCGGCGACGCCCCTGCCCTCCCGGCCACGGTCGAGGCGGAGCTCCCGGGCGAGCTCTCGATCGAGGTGCCGGTCATCTGGTACCCCGTGCCGCGGTCGGCCTACTCCGCGCCGGGCACCTTCTCGGTGACCGGTCGCGCCCTGGGGCAGGCGGGAGCGCTCGTCGAGGCCGAGGTCACCGTGGTGCCCGAGGGGCCCGCGGTGAATCACGCGCTCGAGGCTGCGCTCACGGCCTCCTACACCGCGAGCTGGAACAACCTCGCCGCCGTCAACGACGGCACACGCGGCCCTCTCGGCCCTAGCCCCGCGCCGGGGAACGCCACGTTCTGGGGCACGTGGGCGGCCTCCCGTCCGGCCTCCCAGTGGCTGCAGTACGTCTGGGACGAGCCGGTCGACCTCGGGCACGTCGTCGTGGGCTTCGTGGCCGACGGCGGACCGGGACGCGGCACGGGCATCGAGATCCCCGAGTCGTGGTCCCTCGAGTACTGGGACGGCGAGGGCTGGGTACCTGTGACGGGTGTCGACCCGGACTTCCCCGTCGAGCAGGGTTCCTACGTGGCGGTGTCCTTCGACCCCGTCCGGACCACGCGGCTGCGTCTGACGGCAGACGCGACGCTCGGCTGGCTCTCCGGCGGCACCAACGAGCCCGGCGCCTACGCAGGCGTCGGCGTCTCGGAGTGGGAGGCATGGAGCGCAGCGCCGGACACCACGGCCCCCGAGCTCTCGCTGACCCCGCAGGGCACGCGCGGGCGTGGTGAGTGGTTCGTGAGCCCCGTCGAGGTTCGCATCGACGCGCAGGACGACTCCTTCGCTCGCGTGACGATCGAGACCTCGCTCGACGGTGGTGACACCTGGGACGAGGTCGCGGACGTCCGTTCGCACTCCGTGACTCTCGGCGCCGGCGAGCATGAGCTCTCCGTGCGAGCCACCGACGCCTCGGGGAACGTGTCTGCCGCGGCCTCCCTCGAGGTCAAGGTCGACCCGACCGCGCCGACGCTCACTGCCGTGGGCGACGAGGAGGCGCGCACGGTCACCGTGACGGCGAGCGACGCCGGCTCGGGGATCCACGCGGTCGAGGTCAACGTCGACGAGGCCGGCTGGGTCGCGTACTCGGCCCCGCTCGAGCTCGACGAGCAGCGCCACGTCGTGCAGGTGCGCGCGAGCGACCTCGCGGGCAACAACTCGACCCGCACGGTGGTGCTTGCCGAGGTGACGGGCCCGCCCTCGGGCAACATCGGTCCGCTCGCCACGGTCTCGGCCTCCTACACCGCGAGCTGGAACAACCTGGACGCGGTGAACGACGGCGTGAAGCCCTCGCTCCTCGGCACGCCCGAGAACTCCACGTTCTGGGGCACGTGGTCGGGCAGTCGCCCGTCCTCGCAGTGGCTGGAGTACACCTGGGACACGCCCGTGGCGATCGAGGCCGTGACGATCGGCTTCGCCTCCGACGGCGGTCCGGGGCGTGGTACGGGCATCGAGATCCCCGAGTCCTGGTTCCTCGAGTACTGGACCGGCTCGAACTGGGCACCGGTGACGAACGTGAAGCCGGACTACCCGGTCTCGGGCACCGAGTATGTCTCGGTGGGCTTCGACGTCGTCGAGACGACTCGGGTGCGGGTCACGCTCAACGCGCTCGTGGGCTGGCTCACGGGCGAGAACGACGCCCCGGGCGAGTACGCGGGAGTCGGCGTGACCGAGCTCGAGGTCTTCACCGAGGGCGCGGGCCCGGACATCGGTGACACCCAGGCCCCCGAGCTCGAGGTGACGGTCGACCCGGCCGCGCCGAACGGCGAGGAAGGCTGGTACACGAGCGAGGTGACCGTCACAGCCGCTGCCTCGGACGACGAGGACGGGTCCCCGGTGGTCGAGCGTCTGCTCGGCTCCGAGTGGGTCCCCGTCACCGAGCCGATCGTCGTCGGCGAGGGCGTCTCCACCGTGACCCTGCGGGCCGTCGACGCCTCGGACAACGTCTCCGAGGAGTGGAGCCAGACCTTCCGGGTCGACTCAACGTCGCCCGTCTCGCGGGCCGACCTCGACGGTCGCACGGTGACCCTCGCCTCGGCGGACTCGGGCTCGCGGGTCGCGCGGATCGAGTACTCGCTCGACGGTGCGGCCTTCTCCGAGTACTCGGGGCCGCTCACGGTGCCCGGCTCCGGTGCGGTGGAGCTGCTCTTCCGCGGGGTCGACACGGCGGGCAACGTCGAGGAGCTCGGGAAGCTCCGCATCCCGGCCGTCGACGAGCACCTCGCTCGCACGACGCTCCTGGCGATCCTCGATTCCTCGAGCGTCGCCTACGGACAGCCGGCGCGGCTCCAGCTGCGACTCGTCGCGGCCGGTGCCGAGGTGGGCAGCCCGAGCGTCACGATCACCGACGGCGGCACGGTCCTGCGCACCGTGCGTCTGAGCGATGGGCGAGCGATCGTGAGCCTCCCGCGCACCCTTGCGGTTCGGACGCACCGCCTCGAGGTCTCCTTCGCCGGGTCCGCAAAGCTCGCTCCGACCCAGGCCAGGGCGAACCTCAAGGTGGTCAAGGCCCGGACGTCGACGACGCTCTCGATCAAGCCCGCCAAGGGCACGATCAAGCCAGGCAAGCGGGCCACCGCCACCGTCAAGGTGCGTGCGGCAGGCCTCGTCGCCCAGGGCAAGGTGCGCGTCAGGGTCATCCAGGCCAAGGGCAAGAAGGTCCTCTTCGACAAGAAGGTGCCCCTCGACTCCAAGGGCAACGCGAAGGTCAAGCTCCCGAAGCTCAAGGCGACGGGGACCTATCGCGTGAAGGTGGCCTTCCAGGGTTCGGCGCAGCTCGCCAAGTCGAGCGCGAAGCAGGCGACCCTCCGGGTCAAGCGCTGAGCGAGCGCCCCTGACGGGACCGGAGCCTGTCCCCCCTGGGCTCTGGTCCCACCACCCTCGCGTGGGTGGTGTCTCAGACTGCGCGGGTCGGCACATCCTCCAGCCGGCCCGCGCAGTCGCTTGTCCGCCCGGGGTCCGTCTCAGGCCAGCGAGTCGCGCAGGCGCGAGAAGTGCTCGATGCCGGTGCGGTGGGTCAGGAGCCCGTACTCGAGGGTCGCGCGTTGGAAGCGGAAGACCCTCGCCATCTCGGGCGGCATCTCGATCGCGTCGAGCTGGGCCGCGACGCCGCGCAGCTCCGCCTCGTCGGCCGAGGCGCGCTCGATGATGCGGTCGAGCACCGCCCGGCGAGCGTCGTCGTCGGGCAGGAGGCCGAGGAAGAAGGTGCGGGCGAGCGCCTGGGTCTCGAGGTCGGAGCCCGTGACGGGACCGGTGAGCCATGCGAAGAAGGCGGCGCGCCCGGCCTCGGTGGGGGCGTAGGTCTTCTTGGATCGACCGTTCTCGACGGACTCGGTGAAGGTCACCTCGCCGCGCTCGAGCAGACCGGTGAGGGCGCCGCGCAGGGCGCCGAGGCTCGCGCGGTAGAAGAGGCCGACGCCGCCCTCGAAGTGCTTGTTGAGCGCGTAGATGGTCTGCGGCCCGGCGAGCAGGAGCAGGCCGAGGATCACGTTGGCCACGAGCGGTCTCCGTCCCCTATGTTACGAACAGTAATATTCCTTGAAGTCCTGACTGGAGGAGTCTCGCATGGCCCGCACCCTGAGCGCCGACGACGTGACGGCCCGCCTCGACGCCCACCTCGCGACGGTGGCCCGACGCCGCGCCCGTCGAGGGCTCCCCGCGCCCCAGGTGCTCGTGCGGGCGCCTGGTCTCGAGCTCTCCTCAGGGGGTCGCGAGCTGCCCTTCCACGCGGCCTCGGTGTCCAAGCTCGTGACGGCCTCGCTCGTGATGCAGGAGGTCGAGCGCGGCGCCTTCGCCCTCACCACCCCGGTCGCCGAGCTGCTGCCCGAGCGCGAGACGCGCGGGCTCTTCGCCGCTCCCGGCGCGACGGTCGAGCACCTGCTCTCGCACACCTCGGGCGCCGCTGACTTCTTCGAGGACGGCGTCCGCTCGGGACTGCCCATGCGTCGGCTCGTCGCCGCAGAGCCTGACCGGTGGTGGGACCAGCTCGAGCTCCTCGACTTCTCGCGCGAGCGCCAGCGGCCCGTGGGGGAGCCAGGGCGGCGCTTCCACTACTCCGACACCGGCTTCGTGCTGCTCGGGCGCATCCTCGAGGAGGTCTCGGGGGAGAGCTTCACGGCGCTCGTGCGCAAGCGCGCGCTCGAGCCCGCGGGCATGGACAGCAGCGCCATGTGGCAGCGCGAGCCCGGGCCCGAGCGCATCGCCCCGCTGTGGGTCGACGGCGCCGAGCTGAGCACCGCCCGCAGCCTCTCGGTCGACTGGGCGGGCGGCGGTCTCGTCTCGACCCTCGACGACCTCGAGCGCCTCGCCCGCGCGCTCATCAACGGGACGCTCGTGCGCCCCGAGACCTGGGCCGCGATGACGCGCGTGCGCTCGAAGTTTCGCGCGGGCATCGGCTACGGGATGGGCGCGATGGAGCTGCGCTTCGAGGGCTTCTCACCCCTCTTGCGGGGGCTGCCGCGGCCCGTGGGTCACCTCGGGGTGCTGGGCGTGCACTGCTTCACCGACCCGCAGCGCGAGACCACGGTCATCCTCAACTTCCACTCGACCCGCGAGGTGCGCGCGAGCTTCATGACGCACATCAAGATCGCCCAGCTCCTCGACCGCCTCGCGCGCTGAGGCTAGGCCGGGTCGCGCGCGATGGGGCAGGTCATGCAGTGCCCGCCGCCTCGCCCGCGCCCCAGCTCGGCGCCGACGATCTCGACCACCTCGATGCCCGCGCGCCGCAGCAAGGTGTTGGAGAGCGTGTTGCGGTCATAGGTCATGACCACGCCGGGCTCGAGGGCCACGGCGTTGTTGCCCGAGTCCCACTGCTGGCGCTCGGACTCGTAGACGTCCCCGCCGGTGTCGATGGTGCGAAGGGAGTCGAGGCCCATCGCGCGCGCCACGACGTCCACGAAGGGGGTCGAGCCTTCGTCGATCACCTCGAAGCCTGGCTCGGCGTCCGAGGGCACCAGGGTGAACGCGTGGATCCCGTCGGTGATGCGCGGGTAGAGCGTCACGACGTCGCGGTCCACGAAGGTGAAGACGGTGTCGAGGTGCATCGCCGAGCGCAGCTGCGGCATGCCCGCCACGACCACCGTGGACGCCGCCCCCTGGGCGAAGAGCGCCGCCGTCACCTGCGTGATGGCCTGGCGTGAGGTGCGCTCGCTCATCCCCATGAGCACCACGCCGTCGCCCACGGGCATGACGTCCCCGCCCTCCACGGTCGCCTGGCCCCACGATCGCTCGGGGTCGCCCCACCACACTCGGGATCCCACGAACTCGGGGTGGAAGGAGTAGATGGCCTTGTAGAGCAGGGTCTCGTCGTGGCGCGCGGGCCAGAAGAGCGGGTTGAGCGTGAGCCCGCCGTAGAGCCAGCACGTGGTGTCGCGCGTGTAGAGGGTGTTGGGCAGCGGTGGCATGAGGTACTCGCGCGCTCCGAGGGACTCGCGCGCGAGGGAGATCGCGGGGCGGCGGTAGTCCTCTGGCAGGTCCGTGGTCGCGAGCCCGCCGACGAGCAGCGCCGCGAGCTCGCCCGCCGGCAGGGTCTCGAGGTACTCGCGCGTCGCCTCGACGAGCCCGAGCCCCACCTGCTCGGGGACGATCTTGCGATCGAGCAGCCAGTCGCGCGCGCCCGGCACCTCGAGCGTCTCGGCGAGCACCTCGTGCAGCTCGACCACCTCGACGCCGCGCCGCTCGAGCTCGGCCACGAAGTCCGCGTGGTCGCGCTGCGCGGCGTCGACCCACATGACGTCGTCGAAGAGCAGGTCGTCGCTGTTGGTGGGCGTCAGGCGCCGGTGCGCGAGCCCCGGCCGGCACACCATGACCTTGCGCAGCCGCCCCACCTCGGAGTGCACGCCGTAGGCGGCGGAGGGCTTCTCGCTCATGCGCTTCCTTCCTTCGGCAGGTCCTGCTTCCGGGCTCCCTACTTCACAGCACGATCCGTCCCGTCGCCAGGGCAAGCACGCCGACGACGGCGCTCAGCACGACGACGGCGCACGCCACCGCCTCGGCGCGCGTGAACAGGGGCCGGTGGTTCTCGCGGCGGGCGCACACGTAGAGCAGGGTGAGCGGCGCGAGGATCACGGTCGACAGCAGCAGGAAGGTCAAGCCCGCTGCGACGAACAGGAACACCGTGTAGCCCACGGCCAGGCCGGCCACGATCCCCTGCCGCCGTCGGACGCTCGGGTCCACGCCCTCGTAGCCGTCCCCCGTGACCGCGAGCTTCACGGCGTAGCCCGCGGCGAGGAGGTAGGGGATGAGCGCGAGGCTCGTGCACAGGTCGAGCATGAAGTCGAGGGCGTCGGAGACCAGGAGCGTTGCGAGCAGGAGCAGCTGCGCAGCGAGCGAGGTCACGAGCAGGGCGACGATGGGCGTGCCCGCGCGGTTCTCGCGGGCGAAGGCGCGCGGCAGGTCCGCGCTGCGGGCCGGGTGGAAGAGCACCTCGGCGGCCATGAGGGTCCACGCGAGGTAGGCGCCGAGCACCGAGACCACCACGCCCACCGAGACGAAGGTGGTGCCCCAGGGGCCGACGACGGACTCGAGCACGCCGGCCATCGAGGGCTGGCGGGTGTCGGCGATCTCTGCGCGCGGGAGCACGGCGAAGGAGGAGAGCGTCACGAGCGCGAAGATCGACAGCACCGAGAGGAAGCCGAGCACCGTCGCGCGACCCACGTCCTCGCGGCGGCGCGCGAAGCGCGAGTAGACGCTCGCCCCCTCGATGCCGATGAACACGAAGGTCGTGACGATCATCGTGTTGCGCACCTGCTCGCCCAGGCCACCGAGGTCCTCGTAGTCGAAGAGGTTGGCCCGCAGGATCCCGGCGTCGGCGGAGATCACGAGGATCACCACGAAGGCGAGGATCGGCAGCACCTTGAAGACCGTCACCACACGGTTCAGGGCCGCGGCCCCGCGCACCCCGCGCGCGACGAGCAGGTGGAAGAGCCACACGCCCACGCTCGCGAGGACGACGGCGAGCACCGTGTCCCCCTCGCCGAGGGCGGGCACGAAGGCGCCGAGCGTCGCGGCGATGAACACGAGGTAGAAGGCGTTGCCCGCCACGGCCGAGGCCCAGAAGCCGATCGCCGAGGTGAAGCCGGCGAAGTCCCCGAAGCCCGCCTTGGCGTAGACGAAGACGCCCGAGTCGAGCTCGGGCTTGCGCACCGCGAGGTTCTGGAACACGAAGGCGAGCGTGAGCATCCCCGCGCCAGCGATGGTCCACGCGATGAGCGAGCCCACCACGCCCGTCGCGACGCCGAAGCGCGCAGGCAGCGTGAACACGCCAGCGCCCACCATGCCGCCCACGACCATCGCCGTGAGCGTGGCGAGCGACATGGTCGCGCGCGCCGAGCCTGGTGCCTCCGGCGCGCGCGCTTGGCTCATCGGCTCACTCGAAGCGCGAGGGGTCGCCCGAGCCGACGCGGACGACCTCGCCTGGGCCGTCCGTGAAGTCCACGACGGTGGTGGGCTCGGCGATGACCTCCCCGGCGTCGATCACGAGGTCCACGAGGTGGTCGAGCTCGTCCTTGATGGTCCAGCCGTCCGTGAGCTGCTCCTCGCGGTCGGGAAGCAGCAGCGTCGAGGAGAGGATCGGCTCGCCGAGCTCGCGCAGCAGGGCCTGCACCACACGGTGCTGCGGGATGCGCACGCCCACCGTGCGCTTCTTCGGGTGCGAGAAGCGCTTGGGGACCTCGCTCGTGGCCGGGAGGATGAAGGTGTACGGCCCCGGCGTCGCGGCCTTCACGGCGCGGAACTGGTAGTTGTCGAGCTTCACGAACTGGCCCAGCTGCGCGAAGTCCGCGCACACGAGCGTGAAGTGGTGCTTGTCGTCGAGGCGACGGATGCCGCGGATGCGGTCCGCGCCGGTGTGTGAGTCGAGGCGCACTCCCAGCGCGTAGCCGGAGTCCGTGGGGTAGGCGATGAGCCCGTCGTCCTGGAGGGCGGCCACGGCCTGCGCGATGAGCCGGGGCTGCGGGTCGTCCGGGTGCACGTCGAGATACTTGGCCATGGGTCGAGCCTAGGACGCAGAGGTTCTCGACGCGCCCCGTGCGGCTCCCTCTCCGCGCGCCTGGCTCGGCTCGTGCACGTAGCGTGACGGCGTGCGCATCTGGAGCCTCCATCCCGAGCAGCTCGACCGGCAGGGGCTCATCGCCTGCTGGCGCGAGACCTTGCTCGCTCAAGCCGTGCTCCTCGGGCGCACCCGGGGCTACACGCGACACCCGCAGCTCGAGCGCTTCCAGGCGCTGCCGGACCCGGCGGCCGCCGTCGGCACCTATCTCGCCTTCCTCGCCGACGAGGCCGATCGTCGTTCTTACCGCTTCGACCGCTCGCGCATCGAGCGCACCGAGCCGGGCGCACGGGTCGAGGTGACCGAGGGCCAGGTCGAGCTCGAGTGGCGGCACCTGCTCGCGAAGCTTGCCGCGCGCTCGCCCGAGCTGGGTGTCGAGATGCGTCGCCGGGAGGCAGCGGGGGGAGGCAGGCGGGTGCACCCGATGTTCGACCTGGTCCCCGGACCGGTCGCCTCGTGGGAGCGCGCGGCGGACCCGAGAGCGAGCTGAGCTCGTCTCCTGACGGGCGGGCGGGTCGCGCTTGCGGGCTCAGTGCGTCGTCGGCCGGGCGAGCGCCGTCGCGACGAGGGCGAGCGACTCGCTCGTCCCTGCGTCGAGCTTGACGTCCGCGAGCTCGTCGCCGCGGGTCGCGCCGCGGTTGACGATCACCACGGGGATCTGCCGCGCTGCAGCCTGCCGCACGAAGCGCAGGCCCGAGTAGACCGTGAGCGAGGACCCCGCCACGAGCAGCGCGTCCGCCGCGTCCACGAGGGCCGTCGCGCGCGCGACCCGTTCGCGCGGCACGGACTCGCCGAAGTAGACGATGTCGGGCTTGAGCATCCCGCCGCACACCTCGCAGCCCGCGACGCGGAAGTGCGCGGTCTGCTCGATCACGGCGTCGGCGTCGGGCGCGATCTCGACGTCGCCCACGGCCCCGAGCTCCTCGACGAAGCCCGGGTTGAGCGCCTCGAGCCGGACGGCGAGGGCCGCGCGCGGCTCGACGTGCCCGCAGTCGAGGCACAGCACCCGGTCGTAGCGGCCGTGCAGGTCGATCACGTTCCGCGAGCCGGCGGCCTGGTGCAGCAGGTCGACGTTCTGCGTGATGATCCCCGTGACCACGCCGTACTCCTCCATCTGGGCGAGCGCGTGGTGGCCTCGGTTGGGCTCGGTGCGTCCCACGTGTCGCCAGCCCACGTGGTTGCGGGCCCAGTAGTGCCGGCGGAAGGCGGGGTCGCCCACGAACTGCTGGAAGGTCATGGGGGTGCGGGGCGGGGAGTCGGGGCCGCGGTAGTCGGGGATGCCCGAGTCGGTCGAGAGGCCCGCGCCCGTGAGCACGGCGACGCGGCGACCGCTGAGGGTCTCGATCGCGTCCTCGAGCCGCATCCTCGGGCGGCTGCGCGTCGGGCTGGTCTCCACGCCACCACCGTACGTCCGGGCCCGCGGACCTTCATCCCCGCACGCACCCAGGGACCCGCCCCGTGCACCCCGCCCCATCCCCTCCCGCCGCTTCGGTGCTCCTGCGCGAGTTCGTACCTCCAGAGGGGCAAACTCGCGCAGACGCACCGAGCTCGCGGGGGTGGGGGAGGGGAGGGAGGGAACAGGGGGGCGACGGCGGACGTTGGAGGAGGTCCGCCCTGCGTCGAGGAGGTAGCCCGTGCCCACTGTCGTCACCGAGGTCGATCCCCAGCTCCCCACCGTCACCGCCCCCACCTCTCCCGCATCGACCGCCTTCGACCCGGGGGCCAGCCCGGTCGGCGAGCTCGAGCGCCAGGTGTCCGTCTACGTCGAGTCCGGAGTCGCGGCGCTCCTCGGCCTCGACGCCGCCGGGCTCGGCGCGCTCGTCGAGCCCCTGCGGGACCTCGTCGAGCGCGAGGGGGCGAGCTTCGCGGTCGAGCCCGCGCGCGAGGACGACGAGATCCCCTTCGTGCTCGTGCTGCGTGTGCCGGACGTCAACGACGTCGTGCCCGCGATGCGCCGCGGGGCCAAGCTGGGCGTGAGCGTCATCGACCGCGAGGAGCTCGCCACCTTCCGCCCCGTCGAGGGCGTCGAGGTTCCCGACGTCGAGGCGTACCTGCTCACCGGGATCGACGTCGGCACCGAGTTCCTCTCCGTGCCGCCCGAGCAGGCCCTCGTGACCGTCCGTGAGCGCGGGCGCACCCCGCTCACGATCGCCGAGGGCGTCGCCCTCGCCACGGTGCGCCCGGACCGCCTGCGGCCCAACAAGTGCTTCTCGCTCATGGGCTCGCGCACGGGCACCAACCAGCGGGTGCCTGCGGTGTGGATCTCCGAGCGCCGCCCCAAGCTCGGCTGGTGCTGGGACCGCAACCCCCACACCTGGCTCGGCGCCGCCTCCGCAGCGCGACGCGTCACCCCCTAACCCCGTCCGCCCCCTCCCCACCCCACCCCACTCCCGCCCCGCGAGTTCGGTGCGTCTGCGCGAGTTCGTACATCCAGAGGGCCGAACTGGCACCAGAGCACCGAATTCGCGGGGAGTGGGGGTGGGGCAGACGGGGGCAGGGGGTGGGGGTTAGTCGGACTTGCGGATGGAGCGGATGCCGACGGCGAGGCCGAGGGCGGCGAGGGCCGCAGCCGCGAGGAAGGCCCAGGCCACCTCGGGCGAGCCCAGGTCTCCCTGGAGCAGGGCGCGCTCGCCCTGGGTCACCCAGTTGACCGGGTTCACCGAGGCGACCGCACGCATCCAGCCCGGTGCCCCGTCGAGGGGCAGCAGCACTCCCGAGAGGATGAGCAGCGGGAAGATGAGCGCTTGCTGCACGGCCCAGAACATCCACTCGTTCGCGCGCGTCGCCAGGGCGAGCGAGTAGGACAGGGACCCGAGCCCGACGCCGAAGATCGCGAGCAGCACGATCCCGAGCACGAGCCCCACGGCGTTCGTCCGGTACCCGAAGGGCAGCGCGATCGCGACGATCACGAGCGACTGCACCGCGATCGGCACGATCTCCTTGAGGGACCGGCCCACGAGCAGCGCCGAGCGGGAGATCGGCGCCACCAGGGTGCGCTCGTGGGAGCCGAACATCATCTCGTACTGCAGGTTCGAGCCCGTGGCCCCGGTGCCGAAGAGCACGATCATCACGAGCACGCCCGGCAGGAACCACGAGAGCACCTCGGGCGTGGACTGCCCCGACTGCGCGACGAGCAGCGGGCTGAACAGCCCGAGGAACACGAGTGGCTGGAGCAGCGAGAAGATCACCGTGAAGGGGTCACGGATCACGGGGCGCAGCTCGCGCGTGAGCACGAGCCAGGTGTCCCGGGCGGGGCGCGGGCCCGCGGGCCGGGCGAGGGTCGTGGGGGTGGCGGTCATCGGGGTCCTCCCTGAGGGGCGGCGGTCTCGGCGGTGGTGGCGTCCTGGGCCTCGCGCAACGAGCGGCCCGTGAGCGCGAGGAAGACGTCGTCGAGGGTGGGCGGCACGCAGGTCGCGGCAGCCACCCGGATGCCGTCGTCGGCGAGCCGCGCGAGGGCGAGCGGGAAGCGCGTCGCGCCGTCGGGCACCGCCGCGGCAAGGACACCGTGCTCCGCGGCGATCGGGGAACCGAAGGCTTCGCCGACGACGACGGCGGCCCGCTCGGACTCGGCGGGATCGGTGAGGCGGATCTCGACGGCGTCGCCCGCGAGCCCGGCCTTGAGGGCGGGAGCGGTGTCGTCGGCCACGACGCGACCGCCGTCCATGACCATGACGCGCTCGGCGTAGCGGTCGGCCTCTTCGAGGTAGTGCGTCGTGAGGAACACGGTGGTGCCGTGCTGGGCGCGCAGCTCGAGGATGTGCTGCCACAGGTTCGCGCGGCTCTGCGGGTCGAGGCCCGTCGAGGGCTCGTCGAGGAAGAGCAGCTGCGGGGCGTTCATGAGGCCGATCGCGATGTCCACGCGACGCTTCTGACCGCCCGAGAGGCGCATGACCTGCTGCATCGCGAAGGGGGAGATCGCGAGGGACTCGATGAGCTCGTCGGCCCGGCTGGCGGCCGCCGCGGCGGACATGCCGAAGAAGCGGCCCTGGCTCACGAGCTCGTCGCGGACCCGTTGGGAGGGGCTGCCGCTCGAGCCCTGACCCACGTAGCCGATCGAGGCGCGCACGGCCGCCTGCTCGCTCGCGATGTCGAAGCCGGCGACGCGCGCCGAGCCCGAGGTGGGCGGCAGCAGGGTGGTGAGCATGCGCAGGCTCGTGGTCTTGCCCGCGCCGTTGGGGCCGAGGAACGCCACGAGCTCGCCGCGCCGGACCTCGATGCTCAGGTCGTCCACCGCGGTGAGCTCGGGCGCCTTGCCCTTGCCGGGAAACCTCTTGGTGAGGTGCTGGGTGCTGATGATGGTGTCGCTCATGGGACTCAGCCTTCCGGGCGATGCGGACAGATCCTGTCCGCAGACCGTGAGAAGTTGGTGGCATGGCCGGGACGACGACGAGAGCCCTCGCGCTCCTCAACCTCCTGCAGACCCACCGCTCGTGGACGGGTCCCGAGCTCGCTGCGCGCCTCGGCGTCTCGGGCCGCACCCTGCGCCGCGACGTCGAGCGCCTGCGCGAGCTCGGCTACCGCATCGAGTCCGCCCCGGGCGCCGAGGGCGGCTACCGGCTCGAGGCCGGCAGCGCGGTGCCGCCCCTCCTGCTCACCGACGAGGAGGCCGTGACGATGGCGGTGGGCCTGCGCCTGGCCGCGATCCAGCGCCTCGCGGGTGGTCCCGAGACGAGCCTGTCCGCTCTCGCGAAGCTCGAGCAGGTGCTGCCCACGCACCTGCGCCGCAAGGTCGCCGCGATGGCCGAGTTCCAGCCCACGGGCCCCGAAGGCCCCCTCGTCGCCCCCGAGGTGCTCGGCGAGCTCGCCCTCGCGAGCCGTGACCACGAGCGGCTGCGCTTCGCCTACACCAAGGCCGACGGCACCGAGAGCCGCCGTCACGTCGAACCGCACACCGTGGTCCCCGCCGAGCGCGCCTGGTACCTCGTCGCCTGGGACCTGCACCGCGAGGACTGGCGCACCTTCCGCGTGGACCGCATGGACGAGGTGCGCCGCACCGGGGCGCGCTTCTCCCCGCGCACGCTGAGCGAGGAGGCGGTCCAGGACCACGTGATGTCCGCAGTCACCTCCTTCGCGACCCCGCCCATCGAGGCGCGCGTGGTCATGGACCTCCCCCTCGAGGAGATGCGCAGGTTCTTCGGCCCCTGGGCGCGCGGGGCCGAGGCGCTCGACGAGCGGCGCACCTCGTGGCCGATCGGCGGTCGCCTCGCGCAAGAGCTGCCCTTCGCGCTCGTGTGGGTCCCCGCGGGCGTGGGCTACGAGCTCGAGGCCGAGGAGGGCGTCCGTGCCGAGCTGCACGAGATCGCCCAGCGGCTCCTCGCTGCGACCGCACCTCGCGGGAGCTCGGGCGGCGCCGGGTAGTTTTCTCCCCAGGACCGACCTAGGGAGTCAACGACGTGGAAGCTCTCGTCGTCATCGTCGCGCTGCTGCTGCTCACCGTGATCGTCGTGGGCGTGGGAGACCGCCTCGGCCTGCCGTGGCCCGCGCTGCTCACGATCATCGCGGCGGTGGCCGTGTTCGTGCCCTACGTGCCCGAGTTCGAGCTCAACGACGAGCTCATCCTCCCGCTCTTCCTCCCCCCGCTGCTGTGGGCCCTCGCGCGCCGCACCTCGTGGGTGATGTTCAAGGAGCGCCTGCGCACGATCATCGGCTTCTCGGTGCTGCTCACCGTGGTCACCGTCGCGGCGGTCGCGTGGAGCTCGTGGCTCCTGATCCCGGGCATCGGCCTCGCGGCCGCGATCGCGATCGGCGCGGCCGTCGCGCCGCCCGACCCGGTGGCCGTGGACGCCGTGGCCGAGCACGCCTCGATCCCGCGCCGCCTCACGAGCCTGCTGCACACCGAGGGCCTGTTCAACGACGCCGTCGCGCTCGTGGCCTTCCAGCTCGCGCTCGGCATCACGCTGCAGGGCGAGACCCTCGAGCCGCTCGCGGTGCTCCAGACCTTCTCGTGGACCGTGGTCGCGGCCCTGTGCCTCGGCCTCGCGGCCGGCTGGGCGGCGGCAAGGCTCATCCGCTGGCTCACCTCGCCTGTGGCCCGCAGCGCGCTGACCCTCGTGGTCCCCTTCGCCGTCTACATGCTCGCGGAGGAGGTGCACGGCTCGGGGGTGATCGCCGTCGTCGTCGCTGCGGTCTACCTCTCGGGGCGCAACGACGAGGTCGAGGCGCAGGACCGCCTCACCTCGACGGCCTTCTGGCACGTGCTCGAGCTGCTCGTCACGGGAGTGGCCTTCGGGCTGATCGGTCTGGAGTTCCGGCACGTGGTCGAGGAGGCCGGCAGCGGGCTCGGTGTCATGGTGCTGCACGGGCTCGTCGTCTCGCTCGTCGCGATCGCGGTGCGCGCGACCTGGGTCTTCGGCGGTCAGTGGATCATCGGCAAGAAGAACGGCGAGGCCCCGCGTACCTGGCAGGAGTCCTTGCTGATCTCGTGGTGCGGCATGCGCGGCCTCGTGACCCTCGCGCTCGTCCTGGCTCTGCCCGCCGCGGAGTTCCCTGTGCGCTCCGAGGCCCTCGTGATCGCCGTCGTCGTGCTCGTCGTGACCATGGTGATCCCGGGACTGCTGCTGCCCTGGCTCGCGCGGCGCCTCTTCGGGGAGGGCTCGACGGACGAGGACGCCCAGGAGCGAGCGCTCATCGCCCGGGCCCAGCGCGCGGCCTTCGGGGTGGCGCGCAAGGCGATCGCCGACGGCGCCCCGCCCGAGGTGCTCGACTCCCTCGCCCAGCGCTTCGGCCAGGTGCTCGCCGAGGACGACGCGATCGTCCACGAGCGCGCCGAGACCATGCGCGAGCGCCTGCGCCAGTACTCGCACCTGCGCGACGAGGCCCTCGCCGCCGCGACGGCCGAGGTGCTGCGCGCGCGCAACGAGCCGGGCATCGACCCGCACGCGGTCGACACCGTGCTCCAGGAGCTCGACCGCATGGCCGTGGGGCACGGGGCGCGCTCGAAGCAGGGCCACTGACCGCGCGGCAGGACCGGGGGCAGGAGCCTGGCCCGCCACCGGGAGCAGCGTCGTAGGGTGCGGAGCATGTCGAGCAACGTCGCTTCCTCTTCGCCCTCCGCCCTGCCCGAGCTCGCGGTGATGCTCCCCCGGGACCTGCCGCACGAGCACCTGGTCCCCTTCGCGCGCCGCGTCGAGGAGCTGGGCTTCGACGCGATCTGGGTCGTCGAGGACCTCGGCTTCCACGGCGGCATCGCCCAGGCCGGCATGGTGCTCGCGACGACCGAGCGGCTGCGCGTGGGCATCGGCATCCTGCCTGTCGCGGCGCGCAACGTGGGCTTCGCCGCGATGGACCTCGCGACGCTCGCAGGAGTGTTCCCCGGGCGCCTCGACATCGGCCTCGGGCACGGCATCCCGGGCTGGATCCAGCAGGTCGGTGCCTGGCCCGCGAGCCCGCTGACCCTGCTGCGCGAGCACACCACGGCGCTACGGGCCCTCCTCGAGGGCCGGACGGTCACCGTGGACGGGCGCTACGTGAAGCTCGACGGCCTCCGACTCAGCTCGCCGCCCGCCGTCGTGCCCCCGATCTACGCGGGGGTGCGCGGCCCGAGGTCCCTCGCCGTCGCGGGGGAGGTGGCCGACGGCGTGGTCCTCGCCGAGCCGATCACCCCGGGATACGTCGAGCTCTCCCTCGAGCGCGCGGGGCGCCGCGATCTCCAGGTCGTCACGTACAACGTCGCGGCCGTCGACGACGACGCCGAGGCAGCCCGGGAGGCCGTGCGACCTGGCCTCGAGTGGGTGGGCGAGCCGGACTGGGACGCGCACGTCGCGCACCTGCCCTACGCCGAGGACTTCCGCGAGCTGCGTGCCTCGAGCTCCGACCGCGCGGAGTTCACGCGAGGTCTGCCCGCCGCCTGGGTCGAGGACCTCGCCGTCGCTGGCACGCCCGAGCAGGTTCGCGCTCGGCTCGAGGCGCAGCGCGCGGCCGGTGTGACGACGGCCGTGCTCACTCCCACCGGCGGGGACCCCTGGGCGGCGATCGAGTCCCTCGCGCGAGTGGTCTGACCCGGACCTCGCCAGTCATTTCCGCCAGGTGGCGGACACTAGACGCGGATCTGCCCTCCCATGGCGGTGCTCCCGCCCGCCATCTGACTGTGAAGATGCTGTGACACGAAGCGTGTCCACTTCGAAGGAGAAGCCATGCGCATCACCACCCGACGCAGCGCCGCCATGCTCATGGCGGGAACGGCTGCCGTCGCCCTGACCCTCGCAGCGTGCTCCCCGCCCGGGAGCAGCTCGCCCTCCACGTCCTCGTCCTCGAGCTCCTCGGCCCCCGCCGGGGAAGAGCCCGCCCCGGGCGTCTCGACCGAGCTCTCGGCCGACCCGGTCGAGCTTGACCTCTACCTCGAGTCCGGCTTCACGGACCAGTTCGACGCGCTCCTCGCGGAGTTCACGGCCCAGCACCCGCAGGTGACCTTCAAGATCCGCTCGGACAGCTTCCAGAACCTTGCGCAGAACGCCGTGCGCATCATGTCGAGCCCGGACGCCCCGGACCTCATGCGCTTCCCGACGGTCCAGGCCGCCGCGAAGGACGGCATCCTGCTCAACCTCGACGAGTACGCCGAGGCCTACGGCTGGAACGACTGGCCGCAGGGCACGCTCAACCAGGTGCGCATCGACGAGACCGGCGCCCGCGGCTCCGGCTCGCTGTACGCGCTCGGCGTCGGCTACAACGTCACGGGCGTCTACTACAACAAGGCCAAGGCCGAGGAGCTCGGCATCGAGATCCCGGTCGAGACGATCGCCGATCTCGAGGCCGCGATGGACACCGCGCTCGCCGCGGGCGAGACGCCGATCATGCTCGGCAACGCGGACTTCACCTACGCCTTCCCGCTCCAGATGATCCAGAACCAGCTCGAGGGCCTCGACCAGGTCAAGGACTGGATCTACCAGAAGGACGGAGCGACCTACGACCTCCCGTCCTCCGTCGAGGCGGCCGCGAAGCTCCAGCAGTGGGCCGAGAAGGGCTACTTCCCCGCGGACGTCAACGCGATCGACTACGCAACGGCCATCGGCAGCTTCACGAGCGGAGAGGGAGTCTTCCACTTCAGCGGTGACTGGGAGGCCGGCGGTCTGACGATGAACGCGCCTGGCGAGTTCGGCTTCTTCCCCTTCCCGGGCCTCACGGCCGACGCGCCGAAGGTCGCCATGGCGGCCCCGGCCACCTACGTGGTGCCCACCAACGCGAAGAACAAGGACGCGATCGCGTACTTCCTCAACTGGGTGCACACCGACGCCAAGGCCCGTCAGATCGTGCTCGAGTACACCGGCTCCACGCCCGGTGGCCCGGCCGAGCTCGACCCGCCGGTCGCCCCTGAAGGCTCCGTGATCAACGAGACGCTCGCCGCGGCCGCCCAGGTGGCCGACGACGACGGCGCGATCGACTTCCTCGGGAACGCCACCGCGGGCATCCTCACCTCGACGCTGGGTCCGGACCTGCAGCTCCTCATCACGGGTCGCATGACCCCCGAGGACTTCGCTGCGCACATCCAGCAGGCGTACGAGACGGAGCTCGGTCGGTGACCCAGCTCGACCAGACCGTCGCCGGCGCGCAGGGCGCTCGCCCTGCCGCCGGCGGCGGCCGCCGCACCACGCGCCGCGGCGGGGAGCGGCGCGGCCCCTGGGCGGCGTGGATCTTCGTCCTCCCCGCCCTCGCGGTCTACTCCTTCTTCACCCTGCAGTCCCTCGCCAAGTCCGTGCAGTACTCCTTCTACAGCTGGAACGGCATCGGCGAGGCGAGGTGGGTGGGCCTGGCGAACTACGCCGAGGTCTTCAGCGACCCGCGTCGCGTCACGGCCCTCGCGAACGCCTTCAAGCTGATCTTCTTCTACTCGTTCCTGTCGATCGCTCTCGGCCTCATCGCCGCAACGCTGATCCGGGGGCTCAACTCGCGCTGGTCGCGTGCCTCGCAGACCCTCCTCTTCCTCCCGCAGGTCGTGCCCCTCGTGGGCGCGGGCATCGCGTGGACCTGGCTGTACTCCTCGGACGGCGCGGTCAACCAGATCCTCCGCGCGATCGGCCTCGGTGGGGTGGCTCGAGCCTGGCTCGCCGACTTCACCTTCGCCCTGCCCGCGATCGGCATCGTCGGCACCTGGGTGCTCATCGGCCTGTGCACCATGCTGCTCAGCGCGGGCATGACCAAGATCGACCCTTCGCTCTACGACGCCGCGCGCGTGGACGGCGCCGGCCCGATCCGCGAGTTCTTCGCCGTGACCCTCCCGGGCGTGCGCGGCGAGCTCACGGTGTGCCTCACCGTGACGCTCATCGCGGCCCTCGCGAACTTCGACGTCGTCTACACGATGACCCTCGGCGGACCGGGCGGCTCGACCATGGTCCCCGGCGTCGACATCTACCAGCTCGCCTTCAACCAGGCGCGGGTGGGTGCGGCCTCGGCCATGGGCGTGGTGCTCATGGTGCTCGTGCTCGCGCTCGTCCTGCCCCTCCAGCGAATCATGAGGGAGCGCCCGTGAACACCGCCCGGTCCTCGCGCTCCGAGCTCTGGCTCGGTCGCATCGTCCTGCTCATGCTCGTGCTGTTCACGCTCCTGCCCTTCGTGGGCATGCTCTCCGCAGCGTTGCAGCCGGCCGGATCGAACCCCACGGGCATCCAGGTGCCCACCAACCCGGCCTGGGGCAACTTCATCACGGCCTTCGAGATGTCGAAGCTGCCCACCCTGATGACCTCGAGCCTCATCCTCGTGCTCATGGTGGTGCCCGCGGGCCTCGTGCTCGCCACCGCTGCGGCCTACGGGATCGTGGTGCTGCGCGTGCCCTTCGGCGGGGTGGCCTTCGTGGTGCTCCTGCTGGGCCTGACGATCCCTTTCGAGTCGCTCATCGTGCCGCTGTACCACCTGATGAAGGACGCGGGGCTGCTCAACACGAGGCTCGCGATCGCGATGCCGCTCGTGGCGCTGTACCTGCCCTTCGGGGTGTTCTGGATGCGCGCGCACTTCCAGGGCGTGCCCAAGGAGATCACCGAGGCAGCCGAGATGGACGGCGCCGGGTGGTGGCGAGGTCTGTGGCACGTGCACATCCCGCTCGCGCGCCCGGCGCTCACCACGCTCATCGTGCTCTACAGCCTGTGGACCTGGAACCAGTTCATCATCGCCCTCGTGATGATGGACGAGCCGCTCATGCGCACGGTCGCGGGAGCGCTCGGGGCCTTCCAGGGCCAGTACGGCACCGACATCGTGCTCCTGTCCGCAGGAGCCCTGCTCATCATGCTCCCCACGATCACCGTCTTCGCGGTCTTCCAGAAGCAGTTCGTGGTGGCTCTCCTCCAAGGTTCGGTCAAGGGATGACGCGCGTGACCACTCCTCCTGCCCCGCCGCTCGACCCGGAGCTCGCCGCGGCTCTTGCCCTGGCGCTCCCGAGCGACCCCTCGCCGATCACCATGGAGGACGTGCCGGTCAAGCGGGCCGAGGAGGCCCAGGTGGCCCTCGCGGTGCTCGAGCAGATCAAGGAGCGCGACCTCGTGGTCGTCGAGGGCAAGGCCACCTCGGCCGACGGCACGGCCGTCCCTGTGTCCGTGCTGCACCGCAAGGACCGCGTCCCCTCGAGCCCGCTCATCTACTACATCCACGGTGGCGGGATGATGATGGGCAACCGCTGGAGCGCCGCGGACGTGCTCTTCGACTGGATCGAGCACTACAACGCGGTGGTCGCCACCGTGGAGTACCGCCTCGCCCCTGAGCACCCGTACCCCGCGCCGCAGGAGGACTGCTTCGCGGGTCTGTTGTGGCTCGAGGAGAACGCGGCTCGCCTGGGCGTGAACGTCGAGGCGGGGATGATCGCGGGGATCAGTGCGGGCGGCGGCCTCGCGGCGAGCGTGTGCCTCATGGCGCGAGACCGGGGCGGCCCGCGCATGTCGAGCCAGCTGCTGCTCGCCCCCATGCTCGACGACCGCAACGACTCGATCTCCGCGCAGCAGTACCCGCGCGGCATGTGGAACCGGCAGGAGAACGAGCTCGGCTGGCGCTCGCTGCTCGGAGACCTGCACGGCTCTGAGGAGGTCCCGTACTTCGCTGCTCCCGCACGCTGCGAGGACCTGTCGGGGCTGCCGCCCGCCTTCGTCGACGTCGGCTCCGCCGAGGTCTTCCGGGACGAGGCCGTGGACTTCGCGAGCCGCATCTGGGCCGCGGGCGGCCAGGCCGAGCTGCACGTGTGGTCCGGGGGCTTCCACGGCTTCCAGACCTTCGAGCACACGGCCCTCGCGCGGGCGTCCTCGGGCGTGGTGCGCTCGTGGATGAACCGCACCCTGAGCCGCACGAGCCGCGCCTAGACTCGTCGGCGAGGAAAGGGCGGTCAGGTGAAGGAGCTCCTGCAACGTCTCGGGGCGCTCGACGAGAGCGCCGAGGCGGCGCTCAAGATCATCACGTACTTCGACACCCTCCTCGAGCAGGGTGCGGGCATCGAGCCCTTCCTGCGCGGTGCCGCGGTGCTCTCGGGCTTCCCGGCGGGCTTCGCGCACCCCGTGCACCGCATCTGGGTGCGCGTGGACGGCGAGGGTCGGCCGCTGCCCGGCGCGGAGGACCCCCAGGCCGCGACCTCGTGGCCGCACAAGGAGCTCGGCGACGGCTCGGGCGGCGTGGTGTGGCTCGAGCGCCCCGGCGCCCCGGGCGTCAACGACGCCCTGCTCCTCGAGCGCGTGGCCTCGGGCCTGCACATCACCCTCGAGCGGGTCAGCCCTCTCGACCTCGACGACGCCGGCGCCATCGAGGTCCTGCTGTCCACCACCTCGACCGACGACGCCCGCCGCAAGGCAGCCCGCCGACTGCGGCTGCGCGAGAAGTCCCTCGTGCGCGTCCTCGCCTCCCCACCCGACGCCGAGCACCTCGCCGGCGCTCGCTCTGCGGTGCTGGGTACTCGCGTGGGTCCCGTGATGGCCTCGGTGGTCGAGGCCGCTGCGGAGCTTCCACCGCGCGCAGGGGTGGGCGACGCGGGGGAGATCCGTGAGCTCGACCGCTCCTGGGCCCAGGCGCAGATCGCGCTGCGCCTGTCCTCGCGCGTGGTCCCGCAGGTGCGCTGGGAGGATCTTGGCGCGCTCGGAGCGCTCGCCCAGGCGGCGGACGCGAACCCCGCGGTGGACCACGAGGATCTCGACGCTGTCGCCCAGGTGTGTGCCGAGGAGTGGGGCGAGGACACCCTCGACGCGATCCTCGTGACCGACTCGGTGCGTGCCGCTGCCCAGGAGCTCGGCCTGCACCACTCGACCGTCCAGGCCCGGCAGACCCAGGTCGAGCGCACGCTCGGCTTCAAGGTCGGCTCGGGACTGGGGCGTGCCCGGCTCGCCGCGGCGCTCGTCCTGCACCGGGTGCGTACCGTTCGCTTCGAGGCCTGAGGGCCGACGCCGAGCACCGAGCCTGAGACCCAGAGTTCCGAACTGCCCCTCCGAGCACTCCCAGGAGCACCGTGCCCTTCCAGATCGACCCTGACATCGCCGCGTTCTTCAGCCAGCTCGAGCCGATGCCGGACGAGCTCTTCGACCCCGCGGTGGACCTGCAGACCAAGGTGGACCTGCTGCGCGAGGGCTCGCGCCGCGACAGCGAGAAGCTCTTCGCGCGCCCCTTCGACGGGACTGTCGAGGAGGTCGAGCTCGAGCTGCGCTGGGGCTCGGCGCCCGGGCGCGTCTACCGCCCGGCTCGCGAGGCCCCGGGCGTGCGGGGCGTCATGGTGTGGTTCTTCGGCGGCGGGATGATGCTCGGCGACCTCGACAAGGCCCACCACGACGCCGCCGAGATCGCCGAGGTGGCTGGCATCCCCGTGGTCACTGCGAGCTATCGCCTCGCTCCCGAGCACCCCTTCCCGGCCGGCGTCGAGGACGCCTTCGACGCCGTGGCCTTCGTGGCCCGCAACGGTGAGCGCCTGGGGCTCGTGACCGAGCGGATCGCCGTCGGCGGCGAGTCTGCAGGCGGCGCGATGGCGACCGCCGCAGCGATCCAGGCGCGCGAGGTCGAGGACGTCAACATCGTCTTCCAGCTGCTCGCCTACCCGAAGGTCGACTTCCTGCGCCGCTACCCCTCGGCGGACGAGATGCAGGCGATCGGCATCCCCGACGAGATGGCCGCGACCTTCGACGCCGCCTACCTGCCGGACCCGGCGCTCAAGTCGCACCCGCTCGCGACCCCGCTCGAGGCGGAGCTCACGGGCCTCCCCGGAGGCTTCATCCTCACGGCCGAGGGGGACACGATCCGCGACGAGGCCGAGGAGTACGGGCGTCTGATGCGCGCTGCGGGCGTGCCCATGGCGACGGTGCGGGCCATCGGTCAGCTGCACGGCTTCGCGGACCACACCGCCGTCTCGCCTGCTGCGCGCCTCCTGATGCATGCGGTGTACCGCGAGCTCGGCGCAGCGCTGACGGAGGTGGCCCCGTGACCGCGGAGACCAGCGCGCCCCCCGTGCTCCGCAGCGCGATCCGGCTGCACGTGCTCGTGGACCCGCCCGTCGAGGTGGGCGAGATCTCGCTGGGCTTCCGGCGAGTCATCCCGATCACGGGCGGCACGTGGACGGCCGTCGGGCCGGACGGAGGCGAGCTCTCGGGTGAGGTCGTGCCCGGCGGTGCGGACTGGAACACCGAGGTCGAGGAGGGACTCCAGCACGTCGAGGCCCGCTACTCGCTGCGCGCTCCGGACGGTTCCTTCGTCGAGGTCTCCAACCGCGGGTGGGTGCGCGACGGGGTCGCGAGGACGGCCGCGACCCTCGAGGCTCCGTCGTCCTCGCCCCTGGCTCATCTCACGCGGCGGACCCTGCTCGGGACCATCGCGGGCGCCGAGGGCGGGGTGCTCATCGAGCTCTTCCTGAGCGAGTGAGCTGAGCCGCAGAGACCTCGAGAGCCGCACCCGGACACCTTGGGTGCGGCTCTCGTCGTCGTCGGACCTGCGCTAGACCTTCGCGTGCTTCGCGCGACCGAAGCAGTAGAGGCCGAAGGCCGCGATGCCCAGGCCCACGATCGTCAGGATCACCGGCCCGAGAGGCAGCTCGAGGAGCGCCTTGAGGGCCGCGTCGATGCCGCCGGCCTTGTTGGCGTCGTGCTGCACGGCGGCCAGCACGAAGAGGATGCCGAGCACCCCGAGCGCGACGCCCTTCGCGGGGTAGCCCACCTGCCCGGCGAGTTCGACCGCGTGCGGCGGGCTCGAGGCGAGGTCCTCGCGGAACTTCTTCTTCCAGCCCTTGACCACGTGGTAGACGCCGACGCCGATCACGACGAGCCCACCGAGGCCGACGGCAAGCTGCCCGAGCGGGTTGTCCATGATGGTCTCGGTGAAGCTCGAAGCCTGCTTGTCCGAGTCGCTGCTGCCCGAGCCGCTCGCGATGCGGAAGGCCGTCACGGCGAGCGCGAGGTAGCCGGCGGCCTTGGCGATCGCCTTGACCCGGTCTGTGGTCTCGCGGGCCACCACGGCCTCGCCGATCTGCCAGATGCCCAGCAGCAGGAAGCCCAGCACCACGACCCACAGCAGGACGGCGCCCACGGGGTTGCCCGCGAGCTGCTCGAGCGCGCTCGACTGGTCGGCGTCCTTGCCCGAGCCCCACGCGAGCTGGACGGCGAGCCAGCCGAGCAGGAGGTGCACCACGCCGCTCGAGGCGTAGCCGAGGCGCGCTCCCTTCTCGACGAGGGGATGGTCGCTCGCGCCGCGGGCCGCGTTGGTCACCGAAGAGGTCATGCCCCTTACCTTCGCCCGAACTCGCGCATCTCGCCCGTCGAGAGCCCCCGGGGCCAGGTTCTGCGGACTCGGGTGCGCGCACGGGCGACCGCACGGTCGGTTCTGCGCGCACGAGAACCCGCACAACGGGGTTTCGCCCCGCAGAACGGGGGGAGGGGAAGGGGGGCGGGGTCCGACTGGGGGACGAGGGGGGTCACCTGGGCGGGGGAGATCGAGCGTGCCGAGAATCGGCTCGGGGCCCGATGCGCGACAGGGGTCCGACGGCGGACCGTAGAGGCATGACCACGCACACCGAACCCCAGGACGTCCAGCACCACCTCCCCGTGCGCGACCTCGTCGTCGGCGCCGTGACCGTCGTGATGGTCGGGGCCCTGCTGGTGGGCCTCGCGCTCGTCGTCAAGGGCGCGGTCGAGGTGCTCGGCATGATGGCGCTGGCCGGCCAGTGAGCATCTCGCCCCCGCCGTCCTTCCCGCCCGTCCTCGCGACCCCGCGGCCTGACCTCGAGGAGCTCGAGCTCGAGGCCCAGGACGCTCGTCGCGCGCGATCCGGGTGGCGCCGTCGAGCCTCCGGGCTCCTGCTCGCCCTCGCTGCGACCACCGCGCTCGGCCTCGGTGCGCTCGAGCTCACGGGCCTCGCCCCGTGGGCGGCGGAGGCCAGGGCCGATCTGGGGGCGCCGGGCGAGGAGCCCGCCTCGACCCTCGACGCGAGGCTCGAGCGCTCGATCGCCCGGGCCGTCGAGGCGGCAGCCCGCGACGGAGTCGAGCTCTACGTGAGCTCGGGGCTGCGCAGCGCCGAGGAGCAGCGGATCCTGTGGGAGGAGGCCCTCGAGGAGCACGGCTCTCGGGCCGAGGCCGCCCGGTGGGTCCTCCCGCCGGAGGTCTCCTCGCACGTCACGGGCAAGGCCGTCGACGTCGGCCCTGCGCAGGGCGCGGCCTGGCTCGGCGAGCACGGCTCCCGGTGGGGACTGTGCCAGGTCTACGCGAACGAGCCCTGGCACTTCGAGCGCGTCACGCGCAACAAGGGCGAGTGCCCTGCGATGCTCCCGGACGCCTCGGTGCTGCTCGAGGACTGAGGCGCGCGCCGGGCCGCGCGAGGTGGACCGTGACTAGAAGGCCGCGCTCGCCGAGCCCACCATCCGGCGCCCGCCCTCGAGGAGCCCGCGCCAGGACCGGTAGTTGTGCACCGCGAAGCCGCGGTACCCCGTCGAGCCGCGCATCACGGCCCGCACAGCGGCAGCCTCGCGCTCGAGCGCGGCGTCGTCGGCGAAGACCCCGGGCGTCGCGAAGGGGTCGCCCGCGCGCACCCCCACCGAGAAGCCCTTGCGGCGGGCGTCGCAGCGCTGGGCCGCCGGCATGGTCCGCGCGATGATCCCGAAGGCCCCGTCCGAGCGGCTTGCGTCCACGAGCACCGTGACGCGCGCCGCGCGGTCGAGCACCGCGTCGAGCAGCGGCCTGCCCGCGTCGTCGGACTCCGTGGCGAACCACCAGGGCACGTCCACGTCCACGGGGACCCCGCGCGCGGCGGCTCGGACGGAGTCGAGCACCGCGAGGTAGCCGCCCCACAGCGGCGCGCGGTCGTGGCCCCACGCAGGCAGGTCCCAGGGCGCGAGGTCGAGGTGCACCCGGTGGAAGGGCGCACCGCCCAGGGCGCTGCGCACCCACAGGGAGGGCAGCACGCTCGACTCGGCGAGCCAGGCCGTCTCCCCGCCGAGCGCCGCGACGTAGGTGCGCCGCACCCGCAGCAGTCGACACGCCCGCGCCACCTCCGCAGGGAGCGCTCCTGAGCCGCCCAGGCGAGCCTCGAGGTAGACCTCCGTGACGCGACGGGCGCGCACGTGCTCGACGAGCTCGACCACCTTGTCGCCGGCCAGGGGCTCGGGCTCGAGATCCTCGGCCGCCACCCAGGTCGAACGCACCGGAGAGGTGGTGTAGGGCAGCGGCGGGAGGGGCGGGGGGAGCACGTCGCAAGCCTCCCACCCCGCTTCGTGCTCGCCGCGGCACGGCGCCTCGCGTCGGACCCTCCTCTCAGAGGATGAGACGATCTGTGTCATGGATCTGCGCATCTTCGTCGAACCCCAGCAGGGCGCCTCGTACGCCGACCAGCTCGCCGTCGCCCGGGCGACCGAGCAGCTCGGCTTCGACGCCTTCTTCCGCTCCGACCACTTCCTCGTGATGGGTGACGGTGACGGCCTGCCCGGCCCCACCGACTCGTGGGTGACGCTCGGCGCCATCGCGCGCGAGACGAGCCGCATCCGCCTGGGCACCCTCGTGACCTCGATGACCTTCCGCTACCCCGGCATGCTCGCCGTCCAGGTGGCCCAGGTGGACGAGATGTCCGGCGGCCGCGTCGAGCTGGGCCTCGGTGCCGGCTGGTTCGAGGCCGAGCACCAGGCCTACGGCGTGCCCTTCCCCGCCAAGCGCTTCGGCCCGCTCACCGAGCAGCTCGAGATCCTCACCGGACTGTGGGGCACCCCGATCGGCGAGACCTTCGACTACGACGGCGAGCACTACCAGATCGCCGGTTCCCCCGGCCTGCCCAAGCCCGCCCAGAAGGACCCCGTGCACCCCGAGCGCCCGGGCGTGCCGATCATCATCGGCGGAGGCGGCCCCAAGCGCACCCCCGCGCTCGCGGCACGCTTCGCGACCGAGTACAACGCCTCCTTCCCCGAGAAGGACGCCATCCCGGGTCTCTTCGCCCGTGTGCGCGAGGCCTGCACCGAGGTGGGCCGCGACCCCGAGTCGCTCACCTACTCGGTGGCCCTCGTGCTGTGCGGCGGCAAGGACGAGGCCGAGGTCTCGCGTCGTGCCGCAAGCATCGGCCGCGAGCCCGCCGAGCTGCGCGAGCACGGCGTGGCCGGCACGGTCTCGGAGATGGTCGACACGATCTCCGCGCTCCAGGAGCAGGGCGTCGAGCGCCTGTACCTGCAGGTCCTCGACCAGAAGGACCTCGACCACCTCGAGCTTGTCGCTCGCGAGGTCGTGCCCCAGCTCGACTAGGTCTCGTCCAGCTCGACCGCGGCCCGGGAGCCCTCGCGCTCCTGGGCCGCGGTGCTGTCCAGGCGCGGTCCGAGGTGCCGGTCCGGGTCCACCGCCGCGAGCCGCACGACGGCGAGCGCGAAGAGGCCCAGCACCATGAGGTTGCGCAGCACGAGCACCCAGCCCACGAAGGGCTCCCCGGCCACGAGCTCGAAGTAGCCCACGGGGATCACGCGGTGGGTCAGCAGGGCGATCACGAGGGTCCACGCGCCCACGAGGGGCCACCCGAGGCGGGCGAGCGGTCGCGCGGCGGCGTCCTCGGCGACCCTCGCCTCGGCGAGCGCCCAGCCCGTGAGCCCCAGGGCCACGGGCCCGGCGATCCAGGTCATGAACTGCGG
>ENA-UOVV01000422-UOVV01000422.1-compost-metagenome-genome-assembly--contig:-NODE-422-length-51830-cov-5.940512_pt1 | contig 51830 bp, 50 predicted proteins | sample MGYA00238155_ERZ761577 | MGnify/ENA primary metagenome ERZ761577 (study PRJEB28898, sample SAMN06268775) | compost metagenome | isolation source: Emeryville, CA | place: USA:Emeryville, CA | collected... | reverse complement strand
CCGACGGCCGGGGCGGCGTGGCGCGCCTCGGCAGTGGGGGTGTAGGTGAACAACCCATGTGCGCCGCTGCCACTGACCACCACGGTGCCCTTCGACGTCGTGGTGGTGCCGCTGTAGATGACCGGATCGCGCTCCGGGTCGATGGCGACGATGTGGCCGTTGACCACACCGGAGCCGTTGGGACCGGGATTGACCACGCGCACGGTCGGCGCACCGTTGGCGGCCTGGGTGGTCATCATCAGGCTGTTGGTGGTCGGTGTGCCGGCACTGAACAACTGCGGACCCTCCGCGTCCACGCCGACCTCTCGCCGCGCGGCGGCGGCCATCACCCAGGCAACCGGGGATTCCACCGGGGCGTCGGGGTTCGTGGTCGCGAACGGGCTCAACAGACCGGACAGCACGCTGGTCGCGGTAGTTGTCGGCGGCGCCGGTGCCGGTGGCGGCGTGGCCGCGATCGACACCGTTGGTGCGGCGACGGGTGTCTCGGTGCGCACCGGCTCGGGCGTCACTGCCGCGGCCGACGGAACCGCCTGCGCCAGCGCGCGCGACGGCGTCTCGCCGATCGTGCTCAGCACGTCCGCGCGGGCCTCGGCGTGCCGCTGCAGCGCGGTGGCCCTGGCCGCTTCGCGCACAGCGGCCAAGTCTCGTGAGTCGCGCGCGTGCTGCGCGGGTGAGGGCCTGGGGGGCTCCGCCGATTCGCCGAAGTCGCCACTGGCCCCGTCGCTGTCCAGGAAGCCCGCGGGGGGTGCATCGTCTTCGGCCGGGATGCCTGCGTCGCTGTCGGCATCCCCGTCGACGCCGTTCTGGGGGGAGTCTCCGGTCGTGGGGGCTGTGCCGGCCTGTTGTTCGGGCGGAGTCGGTGACTCGCTGGGGTCGGCGGGCTGCGGACTGGTGGTGTTGGACTCGCCTGCCCCGTCACCTTCCTGGGCCCACGCGGTGCTCGATCCGCTGGCCACCGCCACCCCGACACCGAGCGCCACCGCCAACGCCCCGACCCGACCGACATACCGCGCATAACCCATGACGCCCCCAAGCGAACTTATTCATATTTGCTGACGACGCTAGGACGTTGGATACGTCCAAAGATATCGGGGATTTCCCTATGCTTTTCACCAGTGATGCATAGGGTGCCGGTCGACATACCCAGCAGGATGTCTTTGCTGTTTCACAGATAGTGATTGGCGGGCCGCGCTTCGACGCCGGCGATTCGCGCCCCGGACGGGCGTCGTCATGGTGGTTGGAACGCGGATCTGCCCGCCCCCATAGGTGGCCGCTCACGACGTCGATAGCAGGGCTTTGTAGTGTCCGAAGCGTGAGCATGGACTTCGGATTCGACGTGATCAGCGCCGAGGAGTACGAGCGTCAGCGAACGCTCTACGAACCGCTGACCGCCGCCATCCGCGACCTCATCGACGCCGGAATCCACACCGACGTCGACGAGGAGACCGCGCGCGAGGCCCAGGCCGCGATCGAGGCCGTGACCGTCAAGCTCTCCGCCAAGCGGCGCTCCGTCACCACCACGCTGCGCCACGCCGACACCGGCCGTCCGCTCGCCTGGGCTAACCCCGCCGTCGGGTTGCGCAACGCCATCGCCCCGCCGATGGTCATCCACCACGAGGCCGACGGGCGCTGCTGGAGTGAATTCACGCTCAACCGTGCCTATGAAGGTCCGCCCGGCTGGGTGCACGGTGGGATATGCGCGCTCGTGCTCGATCACATTCTCGGCGAGGCGGCCAGCGACGGCATGACCAAACCCAGGTTCACCGGCACCATTTCGCTGCGCTACTTGCGCGGCACCCCGTTGGGGCCGCTGCGCGCCGAGGCTGCCGTGGAGCGTACCGAGGGATCCAAGAGCTTCGCCAAGGGCTACCTGCTCGACGCCGACGGAATCACCGTCGAGGCCGAGGGGGTCTTCATCCAGCCGGCGTGGGCGCGAGACGTCGGATGAAGTTCTACGTCAGCCTGGCCTTCCTGGACACCAACGAGGTCGCCGACATCGCCAGGGCCGCAGACGAACTCGGTTATGACGGATTGGGCATCCCCGACCACGTCGTCAATCTCCAGACGCTGAAGACGCCGTATCCCTACACCAGGGACGGCAAGCGCCGGTGGGAGCCGTTCACCGACTGGCCCGATCCGTGGGTGCTGATCGGCGGTCTCGCGATGGTGACAAGCCGGGTGCGCTTCGTCACCACCGTCTACCTGCCCGCGATGCGTGATCCCTACTCGGCCGCGAAATCCATTGGCACCGCGGCAGTTCTGGCGAAAGGGCGACTGGAGCTCGGCATCGGCGTCGGCTGGTGCGAGGAGGAGTTCACGTTGATGGGTCAGCAGTTCGCGCGCCGCGGCAAGCGCACCGACGAGATGCTGGCGCTGATGAAGGAACTCTGGAAGCCGGGCTGGACGGAGTTCGACGGCGAGTTCTACCAGACCCCGAAGCTGGAGATGGAGCCCACGCCGCCGCCGATCCCGGTCTACGTCGGCGGGCTCTCCGACATCGCGCTGCGCCGCGCCGCACGCCACGACGGTTGGATCGGTGACCTGATCACCACCGACCGCGCCATCGAGCGCGTCGAGAAGTTACGCGAGCTGCGTGCCGCCCAAGGCCTGTCGATGGACGGTTTCACCGTGCTGACCCCGCTGACCGACGCGTTCACCCCCGAGCACTACACACGCGCCGAGGCGAACGGCATCACCGGAATCATCACCATGCCCTGGATGTTCTACACCGGCCCGCAGTCCAGCCTGGCCGAGAAGATCGACGGCATGAAGCGCTTCCGCAAGGATCAGCGCCTCGACCGTTGAGCAAACACCGGTGATCGAGGTCGCGCGACCGTCCGCGCCGACCCGTTGAGAACAGAAGTAGTTTGCCAAGCTAGTTACGGCCCCGTCAGATAAAGCGCCAGGTCACGGGACAGAACTGCGCAGGGACGACCATCTCAAGTTGCGAGGGCCAATTTCGACACCGGTTGCTGATGCACGGCTCGAATGTAGGGAAACACCTGATTCCTTTTCTTCGGAATCAATTTATTGTTGGCTCGGCAACCATCGTGCGGCCCGTCGGGGCCGGGGAGGACAAGGGATGAACTACTCCGCGTACATCGGTCGGGTCGGCGCTTTGGCCGTGGCACTCGGGGTCGGGGCCGCGGTGGCGACCGGCCCGGGCCTGGCATTCGCCCAAGAGTCCGACTCGGGCTCGACGAATACCGGTGCGGAGTCTCCCTCGAGTCCGCCGTCGACCAACCTCGAGACCCCGTCGGCCGGCAACGGGGGCGACGGACAGGAAGCCGGGGGCAAAATCGAACCGCCGGAGATGAACCTCGGCGGCGGCGCCGCGGAGACGCCCAGCGACGGCACGGGCGACCTCGATGGCGACGATCCCGACGTCGGTATCGAGATCGACCCGCCCGACCTCGAGACCCCGCCGGCAGGCGAGGGCGAGGGGGCCGAATCGCACGTCATCGATACGAAGACGCCGTCCGGCGGCGAATCCGGCGGATCCTCAACGCAATTCACGGAGCCATCTGAGACCGGTCACGTCGTGCCGCCGCCAAGCAAGGAAGGCGACGACGACTTCGGCGGGCTGAAGACGAAAGACGGGGGAGGTATCGACACCCTGGATGCCCCGTCGGGGCTCACGACGTCGTTCGACGACAGCGGGTCCGAAGGAGGTGCGGCGTTCACCTCGCTGGCCCTCGACGAGGAGGCGGAGGAGCCGGCCCCGCGGAACCCGATCGCCTCGCTGATCTCGCTGCCGTTCCGGTTCGTCAGCGAGGTGCTGACCGCGATCGTCGGCGCTCCGGGCACCCCCACCGGCGAGAACCCGCTGCTGCTGGCGCTGCTGAACTTCGCGCGCAGGCCGTTCGAGACCTTCGGCCGGACCTTCTCCAACCACGCACCGGTGATCACCGGCGCGCTGGTGGAGGAGAACGAGGACGGTACCTTCACCATCACCGTCGACACCGACGGCGACGACGCCCAGGCCAGCGATCCCGACGGCGACCCGCTGACGTTCACCGCCACCAACGGCGAGGACGGCACCGTCGAGAAGATCGGCCCGGCGACGTTCAGGTACACGCCGCCCGCCGACTGGGACGGATCGGACACCATCACGCTGACCGTCAGCGACCCGGGCGGCCTGTTCGGGGTCAACCGCAAGTCCGCGAAACTCGACGTCACCATCGAGGCGGCCGACGATGACCCGACGCAACCGGAAATCACCGTGCCGCCCACGGTGTCCGACGACGGGAATGCCCAGGCGGAGCTGCAATTCGACCCGGAAAAGGTCATCAACGTCACCGTCGCGCCAGGGTTCGAACCGAAGTATTGGAACGTCGAGGAGACCTACAACCCGGAAACCGGTAAGTACGAGGTCATTCTCACGCCGACGCAGGCGGGCCAGCTGCGCGCCGCGCTCGGCCTGGACACCACCGACACGCTCGGACTTGAGGTGACCACCACCGAGTCGCAGAGCGTGCAGCCGTTCGCCTTCCGGATGGCGTCGTTCGCGGCGCTGGCCGATGGGCCGGACTACACGGTGAACCTGCCCGACATTCCCGCCGGGCACTTCGAGCTCCGCGATCCGATCGTCACCAGCCCGGAGGCGCCCAATCCGTTGGTGGCGAACCCGGCCGGGGTCGTGGTCACGGACCGCTATGCCTACGTGGTGAATGCGACCGTTTCGACCGTCACCGTCATCGGTGCCGACCCGGAGAAGGCCGACTACCTGCAGAAGGTCGACGAGATCCCGGTGGAACAGGCCGCCATGCTGGCCGCGTTGGCCGGCGATCGCCTGTATGTGCCCAGCGGCGGTGGCGTCATAACGGTTATCGATATCGACGGCGACGACCCGCTCGACGAGGCCGACGACAATAGCGTTCTTGCTCCGATCGAGGTCGGCGACATCTACGGCGTGCTTCCGGTCGTCAGTCCCGACGAGAAGACGATCTATCTGATCAACCAACTGCAAGGCAAGATCGACGTGATCGACGTCGATCCGAGCTCGGCGACCTACCACACGGTCATCAGCACGATCGACGTGGTCGACCAGGAGCCGGAGACCGTCGTCAACGACGATGGATCGATCACCGCGACAGCGCAGTTCGCCACCAGTGCGGTGTTCGACGCGGACGGCACGCGCATGTACGTGGTACGCAACAATCAGAGGTACACCGGGTCGACGAGCGAAGGCATCATCGAGTTCACGTACACCGCCGAACTCATCACGATCGACACGACGACCTTGAAGCGGGTCGGTGACCCGGTGCCGCTGGACGGCGACTACGGCTACTTCTCCGCGAGCGACGGCAGCTTCGCCTTCGTTCCGACGCTGACCCTGAACGGCTTCCTGCCCAACACCCCGGGCCACGAGGTTTCGATCATCGACGGCGGGGTGAACGTGGTCGATGTGCGCGATCCCGATTACCCCGTCGTGGTAACCACGTTGCCGACCGGGAACCTGCCGGTGAATGTGGCGTTCAGCCCGGACAATAGCCTGGCCTACGTAGTGGACGCGGGCACGGGCACGATCTGGTTGATCGACACCGCCAATCAGGAAGTCCTCGACCTGGATCCCGATGCCGACGGCGTCCAGGGGTTGGTGTTCGACGATGCCCCCAATGCGGTTCTGGGCCAGGCCTTCAACGTGATCGCGGCCAGCCCGGACGGCAGCCGACTGTTCGTCACCAACTACAGCAAGGGCACGGTGGTCCCGCTGGAGTTCGTGCGCGACGACGACTAGCCCCAGCGGCCGATGACGTCGCCCACCGGCTGACCCGAGCCGAGGGCGGCGATCATCAGCACCCGGGCCTGGCTCGCCCGCAGGTTGGGCACCATCACCGCGCCCGCCTTGACCATGTCGTCGCCGGGCCCGTATTCGGCGGCGACCGGTCCGGTCGGGACCCGGGTGGAGATGGCGAAGGCGATGCCGGTGGGTGCATGCCGGCGTACCGCGTCGACGACGCCGTCGCCGGCGTTGCCGGAACCCAACGCCTCCAACACGATTCCGCGTGCACCGGAGGCGACGGCCGCATCGATCGGGCCGGGCCCGTCGCCGGGATACGCCGCGACGATGTCGACCCGCGGCGAGTTCGCCGCCGACACGTCGGCGACGAACGGCCGTAGCGCCTGCCGGTGCAGCGTGAATGTGTCACCGTTCACGCCGCCGATCGGCTCGGTGCCGCCGAACGGCGACAGGCTCTGGGTGTCCATCTTGCGTGTGCCGAGAGCCTGAAACACGTTGCCGTCGAACGCGATCAGCACACCCTGATCGCGGGCTGCCGGACTGGCCGCGGTGGTCAGCGCGTCACGCAGGTTCTTCGGTCCGTCGGCATCCGGTGCGTCCGAACTGCGCTGGGCGCCCGTGAGCACGATCGGCGCACTGCCCGAGTAGGTCACGGCGAGCCACATCGCGGTGTCTTCCATGGTGTCGGTGCCGTGGGTGATCACCACGCCGGTGGCCCCGTCGGCCACCGCTTTCTTGGCGGCCGCGCCGATGGCGTCCCAGTCCGCGGGTGTCAGTTGCGAACTGTCCTTCTGCATCAGGTCGACGACCTCGACGTCCAGGCCCGCGGCGAGATCCGCACCGCCGACCGTCGGCCTGCGCACGCCGCTGGCGTCGGTGCTGGTGGCGATCGTGCCGCCGGTGGTGATCACCACCAGCCGGGCGCCCTGGGCGGCGGCGGGGGTCGGGCCGGTCATGCCTGTCATCATCGCGGCCACGACCGTGGCGGCCAACAGCAGCCTGCGCATGACGCCGCTACGACTTCAACAGGCCCGCTGTGGCGCCGGCCCCTCGTCGCGCGTCGATCGACCAGCCGCCCGCACCGAGCCCGGCCAGCGCCAGGAACGCGAAGCAGAACAACACCGCGATCTCGCCGCCGTTGGCAATCGGCCAGAACGGCGCCGGCTCGCCCTGCAGTGGTGGCCAGTGCATCCAGAAGTAGGCCACCGCCATCTCGCCGGCGCCGATGAACGCGGCGATCCGAGTGAACAACCCGACGGTGATCAGCACGCCGCAGACCAGTTCGATCAGGCCCGCCCACCACGCCGGCCAGGACCCGACCGGGATCGGCATCGGGGAGGCGATCGGCCAGTCGAACAGCTTCTGCGTGCCGTGCAGCACGAACATCAGCCCGAACACGATACGAAACAGGCTCAACGCGGGGGAGGCGAAGCTCGCGAACCGATTGTCCAAGGTGCTCATGTGAGCTGACCCTACGCATCCGCACAGCGATTTGGCAGCTTCGATACCCCGACACGACGAAGGCCGGACGGCAGCACACCGTCCGGCCTTCGCTCGCCGTTTTACCCGTCGCGGGGCCGACTAGACGTCGAAGTACAGCGCGACCTCGTAGGGGTGAGGCCGGATCTGCACCGGGATGATCTCGTTCTCCCGCTTGTAGGAGATCCAGGTCTCGATCAGGTCCTCGGTGAAAACCCCGCCCTCCGTGAGGTATTCGTGATCCTCTTCGAGCTTGTCGATCACCGCCGAAAGCGAGGTGGGCGCCTGCGGGATGTTGGCGGCTTCGTCGGGCGGCAGCTCGTAGAGGTCCTTGTCGACCGGGGGCAGCGGCTCGATCTTCTTCTTGATGCCGTCCAGACCGGCCATCATCATCGCCGCGAACGCCAGGTAGGGGTTGCCCGAGCTGTCCGGGCAACGGAACTCGAGGCGCTTGGCCTTCGGGTTGTTGCCGGTGATCGGGATGCGCACGCACGCCGAGCGGTTGCGCTGGCTGTACACCAGATTGATCGGGGCCTCGTAGCCGGGCACCAGACGCTTGTAGGAGTTCACCGTCGGGTTGGTGAACGCCAGCAGCGACGGCGCATGGTGCAGGATGCCGCCGATGTAGTGGCGCGCGGTGTCCGACAGCCCCGCGTACCCGGACTCGTCGTGGAACAGCGGCTGGCCGTCCTTCCACAGCGATTGGTGGGTGTGCATACCCGAACCGTTGTCACCGAACAGCGGCTTGGGCATGAACGTCACGGTCTTGCCGGCCTGCCACGCGGTGTTCTTGATGATGTACTTGAACAGCAGCAGGTCGTCGGCCGCGTGCAGCAGCGTGTTGAACTTGTAGTTGATCTCGGCCTGCCCGGCGGTGCCCACCTCGTGGTGACCGCGCTCGAGGGTGAACCCGGCGTTGATCAGGTTGGTGCACATCTGGTCGCGCAGGTCGACGAAGTGGTCGTAGGGCGCGACGGGGAAGTAGCCACCCTTCGGGCGGACCTTGTAGCCCCGGTTGGCGCTGCCGTCGGCCTCGACCGACTCACCGGTGTTCCACCAGCCGGCCTCCGAGTCGATCTCGTAGAACGTGCCGTTCATCTGCGAGTCGAACGACACCGAGTCGAAGATGTAGAACTCGGCTTCCGCGCCGAAGTACGCGGTGTCGGCGATGCCGGTGCTGGCCAAGTAGTTCTCTGCCTTGCGGGCCACGTTGCGCGGGTCGCGCGAGTAGGCCTCGCGGGTGAACGGATCGTGCACGAAGAAGTTCATGTTCAACGTCTTCGCGGCACGGAACGGGTCGATACGCGCTGTCTCGGGGTCCGGCAGCAACATCATGTCGGACTCGTGAATCGACTGGAAGCCGCGCACTGACGACCCGTCGAAGGCCAAGCCGTCCTCGAACACGCTCTCGTCGAACACCGACGCTGGTACCGAGAAGTGCTGCACGACACCCGGCAGATCACAGAAACGAATGTCGACGTACTGAACGTCCTCGTCCTTGATCAACTTGATGACGTCGTCAGCAGTCTTTTCTGCCATCCAAAGCTCTCCTTATTTCAGTTAACCCGCGCGTTGACGCTAAGGACACGATGTTGCACGGTCGTCAACCGCATGTTGCGCTGAAGTTACGCAATCTCGCGTGCGCGATAGTCGCTTGGCGGCCGATGGGCCCGGTCGGGCCCGCGCATATCCTCTCAGTATGTCCCGCTCAAACGGTTCCCGGCTGGGTTCGTGGATGTCGGGTTCCGGCGCAGCGGCCGAGCCCGGCGAATATCCCGGTCAGCGGCTCGGTCTGCCCCAATCGGGCCCGGGCTCGATCGCCGGGTTCGGCAGGCGGATCGCCGCCGTGTTCGTCGACTGGTTCATCGCCTACGGCCTGGTCGGTCTGGCGGTCGGCATCGGGCTGATCAGCCAACAGGACTTCCTCTATACCCGGATGGGTTCGACGGCCATCGCGGTGGTCTGGCTGGTGCTGGGCATCATCTCGGTGCGGTTGTTCGGCTTCACGCCCGGTCAGCTGGCGCTCGGGCTGCGGGTGGCTTCGGTGGACCACCGAATGCACGTGGGTCTCGGCCGGGCCATCGTGCGCGGCCTGCTGGTGTTTTTCATCGTGCCTGCGCTGTTCACCGACAGCGACCTGCGCGGTTACCAGGACCGGTTCACCAACACCGCGGTCGTGCGCCGGTAGTCAGCGCACCGCCGCGTCGATCAGCTGGGCGGCCGCCGTGCGCGCGTGCCGCAGGGCCGCGGTGTCGTTGAGTGAGGTCGCCAACGCCGTCGCGCCCTCGAACATCACCAGCAACTGGTGTCCCAACGCATGGGGATCCTGGGCGCCCGCGGCCACCGCGACGAGTTGTTCGGCGAACCGACGTCCGTGAGCGCGGATCAGCGCATCGACCTCGGTCCATCTGCCTGCCGACGCGACCGCGGCGTTGTGGAACCGACAGCCGCGGAACCGTTCCACCGACGGCAGGTCGAAGATCGTCAACGGGCGCTCGCGCGGTTCAGCGGCCGCTCCACGGCGAAAACGCGTCGCTGCTCGCCGAACGCGCCGACACCACGGTGCGCTACCGGCCCCGTGACCGCCGACGAGTGGCGCGCCGAACTGGGGCAACTGAGCGCCGCGGGGCGCCGCGTCGTGAATCCCACGATGGCCCAGCTCATCTCGGCGGTCGGGCACATGGTCGCGACGAACCGGACCCAGCACACCGACCGCGACATGCTCGCCGGCCGCGGACCGCTCGCGTTGCGGAGTTCTTGGTTGCCAACCTCGATGCGTTCACCGCGCCGACGCGTCGGTCCGGGTGACTCAGCGCCGCCGCACGGTGCGCTGCACGCCGCGCATCTTCGCCTGCGGGGGCAGCGGTCCCTTCGGCATCGCCGCGGGTCCGACCTTGGTGCCCAGTGCGGCCAGCCGGGACTCCAGGGCGTCCATCTGCTTGACGGTGATGTTGGCGGGCAGCTTGTTGAGGTGGCGCTCCAGTTTGGCCAGCGGCACCTCGCCCTCGCCGTTGCCGATGACGACGTCGTAGATCGGGGTGTCGCCGACCAGTCGGGCGGTGCGCTTCTTCTCCTGCGCCAGTAGTGACTTGACCCGCGACGGGTTGCCTTCGCCGACGAAGATCACGCCTGGGCGGCCGATCACCCGGTGCACGGCGTCCATGTGCCCGGTCGCGGCCACCCCGGGGGTGACCCGCCACTTGCCGCGCATGTTGTCCAGCGCCCAGGCGGCCGCGCCGGTCTGCCCCTCGGCCTTGCGGTAGATCGACTTCTGTGCGCGGCGGCCGAAGATGATGATCGCGACCAGCACGCCCAGCACGACGCCCAGCGGGATCATCAGGTAGGTCGACAGGCCACCCGCGGCAAGGCCCAGCGCCACGCTGCCCGCCACGATCACCACGAATGCGGTGATCATGTACGGCAGCAGTCGCTTGTCCTCCTTGCGCTGGATCTGGAACGCCTGCCACAACTGGCTGCGCCGCTGCTTGGCGGCCGCCTTCCGGGCGGCCTTGGCCTCGGCCTTGGCGGCCTTGACGGCCTCGGGGTTGCGCGATTTAGCCATTAGCTCAGGATACGGACTTTGTTGCGGCGGCCGCCTGGGCGTACAGCCTGCCCGCCCGGTAGGACGACCGCACCAGCGGTCCGGCCAGCACGCCGGCGAAGCCCAGCGTCTGGGCGTAACGCTGGTGCTCGACGAACTCCTCCGGCTTGACCCATCGCTCGACCGGGTGGTGGCGCACCGACGGACGCAGGTATTGGGTGATCGTGACGATGTCGCAGCCGGCCTCGCGGAGATCGGCCAGCGCGGTGCGGACCTCCTCGGGGGTCTCGCCCAGCCCGAGAATCAGATTGCTCTTGGTGACCAGCCCGTAGTCGCGCGCCGCGGTCAGCACCGCCAGGCTGCGTTCGTAGCGGAACGCCGGACGGATGCGCTTGAAGATCCGCGGGACGGTTTCGACGTTGTGCGCCAACACTTCCGGGCGTGACTCGAAGACCTGCTTGAGCAAGTCGGAACTGCCGTTGAAGTCCGGGATCAGCAACTCGACCCCGGTCTGCGGGTTGAGGCGTTTGATCGCGCGCACCGTCTCGGCATACAGCCACGCGCCGCCGTCGGGCAGATCGTCGCGGGCCACGCCGGTGACCGTCGCGTACTTCAACCCCATCGCGGCCACGCTCTCGGCGACCCGGCGCGGCTCGTCGCGGTCCAACTCGGCGGGTTTGCCGGTGTCGATCTGACAGAAGTCGCAGCGCCGGGTGCACTGCTCGCCGCCGATCAGGAAGGTGGCCTCGCGGTCCTCCCAGCACTCGAAGATGTTCGGGCAGCCCGCTTCTTCGCAGACCGTGTGCAGGCCCTCACGGCGCACCAGCGCCTTGAGTTCGCGGTACTCCGGGCCCATCTTCGCCCTGGTCTTGATCCACGGCGGCTTGCGCTCGATCGGCGTCTCGGCGTTACGGACCTCCAGCCGCAGCAGCTTGCGCCCGTCCGGCACCGGTGGGCCGAGGTGAGGTCCAGACGTGGCGGTCACTGTGTCAACGCTACCTGTAAGCGCCCGTCGAGGGCGTCGGCCACCGCCGCCGCCACCGGGCCGACGACGTCCTCGACGCCGATCCGGCGACCGAGTTCGGCGGTCAGCGACGTCACCCCGGCGTCGGCGATGCCGCACGGCACGATCGAGGCGAACGCGGTCAGGTCGCAGTCGCAGTTCAGCGCGAAGCCGTGCAGCGTCGTCGCCCGCGCCACCCGGATACCGATCGCGGCCACCTTGCGCGCCGGTCGGAAGTCGTCGGCGGGCACCCAGACCCCGGAGCGACCCTCGACGCGCTGGGTGCGCAACCCCAGGTCGGCGCACACCTTGATCAGCGACTCCTCAAGGCGCCGAACGAAATTGACCACATCCATCGGTTCGGCCAGGCCGATGATCGGATAGCCCACCAGCTGTCCCGGGCCGTGCCAGGTGATCTTGCCGCCGCGATCGGTGTCGACGACCGGGATGTCCGAGGCGCCGGGGGCCGGTCGCTCCTCGGGCAGTGTGCGCCGGCCCGCGGTGTACACCGGGTCGTGCTCGAGCAGCAGCAGCGTGTCCGGCCCGCCGGCCACTCGGGCCTCGGCGATTTCGCGCTGCAGCTCCCAGGCCCGCTCGTAGTCGATGCGGCCGACCCGGCGCACCTCGATCGGGGTGCTCGCCGACCGGATGGACGTGCCCACGGTCTCGACGGTACTCACCTGGCCTCGCTCGGGCCGGTCGCGAAGGCCAGCGCCTCCCCGATCGTGTTGTGGCGGAAGTCGAACCCGGCCCGCTCCAGCGCCGCGGGGATCGCCCGCTGCCCGCTGAGCAGCCCCTCGTCGGCGAACTCGCCGATCAGCGTGCGCACGACGAACGCGGGCACCGACAGCGGGGCAGGTCGGCCCAGCGCGTGGCCGAGCGCGGTGGTGAACTCGGCGTTCGTCACCGGTGCGGGGCCGGTGAAGTTGACCGGACCGGCCAACTCGTCGTTGCTGATCGCGAACAACAGGGCGCGTACCTCGTCCTCGAGGCTGATCCACGGCATGTACTGGCTGCCGTTGCCCAGCCGCGCGCCCAAACCCAGAGCGAACAGCGGCCGCAGCCGCCCGAGCACCCCGCCGGTGCGCGACAGCACCAAACCGGTGCGGGCGAGCACCACCCGCACCCCCTCGTGGTTGGCGGGCATGGTGGCCGCCTCCCAATCGACACACAGCCGCGCGAGGAAGCCGTCGCCCGCGGGTGATGTCTCGTCGGCCACCCGGTTTCCGGTGTCGCCGTAATAGCCGACGCCGCTGGCGTTGATCAGCACCGGCACCCCCGCCTCGACGACGGCCGCGGCCAGCACTTCCGTCGGCCCGATGCGGCTGTCGCGCAGGCTCTGCTTGTACGCGCCCGACCAGCGTTTGTCACCGACGCCGACACCGCACAGGTTCACCACCGCGTCCACCCCGTGCAACGCGGCGGAATCGAACTCGCCGGTGTCGGGGTTCCAGTACACCTCGTCGCCGTTGGCCGGGGCCCGGCGCACGATCCGGATCACCCGGCGGTCGGTGGCGCGCAACGCATACACCAGCGCCGAACCGATCAGACCGGAGGATCCGGCGACGGCGATCACGGCTGGGGACGTCTCTGGCACGCCAGCCCTTTCCTGGTCGTCCGCTACAGGCCGAGATCGGACTCGAACGCGCCCTCTTCGAGGCGGCGCTTGATGGTGGTCAGGAACCGCCCGGCGTCGGCGCCGTCGATCAGTCGGTGATCGTAGGTCAGCGGTAGGTAGCACACCGACCGGATGCCGATCGACTCGTTGCCGAATTCGTCGACGATCACCCGCGGCCGCTTGACGATTGCGCCGGTGCCCAGCATCGCCGCCTGCGGCGGCACCAGGATCGGGGTGTCGAACAGCGCCCCCTGGCTGCCGATGTTGGTGATCGTGAACGTGCCGCCGGCCAGTTCGTCGGGCTTGAGGTCGCCGGAGCGCGCCCGTGCGGCGATGTCGGCGATCGCGCGCGCCAACCCGCCCAGTGAGAGATCGCCGGCGTTGTGGATCACCGGGGACAGCAGGCCCTGCTCGGTGTCCACCGCGATGCCGAGATGTTCGGCGTCGTAGTAGGTGATCTCCTTGGTTTCCTCGTTGTAGCTGGCGTTGACGTTGGGATGCGCCTTGAGCGCCTCGATCACCGCGCGGGCGATGAACGGCAGGAACGTGAGATTCACGCCCTCGCGTTCGGCGAAGGTGGCTTTGGCCTTGTTGCGCAGCGCCACGATCTTGGTCATGTCGACCTCGTGGGTTTGCGTCAATTGCGCTGTGGCCTGCAGGGATTCGCGCGTCTTCTTCGCCGTGAGCTGGCGGATCCGGCTGGCCTTCTGCGTGGTGCCGCGCAGATGCGCCAGAGCGGGGGCCGGTTGCGGCGCCGCGGCCGCGGGCGGCGCGGCGGGCGCGGACGGTGGCGCAGCGGCGGCCTTCTTGGCCTCGGCCGCGGCCAGCACGTCCTGCTTGCGGATGCGACCGCCGACCCCGGTGCCTTTCACCGTCGAGAGGTCAATGTTGTTCTCGGCGGCGAGCTTTCGCACCAGCGGCGTCACGTAGGGCGTGCCGTCGCCGGACGGCGCCGCTGCGGCGGGCGCCGGTTCCGGTTTGGGCGCGGGCGCCGGTTCCGGTGCTCGGGCGGGCGCCGGTTCGGGTTCGGGCGCGGGTTGCGGTGCGGCTTCTTGTTTGGGAGCCGGCTCGGGCGCAGGTTCGGGCGCGGGCTCCGGTTGCGGCGCGGGCGCCGGTTCGGGCTGCGCGGGTGCCGAACCCGCCGCGCCGATCCTGGCCAGCTCACCGCCGACGGCGACGGTGTCGTCCTCCTGCGCGGTGATCGACACCAGCGTGCCCGCCACCGGGGACGGAATCTCGGTGTCCACCTTGTCCGTCGACACCTCCACCAGCGGCTCGTCCACTGCCACGGTGTCGCCGACCTTCTTCAGCCACCTGGTGACGGTGCCCTCGGTGACCGACTCGCCGAGCTCGGGCATCAGCACCGGGGTGGCCTCGCCGGACGCCGCCGCAGCGGGCTGGGGTGCCGGTTCCGGTGCGGGGGCGGGCTCTTCGGCGGCCGGCTGGGGCGCCGGTTCCGGGGCGGGCTCGGGCGCGGGCGCGGGTTCGGGTGCCGGTTCGGGGGCCTGGCTCTGGCCGTCCGACTCCCCGGCCTCGGCAATGATCGCCAGTTCGCCACCCACCTCGACGGTGTCGTCCTCCTGCGCGACGATCTTCTGCAGCACACCTGACGCCGGCGACGGAATCTCGGTGTCGACCTTGTCGGTGGAGACCTCCAGCAGCGGTTCGTCCACCTCGACCGTGTCGCCCTCTTGTTTGAGCCAGCGGGTGACAGTCCCCTCGGTGACGCTCTCACCGAGGGCGGGCATCTGAACGGAGATGGCCATGTGGTCGGGCTCCCTCGATCGGTCTGTCGCAGGTGGTCGATGTGTCGGTTCCCATCCTGTCACGTCTGCACCCGCAGTTCGCCGTGGACCGCGCCACGCGAGCGCTCTGGCACTATCGAAGAAGCTTGATCGAAGGGAGCACGGGCCGCAGTGGGACTGTTGGACAGGTTTCGGCGTTCTAGGCGTGCCGGCGGCGGTCGCGGCGCTGACCCCGCCGACGACTTGCGATACCTGCAGCAGTGGGTCGCCACCCACACCGGGGTGGAGGCCTACGTCGAACCGCGCACCACGGTCACCGACGTCACCGTCGTGCTCGTCGCCGCCGACGGGGAGTGGACCCGCCGCCCCGCCGGGGGAGAGGCCGGAGCCCGCCGGCTCTCCGATCGCTTGAAGATCCCGGTCTACGACGTGCAGAAGGTCGGCTACCCGCAGCGGATGCGCGACTACGACGCCCGCCGCCGTATCGAACGAAAGCGCGCGGCGCGCCGGGAGCTCGAGGAGCGCTGATACGGTACCGGCGGTATCACTACGCCGGCCGGAGGTTCAGATGCGCTTCGTCGACAGTAGCGACGGCACCCGGATCGCCACCTATGAGGAGGGCAATCCGGACGGCCCGCCCCTGGTGCTCACCCACGGCTGGCCGGACTCCCACGTGCTGTGGGACGGCGCGGTGCCCCTGCTGGCGGACCGGTTTCGCATCATCCGCTACGACAACCGCGGGGTGGGCCGCTCGGCGGCGCCCAAGCCGGCCAGGGCCTACCGGATGGAGCGGCTCGCCGACGACCTGGAGGCCGTGATCTCGACGCTGAGCCCCGGTCAGCCCGTCCACGTGCTCGGCCACGACTGGGGCTCGGTGGCCACGTGGGAGTACCTGTCTCGACCCGGCGCCGACGAGCGCATCGCCTCGTTTACCTCCGTGTCGGGGCCGAGCACCGACCACTACCTCGCGGCGATCTGGGCGGACCTGTCGCGGCCGTATCGACCGGTGCGGTTCGGTCGGGCGCTGGGCCGCGCAGCCCGGCTGACCTACATGCTGCTGCTGGCGGTGCCCGGGTTGTCCCCGGCGCTGATCCGCAGGGCGTTCCGCGACGAGGCGAGGCTCACCGACCGCCTGCCCGCCGCACAGCGCTTCCGCAGTCCGGCCGCGGTCGACGACGCGGTGAACTCGTCGCGGATCTACCGCGCCATGCTGCTTCGCCGCCCGCGCGACTTCCGCACCGACCACTATGTCCGCGTCCCGGTGCAGTTGATCGTCAACACCGAGGATCCGGTCGTCCGTCCGGACGGTCTCGACGCGGTGTCGCAGTGGGTGCCGCGGTTGTGGCGCCGCGACATCAAGGCCGGCCACTGGGCACCGATGTCGCACGCCCCGCTGATCGCGCAGGCCGTGCACGAACTCGTCGATCACCTCGAAGGCAAACCGGCGAGCCGAGCTCTGCGGCGTGCGGAAGTCGGGCCGCGACGCGAATACTTCAGCGACACACTGGTTTCCGTGACAGGTGCGGGCAGCGGCATAGGACGCGCGACGGCGTTGGCCTTCGCGAAGGAGGGCGCCGAACTGGTCGTCAGCGACATTGATGAGGCGGCCGCGAAGGAGACCGCGGCGACCATCGCGGCCCGCGGCGGTGTGGCGCACGCGTACGGGCTTGACGTCTCCGACGCCGACGCGGTCGAGGAGTTCGTCGCCCGGATCTGCGCCGAACACGGGGTGCCCGACATCGTGGTCAACAACGCCGGTGTCGGTCACGCGGGGCTGTTCCTTGACACCCCGCGTGAGGAGTACGACCGAGTGCTCGACATCAACTTCGGGGGAGTCGTCAACTGCTGCAGATCATTCGGGCGTCGGCTCGTCGACCGGGGTAGCGGCGGGCACATCGTCAACGTGTCGTCGATGGCGGCCTACTCACCGCAACAGACGATGAACGCCTACGCCACCAGCAAGGCAGCGGTGTTCATGTTCGGCGACTGCCTGCGCGCCGAACTCGACCAGGCCGGTGTCGGGCTGACCACCGTGTGCCCCGGGGTTATCAACACCAACATCGTGCACACCACCCGATTCGACGTGCCCGAAGACAAGCGGGCCAAGGCCGAGGCTCGCCGGGGCCAGCTGGAGAAGTTCTTCGCCGCAAGGCGTTACGGCCCGGAGAAGGTGGCCAAGGCGATCGTGGCGTCGGTGAAGTCGAACAAGGCCGTGCGGCCCGTCGCCCCGGAGGCCTACCTCGTCTACGGCGTCGCGCATCTGCTCCCGCAGGTGATGCGCAGCACCGCGCGCGGCCGCGTGGTCTAGCCGTTCGCCGCGATATCCTCGAGCACCGCGAACATCGTCCGGGTCGGCACCCCGGTCCCGCCCTTACCGGTGTAACCCCACGGGCCGCCGCTGTTGTACGCCGGACCCGCGATGTCGATGTGCGCCCACTGCACCCCGTCGGCGACGAACTCGCGCAGATAGGTGCCCGCGACCAGCATGCCCGCGAACCGCGACCCGCTGACGTTGGCGAGATCGGCCACCGACGACTTCAGGTCGTCCTTGAGCTCCTCCGGCAGCGGCATCGGCCAGCCGTTCTCGCCGACCTCCTGCGACCGCTTGGCCACCCGGTCGCGGAACTCGTCGCTGCCCATCACGCCCGGGGTGCGCGCGCCCAGCGCGACGGTCTGCGCGCCCGTCAGCGTCGACGTCTCGATCAGGTAGTCGGGGTTGTCCTCGCAGGCCCGCACGATCGCGTCGGCCAGGATCAGCCGGCCCTCGGCGTCGGTGTTGAGCACCTCGACCGTGGTGCCGCCGTACTGGGTCAGCACATCGCCGGGCCGCTGCGCCGTCGACGACGGCATGTTCTCGGCCATCGGCACGGTGGCGATCACGTCGATCGGCAGCTTCTGCCTGGCGGCCAGCACCACCGTGGCGATCACCGCAGCCGCGCCGCCCATGTCGGAGGTCATGTGGTGCATGTTGGCGGCCGGCTTGATCGAGATGCCGCCGGTGTCGAACGTGATGCCCTTGCCGACCAGCGCCACCTTCTTGGCCTTGCGGCCCTTGGCGCCGCGATGGATCAACCGCACCAACCGCGGCGGACGCGACGACCCCTTGCCGACGCCGATGATTCCGCCGTATCCGGCCTTGGCCAACGCCTTGTCGTCGAGCACCTCGACCTCAAGGCCCGCTTTCTCGCCTAAAACCTTTGCCCGCGAAGCGAATTCGGTGGGGAACAGGTGGCTCGGCGGGGTGTTGACCAGATCCCGGGCGGTAGCCACCGCGGCGGCGATATCGGCGGCGCGGGCCGCCGCCTCCTTGGTCCTGGCCTTGGTGTCGGCGGTGAGCGCGGTGATCTTCTGCAGCCCGGGATCCTTGGGCGCGGTCTTGTCGCTGCGGAAATCGGTGAACCGGTAGGCGCCCAGGATCAACCCCTCGATGGCGGCGCCCAGGTCGATGTCCGACAGCGTGGTGATGACGTGCTCGGTGCCGTTCAGCGACCGCGCCGCGACCCCGGCCGCGCGCCTGATCACCTCCGCCGGCCACTCGTCGCGGTCCTTACCCAGACCCACCGCGAGCACGCTGGTCACCGGCAGCGACGGCGCCGGCACCCTGGTCACCTGCTCGGCGCCGCCCTTGGCGCCCAGCGCCTCGAGTGCCACCTCGATCTCACCGGTGGCCTCCGCGTCGAGGAACGGGTTGGCGACGACCGTCGGGCGGCCGTCGTCGTCGGAGCCGTTGACCACCGCGACGATCAGCACGGCGTCCTGTTTGCGTCGGGGCAGCGACGAACTGACCTCGACCGTGGGGGCTTGATAACCGGGGGCTGCTGCGCTCACGAGCAGTAACCCTAGCCGTCAGCGGCGCGCGTGCAGGTCGTAGGTCGGCACCGGGGCATCGAACCCTTTGAGCACCAACGAATCCTGGGGGATGGCCGGCCAGTCCGGCAGCTCGTCGCGGACGTCGGCCGAGGCCAGGATCTGTCCGGGCGCCGCGGCCGCCACCAGGCGGGCCGCCAGATTGACCGGGTTGCCGAAGTAGTCGCCGCCGATGGCCAGCACCCGCCCGTAGCCCAGGCCGGCCCGCACCGCCAGCCCGGCCTCGCGGGCCTGCGGCAGCTCCACCAGATCGATGGCGACCTTGGCCAGCAGTTGCGGGGTCGCGCTCACCCACATCACCTCGTCGCCGATGAACTTCACCACGCGCCCGCCGTCGGCCACCACGAGATCGGAGACGATGCCGGCGAACTCGGTGAGCAGATCGGTCAGTTCGTCCGGGGTCAGGCGCTGGGTCAGCGCGGTGAAGCCGGTCAGGTCGGCGAACCCGACGCCGCACATCACACTCGCGGTGTCGTCGCGGATCACGTGCTCGAAGTGGCTGCGGGCCGCCACCACATGGTGGCGGAAGGCGGCGTCGATCATCGCGGTGAAGCCATCGGTGACCTCGGCGACGGCCCGAAACGCCCGCGCCGTGGTGAGTTCGTCGCCGGTGCGGGTCATCTGGATGTCGGGGGCGGCCACCCGGATCATCGACGACCCGGCCTCGGCCAGGCGGGCCATCGACGCGCCCAGCACCCGCAGGAACGCCAGCGTCGCCTCGTCGCCGACCACACCCCTGACCCGCACCCACACCGCCAGGCCGTCGATGTCGGCCTGGCTGAGCCGCGGCTCGTCCACGTCGCCGGCGACCAGCCCGAGCGCCGCCCAGGCCGCCAGCAGATCCTCCAGCGGGATCCCCAGCGCCTCGGCGGCGCTGCGCAGCGAATGGATCAGCGGTCCACCGATCTGCAGGGCGTCGCCGGCCAACCCGAACAGCCGGCCGCGGCGCTCGGCCTCGACCATCTCCTCGGCGGTGAATCCGAGGCTGTCGAGGTACTCGATCAGCGCGGCGCGCTCGTGCGCGTTCGCGATGCCCGCGGCCTGCAGGGCATCCAGGTCGACCACAGGACCGAGTGTGCCAGGCAGCCCGAAACCGCGGGCCGTACTGTGGACTGCCGTGAGCGAAGTCCAACACGGTCCCCTCGAAGAGCGCCATCGCGAACTCGGCGCGAGTTTCGCCGAGTTCGGCGGCTGGCTGATGCCGGTCGCCTACGCGGGCACGGTCGGTGAGCACAACGCCACCCGCACCGCCGTCGGCCTGTTCGACGTCAGTCATCTCGGTAAGGCGCTCGTGCGCGGTCCCGGCGCGGCCGACTACGTCAACTCCGCGCTCACCAACGACCTGCGCCGCATCGGGCCGGGCAAGGCGCAATACACGCTGTGCTGCACCGACTCCGGCGGCGTGATCGACGACCTGATCGCCTACTACGTCTCCGACGACGAGATCTTCCTGGTGCCCAACGCCGCGAACACCGCCGCGGTGGTGGCCGCGCTGGCCGAGCGGGCGCCGGCCGGCATCACGGTCACCAACGAGCACCGCTCCTACGCGGTGCTGGCCGTGCAGGGCCCGAAGTCGGCGGAGGTGCTCGGCGGGCTGGGCCTGCCGACCGACATGGATTACATGGGTTACGCCGACGCCGAGCTCGGCGGGGTGCCGGTACGGGTGTGCCGCACCGGTTACACCGGTGAGCTCGGTTACGAGCTGCTGCCGCCCTGGGACCGGGCCCAGGCGGTGTTCGACCCGCTGGTCGAGGCGGTCGGTGCCGCGGGCGGGCAGCTCGCCGGGCTGGGCGCCCGTGACACGCTGCGCACCGAGATGGGCTACCCGCTGCACGGTCACGAGCTGTCGGTGGATTTCTCCCCGCTGCAGGCCCGCTGCGGCTGGGCGATCGGCTGGAAGAAGGACGCGTTCTGGGGCCGCGACGCGCTGCTGGCCGAGAAGCAGGCCGGGCCCACGCGGTTGCTGCGCGGGCTGAAGGCGGTGGGGCGCGGGGTGTTACGCGCCGACATGGCCGTGCTGGACGGCGACCGCCAGGTCGGGGTGACGACCTCGGGCACCTTCTCGCCGACGCTGAAAGTCGGTATCGCGCTGGCGTTTATCGACACCGCCGCCGACATCGCCGATGGGCAGCACGTCACCGTCGACGTCCGCGGCCGGCCGCTGGAATGCGAGGTCGTCAAGCCGCCGTTCGTGGAGGCGAAAACTCGCTAGTCAGCGCATATACAATCGCTGCATGACTGACGGCCCCCTCGAGTTCACCGTTGAGCGCAACGCCAATCCGGCGAGCGACGAGGTACGGGCGTCGATTCTGGCCAACCCCGGGTTCGGCCAGTACCACACCGACCACATGGTCTCCATCGACTGGGCCGAGGGGAAGGGCTGGCACAACGCACGGGTGATCCCGTACGGCCCGATCGAACTCGATCCGTCGGCGATCGTGCTGCACTACGCGCAGGAGATCTTCGAGGGGCTGAAGGCCTACCGGTGGGCCGACGGCTCGATCGTGTCCTTCCGTCCGGAGGCCAACGCCCAGCGGCTGCGGACCTCGGCGCAACGGCTGGCGATCCCGGAACTGCCCGAAGAGGTGTTCATCGAATCGCTGCGCCAGCTGATCGCGGTCGACGAGGCCTGGGTGCCGCCGGCGGGTGGCGAGGAGTCGCTGTATCTACGGCCGTTCGTGTTCGCCACCGAACCGGGCCTGGGGGTGCGCCCCGCCAACGAGTACCGCTACCTGGTGATCGCCTCGCCCGCGGGGGCGTACTTCAAGGGCGGCGTCAAGCCGGTCAGCGTGTGGTTGTCGACGGAGTACGTGCGGGCCTGCCCGGGCGGGACCGGCGCCGCCAAGTTCGGCGGCAACTACGCCGCGTCGCTGTTGGCGCAGGCGCAGGCCGCCGAGAACGGGTGCGATCAGGTGGTGTGGCTGGATGCCGTCGAACGCCGCTACATCGAGGAGATGGGCGGCATGAACCTGTTCTTCGTGTTCGGCAGCGGCGGTTCCGCGCGGCTGGTGACGCCGGAGCTGAGTGGCTCCATCCTGCCGGGTGTGACGCGAGATTCCCTGCTGCAGTTGGCAACCGACGCCGGCTTCGCCGTCGAGGAGCGCAAGATCGACGTCGACGAGTGGCAGAAGAAGACCGCGGCAGGCGAGATCACCGAGGTGTTCGCCTGCGGTACCGCGGCCGTCATCACCCCGGTGGCGCGGGTGAAGTACGCCGACGGCGAGTTCACCGTCGCCGACGGCGGACCGGGGGAGATCACGATGGCGCTGCGCGACACGCTGACCGGGATCCAGCGCGGCACCTTCGCTGACACACACGGCTGGATGGCCCGGCTCAACTAGGAACCGGGCCCTCCGGATTCGGGCGGTCAGTCGTACTCCGGGCAGTGGGCCGCCACCGAGGCGCCGACGAAGAAGGCCGAGTCCTCGACCGTCAGCTCGGTGTCGTCGGCGACCGCGAACACGGCGTCGGCGAGGTCGCCGCCCTCGTCAAGGACCGGGCAGACATCCAGTGCGGTGCCGACGGCCTCGGCGGTGGACGGGCGATGATGCCCTCGTCCTCGAACACGCTGACGAACGCGTCGTCGATGACGGTGGCGCCCGCGGTGCCCGCACCCAGCAGGGTGCCCAGGCCCAGGGCGGCGGCGGTGGGGGGCGGTGCCGGCGATGGTGGCGATGGTGGCGATGATGCTCATTTGTCGGGTCCTTTCGGGTGTTGTTGTCGGGTCCCGAAAGGCGTTTCGCCTGGTCAGAAGGCCGCAAGCGCGACAGCGACGACGGTGGTCGTCACCTCGATCGCGGCGCCCAGCACGTCCCCGGTGACACCGCCGAACCGGCGCACGCTGTGGCCGATCAGCACGGCCGCACCGGCCAGGCCGGCTAGCACCGCCACCGGACCCTGCCAGGGTCGCGGCCCGGCCACCACCGCCGCGGCGGCGACCGCGATCACCCAGCCGAGCACCACCCAGACCGGCTGGGTGCCCGCCACCCGCGCCCCCAGCGAGCTGCCCGCCGCGGCCGGTACCGACCGGCGGCAGCCCAACACCGCGGCCACCCGGCCCGCGGTCACCGCTACGATCACCCCGGCCGCGGTCAGGTCGGCGAACGCCGCCGCCTGCGCCAGCAGCACCACCACCAGCGCCGCGACGCCGAACGGCCCGGCGGACCCGGCGCGCATCACCTCCAGCGCCCGTTGCGGTGAGCCGTAACAGCCCAGGCCGTCGGCGGTGTCGGCCAGCCCGTCGGCGTGCAGGCCGCGGGTGGCCGCCAGCAGCGCCACCACCGAGAGCACCCCACCGAGCAGGTGACCGGGCCCGAACGCGTGGTCCGCGGCCCACAGCACACCGGCGGCCAGCGCGCCGAGCGCGACGCCGACGAGCGGCAGCGCGGTCAACGCGCCGCGACCCACCGCGGCCGGCGCGCGCACCGGCAGCACCGTGCCGAATCCGAACGCCGCCGCCACCGAACGGATCAAGGTGTGATGCCGGCTTCGTCGAAGGTGGCCATCGACGCCAGCGCGGCGACCGCGGCCCGCACCACCGGCAGCGCCACCGCCGCGCCGGTGCCCTCGCCCAGCCGCATCCGCAGGTCGACGATCGGCTCCAGATCCAGCGCGCGCAGCGCCGCGGCGTGCGCGGGTTCGGTGGAGCGGTGCCCGGCCTGCCACCACTGCCGCGCCCCGGGGGCGAGCCGGTCGGCGACCAGTGCCGCCGCCGTCACCACCAACCCGTCGAGCAGCAGCGGGGAGCGGCGCACCGCGGCCTGCGCGCAGAAGCCGGCCATCGCGGCAAGGTCGGCGCCGCCGCAAACCCGAAGCAGCGCAACGGGATCCGTGCCCGCACGGCGGGAGCGATAGAGGGCGTCGCGGACGGCGGCGGTCTTGCGGATCCAACCGGCGTCGTCGATGCCGGTGCCGCGGCCGACGACCGCCACCGGTTCGGTGTCAGTGATCGCGGCGACCAGCGTGGTCGCCGGGGTGGTGTTGCCGATGCCCATGTCACCGGCGATCAGCAGATCGGCCCCGGAGTCAACCTCCTCGTCGGCGATCCGGCGGCCGGCTCCGACGGCGGCGGTGACCTCCTCGTCGGTCAGCGCGTCCTCGACGGCGATGTTGCCGCTGCCGCGACGGATCTTGTGCGCCCCGATCGGCTCCGACAGCGGTGCCGCGCAGTCCACGGCGATGTCGACCACCCGCACCGTCGCGCCCGCGGCGTCGGCGAGCACGTTGATGGCCGCGCCGCCGGCGTCGAAGTTTGCCACCATCTGGGCGGTGACCTGCGGGGGATAGGCCGACACCCCGGCCGCCGCCACTCCGTGGTCACCGGCGAACACCACCACCCGCGGCCGCTCGAACTGCCGCGGCGGGCACACACCCTGGCACGCCGCCACCCAGCTGCCCAGGTCCTCGAGCCGGCCCAGGGATCCGGGCGGTTTGGTCAGCTGGTCGTGTCGGGTCCGCGCGGCGGCGGCGGCCTCGGCGTCCGGCGGTGCGACCGCATCGAATCCGGTCACCGCGACGGCTCCTTGACCACCAGCGGCTGCCCCGCGACCACGAGCACCACCTTGTCGCATGCGGCGGCCAACCGCTGGTTCAGCGTGCCGAGTTCGTCGGCGAACCGGCGGCCCGACTCGGTCGCCGGCACCACCGTGAGGCCCACCTCCGGACTGACCAACGCCAGCGGTCCGGTGAAGGACACGACGGCGTCGAGCAGTTCGTCGATCGCGGTGGACACCGAACCGTCGGCCCAGGCGCCGGTGCGGTCCATCGCGGCGGTCAGCCACCCGCCGACGTCGTCGACCAGCGCCGGGGTGACGGCATCAGAGCGCAATTGAGTTGCCACATCGGGGGTTTCGACGGTGCACCAGTGGGACGGGCGACGGCGTCGGTGCGCCTCGATCCGCGCCGCGAACTCCGCATCGTCGGCCGTCGCGCCGGTGGCCAGATAGCGCACGCGCTGTGCGCCGGGCGCCAGTTCGGTGAGCGCCGATTCGGCCCACCGCGACTTGCCCGACCGGATACCGCCCAGCACCAGGATGCGCACCGCGGTCAGGTGACCTTGTCGCCGCGGTTCACCTGGGGCCGCGGCGCCCGCATACGGCGCATCTGCGAGGCCCGGCTGGCCGCGTAAAAGCCTAGCCGCCAACCACTTTCGGTGTTGTCCGGGAACTTCTCGTCGACCAGGCGGTTGACCTTGCGGCCCAGGATGAACCCGTCGATGACCATGACGAGCACCAGCACCAGCATCAGCGGGGACACCGCCGCCTGCACCTGCACCGAGGGCACGCCCAGCATGATGAAGATCAACACCAGGGCCGACGGCATGAACAGCCCGAGCAGGTTGCGCCGGGCGTCGACGACGTCACGGACGTACCGACGCACCGGGCCCTTGTCCCGGGGCAGTAGGTAGGCCTCGTCGCCGGCCATCATGCGTTCGCGGCGTTCGGCCATATCGGCGCGGCGCGCGAGGCGCTCGGCCTTGCGCTCCTCGCGGCTGAGCTGCTTGCGCATCTCCTTGCGGCGGCGGCGCGCCTCGGCGGCGGTCATCGGCGCGGGCGCGACCGGGCCGCGACGGCGGGCCACCTGGTTGCGCTTGGGGGTCGGCCTGCCCTTGGGGGCGGTGCCCCGGCTCGGCTTGCCGGCCGCCGCGCCACCCTGACCCGACCCATCAGCGCCGTCGCTGGACGTGTCCTCGGACACATTTGCCTCCGAGGTGTCGGCGGGTTGAGCGGTGTCCTTCTTGCGGCCGAGCAGTTTCACGCTCGTCAGGGTACTTCCGCGGGCGGGCTCGGCCGTTATCGAGGCCGCGATCGACCCTGTGGACAGACTCGGGAATAGCGCCGAGACAAGGTACCGTTAAGTCAGTACGCCCCACGAGATGAGGCCACACAGGAGACCTACATGAGTGTTCAGGAAGACTCGGCCACCGGTACCGCCACCCACGGCGTGATCCTCACCGAAGCCGCCGCGGCCAAGGCCAAGGCGTTGCTGGACCAGGAGGGCCGTGACGACCTGTCGCTGCGCATCGCGGTTCAGCCGGGTGGCTGCGCGGGCCTTCGCTACAACCTGTTCTTCGACGACCGCACGCTCGACGGCGACCTCACCGCCGAGTTCGGCGGCGTGACGCTGACCGTCGACCGGATGAGCGCCCCCTATGTGCAGGGCGCGACCATCGACTTCGTCGACACCATCGAGAAGCAGGGCTTCACGATCGACAACCCGAACGCCACGGGCTCGTGCGCCTGCGGCGACTCGTTCAACTAATCGTCAGTAGTGGCCCGCGCTCCGCGGCAGATACGAGCACACCAGGGTCTCGTCGTCCTGGGTGAGTAGCTGCGCGACGGCCTGCTGTTCGCTTTCGGCCTGGTCGCGGCCGGCCCGCTTGGCGGGGGTGACCCGCATGGTGAACAACACCTGCGCCTGATGCGGCGACCACATCACGATCTTGTCGATCGAGGTGACTTCGGCGCGGCGGTATTGCTTGCGGAATGCATCGCCGGACAGGCTGGCCAGCGCCAGATCGGAGCGGCGCTCCTTGACGTCGTCGAACAGCCCGCACAGCGTGTGGCGGGCGACGACCTCGTCATTGCCGTTGGTCAGCGCATCCAGGTACTCCTGGATCGCGGCCTGGGCCGTCGCGTCGGTCAACGTGGGTGACACCCGCGTGGTACCGGCCCGCGAGATATCGAGCACCAGGTACACGACGACGGCGAGCACCAGTGCCAGCAACCCACCGCCGACGAGCCACGGCCAGCGCCGCCTGCGCCGGTAACCCACCGGCGGCGGCGGATATCCTCCAGGTCCGGCCTGCTCGGGATACGGTTCGGCCGGGAACTGCTGCGGCGGATACATTTGCGGGCCCGGCGGTCCGGCGCCGTAGTCGGGCGGGTACGGACCAGCCATCGATTTGCTCCCCCGAGATGTGGATCGGATTTCGCCTGTCTACAGTGACCGGGCGGGCACTTGTAGGCAGGTTAGCGCACCGGCCGCTGGCGTTCCGGCGAGTAGAATTTCCTAGCTCACTTAACCAAATGAAGGGGAACACTTCGTGACCATCGCGGTGACCGGATCCATTGCCACCGACCATCTCATGCGGTTTCCCGGGAAGTTCTCCGAGCAACTGCTGCCCGACCATCTGCAGAAGGTCTCGCTGAGCTTTCTGGTCGACGACCTGGTCGTGCACCGCGGTGGCGTCGCGGGCAACATGGCCTACGCGATCGGCGTGCTCGGCGGTGATGTGGCCCTGGTCGGCGCGGTCGGCAAGGACTTCGATGAGTATCGCGCCTGGCTGGAGGCGGCCGGCGTGGACACCGGCAGCGTGCTGGTGTCCGAGACCGCCTACACCGCGCGGTTCGTCTGCACCACCGACGAGGCCATGGCGCAGATCGCGTCGTTCTACCCGGGCGCGATGTCGGAGGCCCGCAACATCAAGCTGGCCGACGTCGTCAAGCGCATCGGCACCCCCGAGCTGGTGATCGTTGGCGCCAACGACCCCGAGGCGATGTTCCTGCACACCGAGGAGTGCCGCAAGCTCGGCCTGGCGTTCGCCGCCGATCCGTCCCAGCAGCTGGCTCGGCTCTCCGGTGAGGAGATTCGCCGGCTGATCGACGGCGCCACCTACCTGTTCACCAACGACTACGAGTGGGACCTGCTGCTGCAGAAGTCGGGCTGGAGTGAGGCCCAGGTGATGAGCCAGATCGGGCTGCGCGTCACCACGCTCGGCCCCAAGGGCGTCGACCTGGTCAGCTCGGACGGCACGTTCATCCACGTCGACGTGGTCCCGGAGAAGCGGCAGGCCGACCCCACCGGCATCGGTGACGCGTTCCGCGCCGGCTTCCTGACCGGCCGCAGCGCGGGCCTGAGCCTGGAGCGCTCGGCGCAGCTGGCCTCGCTGGTGGCGGTGCTGGTGTTCGAGGCGCCCGGGCCGCAGGAGTGGACCTGGGACCGCGACGAGGCGATCACGCGCCTGAGCGACGCTTACGGCCAGGAGGCGGGCGCGGAGATCGCCGCCGCCCTGAAGTGAGCCCTACAGCTGCACGGGATAGGTCGGCTCGCTGATCTGCGGGGTGACGCTGCGTTCGATGAAGATCGCGTGCCAGAGCATGAAGATCAGCAGCGTCCATAGCCGTCGGCTGTGATCGGTTGCACCGCTTCGGTGTTCGTCGAGCATGCGGGTGACCGCGGGAATGTCGATGAGCTCGCCGGCCTGTGACGAGGCGGTCATCGAGTAGGCCCAGTCCAGCAGTTCGCCGGCCCGCAGCCAGTGCCGGATCGGCACCGGGAAGCCCAGCTTCGGTCGGTTGAGCACATGCGCTGGGACGATCGGCTCCAGCGCCTTGCGTAGCGCGTACTTCGTTGTACGCCTGGTGATTTTCTGGTCATAGGGTAGCCGTGATGCGACCGCGAACACCTCGGGATCCAGGAACGGCACCCGCAGTTCCAGCGAGTTGGCCATCGTCATCTTGTCGGCCTTGACCAGGATGTCGCCGCGCAACCAGGTGAACAGGTCGATGTGCTGCATCCGGGCCACCGGATCCCAGCCCTGCGACACCTCGTAGATCGGCGCGGTGATGTCGGTGTGCGTCCATTCCTGCCGGAATCCGGGCAGCACCGCGCGCAGCTGCTCGTCGGAGAAGCTGCGGGCGTTGCCGTAGTACCGCTCCTCGAGCGTCAGTGACCCGCGGTGCAGCAGGCTCTTGCCGCGCATGCCGTCGGGCAGCGGCCGCGACGCCCGGCCCAGGGTGCGTCGCACCGAACGGGGCAGATAGTCAAAAGGCTTAAGCGACAACGGTTCCCGGTAGATCGTGTAGCCACCGAACAGCTCGTCGGCACCCTCGCCGGACAGCACCACCTTGACGTGTTTGCGCGCCTCGCGGGCGATGAAGAACAACGGCACCAGCGCCGGGTCGGCGACGGGTTCGTCGAGATACCAGACGATTTCGGGCAGCGCCTCGACGAACTCCTGCTGGCTGACCACCTTCGTCACGTGCCGGGCGCCGATCGCCTCTGCCGACGCGACCGCGACGTCGACCTCGGAGAAGCCCTCCCGCTCAAAGCCGGTGGTGAACGTGATCAGCCGGGGGTTGTGGCGCATCGCCAGCGCCGCGATCGCGGTGGAGTCGATGCCGCCGGACAGGAACGCGCCCACAGTGACGTCGGCGCGCATGTGTTTGGCGACCGAGTCCTCCAACACCGCGGTGATCTCGTCGTAGCGCGCCTGCTCGCTGCCGGACCGGAACGGCACCGCGTCGAAGCGGGGGTGGAAGTAGCGGGTGATGCGCGGAGTATCGCCGGGCCGAATCCGCGCGTAGCAGCCCGATTCCAGGCGCCGCAGCCCGCGCTGCAGCGTCTCGGGCTCGGGCACGTACTGCAGCACCGTGTAGTGCTGCACGGCGCGCGGGTCGATCGAGGTGTCCAGGCCCAGCGTGTCCGCCAGCTCCAGCAGGCACTTCTTCTCGCTTCCGACCGCGGTGCCACCCGGCCCGGTGGCCATGTAGAGCGGTTTGATCCCGAACGGGTCGCGCGCGCAGAACAGTTCGCCGGCCACGCTGTCCCACAGCGCGAACGCGAACATGCCGCGCAGCCGGGCCAGCGCGTCGACGCCCCAGTGGTGGTAGGCCGCGACGATGGCCTCGCCGTCGCCGTCGGTGGCGAACTCGGCGCCGTGGTCGGCGGTCAGCTGGGCGCGCAGTTCGAGGTAGTTGTAGATCTCCCCGTTGAACACCAGCTGATAGCGGTCGGGGGACTCCGGTGGGCCCCAGTGCAGCGGCTGGTGGCTGTGGGCGATGTCGATGATCGACAGCCGGTTGAACCCCATCACGGTGGTCGGTCGCGCCGGGTCGTCAGCCCACGTGCCGGGCTCGTCCGGGCCGCGGTGGCGCATCAGGTGCGACGCCGCGGAAACGGCTTCTACCAGCCCTTCCGACGCCTGCGCGGACGGGTCACACACCAAAGCCAGCAGTCCGCACACCGCGCCAGTATGCCTAACGTCCGGCCGGGGCGGGCCGGCGAGTTGGCCTTAATGGCGAGGTGCGTCGAGACCGCCTGCAGCGCGTGGTCTACGCTGCGTAGTATTACTGCGGCCGTTGATGACCGCGCGGCGGTCCACTGACTTCCTAGGAGGCTCCAACGTGACACCTCGCGGACTCCGTGCGGTTGCGTTGTCGGTCATCTTGGGCGGCACGGCGTTGCTGCTCAGTGGGTGCAGCTGGTCGGAAGTGCTCGGCCTGGGCTGGCCCAAGGGCATCACCCCCGAGGCGCACCTGAACCGCGAGCTGTGGATCGGTTCGGTGATCGCCTCGCTGGTGGTCGGCGCGATCGTGTGGGGCCTGATCTTCTGGACCTCGGCGTTCCACCGCAAGAAGAAGACCGACACCGATCTGCCGCGCCAGTTCGGCTACAACATGCCGCTGGAGCTGACGCTCACCGTCCTGCCCTTCCTGATCATCTCGGTGCTGTTCTACTTCACCGTGGTGGTCCAGGAGCGCATGCTGCACGACGAGCCGGATCCCGAGGTCGTGATCGACGTCACCGCGTTCCAGTGGAACTGGAAGTTCGGCTACAACAAGATCGCGTTCTCCGACGGCACCTTCAACTACGACGGCGCCGATCCGGAGCGCCAGGCCGCGGTGGCCTCGGGTCCGGAGGGGCTGGAGGGTCCGCACGGCGGCGAGGTCGGCTCGGCGCCGGAGCAGGATCGCTCGTATCTGGCCTACGACAAGGTCGAGACGCTCGGCACGTCCACCGAGATCCCGGTCCTGGTGTTGCCGTCCGATAAGCGCATCGAGTTCCGGATCGCGTCGGCGGACGTGATCCACGGCTTCTGGGTGCCGGAGTTCCTGTTCAAGCGCGACGTGATGCCGAACCCCAAGGCCAACAACGCCGACGACAACTTCCAGGTCACCGAGATCAACCAGACCGGTGCGTTCGTCGGGCGCTGCACGGAGTACTGCGGCACGTACCACTCGATGATGAACTTCGAGCTTCGGGTGGTGTCGCCCAACGACTTCAAGGCCTACATGCAGCAGCGCATCGAGGGAAAGACCAACGCCGAGGCGCTGCAGGCGATCAACCAGTCGCCGGTTGCCGTGACGACCGAACCGTTCGACACCCGCCGTGGTGAGCAGTCACCGCTGGCCAGCAAGTAGGGACGTCGTATGCACATCGAAGCCAGGCTGTTTGAGTTCCTCACCGCGTTCTTCATCCTCGCGGCGATCGTTTACGGCGCGCTGTCGCACATGTTCCAGTACGGCGGCGTCGAGTGGGCCGGTACGACCGCGCTGGTGATGACCGCCGGCCTGACGCTGATCACCGGCACGTTCTTCCGGTTCGTCGCCCGCCGTCTGGACACCCGGCCCGAGGACTACGAGGACGCCGAGATCAGCGACGGGGCAGGGGAGCTGGGCTTCTACAGTCCGCACAGCTGGTGGCCGATCTTCGTCGCCCTGTCGGCGTCGGTCGCCGCCGTCGGCGTGGCGCTGTGGCTGCCGTGGCTGATCGTCGCCGGTGTCGCGTTCGTGCTGACGTCGGTGTCCGGCCTGGTGTTCGAGTACTACACCGGCCCGGAGAAACACTAGGTCACAATCGGGGCATCATTGGCTCGTGAACCGCGCTGCGAGATTCATCGGGGGCACGCGGTTCGGTAGTGTTGCTAAGACACGGTCAGCCGCTATTGGCGTGTCGCGCCGGATGAGCAGTCGAGAAGGATAGGCGTAGATGAGCGGGCCGAATCCCCCCGATTACGACGGGTCCGAAACCCCTGATCAGCCGCTAGACAGTGAATCGGCCGGGACGGAAACCAGCGAGACCGAAATCTACTCGCGGGCGTACTCGGCGCCCGAGGCCGAGCACTTCTCCAGCGGCCCGTACGTCCCTGCCGACGCTTCGCTGTACGACTACGACAGCTACCAGCCCGAACCCGCGGAGCCGGTCGAGCCGCCGCGCTGGCCCTGGGCCGTCGGCGTGCTGGCCATCGTCGCCGCCGTCGCGCTGGTGGCGTCGGTGTGGGTGTTGGTGACCCGCACCGAGACCGACAACCTGGCCACTCCGGTCACCACCACGACGACGGCGCCGCCGATCCAGGACGAGATCACCCCGACGTCGGAGGAGCCGCCCCCGCCACCGCCGCCGCCGACGAGCGAGGAGCCGCCGCCCCCGCCACCGCCGGAGACCGTGACGGTGACCGAGGAGCCGCCGCCGCCACCACCGAGCGGCGAGGAGCCGCCGCCGCCTGCGCCGGAGACCACCTCGGCGGCCCCGCCGCCGACCACCACCACGACACCGGCCGGGCCGCGGCAGGTGACCTACTCGGTGACCGGCACCAAGGCGCCGGGCGACATCATCACCGTCACCTACACCGACGCGTCGGGACGCAGCCGCACGCAGCGCAACGTCTACATCCCGTGGTCGCTGACCGTCACGCCGATCTCGGCGTCGGAGGTCGGCTCGGTGCAGGCCTCCAGCCTGTTCATGCTGAGCCGGCTGAACTGCTCGATCACCACCAGTGACGGGACGGTGTTGTCCTCCAACACCAGCAACTCAGCGCAGACGTTCTGCTGATGGCCGCGATCGACGCCGGCGAACTCGACCGCACCGACCGCATCCTGCTCGGCGCGTGTGCGGGCATCTGGTTGGCCGCGCTCGGCGCGGGTGTGGCCGCCACGGTCGCCCTCGTCGATCTCGGCCGTGGCCACACCGAGGCCAGCGGGGAGCAGGGCACCCCGTGGCTGCTCTACACCATCATCGTGATGTCGGCCCTGGTGATCATCGGCGCCGTGCCGCTGCTGCTGCGGGCGCGCCGTGAGGCCGCCGCCGCGGCGCAGGCGCCCCCACCGTCGCCGGTGCGGCCCGCTCCGCCCGGAGCGCCCCGTCGAGGCGTGGAGCCGCCCACCGAGAAGCTGCGGGCCCCGTCCGCGGCCGCGGGCGGGTTCAGCGCCGGCCCCGGGTACACGTCGCCGTGGGCGCACAGCCCGTCCCTCCCGCCGGCCCTGGTGGCCGCCGTGGACCAGGTCTGGCTGCGATTCACGCTGATCGTCATCGGCGCCGTCGGCATCGCGATGGTGGCCATCGGCGTGGCCACCTACCTGATGGCCGTGGAGTCCAACGCGGCGGCGTGGACCTTCTACGCGGTGACCGCTCTGGTCATCGCGGCCATGCCCGTCGCCCTGGTCTTCTACCTGCGCGAGTTACGCGGTCTGCTGGATTCGCAGGCCACGTAGACCGGCGTCAGAAGCGCCGAGCTGCGGCTCGCCCGGCGGCCGTGGGCCGTTCACTCCGGGCCCGGGTGCGCCCTCGCGCCGTGACAGCCTGTCGGTCCCGTCGGCACTGCTGGTCGGCGCCATCGGTATCGCGATGGTGGCCACATGCGAATACGCGGCCTGCTGGAATCGCAGGCCGCGTATTCGGCGACAGATGTATAGCGCGCGGTCGTCAGTGGTGACCGTTGACCTCGCCGTTTGACGACACGGTGCGCTCCTGGTGCTCGCGCAATGCGGTGAGCGCCTTGTGCTCTGCGGCGTGGGCCGCTTCGACGAGCGCCTCGTGCTCGTTGAGCGGATCCGGGCTCAGGAAGCTGCCGGAACCGGGCACGCCGGCCGAGCCGAGCTTGTTCATCCGCTTCGGCACCGGTGCGCCCTGGTACTCCAGCGGGATCGGATGACCGTCCTCGTCGACCGGGCCGAGCGGTTGGTGCAGCTCGATGTAGGCGCCGTGCGGCAGCCGCTTGATAATGCCGGTCTCGATGCCGTGCTCGAGCACCGCGCGGTCGCTGCGCTGCAGGCCGATCGCCCACCGGTAGGCGATGTAGTAGACGATCGCGGGCACCACCACCATGCCGATGCGGCCGATCCAGGTCGTCGCGTTCAACGAGATGTGGAACTTCAAGGCGATGATGTCGTTCATCGCGCTCAGGGTCAGCACCATGTAGAACGCGATCGCCGCGGCGCCCACCGCCGTGCGCACCGGGACGTCCCGGGGGCGCTGCAGCAGGTTGTGGTGCGCGTCGTCACCGGTGAGCTTCTTCTCGATGAACGGGTAGATCGTGAGCAGCACGAATATCAGGCCCATGATCACCGCGACCCACACCGATGCCGGGATCGTGTAGTTGCCGGGGTAGAACTCCCACGCCGGCCAGATACGCGCCAGACCTTCCGTCCACATCATGTAGAAGTCGGGCTGGCTGCCCGCCGACACGTGAGCCGGTTTGTACGGTCCCAACGTCCAGATCGGGTTGATCTGTAGTAAGCCGCCCATCAGGCCGAGGATCCCGACCGTCATCGCGAAGAACGCACCGGACTTGACCGCGAACACCGGCATGACGCGCACGCCGACGACGTTGGTCTCGGTGCGGCCGGGGCCGGGGAACTGGGTGTGCTTCTGGAACCACACCAGCGCGAGGTGGATACCGATCAGCGCCAGGATGATGCCGGGGATCAGCAGGATGTGCAGCGCGTACATGCGCGGCAGCAGGTAGCCGTCCTCGTTGCACTGATATCCGACTCCGCCGCAAGGGAAGTCGCCGCCGAACAGCGCCCAGTGCAGCCAGGTGCCGATCACCGGCATGCCCAGCGTGATCGACGAGAGCGCGGCGCGCAGGCCGATGCCGGACAGCAGGTCGTCGGGCAGCGAGTAGCCGAAGTAGCCCTCGAACATTGCCAGGATCAGCAGCAGCGAGCCGATCACCCAGTTCGCCTCACGCGGTCGCCGGAAGGCGCCGGTGAAGAAGATGCGGGCCAGGTGAACCATGATCGCGGCGGCGAAAAGCAGCGCGGCCCAGTGATGTATCTGGCGGACGAACAAGCCGCCGCGCACCTCGAAGCTGATGTCGAGCGTCGAGGCGTACGCCTTGGACATCTCGAGGCCCCGCAAGGGCTGGTAGACGCCGTTGTAGGTGATCTCGGCCATCGACGGGTCGAAGAACAGCGTCAGGTACACGCCGGTGATCAGCAGGACGATGAAGCTGTACAGCGCGATCTCGCCCAGCAGGAACGACCAGTGGGTCGGGAACACCTTGTTGAGCTGTCTCCGCACCGCCGCCGACGGGTGGTAGCGGGAATCGATCGCGTCGCCCTGGGCGGCCGCGATGTCGGCCAGATTCGGCTTCGCCAATTTAGGACTCATTCTGTTCGCCGCTCCCAAAATGCCGGTCCGACAGGTTCGATGAAGTCGCCATTGGCGACCAGGTACCCGTCTTCGTTGATGGTGATGGGCAGCTGCGCCAACGCCCGCGCAGCCGGACCGAATATGGGTTTCGCGTAGTGCAGCGCATCGAACTGCGACTGGTGGCACGGGCACAGGATGCGGTACGACTGCTGCTCGTAAAGCGAAGCGGGGCAACCCAGATGCGAGCACACCTTGGTGAACGCGAATAGATCACCGAAGTTGAAGCTCTCCTGGCCCTTGCGCTTGACGACACGGGGCAGGTCGTTCGGCTTGATGCGGATCAGCATCACCGGGTTGCGCACGCCCATCGCGATCTCGGCGAGCTTGTGATGCGATTCCGGGGTGGTGCCGTCGCCGTCGGACTCACGCCACGGGAACACCGTCTCCATGCCGCCGGCGTCGATGTCCTCCGGGCGCATCTTGACGAACGGGGACTGGCCGGGGATCCCGGTGGCGCGGGCCAGGAAGATGGTCTCGCCCTTGTAGCGCGGCGTCCAACCCGACGTCAACAGCACCGCCTTCTTGCCGTCGGCGGTCTGCACCACGGGCTTCCACGGGTTCTTGATCAGGCCGCCGATGAACGCCACCAGCGTGCCCACCCCGAAGGCGCCCAGGCCGATGCCGAGCGAGAGCCCGATCAGCTTGCGGCGCTTGATGCCCGAGCCCTCGAGCGCGTCGGTCAGGTTCGCGACGACGGTCTTGCGGTGCAGCTCCGAGGAGCGGCCGTCGTGGCGCTCCTGGACGGTGATCTCCTCGGGGATGAATTTCTTCTGGTACAGCACCGCGCCGATGCCGATCGACAGGATCGACAGGCCGAACGTCAGCCCGTACAGCGGGGTGGCCAGGCTGTAGAGGAACTCACCCTCCGAGCCGTACGGCTTGTACTCCCACGGCCAGAACAGGAAGATCACCAGCAGTGCGAGGCCCGAAAGCCCGCCCAGCAGAAGCCAATTCGCTACCAGCCGCGACGCACGCTTCTCGGCCTTGGTGTCCTTGACCGGCCACCGGTCTTCCTTGTAGACGATGTTGACACCGTCGAGTTTGCCGCCCAGCTCGAGCAGTTCCTCGCGCGACATCGCGGCGAGTTCGGCGTCGCTGGGGGTGTCGGTGCTCTTGGGCGTCTTGTCCGCGTCGCTCATGCACGTGCTCCGATCCACAGGGCCGCAGCGATCACGGCGACCATGCCGATGATCCAAATCGCCATGCCTTCAGACGTCGGCCCGAAACCGCCGAGGCCGTATCCGCCGTAGCTCGGGGTCTCCGCGGCCTCGCGGACATAGGCGATGATGTCGCGCTTCTCCTCCGGAGACAGCTGACGGTCGGAGAACTTCGGCATGTTCTGCGGCCCGGTCAACATCGCGGCATAGATCTGTGCGGGTTCGGCCTGGCCGAGGTCGGGTGCGTACTTGCCCGACGACAGCGCGCCGCCCTTACCGGTGAAGTTGTGGCACGACGCGCAGTTCAGCCGGAACAGGTCGCCGCCGCGGGGAACGTTGTCGCCGATCAGGGACTCCTTGGCGACCTGGCCGTTGTCGTCGCGGGGGACCTGCGGGCCGCCGCCGTTGGCCTGCACGTACGCGCCCAGCGCGTCGATCTGCGCGGCGTCGAACTGCGGCGGCTTCTGCGGCGCCTGCGCCTCGCCCCGCATGGCGGGCATACGACCGGTGGAGACCTGGAAGTACACCGCCGCGTCGCCGACGCCGATCAGCGTCGGACCGCGGTCGGGCACACCCTCCAGGTTGGCGCCGTGGCACGTCACGCACGACGTGTCGAACAGCTGCTTACCGGTGCGCAGCAGCGCCGACTGCGACTCGTCGGCGACCGCGACCTGCGGCGTCGGCGTCAGGGTGGCCGCCAGACCACCGGCCGCCGCCAGGCCGACCAGAAGCAGCAGCGCAGCCGACAGGCGTCGGCGCAGCCGCCTGCGGGACTTGTCCGTCATCGAACCCCTTTTCATCAGACCGATCGGCGAGCCGGTCATCGGACGAAGTAGATGGTGGCGAACAGGGCGATCCACACGATGTCGACGAAGTGCCAGTAATACGAGACGACGATCGCCGCGGTGGCCTGAGCAGGCGTGAACTTACTCATCGTGGTGCGGGCCATCAGGATGACGAACGCCACCAGACCGCCGATCACGTGCAGGCCGTGGAATCCGGTCGGCAGGTAGAACACCGAACCGTACGCGCTGCTGGAGATCGTGGTGCCCTCGTGGACCAGCTGGATGTACTCGTAGCCCTGGCCGAGCACGAAGAACAGGCCCATCAGGAAGGTGATCAGATACCACCGGCGCAGGCCGAACACGTCGCCGCGCTCGGCGGCGAACACGCCCATCTGGCAGGTGAAAGACGACGCGATGAGCACCACCGTGACCGGGACCGCCTGGTAGAGGTTCAGTTCGGTGGGCGGCGGTGGCCATTCACCGCCGGCCTGCGAACGCGCCGTGAAGTACATTGCGAACAGCCCAGCAAAGAACATCAACTCGCTGGAAAGCCACACAATCGTGCCGACACTGACCATGTTCGGCCGGTTCAGCGAATGCACTCGCGACGTGATTGCGGTTCCCGAGGTCCCTACAGCGCTCGTCACAGGAGCAAGTATGACGCTTTGTAGTTGTCCAACTCCACCCGGGTCAGGCAATTGGACATAATCGGCGGGTGACTTCTCCTGACTCCATGAACTGGCCCGACATCCTCGGCCGCCTCACCACCGGTCAGGCACTGGCCCCGGGACAGGCGGGCTGGGCAATGGACCAGGTGATGACCGGCGCGGCGACGCCGGCGCAGATCGCGGCGTTCGCCGTGGCGATGAAGATGAAACGCCCGACGTCCGCCGAGGTCACCGAGCTGGCCGACATCATGCTCAAACACGCCCGGCGGGTGCCGACGGACGTCATCGGCACCGACACCGTGGACGTGGTCGGCACCGGCGGTGACCGGTCCAACACCGTGAACCTGTCGACCATGGCGGCGATCGTGGTGGCCGCCGCCGGGGTGCGGGTGATCAAGCACGGCAACCGGGCGGCGTCCTCGCTGTCCGGTGGTGCCGACACGCTCGAGGCGCTCGGGGTGCGCATCGACCTGGGCCCCGAGGAGGTGGCGCGCAGCGTCGCCGAGGTGGGCATCGGATTCGCGTTCGCACCGCAGTTCCACCCGTCCTACAAGCACGCCGGTGCGGTCCGTCGCGAGATCGGGGTGCCGACGGTCTTCAATCTCCTTGGGCCGCTGACCAATCCGGCGACACCGCGGGCGGGGCTGATCGGATGCGCCTGGGGGGACCTGGCCGAGGTGATGGCCGGGGTGTTCGCCACCCGCCGGTCCAGCGTGCTGGTGGTGCACGGCGACGACGGCCTCGACGAGCTGACGACGACCACGACCAGCACGATCTGGCGGGTGCAGGCCGGCACCGTCGAGCGGCTGACGTTCGACCCGGCCGCGTTCGGGTTCGCGCGGGCGCAGCTGTCGGAGCTGGTCGGCGGCGATGCGGAGACCAACGCCGCGTCGGTGCGCGCGGTGCTCGGCGGCGAGAAGGGCGCGGTGCGCGACGCCGTGGTGCTCAACGCCGCGGGCGCGCTGGTGGCGCACGCCGGGCTATCCAGCGACGCCAAATGGGTGCCTGCCTGGGAGGAGGGGCTCGCCAAGGCCACCGAGGCGATCGACTCCGGGGCGGCTGAAAAACTGCTCGCGCGTTGGGTGGGCTTCACTCAAAAGCTCTGAGCGGTCCGCGATTTCACTCGACAGCGCCTGTTCGGCGGCCATTCGCGCCGACCTTGCCGTGGCCGCCCACTGCGCCCACCGGCCCGCCGCGCCGATCGGCGTCGCGTAGCCGGGTTCGGCCCGCACGATGCGCACCCCGGGCGCGGCGAGCCACCGGGCGATCAGTGCAGTCTCCTCGACCAGCGCCCCGCCCAACGGCGCAGAGGTCGGCAGAACCGCTTGTGCGCCAGCGCATATCGCGTCGACGACCGGCATCGGCGGCACCCCGCGCGGCGCATTGCCCGCGGCCGCGAGCTGACCGTGCCGGATCACGGCCAGCTGCCAGCCGCCGGAGCCGTCCGGCCGGGCCGCCACCAGCTCCGAGACCGCGGTGAGCGCGCGCAGCCGCTGACCGCGCCACAGCGCGTCGATCGCGGAGGCGAGCTGATCGCGCATCCGCGCCGCGGTCTCGTAGCGGCCCCGCGCGGCGAGGTCGCCCAGGTGGGCCAGCGCCGCGGCGATGGGACGGCTGTCGGAGCCGTCGATGAGTGCCCGGACCTTATCGACCGTGCTGGCGTACTCGGCCGCGCACAGGTCGCGCGGCGCCGGGCACGGTGCGATCTCGCGCTCGGGGCAGCGGGGCCCGTGGACGGCGGTGCGGCCCAACCGGGTGGTACAGGTGCGCACGCCGGTGAACCGCGCCAGCAGCGCGGCGGTCGCCACGGCGTCATACCGATTGCGGAACGGCCCGATGACGCGGTCGTGTTTCGGCGTGCGCACCACCGAGAACCGCGGGAACGCCTCATCGGTCAGCACCAGCCACCACCACCGGTGCGGGAACTTCGACCGCCGGTTGTACGGCGGCGCGTGGGCAGCCAGCAGCCGCAGTTCGCGCACCCCGGCCTCCAGGTCGTGGGCGCACTCGACGTGGTCGACGGCGGTGGCCAGCGACGCCATCTCCTTGATGCGGGTGCGCGGGTCGGCGCCGGTGAAGTACTGGCGCACCCGGCGGCGCAGGTCGACTGCGGTGCCGACGTAGAGCACCTCGGTGCCCGGGCCGCGGAACAGATAGACCCCCGGCCGGTTGGGCAGCCCGTCGGCCAGCCGGCGGTTGCGCCGTTGCGCGGGGGTGACGTCGGGCAGGTACGCCTTCAGGTCGGCGTAGGTGTGCACCCCCTGGTTGCCGACCCGCTCGATGAGCCCGTGCAGCACGTCGACGGTCGCGCGGGCGTCGTCGAGCGCACGGTGCGTCGGGGTGGTGGTGGCGCCGAACAGCCGCGCCAGCGCCGACAGCCGCACACTGGGCGCCTCGTCGCGGGTCAGCACCCGGCGCGCCAGCCGCACGGTGCACAACACCGGCGGCCGCGGCCAGGCGATCTGAGCGCGTTCGGCGGCGGCGCGCAGAAAGCCGATGTCGAATCCGGCGTTGTGCGCGACAAGCACTGCGCCACGGGCGAACTCAAGAAACGACGGCAGCACCGACTCGATCCTGGGGGCGTTGACCACCATGGCCGAGGTGATGCCGGTGAGCGCGACGATCTGCGGTGGGATGTCGCGCCCAGGGTCGACCAGCGTGGCCAGTTCGCCGAGCACCTCACCGCCGCGCACCTTGACCGCACCGATCTCGGTGATCGCGTCGTGGTCGGCACCGGTGGCGCGCCCACCCGTGGTCTCCAGGTCGACGACGACGAACGTCGTCTCCCGCAACGAGATGTCCAGCCCGGCATCGACGTCGGCGAAGCTGAGCTGACCCATGCGCCGACCGTAGGAAACAGCACCGACAGCGTGGCGGTGCCACTCCGGTGGACCCGGGGATGTCGGTGCCCGGCGCTACCGTGCGGACAACACGACCGGGAGGAGTGAGCAGTGGGCTCATCGGAGGACTTGTCGCAGGGCCGGGACGACGGCACCGTGCGGATCGACTGTGACGACTGCGCGGTGCGCGGGCACGGCTGTCAGGACTGCGTGGTGAGCGTGCTGCTCGGCGTGCCGGACATGTTGCTGGATGACGAGCGGCGAGCCCTCGAGGTGCTCGCCGAGGCCGGCATGGCGCCACGGTTGCGGCTGGTGCCGATCCGCCGACAGCATCGGGAGGGCAGGTCCGGCGTGGCGTGACACCGCCCGACGGTCAGCCCGGTGCCAGCCGCACGCCCAGCTGACGACGGCCTGCCGACGGCCGACGGTGCCGCCTGATGAGACCCCCTGACGGGGCCGTTGATAACGTTTTCTGAGGCGGCTGTTAAATTTGCGTCTTCTGTTGGACAAGGCTGATGCCGTTTCGTAACCTGTCTGAGACCAAAAAGAGGCAGTTCGACGCGGCTTCGTCACGGCAGTTGAAGGGCGCAATCTTGAGGTTCGACCGTAAGCACCTGTTTACGCGTGTCATCAAGCGTCCCGTCATCGGTGCCCTGGTCGGGGTTCTCTTCTTATCCGGACTGTTGGCCACCAGCGTGGCCGCCGATCCCGCCGACGATGCGTTGGCAAAGCTGCAGACGTTGTCTCGGGAGGCCGAGCAGACCACCGAGGCCATGCACTCGGCGCAGCTGGATCTGGACAAGAAGCTGGCCGCGCAGCGTGCCGCGGAGGAGAAGTACGCCGCCGCCGTCCAGGCCGCCGAGGCCGCCAAGGCGGACCTGGCCACCTTCCAGTCGGCCGTGGACCGGGTCGCCGCCGCCCAGTACATGGGTGGCCGTCCCGACGGCCTGGACGCGATGCTGACCGCCACCTCGCCGCAGCAACTCATCGACAAGCTCTCGGTGCAGCGGGTGATGGCCGCCGAGATGTCGGCGCAGATGAAGCACTTCCGCGAGGCCAGCGCGCGGGCCGCGCTGGCCGAACAGGAAGCGGCCCGGCTCGCCGCCGAGGCCAAGACCGCCGCCGAACAGGCCGCCGCGGTGCGCGCCGACCTGCAGTCCAAGCAGAGCCAGCTGCAAGTCAAGATCGCGGTCGTCAAGTCGCAGTACGAGGCGCTCACCCCGCAGCAGCGCGAGGTGCTGGCGGCCATCCCGCCGATCCCCGGGCCGCCGCCGCCGGGTGATCCCGCGGTGATCGCGGCGCCGCCGCCCCCGGGCATCCCGCCGGGCGATATGGCCCCGCCGGCCGCCGGCGGGTCGCCGGTCGCCGCGACCGTCATCCAGGCCGCGCTGAGCCGGATCGGGTCGCCGTACTCCTGGGGCGGGTCGGGCCCGAACGCGTTCGACTGCTCCGGGCTGGTGATGTGGGCGTTCCAGCAGGCCGGCATCTCGCTGCCGCACTCCAGCCAGGCGCTGGCCAACGGCGGGCAGCCGGTGCCGATCGATCAGATGCAGCCCGGTGACGTCGTCAACTACTACTCGGACGCGTCGCACTCGGCGATCTACATCGGCGACGGAATGATGGTGCACGCGTCGACCTACGGCACGCCGGTGCGAGTCGCGCCGGTGAACAATGCCCCGATCTACAACGTCCGGCGCTACTGACCGTCGACGCCTCGCGGCGCTGCTCGTCACCGAGCTGATCTGCGGGCTGCTGATTGTCACTCGGGCGGATGCGCCACCCGCCGCTCCGCCGGTGGCCGCCGCGACATCCGGTGCGCCGCCCGCGGCGGTGGCTGAGCGGGCGTCGGCACCGCACACGTCGCACCGCCTGTCCGATGGGCGCACGGTGCGCCTGATCGGCATGGGGGAGCGCACCGCCGCGCTGCTGGCCCGCATCGGCGCGCAGATCGACGACGCCGCCGCCGCGGTCACCGCGTTCTGGGGACCCGGCTGGCCGCATGAGATCGTCGTCGTCGCCGCGGCCACCGACGAACAGTTCGCCGCTGTCGGCGGCGGTGACACCCACACCGCGGCCACCACCACCTCCGACCGCATCGTGTTCGCGCCCGGCGCGGCCGCGATGAGCGATGCGGCGCTGCGAATCGTGTTGCGCCACGAACTTTTCCACTATGCGGCCCGCGCGGCGACGGCGGCCGACGCACCCCGCTGGCTCACCGAGGGCGTCGCGGACTTCGTGGCGCGGCCGCCGGTGCGGGTCGACGCGGCACCCGCGGTGCCCACCGACGCCGAACTCGACGGGCCGGACCGCTCGGCGGCCTACGACCGGGCCTGGATGTTCGCCCGCTTCGTCGCCGACCGCTACGGCACCGACGCGCTGCGGGCACTGTATGAGCGGGCCTGCGGTCACGGACATCCCGACGCCGCGACGGCGGTGCGGCAGACCCTCGGCGCCGACCTGCCGCTAGCCTGACTGTCGATGAGCCGGGTGCTGCTGGTCACCAACGACTTTCCGCCGCGCCGCGGCGGCATTCAGTCGTATCTGCATGAACTGGTCCGACACGTGGTCGACGCCGGCGAGCACACGTTGTCGGTGTACGCGCCGAAGTGGAAGGGCAGCGACGAATTCGACGCCGCCGCGAACTACGAGGTTGTCCGCCACCCGACCACGCTGATGCTGCCCGAACCGTCGGTGATCGGGCGGATGCGAAAGCTCATCGAACAGCGCCAGATCGACACCGTCTGGTTCGGTGCGGCCGCACCGCTGGCGCTGATGGCGCCGCTGGCCCGCAGCGCGGGCGCCAGCCGGATCCTGGCCAGCACACACGGCCACGAAGTGGGCTGGTCGATGCTGCCGGTGGCGCGAACAGCGTTGCGCCGCATCGGATCCGGCACCGACGTGGTGACCTATATCAGCGCTTACACGCGGCGCCGGTTCGCCTCGGCGTTCGGGCCGAAGGCCGCGCTCGAACACCTGCCGCCGGGGGTGGACACCGACCGGTTCGTGCCCGACGAGGTGGCGCGCGCCGAACTGCGCGCCCGGTATCGGCTCGGCAGCAGGCCGGTGGTCGCCTGCGTGTCGCGGTTGGTCCCACGCAAGGGCCAGGACATGCTGATCCGCGCGCTGCCGACCATCCGCCAGCGCGTGCCCGGTGCGGCGCTGGTGATCGTCGGTGGCGGGCCCTATCTGAACGCGTTGAAGCGGTTGGCGCACAGCTTCGGGGTCTTCGACCACGTGGTGTTCACCGAGGGCGTGCCTGCCGCGGAGCTGCCCGCCCACCACGCGCTGGCCGACGTGTTCGCGATGCCGTGCCGCACCCGCGGCGGGGGACTGGACGTCGAGGGCCTGGGCATCGTGTACCTGGAGGCCTCGTCGACCGGGGTGCCGGTGGTGGCCGGGCGATCCGGCGGTGCGCCGGAAACGGTGCGCGACGGGCAGACCGGGGTGGTGGTCGACGGCTGGGACGTCGGCGCGATCGCCGCCGCGGTCAGCGATCTGCTCGCCGACCCGGACCGGGCCGCGAAGATGGGCGCCGAGGGACGGCGCTGGGTGGTCGACAACTGGCAGTGGCGCACGCAGGCGGCGCGGCTGGGCCAGTTGCTCTAACCCGAGTAGATCGCTTCGATCTCGGCGGCGAACTTCTCGGCGACGACCTTACGCTTGACCTTCAGCGTCGGCGTGAGTTCCCCGGTGTCCTCGGTGAAGTCGACCGGCAGGATGCGAAACTTGCGGATCGCCTCGGCCTTCGACACCGCCTGGTTGGCCTCCTTGACCGCCAGGTCGATCTCGGCGAGTAGGTCGGGATCCTCGGCCAGATCGCCCACGGTCGCCTCGGGGCTCTTGCCGTTGCGTTCCTTCCACCCCGGAAACGCCTCGGGGTCGATGGTGATCAGCGCCCCGATGAACGGCTTCGCGTCGCCGACCGCCATCGCCTGGCTGATCAGCGGGTGCGCGCGCAGCCGGTCCTCGAGGATCGCCGGTGCGACGTTCTTGCCGCCGGCGGTGACGATGATCTCCTTCTTGCGGCCGATGATGGTCAAGAAGCCGTCGTCGTCGATGGCGCCCAGGTCGCCGGTGTGGAACCAGCCGTCGGAGAACACCGCCTTGGTCTCCTCCTCGTTGCGCCAGTAGCCGCTGAACACCACGCCGCCCTTGAGCAGCAGCTCGTTGTCGTCGTTGATGCGCATGCTGTTGCCGGGCAACAACTTTCCGACCGAGCCGATCTTGTAGTCGTCGAGCCGGTTCACCGTGATGGCCGCGCTGGTCTCGGTCAGGCCGTAACCCTCGTAGACGGTCAGGCCGACGCCCCGGTAGAAGTGGCCCAGCCGAGCGCCGAGCGGGGCGCCGCCGGAGATCGCGCCCTTGCACTCGCCGCCCAGCGCACCGCGCAGCTTGCCGTACACCAGCTTGTCGAACACCGCGTGCCGCAACCGCAGCAGCAGACCGGGCCCGCCGGCGTCGAGCGCCTCGCTGTAGGCGATCGCGGTGTTGGCCGCCATCTCGAAGATCCTGCCCTTGCCGTCGTCGCGGGCGTTCTGCTCGGCGGTGTTGTACACCTTCTCGAATACCCGCGGCACCGACACCACCAGCGTCGGTTTGAACACCGCGAACGTCGGCACCAGGTTCTTGATGTCGCTGGTAAATCCGAGCGTGACCTTGTTGACGAACGCCGCGATGGTGATCGCCCGGGCCAGCACGTGCGCCAGGGGCAGGAAGACGAGCATCTTCTCGCCCTTGGTCAGCAGGTCCGGGAAACAGGCCTTGGCACCGCGGATCTCGTACACCAGATTCGAATGCGTCAGCTGGCAGCCCTTGGGTCGGCCGGTGGTGCCCGACGTGTAGATCAGGGTGGCCGGGTCGGCGGACTTGATCGCCGCGAGCCGCCGGTCGAGTTCGGCGGGGTCCACCGACTTGCCCGCCTCGGCGAGCGCGTCGAGCGCCGGCGTGCCGGAACCCTCGATGCGCAGCACCTTGCGCAGCTGCGGCAGTTCGGTGGCCAGGTGCTCGATCTTGTCGGCGTGCGCGTCGGTCTCGGCGATGATCAGCACGGCGCCGGAGTCCTCCAGCACGAACCGCACCTGCTCGGCGGAGTTGGTCTCGTAGATCGGCACGGTGAGCGCCCCCGTCGCCAGGATCGCCAGGTCCAGGATCGGCCACTCGTAGCGCGTCGCGGAGAACAGCGCGACGCGGTCGCCGGGCTGCACCCCCTCGGCGATCAGGCCCAGCGCGGCGGCCCGGATCTGTTCGGCGGCCTCCTTGCAGGTGACGTCGCGCCAGCTGCCGTCGACGAGGCGCTGGAAGATGACGTGGTCGGGATCGTCGCGTTCGTGCTCGAACACGGAGCTGACGATGTTGTCGTGCTCGCCGACGGTGAACGTGGCGGGGACACTGAACTCACGCACGGTCATGGCCTCTCAACTAGGGGCTTTGCCGTCCAGCCTAGTCGGCCGAATTCGCCCGCATCCGGCCCATGTGTGAAGCTGGTAGGCCATGAACAGCATCCAGATCGCGGACGAGACGTTCATCGTCGCCGATCCCGCCGAGGTCGGCGCCGCCGTCGCCGATCCCGCGAGCTGGCGCCGCTGGTGGCCGGACCTTCACCTGACGGTGGTGGAGGACCGGGCCGAGAAGGGCCACCGCTGGACCGTCGGCGGGGCGCTGACCGGCACCATGGAGATCTGGCTGGAGCCGGTGCTGGACGGCGTGGTCCTGCACTACTTCCTGCACGCCGAGCCGGCCGGGGCGGCCGCCTGGCAGCTGGCCAAGATGAATCTGGCCAAGATGAACCACCGGCGCCGGGTGGCCGGCAAGAACATGGCTTTCGAAATCAAACAGCGGCTGGAGGCGACCCGGCCGGTGGGAGTGTCCCGGCTGGCCTGAGACCTTGCGTAGAGCGGGCCGGAGCGCGGGGCGGGAGGTAGATTTTTATCGTGGCGGACAAAACGGCGCAGACCATCTACATCGAGGCCGATCCCGCGACGGTGATGGACGTCATCGCCGACATCGCCTCGTACCCGGAGTGGGTCGCCGAATACAAGGAGGCCGAGGTCCTCGACGCCGACACCGACGGCTATCCGAAAACCGCCCGCCTGGTGCTGGACGCCGCGGTGCTCAAGGACACCATGGTGCTGTCCTACGAGTGGCCGGCCGACCGCAAATCGGTAACCTGGTCGCTGGTGTCGAGCTCGCTGCTGAAGTCGTTGAACGGGACATACCGGTTGTCGCCCAATGGATCTGGCACCGATGTCACCTACGAATTGTCGGTGGACCTGATGATCCCGATGATCGGCCTGCTCAAGCGCAAGGCCGAGCGCAGGCTGACCGACACCGCATTGAAGGACCTGAAGAAACGAGTCGAGGCTGAGTGACGTCCCGCCCCGTTCGTCCGGTGTGAATCCGCGCGCGTCCGCGGCCCGGATCAGCCTCTTCGTCGGCAAGGGCGGCGTGGGCAAGTCGACGCTGGCGACGGCCACCGCGGTGCGCGACGCGCAGTCCGGCCTGCGGGTGCTGCTGGTCTCCACCGATCAGGCCCACTCCATCGGCGATGTGCTCGGCACCACGATCGTGCCGACCGGCCTGCGCGAGCCCACCCGGGTGCTCACCGACCTCGACGCCGGCGACGACGCCCCGACCGGCGGCTTCCTCGACGCGTTGGCGCTCGACACGCTGGAGCTGTTGGCCGCGCGGTGGCGCGAGGTGGCCGGTCTGCTGGCCGACCGCTTTCCCGAGTCTGATGTGGGAATGATTGCGCCGGAAGAGCTTTCGGCGTTCCCCGGCATCCAGGAGGTGCTCGGCCTGCACGAGGTCGCCGAGTTGGCGGCGTCCGGTGGCTGGGACCACGTGGTGGTGGACTGTGCGTCGACGGCCGACGCGATGCGGATGCTGACGCTGCCGTCGACGTTCGCGCTGTATCTGGAGCGGGCGTGGCCGCGGCACCGCCGGCTGTCCACCGGCGCGGAGGATCCGCGCTCGGCGGCGGTGGTGGACCTGCTGGAGCGCATCGGCGCGAGCACCGAACGGCTCAGCGCCCTGCTCACTGACGGGTCGGTGCTGTCGGCGCATCTGGTGATGACCGCCGAACGGGTGGTGGCCGCGGAGGCGGCGCGCACGCTCGGGTCGCTGGCGCTGATGGGCGTGCGGGTCGAGGAGCTGATCGTGAATCAGATTTTGGTTCAGGATGATTCATACGAGTACCGCAACCTGCCCGCGCACCCGGCATTCGACTGGTACACCGAGCGGATCTCCGAGCAGCAGGCCGTCCTTGAGGAGTTGGACGCCTCCATCGGCGATGTGCGGCTGGTGCTCGTTCCGCATCTGGCGGGGGAGCCGATCGGCGCCAAGGCGCTGGGCGAACTGCTCGACAGCGCCCGCCGCCGCGACGGGGCGCCGCCGCCCGGGCCGCTGCGGCCGGTGGTGGACCGAGAATCCGGATCCGGCCTCGATGCGGTGTACCGCCTGCGGCTAGAGTTGCCGCAGGTCGACTCCTCGGCGCTGACGCTGGGCCGGGTCGACGACGACTTGATCATCGGTGTCGGCGGCATGCGGCGCCGAGTTCGGCTGGCGTCGGTGCTGCGGCGGTGCACAGTGATCGGCGCACAGTTGCGAGGCACTGAACTGACAGTTCGATTTCGACCGAATCCGGAGGTGTGGCCGACGTGAGTGGGGCCCACCCCGATCTCGGCCCCGAGTTGCGGGCCCTGGCGCAGGCCATTCTGGACAAGCTCGACCCCGCGGTGCGGATGGCCGCCGCACGGGCCGGCGGCGGCGACGGGCCGGGCAAGTGCCAGCAGGTGTGGTGCCCGGTGTGCGCGCTGGCGGCCCTGGTGGCAGGTGAACAGCATCCGCTGCTGACCGTCATCGCCGAGCACAGCGTGGCGTTGTTGACGGTGATCCGGGCGATCATCGAGGAGTCGTCCGCCGCCACTGCTGGTGGCGGCCCCGACGGCGATGGCGGCGGCGACGGGGACGACCCGGGACCCGACCGGCCGCCCGACGGACCGCCGCCGCCTCCGGAGGGGCCGGGTCGCTATCAGCACATCCCGATCACAGTGGAGGAGTAGGCCGCGTCTGTGGTCGCATCCACAGCGCGTAGGTACAGTTGTCGCAGAACACTGCTCGGTGTTCGTCAAGCAGGAGGGCCCATGTGGTATTGGCTGTTCAAGTACATCTTCATGGGACCGTTGCTGACCGTGCTCGGTCGGCCGAAAGTCGAAGGGCTGGAATATGTTCCGCCCTCCGGGCCGATGATCCTGGCCAGTAATCACCTGGCCGTCGCCGACAGTTTCTATCTCCCGCTGGTGGTCAAACGGCGGATCACGTTCTTGGCCAAGGCCGAATATTTCACCGGAACCGGCCTGAAGGGTTGGTTCACGCGCTGGTTCTACACCGTCGCGGGGCAGGTGCCGATCGACCGTACCGACGCGGACAGTGCGAAGAGCGCGCTGGACACCGCGGCGCGGATTCTCGGCGAGGGCAAACTGCTGGGGATGTATCCGGAGGGCACCCGGTCACCGGACGGCCGACTGTACAAGGGCAAGACGGGGTTGGCCAGACTGGCGCTGCAGACCGGCGTGCCGGTACTTCCGGTCGCAATGATCGGAACCGACAAGGTGAACCCGCCGGGCAGCAAGATGTGGCACTTCGGACGGGTACAGATCAAGTTCGGCAAGCCGATGGACTTCAGCCGGTTCGAGGGGCTGGCGGGCAATCGGTTCATCGAACGCGCCGTCATCGACGAGGTGATGTACGAGTTGATGCGGCTGTCCGGTCAGGAGTACGTCGACCTGTACGCCGCAGACGTCAAGGAGGGGAAGGTCGACGGCTCAGCAAAGCCGTCGGCCAGGATGCCCGCCGCCGCCGCCGGTTGAACCGGCGATAGAACTGGGGCCGGTTGAACCGGCGATAGAACTGGGGCCGGTTGAACCGGCGATAGAACCGGGGGTCAGCTGACGGCGGGGACGCGGGTGTCGGCGACGGCGGCGCGGCGCTCGCTGCGCGGACGCGCGGACAGGGTGCCGGCCACCGCGATCACCGCCAGCGCCCACCACACGTACGAGCCGCCCACCAGCTGACGCCACAGCGAGGCCGACGTCTCCTGGTGTTCGGGCATCAGCGGGATCGGCGTCCACACCATCAGCGCCACCCCCACCAGCGCCACCACGGCCATGCCGACATGGCGGCGGCGATACGCGGTCACCGCCAGCACCAGGACCGCGGGCAGCACCCATACCCAGTGGTGCGACCACGACACCGGCGAGACGACCAGCCCGAACACCGCGACGCAGACCAGCGCGAGCACCGGCTCGTCGGCGGCCAGCACCCGCCGCGCCGCCCACACCGTCACCGCCAGCACCGCGAAGCAGAGCAGCACCCACAGCACGAACCGCTCACCCTCACCGAGGCCGAGCCGCGCCAGCGCTCCGGCGATGTTCTGGTTGGTGTTCAGCGTCGCGGTACCGATGCGGTCGGTGTTGCGCACCGTGTGCATCCAGTACTCCAGTGAGTCTTGCCAGGCGAACGCGAACCCGGCCAGCGTCGCGGTCACCGCCGACAGCGTGGTCACCACCAGCGCCCGGGTGTCGCGGCGCAGCAGGAAGTACAGCAGGAACACCGCCGGGGTGAGCTTGAGCGCGATCGCCAGCCCCAGCAGCAGCCCGCGTGGCCACGGGGTGCGCCGTGGCACGGTGTCGGCGATCACCAGCGTCATCAGCACGACGTTGATCTGCCCGAAGTCGAAGTTGGACCGGATCGGCTCCAGGTAGACGACCGCGGGTGCGACGATCGCCGCGGCCAGCCAGGCCCGCCGCAGCCACGCCGGCTCCGCGGTGACCGAGGTGCGCGGCCAGACGTCGAGGCGGGTCAGCAGGATCGTGGTCGCCACGATGAGCAGCACCAGCGTGGTCAGCGTGATCGCGACGCTGGCCAGCTCCAGCGACAACAGCGCGAACGGCGAAAACGCGATCGCCGCCAGCGGCGGGTAGGTGAACGGCAGGTCCAGACCGCCGCGGGTGTGGAACATGACGCCGTCGGCGTACAACGGGCGGCCGTCCAGCCAGGCGCGGCCACCCATCCGGTAGACGTCGATGTCGATGCGGTACGGGATGTGGCCGAGCAGCCGCCAGCCCGCCCAGCCCAGGGCCACCAGGGTCAGCAGCTGAAAGGTCCGCCAGGCCAGGGGTCGCCCCCAGCCAGGCGCGCCGGGCGACCGCTGACTACTCATGCTCTGACCAGCCTATCGGGGGGCGGGTGGGCATCGGTCGATATCCCGGGCGTGACACGCGCAGGTCGGCGTAAGTTTTCGGGCGTGCGCGCGTACCTCGAGGTCCATCTCACCATTCCGCCGGGGCGGTGGCCGCTGGTGTGCTGCCTGGTCGCGTTCATCCTGACGTTCTTCGTGACCCGCTCGATCGTGCGATACATCCGCAGCCACCCCGACGACGGTAAGCCGCGCAAGTGGTGGCAGCCGCGCAACATCTCGGCCGGCGGCGGCCTGCACATCCACCACGTGGTGATCGGCGTGATCCTGGTCATGATCTCCGGGGTGTCCATGGTGACCCTGGCGGTCGACGGGGGAGTACCCGAATTCACGGTCGCGGCAACATTTTTCGGAGTCGGTGCGGCGCTGGTGCTCGACGAGTTTGCGCTGATCCTGCATCTGGAGGACGTGTACTGGTCCGAGGACGGTCGCACGTCGGTGGATGCGGTGTTCGCCGCGGTCGCGGTGGCCGGCCTGCTGATCCTGGGCTTCAACCCGCTGTCGTTCTTCGACATCGGCATCTGGCGCAACGACCACTCGTTGGCGGCGCGGGCCACCGTCATCGCGTTGGCGCTGCTCACCCTGATGCTGGCGGTGGTGGTGCTGCTCAAGGGCAAGGTGTGGACCGGGCTGATCGGGATGTTCATCACCCCGCTGCTGTTCATCGGGGCGATCCGGCTGTCGCGTCCGCACGCGCCGTGGGCGCGGTGGCGCTACGGCGACCACCCGCACAAGATGCACCGCGCACTGGTGCGCGAGCGTCGACTCCGCCGACCGGTGGTGCAGGCCAAGCTGTGGTTGCAGCACGTCATCGCCGGCGAACCCCAGTTTCCCGAGGACAGTGAGGTGGACCAGCAATTGGACCGCGAGATCCACGCCGCGCCGGCGCCCAAGGCGGCCGCCACCAGGCCGGACCCGGCCCAGGTGTCGCGGGGATGAAGTATTTCTACGACACCGAGTTCATCGACAACGGA
>ENA-UOVV01000421-UOVV01000421.1-compost-metagenome-genome-assembly--contig:-NODE-421-length-51904-cov-73.331713_pt1 | contig 51904 bp, 49 predicted proteins | sample MGYA00238155_ERZ761577 | MGnify/ENA primary metagenome ERZ761577 (study PRJEB28898, sample SAMN06268775) | compost metagenome | isolation source: Emeryville, CA | place: USA:Emeryville, CA | collected... | reverse complement strand
ACGACCAGGAACGCTGCGGCATGACCCATGCGATGTGCAAGCACACCGGCGCGGGCAAATGGCGGGAGGGAACGGGCTGCGTCATCACCGCCGCCTCGGAGGCCGAATGCACGGGCTTCCGGGGCGTCCGCTGGTCGCAGGAAGCCTGCGCGGTCGAATGGTTCGATCGCGAAGATCTCCTGCAGAAAGGTCTTTGAGAGGAACACGGGAATGGCCAAGGTACTCATCGTTGCCGAACATCTGGACGGCGCGCTCAATGCAAGCACCGCTCGTTGCGCGACCTGTGCGAGGGACATCGATGCGGAAACGGTCGACGTGATCGTGCTCGCCGCCGACGCCGCGCCCATCGCGGAACAGGCGGCGAGGATCGACGGCGTTTCGAAGGTGCTCGCGGTTTCGCGGCCGGAAAACGCGCACCCGCTCGCGGCGGTGCTCGCGCCGCAGATCGTCGCCGCCGCGCGGAACGGCTACACCCACGTCCTCGCGCCCTCCACCACGTTCGGCAAGGACGTTCTGCCGCGCGTGGCCGCGAAGCTCGGCGTCGCGCAGGTCTCCGACATCTCCGCGGTGACCGGCGCGCATGCGTTCAAGCGCCCGATCTATGCCGGCAACGCGATCATCGACGTCGAGGCCCCGGCGGACCAGGTGGTGGTCGGCACCGTGCGGACGGCCTCGTACGCGGCCGCCGGCGAGGCTGCGGCCACGGCCCCGGTGGAGACGCTTGAACTGGACGTGGCCCTGCCTTCGCACAGCCGCTACGTCGGCCTCGAACAGGGCAAGAGCGACCGCCCGGACCTGCAAGGCGCGGCACGCGTCGTTTCCGGTGGTCGCGCGCTCGGTTCCGCCGAGAACTTCAAGCTCATCTACGACCTCGCCGACAAGCTCGGCGCCGCGGTCGGTGCCTCGCGCGCGGCGGTGGACGCGGGCTACGTGCCGAGCGATCTGCAGGTCGGCCAGACCGGCAAGATCATCGCGCCGGAGCTGTACATCGCGGTCGGCATCAGCGGCGCGATCCAGCACCTGACCGGCATCAAGGACGCCGGCACCATCGTCGCGATCAACAAGGACGCCGACGCGCCGATCTTCGAGATCGCCGACTACGGCCTCGTCGGCGACCTGTTCGCGATCGTGCCGGAACTGGAAAAGGCGATCTGAAACCGATCACGCGGCGGCCGGGGCGCATCGCGCCGTGGCCGCCGTTCGATCAGGACGGCAGGCGCCGGATCTGCGCGCCGAGCCCGCCGAGCTTCTCCTCGATGTTCTCGTAGCCGCGGTCGATGTGGTAGATGCGGTCGACCACGGTATCGCCGTGCGCGACCAGCCCGGCCAGCACCAGCGAGGCCGATGCACGCAGGTCGGTCGCCATCATCGGCGCACCCGACATCTTCGGCACGCCCTTGATGATCGCGCTGTTGCCTTCTAGCTGGATGTCGGCGCCGAGGCGCTGCAGCTCCAGCGCATGCATGAAGCGGTTCTCGAACACCGTCTCGGTGATGATGCCGACGCCTTCGGCGACGCAGTTGAGCGCGGTGAACTGCGCCTGCATGTCGGTCGGGAACGCCGGATACGGCGCCGTGGTGACGTTGACCGCCCTCGGGCGACGCCCCTGCATGTCCAGCTCGATCCAGTCCTCGCCGACGTTGATGTGCGCACCGGCCTCCTCGAGCTTGCCGAGCACCGCATCCAGCGTCTTCGGGCGCGCGCGCTTGGCCGTCACCTTGCCGCCGGTGATCGCACCGGCGACGAGGAACGTGCCGGTCTCGATGCGGTCAGGGAGCACTTCGTAGGTGGTGCCGTCCAGACGCTCGACACCCTCGATCACCAACGTCGTGGTACCGGCGCCGCTGATCCGCGCCCCCATCGCGTTCAGGCAGTTGGCGAGGTCGACCACTTCCGGCTCCTGCGCCGCGTTCTCGATGATCGTGGTGCCCTCGGCCAGCGCCGCGGCCATCATCAGGTTCTCGGTGCCGGTGACCGTGACGAGATCGAGGTTGATGCGCGCGCCGCGCAGGCGTCTGGCGCGTGCATGGATGTAGCCGTTCTCGACGTTGACCTCCGCGCCGAGCGCGGCCAGGCCCTTGAGGTGCAGGTCGACCGGACGCGAACCGATCGCGCAGCCGCCCGGCAGGGACACCATCGCCTCGCCGAAGCGCGCGACCAGAGGGCCGAGCACGAGGATCGACGCACGCATCGTCTTGACCAGGTCGTAGGGCGCGAAATAGTGCTTCGCCGGCCGCGGATCGACGTGGATCTTCATGCGCTCGTCGATGACCAGCTCCACGCCCATCTGGCCGAGCAGCTCCATCGTCGTGGTCACGTCGTGCAGATGCGGCACGTTGCCGATCGTCACCGGACCGTCCGCCAGCAGCGTCGCCGCGAGAATCGGCAGTACCGCGTTCTTGGCTCCGGAGATCCAGACATCCCCGCTGAGGGGCTGTCCCCCGTTGATCACGATTTTCGCCACGTGTGCCTCTCGTCCGGTTGCGCCGTCCATGGACCCTGCTTTCGTTCCGTGCAGCCTGCCTGCGGATCCTGCGCGGGCCGCGGCGGGAATGTCGTGCCCTACGCCTGCTCCGCGGCCGCCTCGTCGGGCGTCAGCGTGCGCAGGGACAGCGCATGGATTTCGCCGCCCATCAGGGCGCCGAGCGTCGCGTAGACCATCCGGTGCCGGGCCAGCGGCAGCTTGCCGGCGAACGACGGGCTGACCACGCGCGCCTCGAAATGCACGCCGTCGGGGCCGTGCACGGCGACTTCGGCGTCGGGCATGCCCTGCCGGATCAGATTCTCGACGGTGGAACTGTCCATTCGGTGTCTCCGTGCGGGCGATGGCGGGGCAATGCGCCCGGCGGCTGCGACGATGCAGCAGGCTGGCCCGTCCCGATAACCGGCCCACCGGCACGTTCCGATGGTGAAGCGGCTACAATGACGAGGCGGCGCATGGTACTCAAAATCCTGCGATTGCGCAGACATTCCACGGTTTCCGACTCCGGTGCCATGAACGCTCAGATCGATCCCGCATCCCGTCCGATGAGCAACCCCCTGCTGGATGCCACCGCGCTGGTGCGCAGCGCCAAGGCCGCGATCGCGACCGAGGCACAGGCGATCGAGGCACTGCAGGACCGCATCGATGCGAGCTTCCTGCGCGCCTGCCAGTTGATGTTCGAATGCGGCGGCCGCGTGGTCGTGTCCGGCATGGGGAAATCCGGCCACATCGCACGCAAGATCGCCGCAACGCTGGCCTCGACCGGCACGCCGGCGTTCTTCGTCCACCCGGGCGAGGCCAGCCACGGCGACCTCGGCATGATCACGCAGAAGGATGTCGTGCTGGCGCTGTCGAACTCGGGCGAAACGGACGAGTTGCTCACCATCCTGCCGCTGATCAAGCGCCAGGGCATACCGCTGATCGCGATGAGCGGCAACCCCGCCTCCACGCTGGCGCGACTGGCCGACGTGCATCTGGATACCAGCGTGCCGGCGGAAGCCTGCCCGCTCGGCCTCGCGCCGACGTCCTCCACGACTGCGGCGCTGGTCATGGGCGACGCGCTGGCGATCGCCCTGCTGGAGGCGCGAGGTTTCACCGACGAGGATTTCGCGCGATCGCACCCGGCGGGCAGTCTCGGCCGCCAGCTGCTGATGAAGATCAGCGACGTGATGCACGTCGACGCCAACGTGCCGACGATCGGCCCGGACGCCACGCTCACCGAGGCGCTGGTCGAGATGACGCGCAAGGGCCTCGGCATGACCGCGATCATCGACGCGGACCGTCGCCTGCTCGGCGTGTTCACCGATGGCGACCTGCGCCGCGCGGTGGACGATGGCGACATCGACCTGCGCACGACGCCGGTGACGCAGCTCATGACCGCACGCCCGAAGACGATCACGGCCGACAAGCTCGCGGTGGAGGCGGCGCGCATGATGGAGGCGCACAAGATCCATGCATTGCTGGTGGTGGACGACGAGAATCGCGTGGTCGGAGCGCTGAACATCCACGACCTGCTGCGCGCGAGGGTCGTCTGAGCATCGTCGCGCCCGATCCGGTTCCGGACGACGTGATCGCGCGTGCCGCGCGCGTGCGCCTCGCCGTGTTCGACGTCGACGGCGTGCTCACCGACGGGCGGCTCTTCTACATGGCGGACGGTCGCGAGATCAAGGCGTTCCACGTGCAGGACGGCCTCGGCCTGAAGCGCCTCCTCGCGAGTGGCGTGGAGGTTGCGGTGATAACCGCTCGCCTCAGCCACGCCGTGACCGAGCGAATGGCCGAGCTCGGTGTCGCGCACGTCTACCAGGATCAGCGCGACAAGCTCGCCTGCCTCGTGCAACTGCGCGAGGCGCTTGGCGTCGCGGCGCACGAGGTCGCCTACACCGGCGACGACCTGCCCGACCTGCCCCCGATGCGCAGCGCGGGACTCGCGATCGCACCCGCGGACGCGCATGCGAGCGCACTTGAATGCGCGCACTGGCACACGCGGCGCCGCGGAGGCGAGGGTGCGGCGCGCGAGGTGAGCGACCTGATCCTCGTGGCACGGGGCGGCTCCGCGACCGAGCTCCCTCCGCGACGGGACTGAGCGGACGATGGATCGCCGCTACTGGATCCTGCTGGCCGCCCTGCTCGCGCTTGCAGCCGGAACCGAATGGATCGTGTGGCTGCTGCGCGAGCAAGGCGAGGAACCCGCCTTCGCCGGCCCTCCGCGCTCGGAGTACGTGCTTGCCGACTACACGCTGGATGCGCTCGGCAACGACGGACGTCGCAGTTTCCGCCTGTCCGGACCGCGGCTGGTCCGGCGCGGCGAGGACGGCTCGCTGCATGCCGTTGCGCCGCGCTACCTCCTGATCGGTGCCGACGGTGCGACGTGGCACGGCACGTCCGAGGCCGCCTGGGTCGACCGCAACGGCTCGCTGATGAAGCTGCAGGGCATGGTCGAGCTCCAGCGCGACGGCGAGGGCGGCATCGGCGCGATCGACATCGAAACGCGCGACCTCCTGACGCGCCCCCGCGATGGCACCTTCGAAACCCCGGCGCCGGCGACGATCCGGCGCCCCGGCTCTATACTGCAGGGCACCGGCATGCGCGGTGATCTCGATGCCAAGGTCCTGGAGTTGCTGTCCGATGTCCAATCGACGATCGAGCCCGCGCGTGTTGCGCGCTGACTGGCTGTTGCCGATGCTGCTGGCCGTGGCCGTTTCGCCGGCGCACGCGCTGCGCAGCGATCGCGACAAGCCGATGACCGTCAACGCCGACAGCTCGCGCATCGAGCAGGCAGCCGACGGCAAAACCGGCACCATCCTGCTGCGCGGCGACGTGCGGATCAGCCAGGGCACGATGAAGGCATCGGGTGCCGAGGCAACCGTCCTGCAGGGTGCGGACGGCGACATCCGCACCATCGTGCTCACGGGCTCGCAGGCGCATCTGGAGCAGCAGCAGGAAGGCGGCGGCATGATGCGCGCCGACGCAAACCGCATCGAGTTCGACAACGCCACGGGCGTGGCCGTGCTGACCGGCAACGTGAAGGTCGAGCAGCAGGGCCGCGGCGAATTCCGCGGCGCACACATGACCTACGACACGAACACCGGCGTCATGGAGGGCGACGGTCGCGGCGAAAGCGGTCGCGTGGAAATGATCCTGCAACCGCGCCGGGCCGCAGCGACCGGCGATTCCGGCTCCTGATGCTGAGCGCCGAGGGACTGCGCAAGAGCTATCGCGGCCGCACCGTCGTCCGCGACTTCTCGTTCGCTCTGGACGCCGGCGAAGTGGTCGGCCTGCTCGGCCCGAACGGCGCCGGCAAGACCACCTCCTTCTACATGATCGTCGGCCTCGTCGCCGCCGACGCGGGAACGATCCGCATCGACGACCGCGACGTCACGGCGCAGCCGATGCACGTGCGCGCGCGCCTCGGCCTGGGCTACCTGCCGCAGGAACCTTCGGTGTTCCGGCGGCTCAGCGTCGCCGACAACATCCTCGCCATCCTGGAACTGCGGGACGATCTGGACGCCGACGCGCGCGGCGCGGAACTCGAGGCGCTGCTCGACGAACTGCAGATCGGGCACATCGGGTCGCAGAAGGGCATCAGCCTGTCCGGCGGCGAGCGGCGCCGCGTGGAGATCGCGCGAGCGCTCGCGGCGAAACCGCGCTTCATGCTGCTGGACGAGCCCTTCGCCGGAATCGATCCGATCTCGGTGGTGGACATCCAGCGCATCGTGCGCCAGCTCAAGGCACGCGGCATCGGCATCCTCATCACCGACCACAACGTGCGCGAGACGCTCGGCATCTGCGACCGCGCATACATCATGAGCGAAGGTGCGGTGCTCGCGCAGGGAGCGCCGGCGGAACTGCTCGCCAACGAGCAGGTGCGCGAGGTCTATCTGGGCCGGGAATTCCGGATGTAGGGCCGGCGCGCGCCGATGCTCGGCGTTGCCGCGTAACAAACCGTTGCCGTTTCGTCCAGCTTGCCTCTTCACGGCTGTTTGGCGCTAGGATGCAGTCACGGACCTTCGTTGGCACGATCTGCGCATGAAGCCAGCCCTACAACTCCGTCTGGGTCAGTCGCTGGCCCTGACGCCGCAGCTGCAGCAGGCGATCCGGTTGCTGCAGCTCTCCCGGATGGAACTGGCCAACGAACTCAACCTCGCGCTCGAATCCAATCCGCTGCTGGAACTGGAAGAACCGGGCGAAGCCGAGGACGAGCACGACACCGAAAGCGAGGCCGAAGAGCCGGACGTCGAATCCACGGAGGACGACGAGCCGCTCGATCTCGAACCGGAGCAGGACGAGTACCGCAGCGCCGCCTCCGACGACGAGGGGCTCGAGGCGCAGGATGCCGAGCCGGAAGACCTGCGCGACCACCTGCTGTGGCAACTGAACCTGACGCCGATGTCGCCGCGCGATCACGCGATCGCGGCGGCAATCATCGAGGCGGTCGACGACGACGGCTATCTTTCCGAGCCCGACGAAGCGATTCGCGACGCACTCGCCACGCTGCATGCCGTCACGCTCGACGAAGTCGACAGCGTGCGGCGTCGCGTGCAGCAGTTCGACCCGATCGGCGTGGCCAGCCGGACGCTGCAGGAGTGCCTGCTCGTCCAGCTCGACGCACTCCCCGCCGACACGCCGCACCTTGCCCATGCGCGCACGCTGGTCGAATCGCATCTCGAGGCGCTGGCACGAAGCGACCGCGCGCGCCTCGCGCAACGCCTGCAGGCGACGCCCGAAGATGTCGATGGCGCCGCGGCGCTGGTGCGCTCGCTGTCGCCGAAGCCGGGCAGCGGATTCGCCGCGACGGCGGCGGAATACGTCGCACCCGATGCGTATGCGCGCAAGGTCAACGGCCGCTGGCAGGTGACGCTTGCGCCCGGCTGCCAGCCCCGCCTCGGCATCAACGAGCATTACGTGAGCCTGATCGCGAAGGCGCGTCGCGAGGATGCAAGCTACCTCAAGGGCCAGCTGCAGGAGGCGCGCTGGCTGATCAAGAGCCTCAAGACGCGCGCCGAAACGATGCTCAAGGTGGCCACCGCCATCGTGCGCGCGCAGGAGGCGTTCCTGGAATTCGGCCCGGAAGCGATGCGCCCCCTCGTGCTCAAGGACGTGGCCGACGAGATCGGCATGCACGAATCCACCATAAGCCGCGTGACGACGCGCAAGTTCCTGCACACGCCGCGCGGAACGTTCGAGTTCAAGTACTTCTTCTCGAGCGGCGTCACGACCGTCGACGGCGGATCCGCATCGGCCACCGCGGTACAGGCGATGATCCGCAAGCTGATCGACGAGGAGCAGGCATCGCGACCGCTCTCCGACCAGACGCTTGCGACCGAACTGAACCGGCGCGGCATCAACGTCGCGCGCCGCACGGTCGCCAAGTACCGCGAGGCAATGAACATTCCGTCATCCAACGACCGCTGCAGGAGGGCATGACGCGACGCGAAGCGCAAGCGCGGGAACACTGCCTCCGCGCCGAGGTCCAATCTTCCACCCATCGTGCCGCGCGGTGCAGGATGCACCGCATGGCATCCGCACCGGAGCCATGCGTCCCGCTGGCTCCCCGCAATCCCGAGGAGTCCGACATGCAGATCAACGTCAAGGGTCACCAGGTCGAAGTCACCGCCGCGCTCAATGCCTATGCGACCAGCAAGTTCGAGCGGGTATCGAAGGTGTTCGACCAGCTGCAGGACATCAGCGTCGTGCTGGGCGTGGAGAAGCTGCTGCACAAGGCGGAGGTGACGCTGCAGATCCCCGGCAGGACGCTGCACGCGGACGCGACGGCCCCGGACATGTATGCCGCGATCGACGTGCTGGCGGACAAGGTCGAAACGCAGTTGCGCAAGCACAAGGAAAAACTGACCGACCACCACGCGGACGCGGTGCGAGCGGCGCGCTACAGTTGACGATCGCCGGGCCAGGGGGAGCACGCGAGCGTCCATGCCATTCATCGAACTGCTGTCCGCCGAACGCGTGCGGACCGGGCTTGTCGTGCGCGACAAGCCCGAACTCCTCGGCATCCTCGCGGACCTGCTCGCCGAAGGGCCGGACCGCGAGGCGACGCGCGAGGCACTGGTCGCGCGCGAGAATCTCGGCTCGACCGGCCTCAGCCGCGGCGTGGCGATCCCGCACGGCCGCAGCGACGGCATAGAACACGCGCGCGCCGCCTTCGTGCGGCTTGCGCGGCCCGTCGATTTCGGCGCGGACGACGGTCAACCCGTCGACCTCGTCGCCGCGCTCGTCGTGCCCGCGCATTTCACCGATCAGCACCTTCGCCTGCTTGCGGAACTGGCGGAGCTGTTCTCCAACCGGCGGATCACCGATGCGCTGCGCTCGGCGCCGAACGACGATGCGCTGCACGAGGTCCTGCGCGACAGTCTGCGCGTGTCCTGAAGCGGTGTGACGCGCGCCCCCGGCCTCGCATACACTCACCGCGGATGCAGGCGAACCTGCCGATGACCTCAAGCCACATCCACATGTCCGCACCGCAGCCACGCACATGGACCGCCTGACGGCACGCCAGCTCTTCGACGCAGTCGGCGAGCGCCTCGCGCTGCGCTGGGTTGCCGGCATGCGCGGCGAGGATCGCGCGATCGACACGGGCGGCCATCAGGAGCGACGCCCTTCGCTGGTCGGCTATCTCAACATCATCTACCCGAACAAGGTCCAGATCATCGGCACCGAGGAACTCAACTACCTCGACAGCCTCGATTCGCGCCAGCGCTGGGAAACCGTCGAGAAGATCGTCGCGTACCACCCGACGGCCCTGCTCGTCACCAAGGACCAGACCATCCCGACCGACCTGCGCGAGGCGGCGGAGGAATCGAACACGCCGCTCTGGGCCAGCCCCAAGCGCGGCCACGAACTGCTCACCTACCTGCAATACCAGCTGGCGCGCAATCTCGCGCGACAGGTGACCCTGCATGGCGTGCTGATGGAGGTCTACTCGATCGGCGTCCTGATCACCGGCGAGAGCGGCACCGGCAAGAGCGAACTCGCGCTGGAGCTCATCACGCGCGGACATCGCCTCGTGGCCGACGACGCGCCCGAGTTCACGCTCATCGCGCCGGATGTCATCGATGGCACCTGCCCGGAGATGCTGCGCGACCTCCTCGAAGTGCGCGGACTCGGCGTGCTCAACGTGCGCGACATGTTCGGCCAGACCGCGGTCAAGCCATCCAAGTACCTGCGCCTGATCGTGCACCTGAAACCGCAGAAGCTGGATGCGCCCGGCGATGCGATGACGCGCCTCACCGGCGATGTCGGCTACCGCGAGGTGCTCGACGTGCAGGTGCCGCAGATCGTGATTCCGGTCGCGCCGGGCCGCAACATCGCCGTGCTGACCGAGGCCGCCGTGCGCAGCCACATGCTCAAGACCAAGGGCCTGGACCCGGCGCAGACGTTCATCGACCGCCAGGCCCACCAGATGCGGCGCCTCCCGCCATGGTAGGACGCGACGCGCCGAACGCCCCGCGCGTCGCGGATGATGCGCTGGTCATCGTCACCGGGCTTTCCGGGTCGGGCAAGACGGTCGCGCTGCGCACGTTCGAGGACCTCGGCTATTACTGCGTCGACAACCTGCCCGCCGCACTGCTGCCGGCGTTCGTGCAAGCCGTCTCGCAGGGCAACGGCGGGCTGACCCACAAGCTCGCGGTCGGCGTGGACGTGCGCAACCGTGCCGAGAACCTCGTCCGGCTGCCCGCGATCCTCGCCGAACTCGGCGCGCTGGACGTCCGCTATCGCGTGGTGTTCTTCGACACGCGCGACGAGGTGCTGATCAAGCGCTACTCGGAAACCCGCCGCCGCCACCCGCTCTCCGCCGACGGCCTGGGGCTGGCCGAGGCGATCGCCGAGGAGCGCCGGCTGCTGCGGCCGATGCTCGCGATCGCCGATCTCGTCGTCGACACCAGCGACCTGAACGTCCACCAGTTGCGCCGCAGGGTCATATCCGACATGGGCCTGTCGCCCGGAACGGCGACCCTTCTGTTCGAATCGTTTGCGTACCGGCGCGGCGTGCCGGCCGATGCCGATTTCGTCTTCGACGCGCGTTGCCTGCCCAATCCGCACTGGGAAACGCGCCTGCGCCCGCTGTCGGGCAAGGACGCGCCGGTGGCCGAATGGCTGGAGTCGCGGCCGGAGGCGACGGCGTTCGGCGACGACATCGCCGGTTTTCTTGAGACCTGGCTGCCCCGGTTCGAGGCCGATTCGCGCGGCTACGTGACGATCTGCATCGGGTGCACCGGTGGCCGGCACCGTTCCGTCTACCTGTGCGAGCGGCTCGCGACGCATTTCCGCACCCGCTACGCGCAGGTGCTGACGTATCATCGGGAACTGGAATAGGCGCGACGGCACGCCCCGGGCGATCCGTGCGGGGCCGAAAGCCCCTGCCCGGCGACGGGCACGCGCCGGGCGGGTGCCTCCGTGCGACGGAGCCGGCCTGCATCCCCATCGGGCGCGACGGAATCGCCCGCAACCAGCGGAGCACGTGCATGACGGTTGGCGTATTGCTGATGACCCACGAGTCGATGGGCGAAGCGTTGATCGGCGCCGCGCGCCACGTGCTCGGTCGCCTGCCGCTGCCGGTCGAGGTGCAGGAGGTCGCGGCGAACGCGGACCCGGACCAGACGCTGCGCTCGGCGGCCGCGAATGCACGCGAACTGGATCGCGGCGACGGCGTGCTGGTGCTGTCGGACCTGTACGGCGCGACCCCGAGCAACATCGCGCAGCGTCTTCCGGGGCTCGGGGTCCGCATGCATTGCGTGTCGGGCCTGAACCTGCCGATGCTCCTGCGGGTCTTCAATTATCCGGAGCAGTCGCTCGACGAACTGGCACAGACGGCAGCCACCGGCGGACGCGGAGGAATCGTCGTCGATACACCCTGAACGCAGCCGTCCGGCGGCTGCGCAATCGACAGAATCACCATCGGAATCCACACACATGCTCGAGAAGGAAATCACCATCAGCAACAAGCTCGGACTGCATGCCCGCGCCTCGGCCAAGCTCGTGCAGGCGCTGCACGGCTTCCAGTCCAGCGCCTTCCTCGCGTGCCGCGGCAAGGAAGTCAACGCCAAGAGCATCATGGGCGTGATGATGCTGGCCGCCGGCATGGGAACGCCCGTCACCCTGCGCACGGACGGCCCCGACGAGGCCGACGCGATGCAGGCCATGGTGGATCTGTTCGAACGGAAGTTCGACGAGGAATCATGATGGCCGACGCCCTGCCACGGAGGAACCGGATCGCGTGCGCGTCGTACTGACCGGCAGCGGAGCTTCGCGCGGGATGGCGCTCGGTCGCGCGCGCCTGGAGCGCCCGAGCCGCTACCTGGTCGACGACCGCCCGCTTGCGGAAGACGAAATCGAGGCCGAGGTCGCCAAGCTCGACGCCGCGATCGCCGCCGCGCGCGAGGAACTTTCCGCCCTGCGCGACAAGCTGCACGGCACGCTGGCCCGCGAGGTCGCCGAGTTCATCGACGCGCACAGCCTGATGCTGGCCGACCGCGAGCTCACCAGCGGCATAAGCAACCTCATCCGCGCCGGCCGCTACCGGGCCAGCGCCGCGCTGAAGATGCAGCGCGACCGGCTGGTCGAAATGTTCGACGCGATGGACGACCCGTACCTGCGCAGCCGCAAGGAGGACGTCGAGCACGTGATCGCACGCGTCCAGGCCGGCCTGGTGCGCGAGTCCAGCCGCGAGGAACGAAAGATCGCATCGCGCGTCGGCGAAATCCTGGTCGCAGACACCATCGCCCCGTCCGAACTCGTGCCGCTCGCCGAACACGGCGTGCTGGGCGTGGTCCTCGGCTCGGGAAGCCAGGTTTCGCACGGCGCGATCCTCGCGCGATCGCTGCACCTGCCGATGATCGTCGCCGCGCACGACGCGCTGTCCTCGATCCAGGACGACGACCTGCTGCTCATCGACGGCGAGCAAGGCAGCATCGTCGTCCACCCGACCGCGGCCGACCTCGCGCGCTACCGCGCATGGCAGCGCGATACGATCCAGCAGGGCAAGCGACTCGCATTGCTGCGCGACGCGGAAACGCGCACCCGGGACGGCGTCGCGATCGCGCTCTATGCCAACGCCGAACTGCCGTCGGACATCGCCCAGGCGCGCAGCTACGGCGCCGCCGGCATCGGCCTGTATCGCACCGAATTCCTGTTCCTGCAGCGCCCCGAGCTTCCGGACGAGGAGGAGCAGTTCCTCGTCTACCGCGATCTGGTGCTCGGCATGGGCGGGTTGCCGGTGACGATCCGCACCCTCGATCTCGGCGCCGACAAGGCCGACGAGAGCGGTCTGGCGATGGACGACGAGGAGAATCCCGCGCTCGGCATGCGTGGCGTCCGGCTCTCGCTGCACCGGCCGCAGGTGCTGGTCACGCAGTTGCGCGCGATCCTGCGTGCATCGGCCTACGGCCCGGTGCGCATCCTGGTACCGATGATCACGACCGCCGACGAGATGACGCGCGTTCGCGAGATGCTCGACGACGCAGCGCGCGACCTGCGCACCGAAGGCTACGAGATCGCGGACAACTTCGAGCTCGGCGCGATGATCGAGGTGCCCGCCGCCGCGCTCGTGCTGCGCGACATGATCCGCGATCTCGACTTCGTCGCGATCGGCACCAACGACCTCGTGCAGTACACCCTGGCGGTGGATCGCAACAACGACCACCTGGCCTATCTCTACGACCCGCTGCATCCGGCCGTCGTGCGCCTGATCGCGTACATCATCGTCACCGCCCGTCGCGCGAAACGCCGCGTGACGCTGTGCGGCGAGATCGCCGGCGACCGCCGCTACACGGCGCTGCTGCTCGCCCTCGGCCTGACCGACTTCAGCATGCACCCCGGCGCGCTGCTGGAAATCCGCGAAACCGTCAATTCGCAGGATTTCGCCGAACTGCGCGCGCAGGCATCGGACCTGTTGCGCGTCAACTCGCGGGAGCGGCTCGCCGAATGGCTCGGCGGTTTCGCGCCCGCCACGACGGGCACGCCCGCAGACGCGAACTGATCCATGCCGGCGCTCGACGCACGCACTGGCTCAACGCGCGCCGTGGCAGAATCCGCGCGATGAAATCCCAGCGCCTGCCCGACCTGATCGACGCATCCGTTCTCGCTTCCACCGATGGACTTGCGCGCGAATTCGCACGTCGCGACCCGTTCCGTCATGTGGTCATCGAAGGCTTCTTCGACGCCGGCTACGCCGAACGACTGCTCGCGACGTTCCCCGCCTTCGAGCGCGGCAACGCGCGCAACGAGGCCGGTGAACTCGGCGGGAAATCCACCGTCGAAAACCTGCGCGCACTCGGTCCCGCCTACGCGGCACTGGACGATCTCGCCCGATCGCCGGATTTCCTCGCCCTGATCGGCCGCATCACCGGCATTCCGGATCTGCTCTACGACCCGTATTACTTCGGCGGCGGCACGCACGAGAACCGCGCGGGACAGGATCTGGACGCCCACGTCGACTTCAATCGTCATCCGGTCGAGAACTGGCATCGCCGGCTCAACCTGATCGTCTACCTGAACCCGGAGTGGCACGACGAATGGGGCGGATCGCTGGAGCTGCACTCCGACCCGCGATCGCCGCATGATCGCGTCAAGCGGGTCACGCCGCTCTTCAACCGCGCGGTCCTGTTCGAAACCACCGAATGGAGCTGGCACGGCTTCCAGCGCATCGTGCCGCCACCGGACCGCGCCGATCTCACGCGCCGCTCCGTCGCGTTGTACTTCTACACGCGCGAGCGTCCCGCGGATGAGCTGGCGGACCCGCATTCCACGATCTACGTCGATGCGCCGATCCCCGATCGCATCCGCGCCGGCCACACCCTGACCGAGCACGACATGCAGGAACTGCGCACGCTCCTCGCACGCCGCGACCAGCACAACCAGCGCCTGTACGGCGACATCACGCGGCTCTCGAAGGAACTGCGACAGGCGCGCGACGTGCTCTACTCCGGCCCGTTCGGACGACTGCGCTACTTCGCCGGCAAGCTGCGCGCCAGGCTGCGCCAGCGCGCAAGCTGATCGCGGGCGAACCGGCAACCTGACGCGGCCATCGACCGACGATGCTCTTCAACTCCGTCCATTTCGTCGTCTTCTTTCTCGTCGTTCTCTCGCTCAATCAGGCGCTGCGGCGCTGGCCGACCGCACAAAAGCTGATGTTGCTGGCGGCAAGCTACTACTTCTACGGCCAGTGGGAGTGGCACTACCTGCTGCTCATCTGGTTCTCCACCATCACGGATTACCTGATCGCTTTGCGGCTGCCGCGCTCGGCCCGGCCGCGCCGCCTCGTCGTGCTCAGCGTGGTCGTCAACCTTGGCTTTCTCGCGATCTTCAAGTACGCGAACTGGATGATCGACACGTTCAACATGAGTGCGGACGCGATCGGCAGCGCTTGGCACATCACGCCGATCGACCTGCTGCTTCCCGTCGGCATCTCGTTCTATACGTTCCAGAGCCTGTCCTACACCATCGACGTGTACCGCGGCGTGCTCCCGCCACGAAAGAACCTGTTCGACTACTCGCTTGCGGTCGCCTTCTTCCCGCAAATCGAAGCCGGCCCGATCGTCCGCGCACGCGAGTTCCTGAGCGAGTTGGACGGCGATCGAAGCCTCGATTTCGGCGATGTGCGCTATGCACTGGTATTGATTGCGCTCGGATACGCCAAGAAGCTCGTCTTCGCCGACAACCTCGCGCAATTCGCCGATCCGGTTTTCGATTCACCCGCCTTGTTCGGGTTCTGGGATTGCCTGCTCGCCATCTACGCCTTCGCATTCCAGATCTACTGCGACTTCTCGGGCTATACCGATATCGCCATCGGATGCGCCCTGCTGCTCGGCATACGTTTCCCCAGGAACTTCGACTATCCGTATGCTTCGGCGAGCCTGCAGGAGTTCTGGCGCCGCTGGCACATGACGCTCTCCCGCTGGCTGAGGGACTACCTCTACATTCCGCTCGGCGGCAATCGGAAGGGACCTGCGCACACGTACTTCAACCTGGTCCTGACGATGCTGCTCGGCGGCCTGTGGCATGGCGCGAGCTGGAACTTCGTGATCTGGGGCGGCATCCACGGGGGCTGGCTCGCGATCGAGCGCGCGACCTTCGGACGATTCCGATGGTGGGGCGACGACCCTGGCCTTGCGGCCCGTTTCGTGCGCGCGATCCTCACGTTCCACGTGGTCTGTGCGGCATGGGTGTTCTTCCGCGCACCGGATTTCGCGCATGCCGCGTCCATGTTCCGGGCGCTGTCGAAACCGGCCGATGCGCTCGATGCGAGCCGACTCGGCGCCCTGCTCTTCACGGTCTGCGGCATGTTCCTGCTCCAGCAGGTCGGCTTGCGGCTGCATTACAAGGAACGGCTGGCGGGGCGCGGCGGCATCGGGTTCGTGCTCTGCATCGCGATTGCGATCCTCGCGATGATCCTGTTCGCGCCGGCGAAAACCGTCCCATTCATCTATTTCCAGTTCTGACATGCTGCGCAAGCTGCTCCTGCTCGCCGCTCCGTTGCTCATCGTGCTCGCGCTCGAGACGCTTTTCCGCGCCGGGCTCTGGGAACCGCTGGCGCGCCCGGACAGCCACGCCGGAACCAGCGTGCGGCTGAAGCGGATGCTCACGTCTGCGGACCTGACGCGCGTCGATTACGTGACACTCGGCAGTTCCCGCCCGTTGTACGGGCTGGACCATGCGCGGATTGCGGCATCCGCCCATGGGCGGGGATTCGTGCATGCGAACCTGTCGATGCCTGGAACACACTGGATGACGATTGGCGCGCTCGGACGCTGGCTCGCCAGCCACCGACCCGAGGTGCGTGGCGGAATCGTCGCGCTTTCCATCCAGGATTTTTCCTGGCCCGGAAACGGATCGTACGAACTGGGGATCGTACAGCCATTCCGCGCGTTCTTCGCGGTGTCCGATACCATGCCGTACGTTCCCTTCGACGGTTCCCGCATCGACACTTACGGTTCGCGATCCGCATTGTTCGAATGGCGGGAGGACGTCCGCGACTTCGCCCGCAACCCCGGCAAGCGCTTGGGCACACTGCGCTGGTACCAGCGGAATCGCTCGTCGGCCCAGCAACTCTTCGCAAATCCGGAATCGGAAGGCGACATGTGCGCAATCGGAGTCACCGCGCTGTCCGCGTGCGATCGAACCAACGACATGGACGACGGGAAATCGCGCCAGCTCGCGGGCCAATGCGAGTTGCTTCGCCGCGAGGCGACGAACCGCTTCGATTTCCGGCCGGCCATGGCGAGTGCGAGTCCCCCGGAACGGATGGCGCGCATCCGATCCGGCGTAGAGCGCGCCCTGCGCATGCTGGAGTGGCAGGAAACGCCCGTCGTCGTGCTCATGCCGGTCCCGGCCCTCTGGAAGCGCGATGTCCTGGGAAGGGGACAACACGAATGGGCGCGCGCCGTGTTGCAGCCCCTTGTGGACGAGGGGCGGATTCGCGTCATCGACGGCACGGACTTCTTCTCCGCCGATTCCGACGGCGGATGCAGTGCGTTCTTCGACTTCTACCATCAGAACGCCTCCGGTCGCGAGCGCTTCACGGACTGGCTTCTGCCACAGTTGGAAACTTCGCGACAATGAAGGCTGCACGTTCCGGAGCAACGCCATGACCGCATCGCACCAGCATCGTGTTCCGGCATGGATTCGCGTCATCGCCAATCGGCTGCCGCCATCGATCCGCGAACCGCTGCGCCGTTGGTGGTATCGCCGCGCCGCTGCGCAATCCGCGGGCCCCGCCACGCCCGCGTCCGATACGGACTACGCGGCACGCGCCGCCGCCGAGATCGGGATCTTCGAGCAGCAGGTCGAAGTGCATGACCTGCCGCCGATCTTCCACTACTGGTCCAACACCTGGCTGCGCCCCGCGATCGAGGCATTCGGTTTTTCCAACCCGGATGACTTCTTCGCGCTCCACCTCGCCCGCGCGCATGCGGATGCAGCAGTGGCCGGAAAGCGCGCGCGCTTCGTCAGCATCGGCTGCGGCAACTGCGATACCGAGGTCCGCGTCGCACGGCTGCTGGTCGATCGCGGGATCGAGGATTTCACGATCGAGTGCATCGACATCAATCCCGCGATGCTGCAGCGCGGCCGGATGCTGGCGGCGGAGGCCGGCGTCGCCGATCGAATCCACACGGTTACGGGCGACTTCAACGTATGGCGGCCGGCTGGATGCTACGACGCGGTGATGGCCAACCAGAGCCTGCATCACGTCGTGAACCTGGAAGGCCTGTTCGATGCGGTCCGGGCCGCGCTCGGACCGCATGGACGCTTCGTGACTTCGGACATGATCGGGCGCAACGGCCACCAGCGCTGGCCGGAGGCACTCGCGCTCGTGCGCGAGTACTGGAACGAGTTGCCCGCGCACTATCGCCGCAACGTGCAACTCCAGCGCAACGAGGAGACCTTCCTCGACTGGGATTGCTCCGGCGGAGGATTCGAGGGCATCCGCGCGCAGGACATCCTGCCGCTGCTGCTCGGATGCTTCCGCTTCGAGTTCTTCTTCGCCTTCGGCAACCTCATCGACCCGTTCATCGACCGCGGATTCGGCCCGCACTTCGATGCCGATGCCGCATGGGATCGCGATTTCATCGATCGCGTCCATCTTCGCGACGAAGCGGAACTGCGTGCCGGCCGCATCACGCCCACCCACATGTTCGCGGTGCTGCGCGCGGCTTCGTGGACGGGCGCCTGCACGCACCGCGACGGTCTTCCGCCGGAACGCTGCGTGCGCGTGGCGCAGCCCGCGTGAATCAGCGCGCGGGCGACGCGCCCGACCGCGCCGCCTCCTGCTCGGCCATCGTCAGCGCCACCTTGTCGCGCAGATAGACCGGCGCGACATGCTCCGGCGCCATGCCCTGCCCCGCTCGCGCGATCGGCAGCGCGAGCAATGCGACATGATCGGCGCGCGGGAATCGATCGCCCTCGGCGGAACGCAGCGGAGCGGTCAGGCGTGCGGCGAGTGTCTCGCGGTAGCTCGCCCAGCCGGTGCCGACGACGCGCCAGCCGGTCGCCGCGGGAAGTTCCAGCGCACCGGCGGCGCACACTCGCTCGTCGGCAACCGGCTCGACGCGCCCGTCGTCCGTGCGGCGGAAGACGCCTGCATAGACCTCGCCCATGCGCGCATCGATCGTGGCGAGGATCGTCGCTTCGTCGTCGGGCGCGTGCATCGCCAGCGCCGCCAGAGAAGAAACCGGAACGATAGGCACATCCAGCGCCAGCGCCATGCCCTGCGCCGCGGCGACGCCGAGGCGCACGCCCGTGAATGCGCCGGGACCGCGCCCGACCGCGATCGCGTCGAGTGCATTGCGCGCGAGTCCCGCTTCGGCCAGCACCTCGTCGCACATCGGCAGCAACAACTCCGCGTGACGGCGCGGCGCCACCTCCGCACGAAGAAGCAGACGGTCGGCACATACCAGGGCGACGGAGCAACTCTCCGTCGCCGTCTCGATCGCAAGCAGATGCATCGGCGGATTGTACGCTGCCGCTCGGGAGGGGCGATGCGCGGCGACACGCAGCCGTCGTCCCGTACCGGTCCACGCGGCGCGTCAGGCACACCGCACCGGCGACCGTCGCTGCACGGCGCATGGTCCCCGCTGCGCATGCCCGGCAGGAGCGCATCGCCGAATCCGGGGCCCGGCCGGACTCGGCTTGCCGCGACGTGCCCGCCTGCCGACCGGTGTCACGGGCAACCGCATCGCCACACCCCACTGCGGCAGCCCATACCGCAACCGAACGCCGATCCCGCGCATGCGCTCGGCGAGTGCGCGGCAATGGTAGGCTCGGCGCGGGAAGGGCATGCGGCTGGAGGTACGCTCGATGGATCCCATGGTGGAACGCCTGCTCGTTTTCGTAGCCGGCCTCGTCGCCGGCTGGTTCCTGCATGCGCTCGTGACGCGCGGACACGGACGCACCACCGCACCCCGACACGACGAAACGCTGGCCCGCGCATTCACGCCGCCACAACCGTCAACACCCGCCGCACCCGAAACACCACCGCCTGCACCGCTGTCACCCGCCGAGGTAGCCGCGCACGTGCGCGTGATCGACGTGGCCGCAGCCCGCACCGCGGGTTTCAACCTGCGCCACATGGCGGACCTCACTGTCATCGACGGCATCGGTCCGCGCACGTCGGATCTCCTGCGCGCGAACGGCATCGACTGCTTCGCCGCACTGGCGCGAGCCGGCGCCGACGAACTGCGCGCGATGCTGGACCAGGGCGGACCGAGCTTCCGGCTGGCCAATCCCGACGACTGGCCGGCGCAGGCGCAGCTCGCCGTGGAGAACCGCTGGAGCGAACTCAAGGCATTGCAGCGCGTCCGCATCGGCAGCCTGCCTCCCGCGGAGCCGGAATCCTGAACGCATCGACGGACCGCGAGACCGGCGACGGGCGGACGGAGCGCGATCGCATCCGCGCCATCGTCGCGGCCTCGTCCGGAAACCTCGTCGAATGGTTCGACTTCTACGTCTACGCATTCACCGCCATCTACTTCGCGGGTGCGTTCTTCCCGGAGTCGGACGGCACCGCGCAACTGCTGAAAGCGGCCGGCGTGTTCGCTGCCGGCTTCCTGATGCGGCCAATCGGGAGCTGGCTTTTCGGCCGCATCGCGGACCGGCGCGGACGCAAGGTGTCGCTGCTCGTCTCGGTCCTGATGATGTGCGCGGGCTCGCTCGCGATTGCCTGCCTGCCGACGCACGCGAGCATCGGTGCGGCGGCGCCCCTGCTGCTGCTCGCCGCACGCATGCTGCAAGGCCTGTCGGTCGGCGGGGAGTACGGCACGACGGCGACCTACATGAGCGAGATCGCGTCGCACGGACGACGCGGCTTCCTCGCATCGTTCCAGTACGTCACGCTGATCGGCGGCCAACTGCTCGCCGTGCTGCTGGTGGTGGTACTCCAGATGCTGCTCGACGACGACGCGATGCGTGGCTGGGGCTGGCGGATTCCGTTCGTCTGCGGCGCAGTCGGAGCGCTGGTGGCGCTGTGGCTGCGCAGCGGCCTCGACGAAACCAGCGAGGCGGGACAGCGCGCGGCACCGGAAGCCGGCAGCTTGCGCGTTCTGCTGCGCGACCATGGCCGCGCGTTTCTCGTGGTGGTCGGCTACACCGCTGGCGGCTCGCTGATGTTCTACACGTTCTCCACGTACATGCAGAAGTATCTCGTCAACAGCGCCGGCATGCCGATACGGACAGCAAGCCACGTGATGACGGCATGCCTGCTCGCGTTCCTCGTGATGCAGCCCGTATTCGGCGCGCTTTCCGATCGCATCGGGCGTCGCGCGAACATGCTCTGCTTCGCATCGCTCGGCCTGATCGCGACACTGCCGATCCTGCATCTGCTTCGCGACGCCGGCCATCCGCTGGCCGCGTTCGCGCTGGTCACCGCCGGCCTCGCGATCACCAGCTTCTACACGTCGGTGAGCGGCCTGGTCAAAGCCGAGATGTTTCCGCCGCATGTCCGCGCGCTCGGCGTCGGCCTGTCGTACGCGATCGCCAATGCACTGTTCGGCGGCAGCGCCGAGTACATCGCGCTCGCGCTGAAGAACGCAGGCCACGAGAGCCTGTTCTACGTGTACGTCACCGTGATGATGGGAATCGCCCTGGTCGCGAGCCTGCAGTTGCCGCGACGGCCGCGGTATCTGGGAAATGCGTGATGCGATGGGGAATATGGGCCGTGATGGGATCGAACCATCGACCAATGGATTAAAAGTCCACTGCTCTACCGCTGAGCTAACGGCCCGTGGTCGCTGCCGGCCTCGATGGGGACGGTGGCCGGCGGGTCGTGGATTGTAGGGCAATCGGTGCGGCGAGGCACCGCCACGAGCCGCCCGGACTCATGGAACGTATCGGGTCGGGTCGGCCGCACCGGCCGACGAAAAGCCTTCCGCACGCAATCGGCAGGCATCGCAATGGCCGCATGCACGCCCTTGTTCGTCGGCGCGGTAGCAGGACACGGTGGCGGAGAAATCCACGCCGAGCCGCATGCCTTCGCGCACGATCTCGTGCTTGTGCATGTGCATCAGCGGCGCATGCACGGTCAGGCGATTCCCTTCCACACTCGCCTTGGTCGCGAGGTTGGCCAACGCCTGGAACGCATCGATGAAGGCCGGCCGGCAATCCGGATAGCCGGAGTAATCCACGGCATTCACGCCGCAGAAGATGTCGCGCGCGCCGAGCACCTCGGCCCAGCCAAGCGCGACGGAGAGCATGATCGTGTTGCGGGCGGGCACGTAGGTGACCGGAATCCCGCCGCCGCCGTGTTCGGGCACCTCGATGTCGTCGGTGAGCGCCGAGCCGCCGATGCTGCGCAGATCCACGCGAACGGTCTTGTGCTCGATCGCGCCGAGCATCGCGCAGACGCGGTCGGACGCAGCCAGTTCGGAAACATGGCGCTGCCCGTAATCGACGCTGAGCGCGTGGCAGGCAAAGCCCCGTTCGCGCGCGATGGCCAGTGCGACGGCGGAGTCCATGCCCCCGGAAACGAGGACCACGGCACGGGATCGGGTGTCGTTCATTCTCGAATGCCTCAATGACCCGGCTCGCTGCCCCAGAGCAGCTTGTGGAGTTGCAACTGCATGCGAACCGGCAGGCGATCGTCGAGGATCCATTCCGCCAGCGCGCGCGGGACGATGGTGCCGTGCACCGGCGAAAACAGCACCTGGCATCGATTCGCCAATGCGCGGTCACGCACGCATGCACGCGCCCATTCGTAGTCCGCGCGATCGGCGATCACGATCTTGACCTGATCGTGTGCGCGGAGATGATCGAGGTTCGACCACAGGTTGCGGCCGCTCTCCGCCGAACCCGGCGCCTTGAGATCGACGACCTTGCGCACGCGCGGGTCCACGTCGGCGACATCCAGCGCGCCGGACGTCTCCAGCGAAACCTCGTACCCCGCATCGCACAGCGCGCGGAGCAGCGAATGACAGCGTTTCTGCGCAAGCGGCTCGCCCCCCGTCACGCAGACGTGGCGAACGCCATGGCCGGCCACCTCTGCGAGGATCGAATCGATCGTGCGCCATTCGCCGCCATGAAACGCATACTCGGTGTCGCACCACGTGCAGCGCAGCGGGCAGCCGGTGAGACGCACGAACACGGTACGCCAGCCGGCCGCGTCGGCCTCGCCCTGCAGCGAGTGGAAGATCTCGCTGATCCGCAGACGCGACTCGACGGATCGTGCGGAGTCGCCGACCGCGGCGACCGGGGCGGCGACTTCGGACACCGGCCGGACCGTTACCGCGCTTCCAGTTGCAGCGCGCGCAGGCGGCCTTCGGCCAACCGCGCGACGGTGCTGTCCGGATAGCGTGCGATCACCTCGCGCAGTGTCGCCTCGGCTGCATCCCACTGCTTGCGCTCGTACTGCGTGTAGCCCGTCTTGAGCAGTGCGTCGCCCGCCTTCTGGCTGTCCGGATAGCGCTGCAGCAGCGCACGGAACGACTGTTCGGCCAGCGGATAGTTCTGCGTCACGTAGTACGACTCGCCGAGCCAGTAGTACGCATTGCCGGCAAGGGAACTGCCCGGATACAGGTCGATGAATCCCTGGAAGCCGCGTGCGGCTTCCGCGTAGCGGCCATCCTTCAGCGCCTGGAATGCCTGATCGTAGGCTGCCTGCTCGGCAGCGGGATCGTCCGGCACGGCGGCGACGGGAGCCGCCGCAGCCGCGGGCGGCACGCTGCTCTCGGGTGCGGGCGCGGGCGCGTCCAGCGTGATCTCCGGCGGCTGTTCGGCCGACGCCGCTGCGGTTCCCGCGGCGGCCGCAGCCGCGGAGCCGGGGGTGCCCTCCAGTCGCGCGATGCGGGAATCGAGATCGACGTACTGGTCGCGATTGCGACGATTGGCCTCGTCGAGTGCGTGCCTGAGCTCCTCGACCTGACCCTGGAGGGTCTGCACCTGCGATTGCAGTGCCGTGATCTGGTTGACAAGGTCGACGGCGCCACCCGGCGACTGCGTGCCGGCCTGCTGGCGTTCGAGGCGCTCGACGCGCTCGGCGAGCGACAGCCGCGACTGGGCCCGCGCCGGGATGGCGGACACGGCAACGGCAGCCGCGAGGGCTGCCGTTGCAATGGCACGGAACTGCGTGCGGACCGTCATCGTGCTTACTTCGCGGTGTAGACGATCTCGACGCGGCGGTTCTTCGACCAGCAGGACTCGTCGTGCTGGCGGCAAACCGGACGCTCCTCGCCGTAGCTGATGACTTCCAGCTGCGAGGGCGACGCACCGGCCGCGCTCAGCGCGCTCTGCACCGCATTGCCGCGGCGCTCGCCGAGGCCGAGGTTGTACTCGCGGGAACCGCGCTCGTCGGCGTTGCCCTCGAGGGAGACGTGCGCGTCCGGGAACTGGCGCAGGTACTCCGCATGGCAGGCGATCTGCGCTTCGAACTCCGGCTTGATCGCGGTCTGGTCGAGATCGAAGTAGACGACGCGCTGACGCAGGCAGGAATCGGTATCGAGGCTGTCGCGCGTGTAGCGACCCGACTGGTCCACGGGCTGGGTCTGCGTCGGGGTGGTGTCGACGGGCGTTTCGTCGGGCTTCACGGTCTTCTTCTTGCAGGCCGCGACGCCGGCGACGAGGAGGACGGAAAACAGGATGCGAACGGTATTGTTCATGGATGCTCCCCTCGAAGGGCAATGTAGTTTGTTGGAGTCAGTAAACGGGACTTCACTTGCTTGCGAACGTCCGCGAACTGCCGGCGGAACGCCCGTCAACGTGGACGGAACGGCCCCCATGCCGGTTCGCGCACATCACCTTCGGCGAGCCCGAGACGCTGGCGCACCCGCCCGTCGGCCGACACTGCATACAGCACGCCGCGTGAACCTTCGCTGGCGGCATACAGCAGCATGCTTCCGTTCGGGGAAAAACTCGGGGCTTCATCTTGGCTGCCTGGCGACACCAGTGTGCTCTGGTTGGTCGCCCGGTCGAGGACTGCAATACGATACACGTTTCCGCTGCCCTGCACCATTGCAATCCGCATCGTTCCGCGGCTCTCCACGAGGCTCGCGCTGGCGTTGTACTGGCCGCCGAACGTGACCCGCGTCGCATCGCCGCCGGAGGCCGCCATCTGGTAGATCTGCGGCTTTCCGGAACGGTCCGACGTGAAGTAGATCGTGCGGCCATCGGGCGACCACACCGGCTCGGTGTCGATCGAGAAGTGCCGCGTGAGCTGCGTGGTCTTCCGCGTCGCAAGGTCGAGCAGGTAGATGTCGGGATTGCCGCCCTTGGACAGGCTCACCGCGAGCCGGTTGCCGTCCGGGGCGAACGCGGGCGCACTGTTGATGCCGCGGCTGGCGGAAACCAGCTGGCGCGCGCCCGTGGAAAGATCCTGCACGTAGATCGCGGAGTTCCCGCTCTCGAACGAAACGTAGGCGATGCGCCGCCCGTCCGGCGACCACTTCGGCGAAAGCAGCGCCTCGCGCGAGCGCACGACGACCTGCGGATTGTAGCCGTCCGAATCGGCCACCATCAGCGCGTACTGGAGGTTCGGCGGGGTGCCGGTCGCGGTGATGTAGGCGATGCGGGTCCAGAACGCGCCGCGCACGCCGAGGATCTTCTCGTACACGATGTCGGCGATCTGGTGGGCGACATCGCGCAGGCCCGATCGCTGGCCGGTGATCGCGCCCTCGGCCATGCGCTGCTGGCGGCCGACATCGAACAGCTCGTATTCGATGCGCATTGCGCCGCCTGCGGCGTCCATCGTCCGGCCGATGACGAGATAGTCCTGCTTGAGCAGCCGCCAGGTCGGAAACCTGATCTCGTCGCCGCGCGTCGGATACTCCACGATGCTGCCTTGCGGCAGCGTGCGGAACTGCCCCGAGCGCGCGAGATCGGCGCGGACGATCTCGCCGGGATTGGTTTCCGGCGGCAGTCCGGCACCCTCGAAACCGAACGGGACGACCGCGATGGGCAGTGCCGTCGCGGTGCCGTTGACGATGTCGATGTCCAGTCCCTGTGCCAATGCCGTCCTGCCGCACACGGCGACCATCAGCACCAGCAGGGCATGCATGATGCGCTTCATCGGCTCGCTCCTCATCCGTCGTACCTGAAATTGAAGTTGATGTTGCGCTGGAACACCTTCTCGTAACCCTGATACGGCAGCGGTGCCGCCTTGAGAACCGCCTGCTCGATCGAGTTGCGCGTGACCGGATCGGCGTTGCACGGCGTGCCCACGGTCACGCTGATGACCTCGCCGCCCGGGATCTGCGCGATCCGCAGCCGGCAGCGCAGCCCGGGCGCGACATGTTCCGGACGATTCCAGTTGTCCGTGACTGCGGCCTGGATCGCCGCCGCATATCGCGCCGTGAGGTCGTCGTCGGTTCCGCCGGCGCCGGTCCGCGCCTTCGGGCCCTCCCGTGCCGCCTCCGCCTGCGAGGCCTGCTCCGCGTCGCGGCGATTGCGGTCCTCCAGTTGCGCGAGGCGTTCGCGTTCGAGCTGGACCTTCCTCTCGGCCTCGGCACGCTGCCTGCGGATTTCCTCGAGTTGCTTCCTCTGCTCCTCGCGTCTGCGCTGCTCCTGCTCGAGTTCGACCTGCTCCTGGCGAATGCGCTCTTCCTGTTCCTTGCGTTCCCGTTCGGCCTTCTGCTGCGCCAGCGCGGCGATCCGTTCCTGCTCCTCGCGATCCTGCCGCACGACCTCGGTCGGCGGAGGGCGCGGCGGCTCCGCGGCCGGCTTCGGCGGCTCCGGCTTCCTCGGTTGCGGCTTGGGCGCGCGGGTAGCCGCGCGCTTCGAGGCCGGCTTCGGCGCTTCGGTCGGGCCGACCAGCGTCGCCTCGATCACCGGGCCCGGCATCACCACCGGCTTGGTCGAGTGCGTCCACCACAACCCCGCGAGGAGCACCAGCACGCAGGCGAGATGCAGGCCGAACGCCAGTGCGAAGGCTCGCAGCTTGTCGCCGAAGCTTTCCATCCGGTCAGCGCGCCCCGTCGGCCTGCAGCGGCTGGCTCATCAATCCCACCCTGGGCACGCCGGCGGACTGCAACAACACCATCGCCTGGTAGATCGTGCCGTACTCGGCCCGCTCGTCGCCCGCAACCAGCACCGGAAGCTGCGGATTCTCGCGGACGAAGGCTGAAACCTTCTTGACCAGCGCGTCGGCCTCGATCGGCTCGCGCTGGCTCGCGCCGATGGTCAGGTACAGGTTGCCCTGCTGGTCCACGCTGACCACGGCCGGCTCCTTGTCGTTCTGGATCGACTTCGCGGCCGACTGCGGCAACTGGATGTCGACACCGAGGTTCAGCAGCGGCGCGGTGACCATGAAGATGATGAGCAGCACGAGCATCACGTCGATGTACGGCACGACGTTGATCTCGGCCTTCAGTTTGCGCTTGCGGGTTCTGGAGGCGATGGCCATGACGGGATCTGCGTGGCGTGCGGAGGGGTGTCAACGTGCGTGCATGCGCCGCGGGGTCCGGCTCAGTCGTCCACGTGCGCCTGGCGCGCGAGGATCGACGAGAACTCCTCGACGAAGGTGTCGTAGCGCAGGTTGATGCGTTCGAGCTTGGTCGAGTAGCGGTTGTAGGCCCACACCGCCGGGATCGCCGCGAACAGGCCCATTGCGGTCGCGATCAGGGCTTCGGAGATGCCCGGCGCGACCATCGCGATGGTCGCCTCCTTGACGTTCGCGAGCCCCTGGAACGCGATCATGATGCCCCACACCGTTCCGAACAGGCCCACGTACGGACTGATCGAACCGACGTTGGCGAGGAACTCGAGGCTGTGCTCGAGCCGCTCCATCTCGCGCGTGGATGCGACGCGCATCGCGCGCTGCGCACCTTCCAGCAAGGCACGGGAGTCCACGCCGCGCCGCTGGCGCAGCCGCGCGAATTCGCGGAAACCGGCCTCGAAGATCGACGCGATGCCGGTGACCGGCGCATCGCCCGACGTCACGTCCTTGAACAGGCCGGCGAGATCGGCGCCGGACCAGAACCGCTCCTCGAACTCGTCGGCACTGGCATTGGCGCGGGCAAGCAGCGCCTTCTTGCGGAAAATGATGAACCACGACGCGATCGAGAACGCGACGAGGATGCCGAGCACGAGCTTCACCGGCAGGCTCGCCCCGAGCACGAGGGCGAGTACGTTGAGTTCCTGGTTCATGTACGGGTGATCCCTTCCAGAAGGTTTCGGGGTATCGGATGCGGACGGAACGTTCCGGCATCCACGCATGCGATGCGAACGCGCGCGTCCAGCAACGGCACGGCTTCGCCGGATCGGCGGATCGCCTGCGTCACCAGCAGGCTGGCGCCACGCAGTTCTTCGACGCGGACGTCCACGTCGAGCAGGTCGTCCAGCCGCGCCGGCGCATGGAATGTCAGATCCATGCGATGCACCACGAACGCGATGCCGCCCTGCGCGTGCAGCGCATGCTGGCCGAAGCCGGCTGCGCGGAACCAGTCGCTGCGTGCGCGCTCGAGGAAATGCAGGTAGCGCGCATGATAGACGACGCCACCGGCATCGGTGTCCTCCCAGTAGACGCGACACGCCAGCGTGAACGCCGGAGCGGCTTCCGCATCGTTGCGCGGGGCGCTCCGCCCGGACCCGTCAACCCGCATCCGACTCCCCTGCCTCGGCCCGGAACAGGTCCTCCGTCGCTACATGCCGCGGCGGCGCGAAGCCGAAGTGCCGCCAGCAGCGTGGCGTGACCATGCGCCCCCGCGCCGTGCGCACGAGGAATCCCTGCTGGATCAGGAAGGGCTCGAGCACGTCCTCGATCGTGCCGCGCTCCTCGCTGATCGCCGCGGCCAGCGAATCGACGCCGACCGGGCCGCCCTCGAAATGCTCCATGATCGTCGCCAGCAGGCGCCGGTCGAGCGCATCGAAGCCCTCGCCGTCGACCTTCAGCATGTCCAGCGCGGCCGCCGCGACGTCACGGGTGATCGTGCCGCCGGCGCGGATCTCCGCGTAGTCGCGCACGCGGCGCAGCAGGCGGTTCGCGATGCGCGGCGTCCCGCGCGAGCGGCGCGCGATCTCGCCCGCGCCATCGGCGTCACAGCCAATGCCGAGGATCCTCGCGGCGCGCCGCACGATCGCGCCGAGTTCCAGCGGGCTGTAGAACTCCAGGCGCTGCACGATGCCGAACCGGTCGCGCAGCGGCGCCGTCAGCAATCCGGCGCGCGTCGTTGCACCGACCAGCGTGAAAGGCGGCAGGTCCAGCTTGATGGAACGGGCCGCCGGTCCCTCGCCGATCATGATGTCGATCTGGAAATCCTCGAGCGCCGGGTACAGCACCTCCTCGACCACCGGCGACAGGCGGTGGATCTCGTCCACGAACAGCACGTCGCGCGGCTGCAGGTTGGTGAGCAGCGCCGCGAGATCGCCCGGACGCTCCAATACCGGCCCGGATGTCGAGCGCAGGCTCACGCCGAGTTCGTTCGCGATGATGTGCGAAAGCGTGGTCTTGCCGAGGCCCGGCGGACCGAAGATCAGCACATGGTCGAGTGCGCCGCCGCGCCGCCGCGCCGCCTCGATCGCGATGCCGAGCTGCTCGCGCACGACCTGCTGACCCATGTAGTCATCGAGCCGCTGCGGCCGGATCGTGCTTTCGGCGATGTCGTCCTCGCGCGTCGCGCTGGAGGATGTGAGGCGATCGGTCATGTTGCCGGCGGTCGGGAAGGGGGTTCGGCAGCGAAACGGATTATCGCCGCGATCGACCGCCCACGATAGCGCATGCCCGCGCATCGCGCAGACACCGTTCATGCTCGCCGCGGCGGACCGGCGGAGCGGTCAGATCTCGACCTGGGTGCCGAGTTCGATCAGCCGGTTGCCGGGGATGCGGAAGAACGCGGTGGCGGGCAGTGCATTTCGCTGCATGAAGGCGAACAGCTTGTCGCGCCACAGCGCCATGCCCGGCCGGTCCACCGCGACGATGCTCTCGCGGCTGAGGAAGAACGTCGTGTCCATCATGTCGAACGGCTGGCCGGCGTCGGTGACCGTTTCCAGCATGTTCGGCACGTTCGGATCCTCGGCGAAACCGAAGCGCATCGTCAGCCGGTAGAACCCGTCGCCGATCGGCTCCAGGTCGGTGCGTTCGCTGTTCTCGGCCACCGGCGTCTCGACGATCTCGACCGTCAGGATCACGTTGCGCTCGTGCAGCACCTTGTTGTGCTTGAGGTTGTGCAGCAATGCGTTCGGAACGCCGTTCTCGTTGGCGGTCATGAAGATCGCCGTGCCCGGCACGCGCAGCGGCGGGTGCATCATGATCGACGAGATGAAGGGCTCCAGCGCGAGCCCGCTGCGGCGCATCTCGCCGACGACCAGCTCGCGTCCTCGCCGCCACGTGGTCATTGTCGCGAACAGCGCCAGGCCGAGCGCCAGCGGGAACCAGCCACCGTATTCGATCTTGTCGGCAACCGCGGCCAGCAGCACGAGGTCGATGCCGAGGAACAGCACACCGGCGAGGATCACGTTCGTCAGCCGCCAGTTCCAGATGCGCCGCGCGACGACCACCACGAGCAGCGTGTTCATCAGCATCGTGCCGACGACCGCGAGCCCGTAGGCGGCAACCAGGTTTTCCGACGAGCGGAAGCCCAGCACGGCGGCGATCGTCAGCACCAGCAGGATGCGGTTCACCCACGGCAGGTAGATCTGCCCGATCGTCTCCTTCGAGGTGTGCTGGATGCGCATGCGCGGCAGGTAACCGAGCTGCACCGCCTGCCGCGCCATCGAGAATGCGCCGGAAATCACCGCCTGCGAGGCAACCACCGTCGCCATCGTCGCCAGCACGATCATCGGGATGCGCAGCACGTCCGGCACCAGCAGGTAGAACGGGTTGGCCGCATTGGCCTGATCGGCAAGCACCAGCGCGCCCTGACCGAGATAGTTGAGCATCAGGCATGGCAGCACGAGGAAGAACCACACCATGCGGATCGGCTTGCGGCCGAAGTGTCCCATGTCCGAGTACATCGCCTCGGCGCCGGTGATCGCCAGCACCACCGCCCCCATCGCGAAGAACGCGAACTTGCCGTTGTGGGCGAAGAACACGATCGCGTGATGCGGGCTCAGCGCGCCGATCACGTGCGGCTCGCGCAGGATGCCGTGAACGCCGAGGCCGCCGAGGACGAGGAACCACAGCAGCGTGATCGGTGCGAACAAGGGCCCGACGCGACTGGTTCCGTGCTTCTGGATGCCGAAGATTCCGAGCAGGATCAGGACCGTGAGCGGTACCACGAAGCTGTGCAGCTGCGGCGCCACCACCTCGATGCCTTCCACCGCGGACAGCACCGAGATCGCCGGTGTCACCACGCCGTCGCCGAAGAACAGCGCGGCGCCGAGCAGGCCGATGACCATCAGCACCCAGCGCATCCGCGCACTCTTCACGCCGCGCTGGGCCAGCGCCATCAGCGCCATGATGCCGCCTTCGCCCTTGTTGTCGGCGCGCAGGATGAAGGTCGCGTACTTCACCGACACGACCATGATCAGCGACCAGAAGATCAGCGACAGCACGCCGAGCACGTTCTCCGGCTCCACCTTGACGCCGTGCTGGCCGAACGCCTCGCGGAATGCGTACAGCGGCGATGTGCCGATGTCGCCATAGACGACGCCGATCACGCCGAAGCAGAGGGCGAGCAGTCGCCGGCCGTGGACGTTTTCCTGGTTCGCGTGGCTCATGGAAGCGATCCGTGGCCGGTCAGCGCAAGGCCGCCTTCAACGCCTTGCGGATGATGTCCTCGGCCGTGTCGCCCGCCGCTGCCGCGTCGCGCACGAGGCGCGCGACCTCCGCCGGCTTGTAGCCGAGCGCCTGCAACGCGACGCTCGCCTCGGACACCGGGTCGGCCGCAGCCACCGGACTGATCGCGCTGGCGCCATCGGCAAGACCCTCGACGCGATCGCGCAGTTCCACCAGCATGCGCTCGGCCGTCTTCTTGCCGATGCCCGGGATGCGCGTCAGCGCCGCGACGTCGCCGCCCTGCACGAATCGCGCGAACTCGTCGACGCTGGCGCCGGACAGCACCGCGAGCGCGATCTTCGCGCCGACCCCGCTCACCTTCTGCAGGGCACGGAACAGGCTGCGCTCGGACTCGCGCAGGAAGCCGTACAGCGCGACCGCATCCTCCTTCACCGCGTAATGCGTGCTGAGCGTGACCTCCGCGCCGACTTCGGGCAGGTCGTAGAACGTGGACATCGGCGTCTCGATCTCGTAGCCGACGCCGTTCACGTCCAGCAGCAGCCACGGCGGGCGCTTCATCACGAGGACACCCTTCAGACGGCCGATCACCGGAACTGCCTCCAGCTTGCCCGCCGACCACTGCGGCCGTGCCGATCGCCCAGGTCGATGCCGAGTCGTCGCACGCTGGCGCGCGTATGGGCATGCGCGAGCGCGAGTGCGAGTGCGTCGGCCGCATCCGCCTGCAGTCGCTCCCCGATCCCGAGCAGCACGCCGACCATGTGCTGCACCTGGCGCTTCTCGCCCGACCCCGTGCCCACCACGGCCTGCTTCACTTCGCGGGCGGCGTACTCGTGGATGCCGACGTCGTGCTGCACCAGGGCGCAGATCGCCGCACCGCGCGCCTGGCCGAGCTTGAGCGCGGAATCGGGATTGCGCGCGAGGAACACACGCTCGATCGATGCCTCCTGCGGCGCGTACTCGGCGACGATCGCGCCGAGCCCGTCGAACAGGGTCTTGAGGCGCGCGGCGAACACGTCGCCCGCGACCAGATGGAGTGCGGCATGGAACACGTGCCGTGCATGTCCCGCATCGTCGACGTCGATGATGCCGATGCCGGTGATCCGGCTGCCTGGATCGACGCCGATGATGCGGCAGACGTCAGCCATGGACGTCGGCCGGAAGATCGGCGTTGCTGTAGACCTCGCGCACGTCGTCCAGATCGTCGAGCCAGTCGAGCAGGCGCGCCACGGATTGCGCGGTTTCGCCGGCGACGGCGATCTCGTTCTCGGCACGCATCGTGACCTCGCTCTCGTCCGGCTTGATGCCGGCCGCCTCCAGCGCCGCGCGGACGGACTCGAATTCGTCCGGCGCCGTCAGCACCTCGGCCGATCCGTCCTCCGGATACACGACGATGTCCTCGGCGCCGGCCTCGATCGCGGCCTCCGTGAGTTTCTCCTCGTCGACGCCCGGCGCGAAGGACAGCACGCCGACGCGCCGGAACAGGTAGGCCACCGAACCGTCCGTTCCGAGGTTTCCGCCGAACTTGCCGAACGCATGACGCACGTCCGACACCGTGCGCTGCCGGTTGTCGGTGCTGGTCTCGACGATCACCGCGACGCCGCCCGGCGCGTAGCCCTCGAACCGGATGTCCTCGTAGGTCACGCCTTCGAGTTCGCCCGTGGCCTTCTTGATCGCGCGCTCGATCGAATCCTTGGCCATGTTGGCGCCGAGCGCCTTGTCGACCGCCAGCCGCAGGCGCGGGTTGGTTGCGGGATCACCACCACCGCCGCGCGCCGCGATGGTGATCTCGCGGATGATCTTGGTGAAGATCTTGCCCCGCTTGGCGTCCTGCGCGTTCTTGCGGTGCTGGATGTTCGCCCACTTGGAATGTCCGGCCATTTGGAAATACCGACTGCGTGAACCTGCTGGGAGGGACGCCGGATTCTATCAGCCGATCGCGCCCCGGCCGGTGCCGCCGGCCGGGAAACGGCCTTCGCGCAGGAACGCGACGGTGAGATCGGCGACTTCCGACGAGAACAGCAGCCCGGTGTGAGAGGCCGCCACCGTGCAGTGGTCCGCGATGCCGGGAAGCTGCGTCTCCTCGACCGATACCGTGCCGTCGTGCGGCGCCCGCAGCGACCCGATCGAAACGCCCAGTCCATACGGAAGGCAGCCGGCTATCACGCCGACGCGGCGCGCGCTTTTCCAGGGCGCGATGCCGGAAAGGAGCGGCGGCGCGCTCTGCCCCAGAAGCAGCCGTCCGCCCGGCACCGCCGCCAGCGCGCGTGCGACGGAGCTGCCGCGCAGCGGCGCGCCGAGGCACACGACATGGCCTTGCGGCAGTCCCCGCGACTTGCGCATTGCCTCCAGCGCGACCAGCGATCCGAGGCTGTGCCCGACGACGTGCACCGCGTCCGCGTCCACTGCACGCAAGCGATTGCGCAGGTGCTCCACGGCGGGACCGATGCCGCGGAACACGCTCGCGTAGTCGATCGTCTCGACCGAGTAACCGGTGTTCCGCAACCGCCGCGCCAGCATCTGCAGCGTGATGCCGCGCATCCAGATGCCGTGGAGGAGAATCACGTGCTCCATGGCGCCCGGCGTCGGCTCAGCCTTCCTTTTCCGCGACGACGGCGACGTGCAGCTCGGCGAGTTGCGCATCGGCGACCGGCGACGGCGCGGCGGTCATCAGGCATTGCGCGCTGGTGGTCTTGGGGAACGCGATCACGTCGCGGATCGACTCGGTTCCCGCCATCAGCGCCGCGATGCGGTCGATGCCGAACGCGATGCCGCCATGCGGCGGCGCGCCGAACCTGAGCGCCTCGAGCAGGAATCCGAACTTCGCCGCGGCCTCCTCGCGACCGATGCCGAGGAGATCGAACACCGCGCTCTGCATCTCGGGTCGATGGATGCGGATCGAGCCGCCTCCGATCTCGTTGCCGTTGAGCACCATGTCGTAGCCGCGGGAAACCGCGATCTTCGCATTCGCGGCGAGATCGTCCACGTCATCGACCTTCGGCGCGGTGAACGGGTGATGCAGCGCGACGTAGCGTCCGGCTTCCGCATCGAATTCGAACATCGGGAAATCGACGACCCAGAGAGGCTTCCATGCATTCTCCACCAGCCCGCGGTCGCGACCGAGCTTCAGGCGAAGCGCGCCCATGAAGTCGCACACGGTCTTGTACCCACCCGCTCCGAAGAACAGCATGTCGCCGGATTGCGCACCGAGCGCGTCCAGCAGCGCCGCCAGCGTCGCGTCGTCCAGGAACTTGGCGATCGGCGAGTTGATGCCCTCGCGCGCCTTCGCGCGATCGTCCACGCGCATCCACGCGAGGCCCTTCGCGCCGTACTTTGCGACGAACGTGCCGAGTTCGTCGATCTGCTTGCGCGACAGGTCCGCACCGCCCGGCAGCCGCAACCCGGCCACGCGCGCGTCCGGATCCGCCGCGGCCTGCGCGAACACCTTGAACTCGCAATCGCGCACGATGTCGGCGACATCGACCAGTTCCAGCGCGATGCGCAGGTCCGGCTTGTCCGACCCGAAGCGGCGCATGGCTTCCGCATAGGTCATGCGCGGGAACGGGCCGCCGAGGTCCACGTCGGCGATCTCGCGGAACACCTCGCGGATCATCGCTTCCACGGTGTCCTGCACGTCGCGCTCCTCGACGAATGCGAACTCCATGTCGAGCTGGGTGAACTCCGGCTGGCGATCGGCGCGCAGATCCTCATCGCGGAAGCAGCGGGCGATCTGGTAGTAGCGATCGAAGCCGGCCATCATCAGAAGCTGCTTGAACAGCTGCGGCGACTGCGGAAGCGCGTAGAACTCGCCCGCATGCACGCGACTCGGCACGAGGTAGTCGCGTGCGCCTTCTGGCGTCGCCTTGGTGAGTATCGGCGTCTCGATGTCCTGGAATCCGCGCGCATCGAGCCAGCGTCGCAGCGCCGAGACCAGCCGCGTGCGCATGCGCATCATCCGCTGCATGTCCGGCCGGCGCAGGTCGAGGTAGCGGTACTTGAGGCGCAGGTCCTCATTGGTCGTCTCGTGCAGCACGAACGGCAGGTCGCGCGCGGCATTCAGCACCTCGATGCGCCCGGCCAGCACCTCGACGGTGCCGGTCTTCATGCGGTCGTTGATGCTGACGCGGCGGCGGACGGTGCCGCTCACGCGCAGACAGAACTCGTAGCCGACCTCGCTGGCGGCGCGGAACGCATCGGCATTGTCCGGGTCCGCGACGACCTGCACCGCGCCCTCGTGGTCGCGCAGGTCGATGAAGATGACGCCGCCGTGATCGCGACGGGTGTCGACCCAGCCGCACAGCACGACCTCCCTGTCCAGCAACGACTCGTCGATCCGTCCGCAATAGTGGGTGCGCATGCTCTCGAACGCTCCGGCATCGCGGCGCCCATCGGGGGCCGCGGAAAAGCGGCAGATGCTAGCACGCGCAGCCGCATGGGTTGCGCCGGAAGCCGAGCCCATGTTTCCCTGAAAAGGAACCTCGATGAATCGGGAGCCATGACGCAGTTCGCGCCGCTCGACCTGGCGGCCATCTTCCTGTACTTCCTCGCGACCGCGCTGATCGCATGGCGCGTGTCCAGGCGAAATTCCGATCCGGAAGACCTCTTCCTCGCCGGGCGCTCGCTGGGGCCATTGGCGGTGGGCTTTTCGCTGTTCGCATCCAACATCTCGTCGGACACGCTGATCGGCCTTCCGGGCGCGGCATACCTGCATGGCCTGTCCGTCGCGAACTACGAATGGATGGCCGGCATCGTCCTGATGTTCACTGCGGCTTTCGTGCTGCCGGTCCTGATGCGCTCCCGCATCACGACGATGCCGGAGCTGATGGGCCGGCGCTTCGACCTGCGCATGCGCCGCTATCTGGCAGCCGTGACCTTGTTCCTTTCGCTCGTGCTGGATACCGCCGCGACCCTGTATGCGGGCGCTTTGATGATCACGGCCTTCGTGCCTGCGCTGGGGCTTGCGGAAACCGCGCTGGGACTGGCGCTGTTCACCGGGATCTACACGGCGGCGGGCGGCCTGCGCGCGGTGGTCTACACGGACGTGATGCAGGCCATCGTGCTGCTGGCCGGGTCCGCCGTGCTCGCCTGGATCGTGTTCGGTCAGTACGACTGGTCCTGGGCCGAAGTGACCGCGCGCATCGACCCGGACCGCCTGTCCCTCATCCGGCCGCTGGACGACCCGGGCGTGCCATGGCTCGGCCTGCTCACGGGATTGCCCGTCGTCGGCTTCTACTACTGGACGATGAACCAGTACATCGTGCAGCGCGTGCTCGGCGCACGCGACCTGGAAGCGGCCGGCAAGGCCTCGCTGTTCGCCGCGCTGCTCAAGCTGCTCCCGCTGTTCCTGATGACCCTGCCCGGCATCCTCGCGGCACCGCTGCTGCCGGGACTGGAGCATCCGGATCAGGTGTTCCCGGCGATGGTTTCGCGCTTCGTCCCGGCCGGCCTGACCGGCCTGATCGTGGCCGGCATCCTCGCGGCGCTGATGTCCACCTGCTCGGCGACCCTGAATTCGGCCGCCACGCTGGTGACGCTGGATTTCGTCCGTCCGACGCTCCCGCGCCTGTCGCCCGCTCGCCTGGTATGGATCGGCCGCGCGACCACCATCGTGCTGACCCTGCTCGCCGCGATCTGGGCACCGATGATCCAGCGCTTCGAGGGGCTCTGGAGCTATCTGCAGCAGGTGTTCGCCTTCGTCGCGTCGCCGCTCGTCGCGGTGTTCCTGATGGGGCTGTGGTCGCGCCGCCTCGGCGCTCGCGCAGCGCTGCGAGGCCTGGTCAGCGGCCACGTTCTCAGCGCCGGCCTGTTCCTCGCCCGCGAAACGGGGATGGTGACGATCCATTTCACGATCATCTCCGGCATCCTGTGCGCCGCCACCGCGATCTTCACCTTCCTGTGGATGCTGCGCCTCGATGCTGCGGACCGACCGGACGAGGCGCAGATGGCCCTGGTCGCCGATCCGGCGAGCGACCGCCCATCCCGCGTCCTTGCCGTGCGCATCGCGGCCGTACTGGCCGTCACGCTCGCGGTCATCTGGATGTTCCGCTGACCGCCACGAAGTCGGTAAATTTGCTGCGACGCGCAAAATGGGTTAAAATTTCCTTCAGATTCCGATATTTCCATCGCTCCCGCAGCCGATGAGAAGTCCGGGCTGGCACTGGCGCGCCGTTCCGCGGCCCGTCCCGCCCGATCCGCGCGACGCAGTTCCCGCGCGCTGTGCGTTTCGTTTCCGTGCCGCCCGCGTCCCGACCGCCAACCGGAGGACCCGCGCATGCTCGACACGTTTCACTCCCCCCGCAACGACCCGGCAGAGCCGGATGCCGCTCCCGCGGGAGACGCCTCCGACGGGTTCCTCCTGGCGACCGATCTGGACGGAACCTTTCTTGCCGGCCACGCCGCGCAGCGCCTTCGCCTCTATCAGCTGCTGAGCCGGACGAGGCAGGCACGGCTGGTGTACGTGACCGGCCGCGGGCTGGAGTCGGTGCTGCCGCTGCTCGCCGACCCCACGTTGCCGCATCCTGACTACATCATCTGCGACGTCGGCGCGACGGTGGTGCGCGGCAGCGACTTGCTGCCGGTGCAGCCGCTGCAGGCGGAAATCGCCGCGCAGTGGCCGGGCGAGCAGGTCGTCGCGACGAGGATCGGCGACATCCCCGGGCTGGAGCGGCAGGACGTTCCGCAGGAGCGGCGCGTTTCGTACTTCTGCGCCGAAAGCGCGATCGATGCACGGGTGCGCACGGTGGTCGAGGAACTCGGCTGCGAACTCCTGTACTCGGCCAATCGCTATCTCGACGTGCTGCCGAAAGGCGTGAGCAAGGGCAGCACGCTCGATGCCCTGGTGCGCCACCTCGGCATTCCGTCCTCGCGCGTGCTGGTCGCCGGCGACACGATGAACGACCGCTCGATGTACGGCCGCGGCTTCGCCGGCGTGTGCGTGGGGCGATCCGAAGCGCGGCTGCTCGATGCGACGAAGGACCGCGCGGACGTTCTGCATGCGGCCGAGCCCGGCTGCGGCGGCATCCTCGAGGCACTGGCGCATTTCGGATTCATCGACCAGACCCCCGGCGACACCCACACGCAGCCGCCAACCGGAAAGTCGGATCTCGTCATCGCCTACCATCGCCTGCCGTACGACGAAGTGGTCGAGGGCGGCGTCGTGCAGCGCAGGCGCCCTCAGTCGCCGAACGGCATCATCCCGACGCTGCTCTCGTTCTTCGGCAACGAACGCAACGGCTCGTGGATCGCGTGGTCCGTCCACGACGAGCGGCAGGGCGAGTTCGAGGTGCACACCGCGATCGACGCCGACCGCTACCCGAACCTGACTGCGGCGCGCGTGCCGCTGCGCAAGCAGGACGTGGACACGTTCTACAAGGCGTTCTCGAAGGAAGCATTCTGGCCGCTGCTGCACACCTTCTGGGAGCGGGCGCGGTTCCGCGAGGACCACTGGCAGACGTTCCGGCGCGTCAACCGCGCCTTCGCCGAACGTGCGGCGGAGGAAGCCGCCGAAGGGGCCGTCGTGTGGATCCACGACTACAACCTGTGGCTGGTGCCCGCGTACCTGCGCGAATTGCGTCCGGACCTCCGCATCGCGTTCTTCCACCACACGCACTTCCCGTCCGCCGACGTGTTCAATGTCGTGCCGTGGCGGCGCCAGATCGTGGGCAGCCTGCTGCAATGCGATTACGTCGGGTTCCACGTGCCGCGTCAGGTCGAGAACTTCGTCGACGTCGTGCGCGGCGTCGCGCCGGTGGAAGTAAAGGCGACAGAGAGCTGCGCGCCGCGCTTCGTCACCTACGGCTGCGCAGTCGGGCTGGAGCAGATGACCTCCGCCATCGAGGTCGGCGGACGCACGGTGCGCCTCGGCGCACATCCGGTTGGACTGGACGTGGATCGAGTGCGCGACCTGCTGCGGCAACCGGCCGCGCGCGAGCGCCTCGATCGACTGCGCGGGGAGCTCGGCGGACAAAAGCTGATCCTGTCCGTCGAGCGGCTCGATTACACGAAGGGCACGCTGCAGAAGCTCAACGCCTTCGAGCGCATGCTCGAACGCGACCCGTCCCTGCACGGCAGGGTGACGCTGTTCTGCGTATGCGTGCCCGCCGCACGCGAGATGACGGTCTATCGCCAGCTGCAGACGCAGATCGAACAGGCGGTCGGCCGGATCAACGGCCGCTTCTCGCGGCTGGGCTGGACGCCGCTGCAGTTCTTCTTCCGCGCCATCCCGTTCGAGGAACTACTCGCCTACTATGCAGCCGCAGACGTCATGTGGATCACGTCGCTGCGCGACGGACTCAATCTCGTCGCCAAGGAATTCGTCGCCGCACAGGGCATTACCGGAGGCAACGGCGTGCTGGTGCTGTCCGAGTTCGCCGGCGCCGCGGCGGAACTGAAGGGCGCGCTGCTGACCAACCCGCACGACATCGAGGACTTGTCGAGCGTGTGCGCGCACGCGATCGCGATGCAGCCGGAGGAAGCGGCCACGCGGATGCATTCGCTCCACGACATCGTGCGACACCACGACGTGCGCCGCTGGGGCGAGGAATTCCTCGCAGCGGCGACCGGGGCGGCGGACGGAGGCTGACCGCGAACCCTCCGCGGCTCGCTCCGGCCTCGATCACCGGGAACGACGAAAAGGCCGCCGCGCATCACGCGCGGCGGCCTGCGCCTGATCGGAACTCAGCGCCAGCGGCGCTTGACGACGAAGGTCGCGTCGCAGCCGCCGTTCACCCACACGCCGGCGCGGTTCCAGCCCCAGTTGCGCCCCTCGATGCAGCGCGTGTTGGAATGCTGGCGCTCGATGCGCACGTCGCCGCCGCGGCCGGTGTCCACCTGGCACAACTGGTAGCGGTAGTCGCGGCTGGCGCAGCGCACGCGGATGTCGCGGTCCCAATCCGAGCCGGGCTTCCATCCGCCGTGGCCGTGGCCGCTTCCGCCTGTCCAGCGCCGCGAGACGCGGAACACGCCTTCGCAGCCGCCGTTGACCCACACGCCGGCGCGGTTCCAGCCCCACGTCTGCCCTTCGACGCACCGCGTGTTCGAGATCTGGCGGACCAGCTGCACGGAGCTGCCCTGCCCGGTGTCGACCTGGCACATCGCATACCGGTAGTCGCGGCTCGCGCAACGGACTTCTATGTCGCGATCCCAGCCCGGACCCGGCTGCCAGCCAGGCTGTGCAGGCACCGCGGCAACGATCGGAACGAGTACCTGGGGCGTGCCCGCAAGCGCCGGGGCGGACGCCCCGATCGAGAGCAGCAGCCCGGCGAAGGCAATCCAGTGCGTACGCATGACGTTCTCCCCGAAATGGACGGCTTGTGCCGCGGGGGAGTCTAGCGCGCGCAGGTGAACGGCGTGAAACCCGTCAGCTTCCTTCCGTCGAAGACGAGCTCGACGAGGCCGCGGCGGGCTTCGACTCGCCCTTCGCTTCCGCGACGCCGCTCTCCGCCGGTGGCGCATCGTCGCGTGCGGCGAGGTTGCGCTTCCTGTCGCCGTCCTTCTTGAAGTCCGTCTCGTACCAGCCACTTCCGGCCAGGCGGAACGCCGGCGCGGTCACGCGGCGGTGGACGCCGGCCTTGCCGCACTTCGGGCACTCGGCCGGGTCCGGGTCGGACAGTTTCTGGAGGCGATCGAAGATCGCGTGGCAGTGGTCGCACTCGAACTCGTAAATCGGCATCTCGACTCATCCATACGCGCCGTTCCCGCGCGGCGCACCGACCGCATGGTGCGGGCCGCGCGGAAGTTATCAAGGGGCGGCGCGGACGCCTACACCGCCGCCAGCGCCTGATCGAGATCGGCAAGGAGGTCGTCGACGTGCTCGATGCCCACGCACAGGCGAACGGTATCCGGGGTCACGCCGGCCTTCTCGAGTTCATCGTCGGACAGCTGCCGATGCGTGGTCGAGGCCGGGTGCGTGGCCAGCGAGCGCGTATCGCCGATGTTGACCAGCCGCGTGAACAGCTGCAGTGCGTCGAGGAACTTCGCGCCTGCATCGCGCCCGCCGGGCAGTCCGAACGTGAACAAGCCCGATGCGCCCTTCGGCAGGTATTTCCGCGCCAACGCATGTTCGGGGTGCTCCGGCAACCCGGCGTAGTTGACCCAGCTCACCTTCGGATGCGCCTTCAGATGGCGTGCGACCGCAAGCGTGTTGGCGCAGATGCGCTCCATGCGCAAGGGCAGCGTCTCGATGCCCTGCAGGATCAGGAATGCGTTGAACGGCGAGATCGCCGCACCCGTGTTGCGCAGCGGCACCACGCGCGCGCGACCGATGTACGCGGCCGGGCCGAGCGCTTCCGTGTAGACCACGCCGTGATAGCTCGGATCCGGCTCGTTGAGGCGCCGGAACCGCTTCCGGTGCTCCGTCCAGGGAAACCGGCCGCTGTCGACGATCGCGCCGCCGAGGCTGTTGCCGTGTCCGCCGAGGTACTTGGTCAGCGAATGCACGACGATGTCGGCGCCGAAGTCGATCGGCCGCAGCAGGTACGGCGAAGGAACCGTGTTGTCGACGATCAACGGGACGCCGCGCGCGTGCGCGATTTCCGCGATCGCCTCGATGTCGGTGACATTGCCGAGCGGGTTGCCGAGGGACTCGACGAACACGGCCTTGGTGCGCTCGTCGATCAACCGCTCGAATGCATCCGGCTCGCGGTAGTCGGCAAAGCGCGCCTCGATCCCCGACTGCGGAAGCGTGTGCGCGAACAGGTTGTAGGTGCCGCCGTACAACGCGCTGGACGAAACGATGTTGTCGCCCGCCTCGGCGATGGTCTGGATCGCATACGTGATGGCCGCGGAGCCGGACGCCAGCGCCAACGCCGCAACCCCGCCTTCCAGTGCCGCGACGCGCTGCTCGAGCACGTCGGTGGTCGGATTCATGATCCGGGTGTAGATGTTGCCCGGCACCTTCAGATCGAACAGATCCGCGCCGTGCTGGGTGTTGTCGAAGGCGTACGCGACGGTCTGGTAGATCGGCACGGCGACGGCGCGCGTGGTCGGATCCGGCGAATAGCCGGCATGCACGGCGACGGTCTCCGTTCGCCAGTTCGGGTTGCTCATGACGGGCCTTCCGCAGCGAGGGGGAACGGACCGTACCACAAAAAACGACAAAAGGGACGTATGGACGTCCAAACGTCCATACGTCCCGCCATGTCACGCACCGCCCTCCGGCTACTCAGCCGCGAGCGAACACCAGATGCCCGGTGTCCGCATCCACGCGAACCGTGTCGCCCGGCTGGAAGCGCCCCTCGAGAATCTCCCTGGCAAGCGGATTCTCCAGCTGCTGCTGGATCGCGCGCTTGAGCGGGCGGGCGCCGTACACCGGATCGAACCCGACGTTTCCGAGCAGGTCCAGAGCCTTGTCCGCGATCTCGAGCTTGAGCTGCCGCTCGGCCAGGCGCCTCTCCAGATACGCAACCTGGATCCGCGCGATCTTGCGGATCTGGCTCTTGTCCAGCGAGCGGAACACGACGATCTCGTCCAGGCGGTTGATGAACTCGGGCCTGAAGTGCGACTGCACCACGCCCATCACCGCCGCCTTCATCTTCGTGTAGTCCTCCTCGCTGTCGCTGCCGGCGAATTCCTGCACGTACTGCGAACCAAGGTTCGAGGTCAGCACGATCACCGTGTTGCGGAAATCGACCGTGCGCCCCTGCCCGTCGGTGAGGCGCCCGTCGTCGAGCACCTGCAGCAGGATGTTGAACACGTCGTGGTGCGCCTTCTCGACCTCGTCGAGCAGGATCACGCTGTACGGCCGGCGCCGCACCGCCTCGGTGAGATAGCCGCCCTCCTCGTAGCCGACATAGCCCGGCGGCGCGCCGATCAGGCGGCTCACGGAGTGCTTCTCCATGAACTCGCTCATGTCGATGCGCACCATCGCGTCCTCGCTGTCGAACAGGAACCCGGCCAGCGCCTTGCACAACTCGGTCTTGCCGACGCCGGTCGGACCGAGGAACAGGAACGAGCCGATCGGCTTGTCCGGGTCGGCGAGCCCCGCGCGCGAGCGGCGGATCGCATCGCTGACGGCGCGCACGGCCTCGTCCTGGCCGACCACGCGCTTGTGCAATTCGTCCTCCATCCGCAGCAGCTTGTCGCGCTCGCCTTCGAGCATCTTGCTGACCGGAATGCCGGTCCAGCGCGAGACGACCTCGGCGATCTCCTCGGCCGTGACCTTGTCCTGCAGCAGCGTGTGCCCGCCCCTCGCCTCGGCTTCCTGCGCGGCCTTGAGCTGCTTTTCCAGCTCAGGAATCCTGCCGTACTGGATTTCGCTCATCTTCGCGTAGTCCTGGCGGCGCTGCGCGGACTCCAGCTCCAGGCGGGCCTGCTCGATCTGCTCCTTCACCTTGGTCGCGCCCTGCAGCGCGGCCTTCTCGCTCTTCCAGACTTCCTCGAGGTCCGAGTATTCGCGCTCCAGCGCCTCGATCTCCTTTTCGAGATCGGCAAGGCGCTGCCTGGATTCCGCGTCCTTCTCCTTCTTCAGCGCCTCGCGCTGGATCTTGAGCTGGATCAGCCGCCGCTCCTTGCGGTCCAGTTCCTCGGGCTTGGAGTCGATCTCCATGCGGATGCGCGACGCCGCCTCGTCCATCAGGTCGATGGCCTTGTCCGGCAACTGGCGATCCGGAATGTAGCGGTTGGACAGCGTCGCCGCCGCGACGATCGCCGGGTCGGTGATCTCCACGCCGTGATGGACGGCGTACTTTTCCTTCAGTCCACGCAGGATCGCGATGGTGTCCTCGACACTCGGCTCGCCCACGTAGACCTTCTGGAAGCGGCGTTCCAGCGCGGCATCCTTCTCGATGTACTTGCGGTATTCGTCGAGCGTGGTGGCGCCGATGCAATGCAATTCGCCACGCGCGAGCGCGGGCTTGAGCATGTTGCCGGCATCCATCGCGCCCTCGGCCTTGCCGGCCCCGACCATCGTGTGCAATTCGTCGATGAACAGGATGATCTGGCCTTCCTGCTTGGCGAGGTCGTTTAGCACCGCCTTGAGGCGTTCCTCGAATTCGCCGCGGAACTTCGCGCCCGCGATCAGCGCGCCCATGTCGAGCGACAGCACGCGCTTGCCGCGAAGCCCTTCCGGCACCTCGTCGTTGACGATGCGTTGCGCGAGACCCTCGACGATCGCGGTCTTTCCGACCCCCGGCTCGCCGATCAGCACGGGGTTGTTCTTGGTGCGCCGTTGCAACACCTGGATCACGCGGCGGATCTCCTCGTCGCGACCGATGACCGGATCGAGCTTGCCCTTCTCCGAGCGCGCCGTGAGATCGATGGTGTACTTCTCCAGCGCCTGGCGCTGGTCTTCCGCATTCTCCGATTGCACCTTTTCCCCTCCCCGCATCTTCTCGATGGCCGCCTCGATGTTCGCCTTGTTCGCGCCGGCGGCCTTGAGCGCCTCGCCGACGTCGCCGCGATCTTCCAGGGCCGCGAGCACGAACAGCTCCGAGGCGATGAACTGGTCACCACGCTGCTGCGCGAGCTTGTCGGTCAGGTTGAGCAGCCGGTTGAGGTCGTTGGAGACGTTGATGCTGCCTTCCTGGCCGGACACGCGCGGAAGACGATCGAGGATCTGCCCGACCCGCGTACGCAGCGCCGGCACGTTGACACCGGCCTGCGCCAACAGCGGCACGGTCGATCCGCCCGACTGGTCGAGCAGGGCCGCCAGCACGTGGGCCGGCTCCATCATGTTGTTGTCGCGTCCGACGGCCAGCGACTGGGCGTCGGCGAGCGCTTGCTGGAAGCGCGAGGTCAGCTTGTCCATGCGCATCGCGGGGGTCCTCCCGTGCGGTTTCGTTGATTGAGGAAATCGCCGCCCGGAGCGGCTTGCTGCGGCGGAAATGCGGCTCCCGCGCCATCGATTCAAGCGCGATCCTGCCACGCGCGACGATGTGACGCTGCCGGCCGCAGCCTTTGGGTATGCTTGCCGCGATGACCTCCGCCCCCGACATTCCCGGCTACCGCATCCTCGAGACGCTCGGCCGGGGCGGGATGGCGACGGTGTTCCTCGCGATCCAGGAATCGCTGGGGCGCGAGGTCGCGCTGAAGCTGCTCTCACCGTCCCTCGCCGCGGACGACGTGGCGCGCGAGCGGTTCCTGCGCGAGGGGCGGATCGCTGCACAGCTCGCGCACCGGCACATCGTCGGCATCCATGACGTCGGTGTCCACGAAGGCCAGCCCTATCTCGCGATGGAGTACCTGCCGGGCGGCGCGGTTCCGACCGCGGCTCCGCTCGCACCCTTCGATGCGCTGACGGTGGTGCACCAGATCGCCCTCGCGCTCGACCACGCGCATCGGGCCGGCGTCATCCACCGCGACATCAAGCCCGACAACATCCTGCGTCGCGGCGACGGATCCTTCGCGCTCGCCGATTTCGGCATCGCGCATGCCGCCAACGCCGATTCGGCGCTTACGCAAGAAGGCATGACGATCGGCACCCCGTTCTACATGAGCCCGGAGCAGATCCAGGGAATGCCGCTCGACGGGCGCTCCGACCTCTACAGCCTCGGCGTCGTGCTCCACCAGCTGCTGACAGGACGCCTGCCCTATGCCGGAACCGACGACGTCGCGGTCGGCGTGCAACACGTGCACGCGCCGCTGCCGGCATTGCCGACGCACCTTGCCACCTGCCAGCCGCTGCTCGACCAGTTGCTCGCGAAGCGCCCTGCGGACCGCCTGCGCGATGCCGGCCTCCTCGCGCGACGTGCGGATGCGCTGCGGACCGGCTCGCGGCACGCGGCCGCTTCGACCGCATCGCGCCCGACCGCCGTGCGCGCGACGCCGGTGGCCGACTCCGCCGCCGATGCGCCGGCCGCCACCGCGATGCGGGATGCCGTCCCGTCCCGCGCGGCGCGGTGGAGAAACCGACTCCCGGCTCTTGCATCGGGCGCGCTGCTCCTGCTGCTGGCCGCCCTCGCGCTGTGGCAGGCGATTCCGCGCGATGCTGCCGATCCGCTCGGCGATGCGCCACGCGCACCGGCAACCGCCGACCGATCGATCGCCGTGCTGCCGCTGGTCAACACCAGTGGCGACGACGGGCAGCAGTTCTTCACCGACGGGCTCTCCGAGAACCTGATCGTCGCGCTCGCGCAGTTTCCCGGCCTGCGCGTAATCAGCCGCAACTCGGCATTCCAGTTCCGCGACTCCGGCCAGGACAGCCGCGCGATCGGCGCGCGGCTCGGCGTGGCGCATCTGCTGGAAGGCAGCGTGCAGCGCGCCGGCGACAAGGTGCGCGTCACCGCCGCGCTGGTGCGCACCGCCGACGGCAGCACGATCTGGTCGCAACGCTACGACCGCCCGTACAGCGACCTGTTCGAGCTGCAGGACGAACTCACCGCAGCCGTTGCCGGCGCGCTCAAGGCACGCCTTCTGCCCGGATCGTCCCTGCATGCGCAGGGCGATCGGCCGCCGAGCGGAAACCTCGAAGCCTACGCAGCCTATCTGCGCGGCCGGTTCCACGCCGATCGCCGCACCGAAGCGGACCAGCGCACGGCCATCGACGAATTGAACCGCGCCGTGCAGGCGGATCCGGGTTACGCCGATGCATGGGCCACGCTGTCGCGCACCTGGACCGGCCTCACCGCGCTGGCCCTCAGCGGCGCGGACGCGCAGGCCGCATACGCCGAGGCACGAGCGGCAGTGGAGACCGCGATCGCACTGGCGCCGGACCTCGCCTCGGCACATGCCGCACGCGGCTACCTGCTGGCGAACGCCGACTATGACTGGGAGGGCGCGGAGGCCGAGTACCGGCGTGCGGTCGAACTCGCTCCGGCCGACGACCACGCCAGGTTCGGGCTCGGCCGCGTGCTTGCCGCACAGGGACATGTCCGCGACGCGGAAAGGCTGGCCCGCGAGATCCTCGCCAACGACCCGCTGCATGCCAGCCAGCACTACTGGCACAGCATCTACCTCGGCGCGATCGGCCGCTGGAGCGATGCCCTCGCCGCGATCGGGAAGGCGATCCGCATCCAGCCGGACGCCGGCACGTTCCACATGCAGAAAACGACGCTGCAGATCGCGCGCGGCGATGCGGCGGCGGCCCTTGCCGCGGCACGCGCCGCGCCCGCGGGCGTCTGGCAGGACGTTGCGCTCGCGCTCGCACGCTCGGCAGGCCACGACGCGACCGCGGCGGAAGCGGCCCTCGCCACGCTGGCCGAGCGCCACGCGGACTTCGCCGCCTACCAGATCGCCGGCGTGTACGCGATGCGCGGCGACGCCGACCGCACCTTCGAATGGCTGGATCGCGCATTCGACAACCGCGACCCCGGCATCACGTTCCTGCTGTACGACCCGCTGTTGCTGCTGCAGCGACACGATCCGCGCTTCGCCGCGTTCTGCCGCAAGGTCGGCTTGCCCGAGCCTGAACGCAGCGAGGCGGTCATGCTCGGCGCGACGCTCTGACGCGCGCGAACGCTACGGCGCGATCCACACCAGCGTCGCGAAGCGCCCGGTCTCGCGGTCGCGCCGGAACGAGTAGAAGCGCGGATCGGTGAACGTGTCGAAGCCGCCACCGCCGATCCAGCCGACCCCGGCCTGCGCGAGCCGGCGCCGCGCCAGCGCGGCGAGGTCGCAGTGCCAATGCCCAGGACGGGTCGTCGCGAATGCAGACGCCGCGGATGCGTCCGCATCAACGAACGCCGCGCGCACCTCCTCGCCGACCTCGTACGATGCCGCACCGATCCCCGGGCCGATCCAGGCCAGCACCGATGCGGCGGGCGCCCGAAGTGCCTGCACGGTCTCCTCAAGCACCCCGGCGGCAAGTCCGCGCCAGCCGGCATGCGCGACCGCCACGGCACTGCCGTCGCGGGTGCAGAACAGGACAGGCAGGCAATCGGCGGTCAGCACGGCGAGGACGCGTCCGGGCGTGCGCGTCACCGCGGCGTCGGCTTCGGGTTCCGCACCATCGCGGGCGGCATCCGCGTCGTGGACCGCCACGCCGTGCACCTGGCGCAGCCACACCGGCGGCGCCGGCAGCGCGAGCACGCCGACCAGCATCGCGCGGTTGGCGGCGACCCGCACGGGATCGTCCCCGCAGCGCACGCCGAGGTTGCAGCGGTCGAACGGCGCCAGCGAGTAACCCGGCAGGTCGCGCGTGCTGGCGGCACCGCGCACGCAGGTCGGTGCCGGCCACTGCGGGACGACGCGAGGAATGCGCATCGTGCGCGTCAAAGGGCCGGCGCGACGACGCGCGACGCGAGCAGCGCACCGGCGGGCGACAGCGAGATGCGGAAACACGCGCCGCCTCCGGCAACAGGCACGTACTCCAGTGTCGCCTGGCTGGCCTCGCACATCTGCTTGGCGAGATAGAGCCCGAGGCCGGTGCCGTATTCGTGCGTGGTGTAGAACGGCTCGAAGATCTGGCCGGCGACCTTGGGCGGAATGCCGGGGCCGCGATCGATGACCTCGATCACCGGCGGCCCCTTCTCGCCGAGCAACCGCGCGACGACGCTGACCCGCGCGGGCTGCCCCGGCTGGCGCCCGTAGCGCAATGCGTTCTGCACCAGATTCCAGACCACCTGCTGCATGTGCTGCGGATCGAACAAGGCCTCGATCGCGCGGTTCTGCGTGACCGCACGCAGATAATCGCTGCCGATGTCGTTGGACTGCTTGTAGTCCTCGATGAACGCGAGCACCCAGGCGTTGAGATCGATGCTCTCCGGCCGCGAACGCTCGCGCCGCGAGAGCTGCAGGATGTTCTCGATCACTTCGTTGGCGCGCGTGCAATGGTTGTTGATGATGTCCACCAGCCGCTTGTCGCCGGAACAGAGGTCCGGCGATTCGGCCAGCAGTTGGGCCGAGTAGCGGATCGCCGCGAGCGGATTGCGGATCTCGTGCGCGATCGAGGCGGACAGCCGCCCGAGCGAGGACAGCGTCAGTTCCTCGGCGCGCCGCGACAGCAGCGAGGTGTCGTCGAGAAAGATCAGCACGTTGGTGTCGTCGTTCGGCGCCAGCCGGGTGAAGCGCGGGATCACCTCGGGCACGTCCTGCGCCAGTGCGATCGCGGTCTGGTCGGCGCGCCCCGAATGCCGCCAGTGGTAGAGGCGCCGCGACAGTTCCGGCGCGGCCGAACCGAGTTCACGCTGGTTGGGCGACGGGTTGCCGATCAGGTGCCACGCCGATTCGTTGATGCGCAGGATGCGATTGGCCTGGTCGACCAGCAGCACGCCGGTCTTCATGCGCTGGATGATGAGGTCGTTGATCTGCTCCAGGTTGAGCAGATCCACGCCGCGCTGCGCGGCCAGGTCCTCCGTCGCGCGCACGTGGCCACCGACGTAGCGCAGCAGCGCGGCAACGACGAAGTACGCCACCACCACCGCGCCGGTCTCCACCGCCGAACGCGGCACGCCTCCGTAGAAGGTCACGAGGAAGTACGGCACCAGCACGCCGAGCGCGGCGAGCGCGGCGTAGAGATAGGCGCGCCGGGGCAGCAGCAGCGTGGCGATGCCGACGTTCACCAGCAACATCATCGGCACGAGGCTGTGGCCGGATACCGCGACCAGCACGCACGCCGCCGCGGCCACGTCGGCCAGCAGCGACACGCTGATCGAGCCGACCAGGTGCGCACGCATGCGATCGGTCATGATCAGCAGGATCACCGCGATCGCGAGATAGAGGATCGCCGCGATCTGGCCGACCGTGGGGCTGGTCACGCGGATCCAGTCCGCCGCGAACGGCGTGGCGACCAGGCCGATGTACACCGCCGCCTCGAGGCAACGGTAGAGATTGAAGAAATACAGTTCCCGCCGGGTGATGTCGCCCGTCGGGAAAACCGTGCTGCGAGCGGTCGGCGACGCGTTCAATGCGGGACTCCTTCGGCGCCAGTATAGCCAGCGCGACCGGCGCCGCATCCGTCCGATGCGAACCGTCACCGCATTTTGCTTTCGACACCGCGATCCCCGAGAATACGCGGCCATCCCGCAGCCGGCGTCCCGCCGCTGCTCTCCGGATCGCGTCCAGCGGTGCCTCGCGCGCCGCTTCCGCGTGTCCCGTCACCCGAGGTACCCGCATGAATTTCCATGAATACCAGGCCAAGGAACTGTTCGCCCAGTACGGCATTCCGGTGCCTCCGGGCAAGATTGCGTCCACGCCGGAGGCGGCCGTCGAATGCGCGCGCGCCCTGGGCGGCGAGCAATGGATGGTCAAGGCGCAGATCCACGCAGGCGGCCGCGGCAAGGCCGGCGGCGTCAAGTTCTGCAAGTCGCTCGACGACGTGAAGGCCGCCGCGGCCGGAATGCTCGGCACGAACATGCAGACCTACCAGTCCGGCGGCCGCGCGCTGCCGGTGAACCTGGTGCTGGTCACCGACGCCTCGGACATCGCCAAGGAGCTGTATCTCTCGGTGCTCGTCGACCGCGGCAGCAAGACGGTTTCGTTCATCGCGTCCGCGCAGGGCGGCGTGGACATCGAGCAGGTCGCGCGCGAGACACCCGAGGACATCCACACGCTGGAAGTCGACTTCGTCGAGGGCGTGCAGCCTTACCAGTGCCGCAAGCTCGCGTTCGACATGGGCCTTTCCGCCAAGCAGGCCAACCAGCTCACGAAGATCATGCTGGGCCTGTACAAGCTGTTCAACGAGAAGGACCTCTCGCTGGTCGAGCTGAACCCGCTCGCGATCGTCGCGTCCGGCGACCTGATGGCGCTGGACGGCAAGGTGAACTCCGACGACAACGCCGACTTCCGCCATCCGGAGCTGGTCGCGATGCGCGACGAGTCGCAGGAAGACCCGGCCGAGGCCGAAGCGGTCCGCAACAACCTCAACTACGTCACGATGGATGGCAACATCGGCTGCATGGTCAACGGCGCCGGCCTCGCGATGGCGACGATGGACGTGATCAAGCTGGCAGGCGGCGAGCCCGCCAACTTCCTCGACGTCGGCGGCGGCGCCACCAAGGAGCGCGTGACCGAGGCATTCAAGCTGATCCTGTCCTCGGACAAGGTGCAGGCGATCCTCGTCAACATCTTCGGCGGCATCGTGCGCTGCGACCTGATCGCCGAAGGCATCATCGCCGCGGTCAAGGAAGTGGGCCTGACGATTCCGGTGATCGCGCGCCTGGAAGGCACCAATGTCGAGAAGGGTCGCGAGCTGATCGCCAATTCCGGCCTGAAGATCACGCCGGCGCTCGATCTGAACGACGCCGCGCAGAAGGCGGTCGCCGCGGCCAAGGCCGCCTGAAGGAAGGACAAGCATCCATGAGCGTTCTGGTCAACAAGAACACCAAAGTCATCACCCAGGGCTTCACCGGCCAGCAGGGCACGTTCCACTCCGAACAGGCGATCGAGTACGGCACACGGCTCGTCGGCGGCGTGACGCCCGGCAAGGGCGGCACCGAGCACATCGGCCTGCCGGTCTACAACACCGTGCTCGATGCGGTGAACGACACCGGCGCGGACGCGTCGATGATCTTCGTTCCCCCGCCGTTCGCGGCCGATGCGATCCTCGAGGCCGCCGATGCCGGCATCAAGGTCATCGTCGCGATCACCGAAGGCATCCCGGTGCTGGACATGCTGCGCGTCAAGAACGTGCTGAAGTCGCATCCGGACACCGTGCTGATCGGGCCGAACTGCCCCGGCATCATCACACCGGGCGAGTGCAAGATCGGCATCATGCCGGGCCACATCCACCAGCCGGGCAAGGTCGGCATCGTGTCGCGCTCCGGCACGCTGACGTATGAAGCGGTATTCCAGACCACCAACGTCGGCCTCGGCCAATCCACCTGCATCGGCATCGGCGGCGACCCGATCAACGGTCTCAATTTCATCGACTGCCTCAAGCTGTTCCAGGACGATGCGCAGACCGAAGGCATCATCATGGTCGGCGAGATCGGCGGCAGCGCCGAGGAAGA
>ENA-UOVV01000419-UOVV01000419.1-compost-metagenome-genome-assembly--contig:-NODE-419-length-52089-cov-7.910366_pt1 | contig 52089 bp, 47 predicted proteins | sample MGYA00238155_ERZ761577 | MGnify/ENA primary metagenome ERZ761577 (study PRJEB28898, sample SAMN06268775) | compost metagenome | isolation source: Emeryville, CA | place: USA:Emeryville, CA | collected... | reverse complement strand
CCCGCCGCATCCGGCCGGCATCGAGCATCCGCCCCTGAATGGTGGCCGCGAGGCTTTCCCATTGCCGCGGCGCGAACACCATGACCTCCACGGCGAGTTCGCGGATGTTGTTGAGAACCTCTTCCGGCGATTCCGGAAAATTGACCACCAGCGGCAGTAGCAAACCGATGGTGACGCCGAAGAACTGTTCCGTCGCCCAGGCCGGCGCGATGTAGGTGAGATATTCCATACCCGGCTTGATGCCGGTGGCGGCGATGACGCGATGCGCGTTGTCGACGAGATAGCGATGCGTCAGCACCACGCCTTTCGGCCGCCCGGTGGTGCCCGACGTATAGGACAGCACCGCGACATCATCGGGCTGCCCTGCTTCAACCAGCTTGCGGAAACGATCCGCATCCTCGGCGTGACGCGCACGGCCCGTCTCCAGCACCTTTTCGAACGGCGTCAGCCGGGGGTGATGATAGGACCACATCCCGGTGTCGTCCCAATAGATCAACTGGCGCAGATGCGGCACGCGATCGAGGATCGCCAGCCCCTTGTCCACCTGCTCCTGATCCTGCGCCACCAGACAGACCGCGTCACTGTCGTTGAGCAGGTACTCGATTTCGTCGGCGGTGATATCGGGATAGAGCGAGACGATCTTGCAGCCGATCGAAAACGCCGCGAACTCGCTCCAGAAATTCTCCGGCTCGTTCTCGCCGATGATGGCGACGGTCTCCCCGCGGCGAATGCCCATCGCATCGAGACCCAGCGCGAAAGCGCGGACCTTCTCCAGCACGTCACCGTAAGTATATTCGCGCCAGATGCCGCGATATTTATGGCGCTCGACAAGCTGGCCGGGTGCGGCGCCGGCGCGATCCAGCAGCAACTGCGGAATGGTACGCATCGGCAGCATCAGCGATTCCCCTCGCCCAGATACGCCTTCAGCACCGCCGGGTTCTCCTGAATTTCACGCGGTGTCCCCTCCGCGATCTTGCGGCCGAAATCGAGCACGACGATACGGTCGGCGAGATCCATGACGACGCCCATGTCGTGCTCGACCAGCACCACGGGAATCCGCCGTGCTTCCCGCACGTCGAGAATGAAGCGCGCGAGGTCTTCCTTCTCCTCGGTGTTCATGCCGGCCATCGGCTCATCCATCAGCAGGATGCTGGGCTCCTGCGCCAGCGCACGGCCGAGATCGACCCGCTTGCGCAGGCCGTAGCCGAGACTGCCGACCGGCTGGTGGCGGATCGATTCGATTTCGAGCAGCTCGATGATTTCCTCGACGACTTCGCGGTGGCGCTTTTCCTCGCGCCGGCACGCGCCGAAGTAGAGAAACGCCGAAGGGACCGAACTCTTCATGTGGATGTGACGGCCGACCATGATGTTTTCGATCACGGTCATGTTCGAAAAGATGTGCGTACCCTGGAAGGTCCGCGCCAGACCGGCGCGCACGATGTTGTGGACCCCCATGCCGGAGATCACCGCGCCGTTGAAGCGCACCTCGCCCCGTTGCGGTCGATAGAACCCGCTGAGACAATTCATCAGTGAGGTCTTGCCGGCGCCATTCGGCCCGATCACCGCCAGCAACTCGTCCGCACCGACCGAGATGGAGACCTGGTCGAGCGCAACGACGCCTCCGAAGGCCATTCGAATACCGTCAGCGACGAGAACCGGAGAGCCCAGCGCCGCGGGATTTCGCGATCGCGAATAATCAGGTGAAACGGCACTCAACATGCACCTCCTTCACCAGCGCAATCCTGCGACATTCGTCCTCCCCCAGGTATGCGGCATTTCGACCGGCCGGGCGTTTCGCCCTTGCGACAGATCGATCCTTGACGGATTTTTATCACCAAGCAAGTACAATTTTTAACCGGGTAGTCAATTTACGTCAAGTCCGTTTAGGTGTCTGCACCTCCGATGTGACCCGCCGCAACTGATCAGATAGACCGCCTGCCCGCCATCGAGGCGGACGCGGCCGTAAGGATAACACTTCTACAGAACAAGCCACTCTCGATCAGTTCTGCCTTACCGGACCGCCCGCTGCCGCATGTCGTTCGGCGCAGATCGTGCGGTCCTTCGCAGGCCCGAACGGCAACACCAACCATCAAAATCAACAGAGGATCGACTATCGAATTGACCATCGCGTTAAATAACATAATATTGAGTTGAATAAGCGGGGCGCTGCTTTGCCGGAACGTTACGTGACCTGCGGGTCAGGTCGGGCCGGCCAGGCGGATCTCCGATAATGATATGGGGATCCGGAATGGTGCAGGCCGACAGCAAATCATTTTCATTTCTGACCGATCAGCAGATCATGGTGCGCGACGTTGCGCGCGGCGTGGCGGTCGACGCGATCGCCCCGACCGCGGCGGAACGCGACCGCACGGCGGCCTGGCCGCACGCCGAACTGAAGGCACTCGCCAATCTCGGCTTCATGGGCATGTTGCCGCCCGAACAGTATGGCGGCTCCAACGCCGGCTTTCTCTCTTACTGCCTGGCGCTCGAGGAAATTTCTGCGGCTGACGCCGGCGTCGGCACTATCTTCCACGTCCACAACGTGACGGCCTACACCATCGCCCTGCACGCAACCGAGGAGCAGAAGCAAAAATACCTGCCGCCGATGCTGCGCGGCGAGAAGATCGGCGCTTTTCTTCTCACCGAGCCGCAGGCAGGCTCGGATACGGCGGCGTTCCGCGCCACCGCGCGCCGTGATGGCGATCACTACGTCCTCAACGGCACCAAGCAGTTCATCTCAAACGGCAGCGAGGCCGGGATGACCATCGTCCTCGCGCGCACTGATCCGCAGGCCGGCAAGCGTGGGTTCACAACCTTTCTGGTCGATCCCACCACGCCCGGCTACAACATCGCACGCGTCGAAGACAAGCTCGGGCAGCGCACGGCGCACATTGCCCAGATTCAACTCGACAACGTTCGGGTGCCGGCTTCGAACGTGCTCGGCGAGGTCGGCGGCGGCTACAAGATCGTGATGGGCGGATTGTCCGACGGGCGCATCGCCATCGCTGCCCAGGCGGTCGGCGTAGCGCAAGCCGCGCTCGATGCGGCAATCCGCTATGCCAGCGAGCGCGAGGCTTACGGCAAGCCGATCGCCGCATTGCAAGCCGTGAGCTTCCACCTCGCGGAGATGGCGGCGCAAGTCGACGTGGCCCGGCAATACTATATCCACGCCGCACGGCTGCTCGAGGCCGGCGCCCCCTGCGCCAAGGAAGCCGCCATCGCGAAACTCGTGGCCTCGGAAATGGCCGAGAAGGTCTGCTCCGACGCGCTTCAGGTCCATGGCGGCTACGGCTATCTGAAGGATTTCCCGGTCGAGCGCTACTATCGCGATGTTCGCGTTTGCAAAATCTACGAAGGGACCAGCGATATCCAGAAGCAGATTATTGCCCGCAACCTCTCGGCATGAGTCAAGAATTTGACTTTGGAGCGATAGTTTCGACTATGACGGCTTAAAGGTGGCGAATCGTCCCTTGAGTTAGCGGTTTCGAGAACTTGGCATGATCTCATGAAAAAGGCATCTCCAGCACGACGCGGACGCCACGCCTCGGCGTGGAAAAGTGTCGTATTGAGCCGGGAGCAGCAGTTCTCGCTCAAACGCGCCGCGCTGCTTCGCGAAGCCGGCCGCGCCTTCAGCCTGCATGGGTATCACAGCACGTCGCTTGACGACGTGGCGAAGACGCTCGATGTCACCAAGGCGGCGCTCTACTATTACGTCAAGAACAAGCAGGAAATTCTCTTTGAATGCCACATGATGTCGCTCGATTTCGGCGAAGAGGCGATGAAGTATAGCGAGGAGCACGGCAAGACCGGCCTGGAAAAGATTCTTTTGCTGGTCGACAGATATGTCCGAACCATCACCAGCGAGATGGGCTCGTTCGCGGTGCTTCGCGAATATGATGCGTTGGAGCCGCAGAACAAGGCGATCGTCGGCAAGCGCCGCGACAAGTTCGATCGCGCCTTCCGCAAGCTGATCTCCGAAGGCATGAGCGACGGCACCGTGCGCGCCGTCGATCCCAAGCTGACCGTGTTCTTCTTCATGGGATCGATCAACTGGATGACGCGGTGGTTCACCCCGGAGGGACCTCGCAGCGGCGAAGAGATCGCCAAGCAGTTCGTCGATCTGGTCAGAGGCGCCCTACAGGCGCGCTGATCGCAGGTGAACGGCTATTACGCCGCGCCAATACCCATCCGGGTTCTTCCGCCATATCGCACGCACGACCGATCAATTCCGCGAGCTATTTGCGCCCGACCCAGACCGGCTTGCGCTTCTCGACGAATGCGCCAACGCCCTCGCGCGCATCCGCATGCGCCATGTTCCGCACCACCAGTTCGCCGGAATATTCGTAGGCGTCGGACACTGGCATCTGTAGCTGCCGATAGAATGCCTGCTTGCCGAGCGCGAGCGTATAGGTCGACTTCGACGCGATTTCAGCAGCAAGCGCATCGACGGCTTCGGTCAAGCGCTCGGGCTCAACGACGTTGTTGACAAGCCCGATCCGCAGCGCGAACTGCGCGTCATAGAGGCGCCCCGTTGTCAGCATCTGCATTGCGTGCTTTGGCATTACGGCACGCGACAACGCGACCATCGGCGTCAGGCACCACAGGCCGATATTGACGCCGGGCGTGGCAAATCGCGCTTCGCTTGAGGCGATCGCCAGATCGGCGCTGGCAACCAACTGACAACCGGCAGCGGACGCTACACCCTCCACGCTGGCAATGACGATCTGCGGCTGATCCCGCATCGCCTGCATCATCGCCGAACAGCGCGCCGAGACCGTCTTGAAGAATTCCGGATCGGTCTCGCCGTCGAATTCGGTGAGATCGTGCCCTGCGCAAAAGATCCTCTTGCCGACGCCGGCGAGGACGATGACCGCGACCGATGGCTCCTGCCGCAGATCCATCAGATGCCGCGTCAGTTCATCGATGGTTGCCAAGGACAGGCTGTTGCCGTTGTGCGGCCGGTTCAACGAAAGGTGACAGACCGCACCAATATCCTCACGGACAACCAGGTTCTCGCCCCCGCCCATCATCTCCTCCCGGGTTATGTCGCCAACGATACTACAGGAGCACGAACCACCGCCAGCATTTCGCAAATGCTGCGAAACCTGAGCGTCAGGATCGCGACCGCGCCACGACGCTCGACAAGAACCATCGACATCCGCGGCTCCTACAGCGACCTGGCGATCAGCATCTTCATGATTTCGTTGGTGCCGCCGTAGATCTTCTGAACCCGCGCATCAACGAACATGCGGGAGATCGGATATTCTTCCATGTAGCCATACCCGCCGTGCAGTTGCAGGCATTCGTCGAGCGTCTCGACCTGTTTCTGCGAGCACCACCACTTCGCCATCGACGCCGTAACGGCATCGAGATTGCCGGCGATCATCTGCCCGATGCAGAAATCAAGGAACACCCGCGCGACCATCGCCTCGGTCTTGCGCTCGGCGAGTTTGAAGGCTGTATTCTGGAAATCCAGCAGGGCCTTTCCAAAGGCCTTGCGCTCCTTGGTGTAGTCAGCCGTCAGTTCGACGGCGCGCTCCATCGACGCCACCGCGCCGATCGCGATCATCAGCCGCTCCCACGGCAGCTGCTGCATGAGCTGCACGAAGCCCTGTCCTTCTTCAGGGCCGAGCAGGTTCGCGCACGGAACGGCGACATCCTCGAAGAACAATTCGGACGTGTCCGCCGCATGCAGACCGATCTTGTCCAGCTTTCGCCCGCGACGGAAACCTCTCGCGTCCGCGGTTTCGACCACGATCAACGACAGCCCCTTCGCGCCGGCCCCGCCCGTTCGCGCCACCACAATGACCAGATCGGAAGTCTGGCCGTTGGTGATAAAGGTCTTCTGCCCGTTGATGATGTAGGTTTCACCCTCGCGCCGCGCCGAGGTGCGCACGCTCTGCAGGTCGGAGCCGGTACCCGGCTCGGTCATGGCGATCGCGCCGATCAATTCGCCGCGTGCCATGCCGGGAAGCCAGCGATGTTTCTGCGCTTCCGAGCCGTATTTCAGGATGTAATGCGCAACGATGCCGCTGCTGACCGTCACGCCGTTATTCAGTTCGGGAACGGTGCGCTCGATATCCTCGAACACCGCCGCGTCGTAAGCGATGCTCGCGCCGAGCCCGCCGTAGGTCTCGGGGATGCTGGGCAAAAGCGCGCCCATCTCGCCAAGCGCCAGCCATGCCGACCGATCGACGAGCCGCTGCTTTCGCCACGTTTCCGCCTGAGGTGCAAGATCACGCGCAAGAAACTTGCGAAACTGGTCGCGAAAAACGTCAAGCTCTTCGGTCATCCAGGGCGAGCGGTATTGCATCGGCCATCTCCATTCAAATGATCAAGCCACCGCCGCAGACGATGACTTGGCCACTGATGTAATTGGATTCCGGGCTGCAGAACAGATAGACCGCATCAGCAGCCTCCTCCGGCGTGCCGCCGCGCCCAAGCGGAATCATGCGCGCCATTGTGTCGAGCAGATGCGGCTGGACACCGACCTTGATGTCGCGGCCGGCGACGTCGATGGTTTTCTGCTGCGCCTCGATCGGCTGCGTCAGCCGCGTGTTGATCAGACCGAAGGCGACGCAGTTGACATTGACCTTGTAGCGTCCCCATTCCTTGCACAGCGTCCGTGTCAAACCGACCAACGATGCTTTCGCCGACGAGTAGCTGGCCTGCCCGGCATTGCCATACAGACCCGCAATCGAGGAGATGTTGACGACCTTGCGGAAGACCTCCCGGCCAGCCTCGGCTTCCCTTTTCGCCATCACCCGGATCGGTTCGGCAGCCGCGCGCAGGATCCGGAACGGAGCGACCAGATGCACATCCAGCATCGCCTGGAATTGCTCGTCGGTCATCTTCTGGATTGTCGCGTCCCAGGTGTAACCAGCATTGTTCACCAGGATGTCGAGACCGCCGAAGGTCTCCATGGCTGCGCCGACAAAACGATCGGCAAAACCGGGATCAGAAACGCTGCCGTTGATCGCGATCGCGCGTCCGCCGGCGGATTTGATCTCGTCGGCGACTGCGTCGCCCGGCGCAGCATCGAGATCATTGACGACCAGGCTCGCGCCCTCGCTCGCCAGTTTCAACGCGATCGCGCGGCCGATCCCGCGCCCGGAGCCGGTGACAAGCGCAACTTTTTCTTCAAGCTTCCTCATGAGAATGTCCTGATCAAGATTTGCAATCAACGTGCGACGATGGCTTCGCCGAGAAGTTTGGCTTCGCCGGCATCATCTTTCGCCACCAGCGCGATTTTCATGCAGGGTTCGCCATCGCGCTCGATCAGTTCGCTGACATGACCCTCGCAGGTCAGACGCGCGCCGAGTTGCGTGATCGCCGCAAACCGTGTCGAGAATGCACGGATATTCCTGGGAGAGACCGCATCCGTCAGCGCCTGGCCGAGATAGGCCATGACCAGCATCCCGTGGGCGAAGACATCGGGAAATCCAGCCTTCCTGGCAAAATCGATATCGACGTGCATCGGATTGTGATCTCCCGATGCACCGCAATAGAGCGCCAGGGTATGCCGCGTGATCGGCGGAAACGTCTTGTGCACCACGCGATCGCCCGCCGCCCGGTTCGTTGTTTCTGCCATCATCACACCGCCTTCCGATTCCTGACGACCACGGTTCGTTTCAGATCGGCGATGTGAACGCCATCCTGGCGTGTCACTTCGGTGACGACGCCGATCAAGGTCATCGCGCCGTTCTTCTTGTCGGCGACGTCGGTCACCCGCGCGCGGAAGGTCAACGTATCGCCGACCACCGCCGGCACGTGATAGACAAATCCCTGCTCGCCATGCAGAACCCGCGCCAGATCGATGTCGAGTGCGGTCAGAAACTCGAATGGATTCTCGGCGTCCATCATTTCGAGGCAGAAGAGATATGTCGGCGGAATCGGAATAGCCGAATATCCCGCCGCACGTGCGGCCTGCGGATCACGATAGACCGGGTTGCGTTCCCCGATGGTCTCAAAAAAGTAGCGAAGTCGCCCCGGCTCCACGGATGCCGTCACCGGCGTAAAGGTTCGACCGACCGCCGACTGATCGACCATGTTGCCTAAGCCCGCTCGTAAAGCGTGACGACGCATGCGCCGCCGAGGCCAAGATTGTGCTGAAGCGCGAGGCGCGCACCATCCACCTGCGTCGCCTCGGCACTGCCGCGCAGTTGGCGCGTCAATTCATAGCACTGCGCCAGTCCGGTCGCGCCGAGCGGATGACCTTTGGAGAGCAGGCCGCCCGACGGATTGGTGACGACCTTTCCACCGTAGGTGTTGTCGCCGTCATCGACGAAGCGTGCCGCCTCGCCCTCACCGCAAAGACCCAGCGCCTCATAGGTGATGAGTTCGTTCTGCGCGAAGCAATCATGGAGTTCGACGACATCGACATCGTCAGGTCCGACACCGGCGGCAGCGTAAACCTGCTTCGCCGCGGCCTTTGCCATGTCAAAACCGACCACCTGCATCATGTCGTCGGCGCCGAAAGTTGAGGGCAGATCGGTGGTCATCGCCTGGGCGCGAATGCGGACGTCCTTGTTCAGTCCATGCTGGTTCGCGAATTTTTCGGAGACCAGGATGGCCGCAGCCGCGCCGCAGGTCGGCGGGCACGCCATCAGGCGGGTCATGACGCCCGGCCAGATCACCTGATCGTTCATTACGTCGTCGGCGGTGACTTCCTTGCGGAACAGCGCCAGCGGATTGTTCTTGGCATGCCGGCTCGCCTTGGCCCGGATCTTGGCAAAGGCCGTGAGGGGCGTGCCATACTTCTTCATGTGGCTGAGACCGGCGCCGCCGAAATAGCGCAGCGCCAGCGGAATGCCAGGAGCATCGACCAGCTTGTCGGCGGCAGCATCGAAGTCCTCGAATGCGCTCGGCCTGTCAGTGAAGACCGCACCCAACGCGCCTGGCTTCATTTGCTCGAAACCCAGCGCCAGCACGCAATCGGCCGCGCCCGACTCGATCGCCTGCCGCGCCAGGAACAGCGCGGTCGATCCCGTCGAGCAGTTATTGTTGACGTTGATGATGGGAACGCCGGTCATCCCCACCGGATAGAGCGCTCGCTGACCGCAGGTGGAGTCGCCATAGACGTAGCCGACATAGGCTTGCTGGATCGCGCCATAGTCGACGCCCGCATCACCGAGCGCGCGCCGCACGGCCTCGCTCCCCATGACATGATACGGCTCGTTCGCGCCGGGCTTGGTGAAAGCAATCATGCCGACTCCGGCGACGTAGGCCTGCGACGTCATTGGCGACCTCCTTAAATGACTCCATGGACTTTTTATTACCCACGGGTAATATAACTGATTGACATGGGAGTCAATTGCCCCGTGCCCCGTCGAAGGACCCTCGTCATGGATACGCGCGCACCGGCCGCCGCCGCCCGATCGCCCTGGCTTCCGTTTGAAAGTCGTCGCCGCGCGCGGGACGAGAAGCGCGAAGCCGTGCTGCGGACGGCGGTGCAGCTGTTTCTGGAGCAGGGCTATCACCGCGCCACATTGAACGAGGTGGCGGATCGGCTGAACATCACCAAACCGGCGCTCTACAACTATTTCCGCAGCAAGGAAGACATCCTGTTCGAGTGCTGGACCATCGGTCAGGAGCGCGTCGAGGATCAGATTTCCGAAACCGACGCGGCGGAGGGTTCCGGTCTGACCAAGCTGCGCCGGATGGTGCACGCCTATGCGGAGATCATGGCCAGCGACTTTGGCGCCAGCCTGGTCCGCTTCAACGTCGCCGATCTGTCGGAGCCCAACCAGAAGAGCACGCTCGCCGGCAAACGTCGCATCGACCGCGCATTCCGCGGCTATATCGAACATGGCATCGCCGATGGATCGATCAGGCCGTGCGACGTGAAACTGACGGCCTTCGCCATTCTCGGGGCACTGAACTGGATCGGGCATTGGTACAAGCCCGAAGGCGAACTCACGCCCGCGCAGATTGCCGAGGATTTTGCTGTCCGCCTGACGGCCGGGCTCGAAAAGCTACCAGACAAAAAGAAGGCGGCTAGGCCGCGCACGAAATAACAAGCAAGCAACATCATCTTCGGGAGGACAACATGAACGTGACCCACGGCCTGCGGCGTGCATTGCAGATCAATCCGCATGGGCTCGCCACCGTGTTCCGAGATCGGCGCCAGAGTTGGCAGCAGGTCGGCGCGCGCGTCGCGCGGCTGGCCGCCGGCCTTCATTCGCTTGGCGCCACGTCGGGAGATCGTGTCGCGCTGCTGATGTTGAATTCGGATCGCTATCTCGAATTGTATCTGGCCACGGCGTGGGCAGGCGCTGTCATCGTGCCGCTCAATATCCGCTGGAGCACGCTGGAGAACGAAGATGCCTTGCGTGACTGCCGTGCGAAAATCCTCGTTGTGGACCACGCTTTCGCGGCCACCGGTACAAAATTGGCGAAAGCCCTGCCGGGCCTCACATTAATGTTCGCCGATGACGTTGACGTTCCGGCCGGCATGGAAAACTACGAGGACGTCATCGCCCGCAGCCAACCGGTTGCGGACGCGATGCGCAAAGGCGACGAACTGGCCGGCATCTTCTATACCGGCGGGACAACCGGACGCTCGAAGGGCGTGATGCTCAGCCACCAGAACCTGATGGCAAATGCCTTGAATGCACTTGGCGAAGGCATGTTTCCGGCCTCGTCGATCTATCTGCACGCGGCGCCGATGTTCCACCTCGCCAACGGTGCGGCGATGTATTCGCTGCTGCTCAGCGGAGGCTCCAATGTGATCATCCAGAGCTTTTCACCGGAAGGCGTGATGGCGGCGATCGAGAAGGAGCGCGTCACCGACGTGTTGCTGGTGCCGACCATGATTCAGATGCTGGTCGATCATCCCGCCCTGCGCTCGCATGACCTGTCGTCGCTGCGTGACATCACTTACGGCGCCTCACCGATCAGCGAAGCCCTGCTCGACAGAACGACGAGCGCGCTTCCGAATGTCCGACTGACTCAGGCTTACGGCATGACCGAACTGTCGCCGATCGCCACGCTTCTGCACTGGAAGAACCATATCGCCGATGGGCGAGCGAAGGGCCGCCATCGCGGCGCGGGCCGGGCCACCCTCGGCTGCGAGGTTCGCATCGTCGATGCGGATGATAACCCGGTTCCCGCCGGAACGGTGGGCGAAATCACCGTGCGCGGCGATGTCGTGATGATGGGGTACTGGGAACGTCCGGAAGAAACGCGCAAGGCCGTCGTTGACGGCTGGATGCATACCGGCGACGGTGGTTACATGGATGAGGACGGCTTCATCTATGTTGTCGATCGCGTCAAGGACATGATCATTTCGGGCGGCGAGAACATCTACTCGGTCGAGGTCGAAAACACGATCGCCAAGCATCCCGCCGTGGCACAGTGCGCGGTGATCGGTATTCCCAGCGCGCAATGGGGTGAGCAGGTTCATGCCGTTGTGGTGACCAAAAGCGGCGCCACGCTCACGGCCGATGAATTGATCGCCTTTTGCAAAACGCTCATCGCCGGCTACAAATGTCCGCGCAGCGCCGACATCAGCGAAACGCCGCTTCCACTTTCCGGCGCCGGCAAGATACTCAAGCGCGAGTTGCGCCGTCCATTCTGGGAGGCGCGGACGCGTCAAGTCGGCTGATCGTACCGGCGTCTCGCCTGCCGCATCCCCGTCTAAGCTGACCTCAGCGCAGGTTCGGGCTTGGACGGGGACGGAGGCCGGGTCTCAGGCATGATCGCCAGCACAACCAGCAGCCCAAGGACGGCGAACGCCGCCAGTCCCATAAAGGCCACGCTGTGTCCGAACTGATCGCTCACATAGCCGGCGAGCACGGGACTGAGCGAGGCGCCGATGCCCGTGGCCGTGCCGACAATCCCCTGCGCCAGATTGAAATGACCCGAACCGAAGGTGACGTCGGCGACAATCAGCGGAACCATCACACCGAAAACCGCCGCGGTGATGCCATCCAGCACCTGAATGAGCACCAGCATCGACGGATCATTGACCGTGGCGAAAAGGATGCCACGGATCGTGAGAGCGATGAAGGCAAGCATCAGCAGCGGGCGACGGCCCCATGACTGCGCCTTGCGGCCGACAGTCGGAGAGATCAGCGCGACCATCGCCTGAGGCACGATAATGCTTGCCGCGATCAGCACCGGCGCAGACGTGCTCGATCGTGCCGTAACGATACCGGCCATCACCGGCAGCATCGCTGAATTGGCCAGTTGCAGCAGCAGCACAACCCCAGCGAAGATGAACAACGGCCGCTGTCGCAGCAGATGTACGATGCTGGTCGCTTCGGGATCCGGCTTCGAGCGCGGCACCGCACCATGCGCTTTTTCGGGATCGATTTCCTGATCGCGTATCCGGGAGAGCGACAGCAGCGTCGCCACCGCAAATATGAAGCTGACCACGAAGACGGCACGGCTCGACAGCAGATAACCAACGCCGCCCATGACAGCCGCGGCCACACCGTTTCCAAGCGACGCGTAACGTGCATTGCGTCCAAGTCTCTCGCCGATCGCGGCCGGGCCGACCAGGCCGAGGCTGATCGCCGCGATCGCCGGCCCGAGCACGCAACTCGCCGCGGCGTGCAGGGTTGCAGCCATCGCGATCACCGGAAAGATCGGCCAAGCCGCATAGGCCAGCGCGACGACGCCGATGGTCGCTACTGCAAGGCCGGCAACCAGTCGTTCCGAACGCGCCGCGTCGATGATGGCCCCGCCCGGCATCTGGCCAATCAGTCCGACGATGCCTCCAATCGAAAGCACGAGACCAATCTCGCTCAGCGTCCATTTCTGCGTCGTCAGATAAACGGCCACAAATGGACCAAAGCCGGTCTGAACATCCGCCAGAAAGAAGATAAACCAATCGAGGCCGCGCTGACTTTGAGCGGATGGACGTGCCCGCTCCGGCGCTGATGATGAGGGAGCGCCTGTCAGCTCGTCAGCAGCAGCAGGCTGCGCCTGCCGTGCCGTCCTCTCTTGAGATTCCAATTGGGGCGCGAGCCGCTTCATATCCCGCCAAAGCTCAAAACCGGAATGGCGTCAGGCTTCCCGATGCCCCCAGCACCACCACCGGCGTTCCCTCCTTGTACTCCGGCGCCGCCTTGACTTGGGCTTGCGTCAGTTCGAGCGTGATGCTGCTGTCCTTTCCTTGGATTCCTCCGAAGTGCAGCGCCTTCCAGTCGACGACGATCTTCCGGCTGCCGACACCAAGAAAACCGCCGAAATCGATCACCGCGGCGCGAACCATTCCCGTTCGATCGACGATCACATCGACGATCCGCCCCATGTTCTCGCCGGTCGTGCTTTTGACATCGCGGCCGAGAACGCCATGAGCATCGGCCGGGCCAATGACGGTGACAGACGGCGGCGGCGGCTCTTCTTTCTCCTTTGCGGCAGGCGGAGGATCGGCCGGTCTCGTCTCCGGCGGCTTCGCCTGCGGCGCGGTGATTTCGTCCGCGGCCACCGGCGCGGTGTTGACAGGACATATCAACGCGATGACGACCATTGCTAGACGGAGTCGTAACATGTATCCCTCCGCGTGCGGACTATCGTCCGGCTTGGTTGTTCACAAAGCCCAGGCCCGCCCCCCTGTTCCTTCTGCCGAATCTCAATACGCGAACACCATCGAGACCTGAACCCGGCCGCGGGACCTGAGGACCTCGAGCGAAACGTCTTCGCCGTGACGACGCAGGCGAAGATCGACACTGGTTTCCCCAAGCGAGAGATCGCGCAGGATCACTTCATTCAAGAAGGCCGGCAGATACGGATTACGCAGCCGAATTTCGTGCGCATCGGTATCGAATTCGAGACCCAATGTCGCTTCGAGCAGCGAAAACGGCGTGGCGCTCGCCCATGCTTGCGGCGAGCAAGCCACCGGATAGAGCGTCGGTCCACGCCGCCGCTCGCGACGAAATCCGCAGAAAAGTTCGGGTAAGCGGCGAAAATCCATGTAGCTGGCGGCGTCGAACAATCCCTTGAAAACGGCCTCTACTGAGTGCTTCAGGCCATATCGGGCAAGACCCAGGGCAATCAGCGCATTGTCGTGCGGCCAGACCGATCCGTTATGATAGGACATCGGATTGTAGCGGGCTTCGCCAAGCGCGACCGTCCGTATTCCCCAGCCGGTGAAGAACTGCGGCCGCATCAGATCGGCTGCAACCATCCGCGCCCTGTCCTCGCGCACGATGCCGGTGAACAGAAGCTGGCCGGCATTCGACGTCCGCACCCTGCATGGTTGCTTGGCACCGTCGAGCGCGAGCGCATAGGTGCCGAGATCGTCGCACCAGAAGGCCTCTTCGAATCGGGCCGCGAGCCGGTGCGCGTCCTGCTCGAGAACGCGTGCGCGATCCATCAATCCAAGCCGCCGCGCGCAACGCGCGGCCAGGCGTTTGCCAGCAAAGACGTATCCCTGGACTTCGGACAGCGCGATGTCTCCCTCGGCGAGCCGTCCGTCGGCATGGAAAATGGCGTCGAACGAATCCTTCCAGCCCTGATTGACCAACCCCTGCTCGGATGCGCGCTGATACTCGACAAACCCGTCACCATCGCGATCGCCAGGTCCATCGATCCAATGGAGCGCAGCTTCGATGGCGGGCCACAATTCGACCAGCGTTGCCTCATCGCCGGTTCGCTCGACGTAAAGACCCGCAAGCAGCACAAACAACGGCGTGGAGTCGACGCTGCCATAGTAGCAGGCGAATGGCACCTCTCGCAGCGCGGCCATTTCGCCGCCGCGCATCTCATGCAGGATCTTGCCTGGTTCAGCATCGGCAAGCGGATCGACCGTCGTGGCTTGAAACGCCGCAAGGCGCCGCAGAACGCCGCGCGCCACCCGCGGATCGACCCAGAGCATTTGTAGCGCCGTGATCAATCCATCGCGACCGAACGTGGTGGAATACCAGGGAATGCCGGCATAAGGATAACGTCCGTGCGGCGTCTCCGTCATCAGCATGTTGAGATCAGCCATCGACCGGCACAGCACCTCATTCAGGATGTCATTCGAGGTCTCGACATTGGCGGCACCCACCGTCGATTCGCGCATCTCGCGGCGATGGGCAAGAAGTCCACGGAAAAACGGCGCGATCTTGCGATCCGGTGGCAGATTGCAGGAAATCGCGACAAAGATCGACGTGATCTGCTGCGGCGCCAACTCGAAATGATACGCCGCGCTGTTGACAGCGAGATGCATCGGCACGGGATCGAAGTGCAGGCCGGTGGTTCGGACGGCGCCATCGAGGCCTGTATAGACCAACTCAACGTCGCTGGAGCCACGCAGTTCGGCGGTCGCCGATCCGCGGCGCCGGCGCCTCTCGCCGCGAACCTCGAACAGGTCGGCAAAATCGCTGTCGAACAGGAATGTCAGATCGAGCTTCGCGACCCGGTCACCATGATTCTGGATGCCGATCCGCTGATAGGCGGTCCCGCGCCACAGGAAGATCGTGCGCACGATATGAATCATGTCCTTCTGAAGGACAATCCGGTCGCCGTTGACAATATCGGGATTGGTCAGATCGACGGTGAGCCCGGAATTGTCGTCACGCATGTTCGAGCCGAGCAGCAGCGGCTGCACGTCGTTCAGAACGAACTCGAATCGGGCGAGGTGTCGCGTATCGCGATTGAACAGCCCATCGGGGCCGCCTGCTGACGCACCGATATCGCCATGACTGTCCAAAAGGACGAAGGTGTCGTCATGCTTCAGCGTGAGTCGCGGCCGCGCCGGCGCCCCCGTCATCGGAATATAGAATGGTGACTCCGCAACGATGGCGTTGGTTTGCGCAACCCCGATCCGGGTTGCAGCTTTAGCTGCCATACCTCATCCTCCTTGAGATGACCGTCATTTCGCCTCAACCGGCCCAACCGGATCGGCACAATCGCAACCTATGCCGCGTGGACGCTGAGCCGGCGCATCTCCTGCATCACCAGCCGGCGATAATGCCCCTGAGTGCGCATCAGGCGATCCGGCGAGCCATCCTCGATCACCCTGCCATCCTTGAGAACGACGACGCGATCGAAACTGCGAACCGTGGCCAGCCGATGCGCAATCGCGATGACAGTTCGCCCCTTCATCAAACGCCCAAGCGCGTCCCGGATCGCTTCTTCGGATTCGGTATCGAGCGCGGCGGTCGCCTCATCCAGCAGCAGAATGGGAGCGTCCTTGAGGAAGGCCCGCGCAATCGCGATGCGCTGGCGCTGTCCGCCGGACAGCTTCACGCCTCTGTCACCGACCAGGGTTGCTAATCCTTCAGGCAGAGTTTCTATGAAATCGCAGCGGGCCGCAATCGCGGCGCGCAACACCTCGTCATCGGTCGCCGTCGGCCGGCCATAGCGGATATTCTCAACGATCGAGCGATGAAACAGCGAAATGTCCTGCGGCACGACCGAGATGGCGCTGCGCAGGCTTTGCTGCGTGACGTGCGCGATATTCTGCCCGTCGATAGTGATGCTGCCTTCGTCGACGTCATAGAAGCGCTGCAACAACGCGAACAGGCTCGATTTTCCGCCGCCGGACGGACCAACAAGACCGACCCGCTGACCGGGACGAAGCGTCAGGTTGAAGCCTTCGAAGACCTTCACTCCGTCGGGATAACTGAACGAGATGTTGTTGAAGGAAATGGCCACGCCGTTCTTCATCAGCGGCGACGCCTCGGGGTGATCCTGGAGTTCGTGCGGAACCAGAAGGGTCGCGATCGCTTCCGACATCCTCGCGACGTGCTGGGTCACATCGACCAGGGCGACAGCCAGATCTCGCGTGGCATGCAGGATCGACAGGCCCAAGGTGCAAACCAGGACGACATCGCCGGTGGTGGCCTCGCCACGCTGCCAGAGCACGATCGCCCAGGCCAGCAGGGCAACCGTGAGCACGACGGTGACTGCAGCATGGGTCAGACGCAGTTTTTCAAGGTAACGCAAACTTCGGCCGCGCGCCTTCATTTCACGATCGACGGTTGCGTCGAACCGATCATGTTCGTGGCTGAGGCCACAGAATGCACGCACCAGTGCCATATTGCTGATGACGTCCACCATCTCGCCATCCACGGTTGCAGCCTTGTCAGCGAAGTCATCATGCAGGGGCTTGCCGGCGGCGGCCATCCTGAACATCGCGACCACCACGATGCCGGCCACAACGGTCAATCCTGCCGCCATCGGCAGGCTGACGGTTCCGATCAGCAGGATGGCTGCGATGGTGGCGATGCAGGGTGGCAACACGTTCCAGACGAACATGTTTTCGACGGTGAAAACCGCGTTCGAGGTCGCGGTGATCCGGCTGCTCAACATGCCGGGGAGCCGGCCGGCAAAGTAGCTCGGCGCGTGACCCGTCAGATGCCGGAAGATGTCGGAGCGCAGATCGCCCGTCACGCCCACAAAGGTGAAGCTCGCCATCCAGCTCGCAACCCGCCACAGGAAGTTGTCGGCGAAGATCAGCAGCATGAGAAACAAGAATGCCTGCCATACGGCATTGCCGTGCCCCCCGCCGGATGCCAGAGCGTCAACAAGGCCTTTGACGCCGTATTGCGTTCCGACCGAACACATGACCGCGACGACGACGGCGCCCAGGATCGCCGCATGGGAGATTGGCCGCCGGCGCAGGTAGCGCATCACGAAGGCGAACGGACGGTGTGCGTAAGCTGAGAGATTTTGCATCGGCGAGAAAGGCCTCATTCAACCAGTCGACAGGCAAGCACGCGCGCAACCGCGCGCTGCAACCGAGCGGCTCCACACAATTGCCCTTGCTTCGCAACAAACCCGCAGCAAAGGCGCCTGAAAGAACTGTGATGACTAGCCATGGCATCAGCAAGACGATTGCGTGGAGGAACTTGGTTCATTGGGAACCTCACAAGCCCGAAAACGTTCCCCGGTCGACGGGCTGAGGCTTCGAGGGCATCATCAAAAAGACGCTGCTAGAAACAGGAGGCTATCAGATGCGCATTGCGCAGGTCGCTCCGTTAACGGAGGCTGTTCCGCCCAAGCTCTACGGTGGTACTGAACGAGTTGTTCATTGGTTGACGGAGGAACTTGTCGCGCTCGGACATGACGTCACGCTGTTTGCCAGCGGGGACTCGCACACATCAGCGCGACTCGACGCGGCGTGGCCGAAGGCCTTGCGGCTGGATGGCTCGGTTCGCGATCCGAACGCGCTGCATATGGTGATGCTGGAGCGCGTCCGCCGCAAATGCGACCAAGACGAGTTCGATCTTCTGCACTGCCATCTCGATTATTACCCGTTTTCGCTACTCTCCCGACAACACATCCCGTTCGTGACGACGCTTCACGGCCGCCTCGATCTGCCCGAGCATCAGCCGGTCTTCGAAACCTTTTCGTCAATCCCGGTCATCTCGATATCGAACGCCCAGCGCCGTCCCGTTCCGCATGCGCGGTGGCTTCGGACGATCCATCACGGCCTTCCCGAGCACTTGCTGACTCCGCAGCAGATCAGGCCGCAATATTTGGCAGTGCTTGGCCGCATTGCCCCCGAAAAAGGCGTCGACCGAGCCATCAACATCGCCACCCGATGCGGCATTCCGCTCAAGATCGCCGCCAAGGTCGACCGTGCGGACGAGGAGTATTACGAAGAGGTCATCCGTCCGATGATGGACCATCCCTTGGTGGAGTATATCGGCGAGATCAGCGATCGGGAGAAGCCTGACTTTCTCAGCGGCGCCATCGGGCTGCTCGTTCCCATCGACTGGCCAGAGCCATTCGGCCTGGTCATGATCGAAGCCATGGCCTGCGGAACGCCGGTCATTGCCTTCAACCGCGGCTCGGTTTCGGAAATCGTGGAGGACGGCAAGACCGGCTTTGTCGTGGAGGACGAGACGAGCGCCGTCGCGATCGTCGATCGCCTCACCACTCTTGATCGCGCCACGATCCGCAAGGAATTCGAGAAGCGTTTCACCGCACGTCGAATGGCGCTCGACTATCTGGAGGCCTATCGCGAGCTGACCGATACGCTGACGCCGCGCATCAAGCTCGTCAGCAGCGCCAACTAGGCTGCGAAGCGAGAATGCCATCGTCGGAACCGAACGATACATCCGCATCGCCGGCTGGCGATGCGGTATGTTTCAGCGGGCTTGACCAACTGAAACGAAAGCTTGGTACGTGCTGGTCGGCGGAGACTTAAGCAACCATCTCGCGATGGAGAGCCGCGGCGCTGGTGCACTGACGGAGCCGGTCCCGCGCCTCCGGGTCCCGCAGCTTGCGCGCCACGGCTGCAAGGGCGTTCAGGCTCTTGCCACTCCTGCCCGCCGGCAAGAACAGCATGCAAACGATATCGACCGGACGATTGTCGATAGCATCAAAGGCAAGTGGTTTCTGAAGCCGGGCCAGGATAGCAAATACCTTCTGCAATTCCGGAATGCGCGCATGAGGGACCGCTACGCCGTCGCCCATTCCTGTGGAGCCGAGCTCCTCTCTGTTCTGCACGACGGACAAGAGCATGTCCCCATCCAGCGCGAGAACGACGGCCGCTCGCACGCAGAGTTGAACCAGGAGCTCCTTCTTGGTCGAGGCCCGCACATCGATCAGGCTGTTCTCAACGGTCAAAAAATCTGCGGGATGCATTGTACCTTCCATGCAACGGACCGAACTCTGACACGCCGCCGGCGCCGATTCTAATCGGGCGAGCGCAGGCGATATCCAACTCCCGTCTCGGTCAGAATATATCGAGGGCGTTCGGGATCGGCCTCGATCTTCTGTCTGAGTTGCCGGACATAGACCCGCAGATACTGCGCGTCCGTCATCGCATCCCATAGCTCAGTCAGGAGAAACTTGTGCGTCAGCACCTTTCCCGCATGCTGCACCAGAATGCGCAACAGATCGTATTCCTTAGGCGATAGCTTGATGTCGCGCTCGTCGACCTTCACGATGCGACGCACCAGATCCACCGTCAAATTCTCCACCCGAAAGACCGGCCGCTCGCCGTGGATCTGAAGCTGATGGCGCAGCGCGGCTCGCATCCGCGCCAACAGTTCCTCCATTCCAAAGGGCTTCGTCACATAGTCGTCCGCGCCGGAGTCGAGCGCCTGGACCTTTCCGGCCTCGTCTTCCCTGCTCGACAGAACGACGATCGGCACCCTCTCATGGGAAGCCCGGATCATGCGCAGCAGTTCGTGACCATCGATATCCGGCAGCCCCAGATCGAGAATGACGATGTCCGGCTCCTGCTTGAGCAGTTCGAGCGCCGTCTTGCCGTTCGGAGCTTCGATGGTCTGGTAACCTTGCGCCGTCAGGCCCATCCGCAACAGCTTGCGAATAGGCGGCTCGTCATCGATCACCAGAACTGTTGATGCCGGCACGGTCATGCCGCGGTATCCAGAATGCGGGTTTGTTCGGGAATCGGCAGGGGGATCATGAACAGCGCCCCGGGCCGATCCGGTCGATTGGTCGCAACGATGGTGCCGCCCATTGCCTCGATAAACCCGCGCGATATCGCGAGCCCGAGTCCGGTGCCTGCGCGAACCTGATCGGTCTTCCTGACCCGATAGAACTTGTCGAAGACGTGCTCGAGATCGGCTTGCGGAATTCCGTTTCCTTCGTCAAGCACGCGCAGGCATAGCGCATCTTTATCCTTCCAGCCCTGGATCTGGATGGTCGTACCATCCGGCGCGTACTTTGCCGCATTATCGAGGAGATTGAACAGCACCTGTTCGAAAAGCACGGCATCCACCGCGAGCATCGGCAGGTCGGGAGCCAGTTGAAGGTCCATCTTGTGGTGAGCAAGGATCTTACCAGCGCGTCGCAAGGCGGCGCCGATCAACTCGCTGAGATCGTGCAGGGCTAGGTTGGGCGCGATGGCGCCGGATTCGAGTTTGGTCATGTCCAGAAGATTGGCGATGAAGCGGTTGAGCCGTTCCGACTCATCAATGATGGTCGTGAGCAGATCAGCCTTTTCGACCTCGTTCAATTGAGCCGACAGATCCCGCAATGCACCGGCAGATCCGAGAATGGCCGCAAGCGGCGTCTTCAGATCGTGAGATATTGATGTCAGCAGAGCTGACCTCAAACGCTCGGTTTCCTCCGACAGCTTGACGCGATCCATATCTTCGACCAGATGCACGCGCTCGATCGCAAGCGCGCTTTGATCGATCAGGGCATCGAGCAAGCGGCCCTGGTCGGGCGTAAAGAGCGGTCCCGTCTTGTCGCTATCGATGCCGACAACGCCGATCGCGCCGCGACCGGTCCGCATGGGCAGAAAAAGACGCTTTGCCCCGGGCAGCGTATCCGACCCACGCCCGGCCGGACGATCGTGCTGCCAAGCCCATTTGGCGGCGGCAATATCGGCTTCATCCAGGATATCTTCCGGCGGATAGCCCGTCTTGACGACGAGTGACCCGTTCTCCGGCAGAAGAATAACAACCCTTACGCCGAGCATCAAAGCGGTCTGGTAGGCGCTGGCCCAGAGGACGTCGTCCAGCGTGCCGACGCCCGCCAGCTTGCGGCTGAAGGTATAGAGCGACTCCGTGGTACGGGCCCGCGCCGCGGCGACGACCGCCTGGGTACGAACCCGGCCGGCCACATTGGAAACCAGGACGGCCATCATGATGAAAAATGCAAAGGCGGCGATATTCGTCGGATCGGAGATCGAGAAGGTGTAGATCGGCTGCATGAAAAAGAAATTGTAGCAGAGCGACGCCGCGACACTCGCCGCCAGCGATGGCCATAGACCATACCGCGCCGCGACCGCGACCACAGCCGTGAGAAAGACGAGATCGACAGTCTCCACGCCGAGAAACGGCAGGATCAGTTTCGCCACGCCTAGCGCCACCGCCACCGCAAGCAGAGCCGCCGCCAGCGAGCGCACATCGCCGAAGTTCGACGGTGCCGCGGTCCCGGCCGCCCTCACCCCGGCCGTCTGCCCCGGTGTGTCGACACCTCCGACCACATGCACACTGATATTTCCGGAGCGTCTGACCAGATCATGTACGACGGACCCGTGCAGTATCTCGAACCACCGCGAGCGATTGGTCTTCCCGATGACGATATGCGTCGCATTGCTGGATTTCGCATAGTGGATGATATCATCCGCGATGCGTCGATCGCCGCCCGGAATGGTCACAACATCGCCACCGAGGCTTTGCGCAAGGCGCAGCGTATCGGCGATCCGGTCCCGCTCCGGCTCGGCGAGGCGCGCGGTACGCCCGTTCTCGACCGACAGCGCGGTGAACGAAGCATGCAGCCGATCAGCCAGCCGTTTGGCGTAACGGACAAGCCCGGGAGCGCGGGGGTCTTCGCTGATACAGACCAGCACCCGCTCTCCGGCCGGCCATGGCCCCTGGATGGCGCGCGACTGCATCTCCTCCAGAAGCTGCTCGTCGACCCGTTCGGCCGTCCGACGCAGCGCAAGCTCACGCAGCGCCGTCAGGTTTGCCGGAGAGAAAAAGTGCTGCAGGGCGCGCTCGGCCTGCTGCGGAATATAGACCTTTCCCTCCCTCAGCCGTCCGATCAGATCGTCCGGCGTCAGATCGATCAGCTCCACAGCGTCGGCCTGATCGAAAGCCGAGTCGGGGATGGTTTCGCGCACGCGGACATGCGTGATCTGTGCCACGACGTCATTCAGACTCTCGATGTGCTGAATATTGATGGTGCTGTAGACGTCGATCCCCTGGCTCAGGATCTCGCGGACATCGAGATAGCGCTTAGGATGACGGCTCCCGGGTGCATTGGTATGAGCAAGCTCGTCCACCAGCACGAGCTGCGGTCGCCGCGCGATGACGGCATCGAGATCCATTTCGTCAAGGCGCTGCTCGCGATAATCGATCTGCTTGCGCGGAATGACCTCGAGTCCCTCCAGCAAGGCGGCGGTTTCCTTGCGTCCATGGGTTTCGACAACCCCGACCACAACGTCATAGCCGTCGCTTTTGCGGGCGCGCCCCTGCTGAAGCATCTCATAAGTCTTGCCGACGCCCGGCGCCGCTCCGACAAAGATCTTCAATTTGCCGACGCGCCGGTCCGCGCGCCGGGCCGCTTCCAGAAGAGCCTCAGGCGACGGCCGTTGATCGGAATCGGGGCGATGCTCCGCCATCACACTCTCGAAAACTCCGCGAGGGCGGCCGATGCCTATCGGGCGGCAATCCGATCCAGCCCCATGTTGAGCGCGAGCACATTCACGCGCGGTTCGCCGAAAATACCAAGAATCCGCCCCTGGATATACTGATTTACCAGGTCACGTAGTCGATCCTCGGGGATGTGGCGCGCCTTGGCGACGCGGGGTATCTGGAAGAACGCCGCCTCGGGGGAGATGTCCGGATCCAAGCCGCTGCCCGAGGTCGTCACGAGATCGACCGGCACGGGCATATCCGGATTCTCCTGCTGGCGCTTCGCCACATCGGCCTGAACACGTTCAATCAGCGCCTTGCTGGTCGGCCCAAGATTCGAGCCCATGGAGTTGGCGGCATTGTAAGGCGCCGCCACCGACTTCGTCGCATCAGCCGGATCGGGCCCGGTGGTCGCTGAAGGCCGCCCGTGGAAATAACGCGCGCTCGTAAATGATTGACCGATCAGCTCTGACCCAACCACGGTTCCCTGGCGTGCGACCAGACTGCCTTGCGCTTGATGCGGGAAAAGAATGCCGGCGATCCCCGTCATGGCCAATGGATATATCAGCCCCGTGATCAGGGTCAGCGCCAGAAAAAGCGTGAGAAGCGGACGAACTTCCTTCACCATGAGAACCTCTTAAGCGAGATGCAGGGCCGTGACCGCGAGGTCGATGGCCTTGATGCCGACGAAGGGAATGACGACACCGCCGGCGCCATAGATAAGCAGGTTACGCCGCAGCAAAGGCGCGGCACCAATTGCCCGGTATGCAACCCCTTTCAAGGCAAGCGGGATCAGCGCGACGATGATCAAGGCATTGAAGATGATCGCGGAGAGGATGGCGCCCTGGGGGCTCGACAGATTCATGATGTTGAGCACCTGCAGCTGCGGATAGAACGCGACGAACATCGCCGGGATGATGGCGAAATATTTCGCCACATCGTTGGCGATGGAGAACGTGGTCAGCGCACCGCGCGTCATCAGGAGCTGTTTGCCGATCTCGACGATCTCGATCAGCTTGGTCGGATTGGAATCGAGATCGACCATGTTGCCGGCCTCGCGCGCTGCCTGGGTGCCGGTGTTCATGGCGACACCCACATCGGCCTGAGCCAGCGCCGGAGCATCGTTGGTGCCGTCGCCGCACATCGCGACGAGCTTGCCCTTGGCCTGTTCGTCACGGATCAGGCGGAGCTTGTCCTCGGGGGTCGCCTGCGCCAGGAAATCGTCGACGCCTGCCTCTGCCGCGATCGCCGCCGCGGTGGTGGCATTATCGCCGGTGATCATCACCGTGCGGATACCCATGCGCCGCAATTCGGCGAACCGCTCGCGGATGCCGCGCTTGATGATGTCCTTGAGATGGATCACGCCGAGGAGCCGCCCGTCCTTTGCCACAGCGAGCGGCGTGCCGCCGGCCTTGGCAATATCCTCGGCGATCGCCTTGACCTCGCGCACCACATCAGCGCCGACCGCTGGCGGCATGATCCGCTCGTTGCCGTCTGCCGCCGCGAAAACTGCGCCATTGAGAAAGTCAAGAATGGCATCGACCGCGCCCTTGCGTATCCAGGAGCCATCAATCTCGATGCCGCTCATACGGGTCTGGGCCGTGAACGGAATGAAGCGGCCATGGAGTTCGGCAAGGTCGCGCTCGCGGATGCCATGTTTCTCCTTGGCCAGTACCACGATGGAGCGGCCTTCCGGAGTCTCATCCGCCAGCGATGCCAACTGTGCGGCGTCCGCAAGCTCCTGCTCGCTGATCCCCCGAAGCGGCCTGAACTCGGCGGCTTGCCGGTTGCCGAGAGTGATGGTGCCGGTCTTGTCCAATAGCAGCGTGTCGACATCGCCGGCCGCCTCGACCGCCCGGCCTGACATCGCGAGGACATTGAAGCGCACCAGCCGGTCCATGCCCGCAATGCCGATGGCCGACAGAAGCGCGCCGATCGTGGTAGGAATGAGCGTGACGAACAACGCCACCAGCACCACGATGGAGATTGCGCCGCCGGCATAGGCCGCGTAGCTCGGGATCATCACCGTCGCAAACACGAAGACGATGCTGAGGCCCGCAAGCAGAATGTTCAGCGCAATCTCATTCGGCGTCTTCTGCCGCTCGGCGCCCTCCACCAGCCGGATCATGCGATCCAGAAATGTCGAGCCCGGTGCCGCCGTGATCCGAACCCGGATCCAGTCGGAAAGCACCTGGGTGCCGCCGGTCACGGCGGAGCGATCGCCGCCGGATTCACGAATAACCGGCGCGGATTCCCCGGTGATCGCTGCCTCGTTCACCGAGGCAATGCCTTCGATCACTTCGCCATCGGACGGAATGGTGTCACCCGCCTCGACCAGAACCAGATCGCCGACCCTCAGATCCGTGCTGGGGACCATGCGATAGGCTCGCGAGCGCTCGTCGGTCAGAAGCTTGGCCTGGGTCTGCGTGCGGGTTTTTCGCAAAGCGTCCGCTTGCGCCTTGCCCCTTCCTTCCGCAATCGCCTCGGCGAAATTGGCAAACAGCAACGTGAACCACAGCCACAAGACAATCTGCAATTCGAAGCCGACGCTTTCACCGCCGACGATCAAATCGCGCAGAAACACGACCGTGGTCAGGGCGGTGACGATTTCGACGACGAACATCACCGGATTTCTGATTTGCACGCGCGGATCGAGCTTGACAAAAGCTGACTTCACAGCCGGGACGATAATCTTGCGATCGATCAGAGCTGATGCCGTCGCCCGCTTGCCAACCTGTGGGGTTTCCATGAGACCAACTCCAAATCGAACGGTTAGTACAGAGTGCCGTTCGCCATCGCGACGTGATCGGCAATCGGGCCCAGCGCGAGCGCCGGAAAGAAAGTCAGGCCGCCGACGATCATGATGACCCCGACCACGAGGCCGACGAACAGAGCGCCCGTGGTTGGAAACGTGCCGCTGGACTGGGGCGCGGTTTTCTTCATCGCCAGCGAGCCGGCAATCGCCATGGCTGGCACAATCATGATGAAACGCCCGACCAGCATGGCGATGCCGCCGGCGACGTTATAGAAAAGCGTGTTGCCGCTGAGGCCGCCGAAGGCCGAGCCGTTATTGGCTGTCTGCGACACGAAGGCGTAAAGCACTTCGCTGAAGCCATGGGGGCCCGGATTGGCGATCGAGGCGACGGCCGCCGGATTGATCACGGCGATCGCCGTCCAGCCCAGATACATCAAGGGCAAGACAAGGATGGCGAGCATCGCCATCTTGACTTCCTTGGCCTCGATCTTCTTGCCGACATATTCGGGCGTGCGCCCGACCATCAGGCCGGCAACAAAGATCGCGACGACGATGAACAGCAGCATCCCGTAAAGGCCGGCTCCGACGCCGCCGATGATAATTTCGCCAAGCTGCATGTTGATGAGCGGGATCATGCCACCCAGAGCCGTCAGCGAATCGTGCATCGCATTGACCGCGCCGCAGGAGGCCGCGGTGGTCACGACGGCAAACAGCGCTGAGAGCGGAATGCCGAAGCGGACCTCCTTGCCTTCCATATTGCCGCCGCCAAGACCAAGAGCGTGGAGGCCCGGGGTGCCCGACGCCTCCGCCCAGTAACACACCACGACTCCAGCGACGAACAGGACTCCCATGATGGCGAAAATCGCCCAGCCTTGACGACGGTCGCCGACCATGCGGCCGAACACGCCGGTGAGACCCGCGCCGATGGCGAAGATCGACACCATGTGGATCAGATTTGTGATCGCGTTCGGATTCTCATAAGGATGCGCCGCATTGGCACCGAAGAAACCGCCTCCGTTGGTGCCCAGATGCTTGATCATCATCTGCGAGGCGACGGGCCCTTGCGCGATCGTCTGCCGCGCGCTTTCGAGCGTCGTCGCTTCGACATATGAACTGAGATTCTGCGGCACGCCGAGCGCGACGAGCGCAATCGTGCCGACAACGCAGATCGGCAACAGAACGTAGAGCGTGCCGCGCGTCAGATCGACCCAGAAATTGCCGACGGTCCGCGCCGAAGCGCGCGAAAAGCCGCGAATCATGGCGACCGCCAACGCGATTCCCGTCGCCGCAGATAGAAAATTCTGCTGCGCGAGCCCCAGCATCTGCACGAGGTAAGACATCGTGCTCTCGCCGGCATAATTCTGCCAGTTCGTATTCGAGATGAAGCTAACGGAGGTGTTAAAGGCGAGATCCGGCGCGACGGCGCTCATGCCTTGCGGATTGAACGGCAAGAACTCCTGAAAACGCATCAGCACATAGAGAAACAGGAATCCAACAACATGAAACAGCAGCATCGCAACCGTGTAGGTCAGCCAATGCTGCTCCCGGGCTTCGTCGATTCCTGCGACACGATAGAGTCCAGTTTCCACCGGCCGCAGCAGCGGTGATAGAAAGGTCCGCTCGCCATTGAAGACGTGCGTCATATAGGCGCCGAGCGGCGCGACCAGTGCGACGATGATCGCGCAGAAGATGAGAATCTGAACCCAGCCGTTGATGGTCATGACAACTCTCTCAGAACCGTTCGGGCTTGAGGAGCGCAACGGTCAGGTAGATGAGCACAGCAGCGAATACGATCGAAGCCAGCATGTAATCGAAGGTCATCTCCACCCCCTAAAGATGATCACAGACATAGGTGTAGCCGAGGGCCACCACGAAAAATCCGAGGCCGATCGCGAGCATGATGACGTCCAGCATTTCAGCCGCTCCCGCTGCATGGTGGCGAACCGCCGCCGGATGACGGCAGCTCGCTTCGAACCATTCAACAGCTATCCCCGCCAGGCGTAGGAATTCGAGAGGAACAGTGCCGCCGCGGTATAGGAATTTTATAAAGGCCGAAGCTGTGGAGCGGTCTGACGCGATCGCCGTCTTCGGCTGCCTCGACCCCTATGCCGCGGGCACAATATTCCTATGAAAGTTCAATATCATTGCGGCTTCCATCCTCTCGCTTCTTTATGACGTCCGACTCATCTTGGGAGGGACGATCGATCGGATCGCTTCTATCCTTGGGAGGCCATCATGTTACCGCAACGAGTGGGCGCGCATGAACTGGATCACGTCATATCCGAACTTCACCAGGCACCAACGCTGACAGCCGGATTGCTCATTCGGTTCACCGGCTTCGCCAGCATCCGAATTTCGGGGCTTGCAGGCATAAAGGAGATCAAACGGATAGAGCATCTCATCGAGGCCGGCAGCGACGTCGATGCCGTGCGCGCATTGATTGCGCTCACGCTTCCTCAATGGAAACTTCGACAACTCGCATTCGACGATGGCCTGTGGCACTGCGCCCTGTCGAGATGTCGCGCCCTGCCGTGCGAGTTCGATCAAACGGCGGACGGATGTCACGCGGATATCGGGATTGCGATGCTGATCGCATTCGTTGAAGCATGGCAGATGGCGCCCCTCGACAGCGACTCCATCGTCCTGCCCCTCTCCGTCACGAACGGCGATACGCTGTGTTGCGATAATTTCTATTGAGGCGAGGATCATGCGGGATGCGCCGTCGCGCCGAATCCTTATGTCGCTCCTATACCGCTACGCGATCTTCCAGCTCGATTTCCTATACGAGAATGAGCACGCTGCCCGGTCACTGATCGGTTGGAATCTCGACCGAATTCGCGCGGGACGCATCGCACATGGCGGGACAGCTTGGAGAGGATGAGCGCCGGTCAGCGAGAATCCGACATTGGCTGCTCGCAATTCTGCAGTTCGCCATGACCCGAGACGATACCGACCACATGCGAATTCTCGAAGCGGCGCGCGAGCTCGATCGGCCAGTCTCCGGCATTCTCAATTTGTCATTCTCCTACTTCATGCGCACGAGTGTGGAGATTTGTTCTGCCATCGTCACGGACAAGGGTGATCGACGGATCGTATTGACCCGCCATTTCAATTCCATTGAGGATCGCCGGCTGCGCGACGCACTCCTGGTTGCGACCGGCTTGAAAATCGCAGCATCGGCCGATCAGGCGCCACCACGTCTGAGGCGCGACTATCTGTGGCGAGGATTGTCGCCGCGCCAGCGCATCTGAGCGCGATATCCTCGCCGTCCTCGATCAATGACCCCGACTTGACGCCGTGTGCAGGCGCATCGCTGACGATCAATCACCCGATGTCCCGTCAAGACGGCGAAACGCGATCACTGACCGTCTTTGGCGGACTGCAGGCGTCGCCATAGCCGAAATAGACGATCTTGCGGCCGTTGATGCCGTCGCGCTCGTTGACCTTGCGGAAATACGCCGGCAGCTTGCCGAGCACACTGGAGGCGCTCGCCGGGTCGCTACAGGCGTTGGTGTTGCCGATGCGAATTTCGCTTGCCGGGGCGGCCCATGCACGATGCGGCATGAGCGCGACGGAAGCTGTGCTGGCAAGAACCGCGCGGCGGCTCGGCCAGGAATGAAACTCGGACATCAGGCGGCCGTCAGCGTCCCGTCTCGATGGCGAGGGCCCGGCGCACGCTCGCGCGCTCCATCATCCGCGCGAAATGGTCGCCGATCCGCGGAAAGTCTGCGCGATCGACGCTGTCGCCCTCCATCCACTGCACCAGCGTGAACAGATACGGATCGCAAATCGTGTATTGCTCGCCCATCACCCAGGGGCCGCGCAGCATTTTCTCCTCGATCATCCCATAGCAGGCGCTCATCGTCTTCGGCACCATGCGCTGCATGTCGGCGAACGAGGATGCCTCGCTCGCCCAGCGATAGCCGCGCATGCGGTGCGCGTGCGCGATATGTACTGTCGAACAAAGATAGCTGTTGAACGCCTGCACTTGCGCGAACGCGAACGGATCGTCGAGCGGTGCGAGTTGCGCGGCGGGGAAGCTTTGCGCGATGAAGGCCAGCATCGCCGGCGTTTCGGTCAGCACGCCACGGTCGGTGATGAGCGAGGGCACCCGCCCCTTGGGATTGATCGCGAGATATTCGGGGCTGTTCTGCTGGTTGGTCTTGAAGTCGATTCGGATGGGCTCATAAGAGGCGCCGGCATCCTCCAGAGCGATGTGCGAGGCCAGCGCGCAGGTGCCTGGCGTATAATAGAGCTTGAACATGATCAGCGTCCGGAGTCCGTCAGATGAGGCCGCAACGCGGCCGCGAATGACTTGGTACGCCGCCTCGCCTTGTGCCACAAGCCTTTCCGGTTGCCCAGCCCGCGGCGCCATGCGAAGACGCAGGGCATGATCCGGAGGATGACATGACCGTTCTTATTGCCGGCGGCGGCATCGGAGGGCTGACGCTGGCGCTCAGCCTGCATCAGATCGGCGTCCCGTGCCGCGTCTTCGAAAGCGTCAGCGCGCTCAAGCCGCTCGGCGTCGGCATCAACGTATTGCCGCATGCGGTGCGCGAATTGATCGAACTCGGGCTATTGGACCGGCTCGACGCCATCAGCGTCGCCACCGCGGAACTGGCCTATTTCTCCAAGCGCGGCAAACCGATCTGGAGCGAACCTCGCGGCCGCGCGGCCGGCTACAACTGGCCGCAATTCTCGGTGCATCGTGGCCAATTGCAGCAACTGCTGCTCGATGCCGCCATCGAGCGGATCGGCGCCGACAATATCCTGACCAGCCATCACCTCACTGATTGGACCGAGACGGCGGACGGCGTCGAAGCTTCCTTCATCGACAGAGTCACCGGTCAGCCTGCCGGCAAATATCAGGGCGCGCTGCTGATCGCTGCCGACGGCATTCATTCGGCGATCCGCGAAAAGCTCTATCCGGACGAGGGGCCGCCGTTGTGGAACGGCCGCATTCTGTGGCGCGGCATCACCGAGGCCGACCCATTTCTCTCCGGCCGCACCATGATCATGGCCGGTCACGAGATTCTGAAGTTCGTCTGCTACCCGATTTCGAAAGCGCCGAACGCCAGCGGCAAGCATCTGATTAACTGGGTCGCCGAGCGGCACATGCCGCCGACCTATCAATGGCGCCGCGAGGACTATAATCGCACCGCCAAGCGGGACGAATTCCTGCCCTGGTTCGAGGATTGGGCCTTCGACTGGCTCGACGTGCCGGCGCTGATCAAGAATTGCCCGCATGCCTATGAATATCCGCTGGTGGACCGCGATCCGTTGGATCGCTGGACTTTCGGCCGCGTCACGCTGCTCGGTGACGCCGCCCATCCGATGTATCCCATCGGCTCCAACGGCGCCTCGCAAGCGATCCTGGATGCGCGGGTGCTGACGCGTGAGATCCAGGCCCTGGGGCAAGTGCCGGCGGCGCTGGAAGCCTACGAGGCCGAGCGTCGGCCCGCCACCACCGAGCTGGTCAAGCTCAACCGTCGCAATGGTCCCGAGCAGGTGATGCAGCTCGTCGAGGAGCGCGCGCCGAACGGCTTCAATGTCGTCACCGACGTGCTGTCGCAGCAGGAGCTGGAAGACATCGCCGCCAACTACAAGCGTGTCGCCGGATTCCAGGTCGAGGCGCTCAACGCCAAACCGCCGATCGTGCCGCGAATGCAGCCATCGGCCTCTCGCGCAGGGTAACTGTTCTTACCTCTCCCCGATTGTGCGGGAAGAAGGAGAACTCACTCGCCCAGCCCATGCGCGATCACCTTGCGCATGAGATTGGGCAAGGCTTCGCTGTGCAACGTCGCCAGCGGCACCCAACGCATCCCGGCCGGAGCGCGCGTGCCCGCCGGCACTTTCGCCGTATAGACGACGAGTTGCAGCGGGAAATGCGTGAAGACGTGGGTGACGACGCCGGCCTTGCGATGCCACCGCGTCACGCCTTTGATCGCCGGCGCCTGCGCCAGTGCGGCATCGTCGTCCTGCCCGGCCAGCCATTCCGAATTCGGCACTTCGGTCATGCCGCCGAGCAATCCCTTTGCCGCCCGCGTGCGCACCAGCAGCGCATCGCCGCGCGTGACCACGAAAGCCGCACCGCGGCGCTGCGCGCCGCTCTTCTTCGGCGCCTTGCGCGGAAACGTCTCCTGATCGCCGCGCGCCTGCGCCGCGCAGTCGTCGTTGAGCGGGCACAGCGAACAGGCCGGCTTCTTCGGTGTACAGATGGTGGCGCCCAAATCCATCAGCGCCTGCGCGCTGTCGCCGGCGCGCGACGGACCGAGCAAAGTCGTGGCCAATTGCTGAATCCGCGGCTTGGCCTGCGGCAATGGCTCTTCCACCGCGTAGAGCCGCGACACCACGCGTTCGATATTGCCGTCCACCGGCATCGTCGAACGGTCGAACGCGATGGCAGCGATCGCCGCCGCCGTATAAGGGCCGATGCCGGGCAGCGCGCGCAAACCGGGCTCCGTATCGGGGAAGACGCCGCCGTGATCGCGCGCCACCGCGACCGCGCAGGCGTGGAGGTTGCGTGCCCGCGAGTAATAGCCGAGCCCGGCCCACATGCGCAGCACGTCGTCGAGCGAGGCCCGCGCCATCGCCTCTACGCTCGGCCAGCGCGCGATGAATTTTTCGAAATAGGGTCCGACCGCCTTCACGGTGGTCTGCTGCAGCATGATCTCCGAGAGCCAGACGCGATAAGGATCGACAGCCTCGCCCGGCAGCGCCCGCCACGGCAGGCGGCGGCGATGACGATCATACCACGCCAGCAGCCGGGCGGGGCGGTCCGACGCGTCTGCTTTCTTCCGTCCGATTGCCGAGCCTGCTAAAGTCATCGGCGTATCTACGCAAAGCGCATCCCCATGTCCAAGCCCGGCCCGATCACCGCGAAACCGCTGTCCACACTGCTGGGTGGGGTGTTTTCCGACGTGTTCGCCAAGCAGGGTTTCGCCGCCCGCGAACTGGTGACGCGGTGGGCCGAGATCGCCGGGGCGGACATCGCCGCCCACACCGAGCCGCTGAAAATCCAGTGGCCACGCCCGGTGGAAGGCCAGCCACAGGCGGCGGCAACGCTTGTGTTGCGGGTCGAGGGCCCGATGGCACTGGAAATCCAGCACATGTCCGATGTGATCCTGCAACGGGTCAATCGCTTCTTCGGCTGGAACGCGATCGGCAAGCTGGCCCTGCGCCAGGCGCCGCTCACCCAGCCGTCGGCTTCGACGCGACGACCCGTGCCCGACGCCGCTGTGGTGGCCCGCGAGGCTGAGGCACTGACCCGCATCAAGGACGATGGTCTGCGCGAGGCGCTGGCGCGCCTTGGCGCCGCGATCAAGCGAAATTGACGATGCTCGCACGATCACCCGCCGTCACGCGATCGGCGCGCCATTGCCACAATCACGGTTTCAAGCTAGCCAGACACCTCGATACGGGCGTCGTCGACGCCGATGATGGAGCATATCCTCGATGATCACGCGCCGCGCTTTCAACACTGCCCTGTCGCTGACTGGCCTTGCGGCTGTCGCCGGCCTGTCGCCCTGGCGCTTCATCAATGAGGCGATGGCGCAAAGCCAGCTCGCGGCCGATGTCGCCAAGCCGCCGTCGCTGCCGGACATGGCGCTGGGACCGAAGGATGCGGCCGTCACCATCGTCGAATACGCCTCGATGACCTGCCCGCATTGCGCCGCGTTCACCGAGCAGGTGTTTCCGAAGCTCAAGGAAGCCTATATCGACACCGGCAAGATCCGCTTCGTGTTCCGTGAATTCCCGCTCGACATCAAGGCGGCGGCAGGCTCGATGCTGGCGCGCTGCATCGCCAAGGACGATTCGCAAAAATACTTCGCCGCCATCCACACCCTGTTCAAGCAGCAGGAGACCTGGGTGATGGGCAAGACCAGCGAGCAACTGGCCTTGATCGGCAAGCAGGCCGGCCTCAGCGAAGCGGACGTCGACAAGTGCCTCAAGGATCAGGCGCTGCTCGACAAGATCGCGGCCGACCAGAAATTCGCCAATGAGAAGCTCGGCGTGAATTCGACGCCGACGTTCTTCCTCAACGGCGAGATGATCAAGGGCGAGACCTCGTTCGAGGAATTCGACAAGCGCATCAAGGCCATCCTCAAGACTTGAGCGACTTGTAAGCCTGGGTGACCGGTCCGCCACCCGAACAGCGTCATGCCTGGCCTTGTGTCGGGCATCCACGTGTTAAAAACGCCGCAAGTCCAAAGACGTAGATGCCCGGGACATAGGCGAGCGAAATGACGCCGTTCTTCGAACCTACGCCCGGCCATGACGCAGGAACAGCTTCGCTTTATCGTTCGGCAAAACCTGCAGGAATGCTTCCGTTCCCGCATTCAAAAAACGGGATGTTCCCCTTAAGTCCCGTAAAAGCCATTGGAAAAGCCGGTTTGCGCGGTTGCCCTGCCGGCAACGGGTCGCCATTGTCCAATTTCGCGAGATGCGCGACTCAGGCGCCATCCATACCACTATATATGGTATGGTGGTGACGGGCTGATTCGCGTCTTGCCAATAGGGCATGCACTTCATGAAACTTACGCGCCTTCGCCTGCACGGATTCAAGTCCTTTGTCGAACCCACCGACTTCCTGATTGAGCCGGGCCTCACCGGCGTCGTCGGGCCGAACGGGTGCGGCAAGTCCAATCTGGTCGAAGCGCTGCGCTGGGCGATGGGCGAGACGTCCTACAAGTCGCTGCGCGCCACGGACATGGAAGCGGTGATCTTCGCCGGCACCAACGGCCGTCCGGCGCGCAACCATGCCGAAGTGGTGATGACGATCGACAATACCGATCGCACCGCGCCCGCCGCGTTCAACGATCAGGAGACGCTGGAAGTGTCGCGCCGCATCGAGCGCGACGCCGGCTCGGTCTATCGCATCAATGGCAGCGACGTGCGTGCCCGCGACGTTCAGATCCTGTTCGCCGACGCGGCGACCGGCGCCCGCTCGCCGGCGCTGGTGCACCAGGGCAAGATCGGCGAAATCATCCAGGCCAAGCCGGAACAGCGCCGGCGCGTGCTGGAAGACGCCGCCGGTGTCGCCGGTCTGCATGCGCGCCGTCATGAAGCCGAACTGCGGCTGAAGGCGGCCGAAACCAATCTCACCCGCGTCGAGGACGTGATCGGCCAGCTCTCCAGCCAGATGGAAGGCCTGAAGAAGCAGGCGCGGCAGGCGATCCGCTATCGCGAAGTCGCCGCCAAAGTGCGCAAGGCAGAAGCGACGCTGTTCCACCTGCGCTGGCTGCAGGCCCATGCCGACGTCAATGACGCCGCGCAGACTCACGATCTCAGCGTTCGGGAGATGGCTGAGCGCACCCAGCAGCAGGCTGAAGCCGCGCGCATCCAGGCGATCCGCGCCTCCGAATTGCCTGCCCTGCGCGAGGCCGAAGCGCGCGCCGCCGCCGGCCTGCAGCGCCTCAACAACGCCCGCGAGATGCTGGACCGCGAGGAGCAGCGCGCCAAGGAGCGCGCGGTCGAACTCGACCGGCGTCTCACCCAGTTCGCCGCCGATATCGAGCGCGAGCAGCAGCAGAACCTCGATGCCGACGCGGCACTGGCGCGCCTCGAAACCGAGGACGCCGAGCTGAAGGAAGAGATCAAGGCCCGCGTCGAACTGCGCAGCGGCGTCGACGAGCGCGTCTCCGAAGCCGAGGCGACGCTGGCCGCCGCCGAGCGCACCTTCACCGAACTGACCACGGCGCTGGCCGATCTCACCGCGCGGCGCAATCAGCTCGAAGCCAACGTGCGCACCCATCGCGACAGGCTGGCGCGGCTCGATCATGAGATCGCCACCGTCAATGCCGATGTCGAGCAGATCGCGGCGCAGACCAGCGGTTTCGGTGATCTCGACGCCCTCGCCGGCGCCGTCGAGGCCGCGCAGGACATGCTCGGCCAGGCCGAGTTCACGGTGCAGACCGCCGAGACGACGCATGTCGTCGCACGGCAGGCACTGGAAGCGAGCCGCGCGCCGCTCACTGAGGCCGACAAGCGGGTGCAGCGGTTGGAAACCGAGGCGCGCACGCTGTCGAAAATCCTCAACGGCGAGACCAAGAACCTCTGGCCGCCGATCATCGACGGCATCACCGTCACCAAGGGCTACGAAAAAGCCATCGGCGCCGTGCTCGGCGACGATCTCGACGCCCCGGTCGATCCCTCGGCGCCGATGCGCTGGACCGACACCGGCGTCCTTGAAGGCGATCCGGCACTCCCGGAAGGGGTCGAGTCGCTGTCCGCCCATGTCCAGGCGCCTCCGGAACTGGCGCGCCGCCTCAAGCAGATCGGCGTCGTTGCCAGGGAGCGCGGCGCGGAGCTGGTGTCGCAGCTCAAGACCGGCCAGCGGCTGGTGTCGCTGGAAGGCGATGTCTGGCGCTGGGACGGCTTCATCACCGCCGCGCACGCGCCGACCGGCGCCGCGCGCCGCCTCGCCGAGCGCGCCCGTCTGGTCGATATCGAAACCGAACTGGAGCAGGCCCGCGAGGACGCGGCCCTCAAGCGCGCCGCACTGGAAAGCGCCGACGCCGAACTCAAATCCGCCGCCGCGGCCGAAGCTGCGAGCCGCGAAGCCCTGCGCGCTGCCCGCCGCGAGGTCGATGCCGCGCGCGAGCGCCATGCCGCCGCGGAGCGCGAGATCAACCGCCACGCCGCGCGTAAATCGGCGCTGATCGAGGCGCAGACCCGCCTCGCCGCCGATCGGGCCGAGGTCGAGGCGGCGCATGTCAGCGCCCTGGAGGCGCTGGCGGAGCTGCCGCCGAGCCACGACGCCGAGGCGCAGCTCGCCGCCGTGCGCGGTGAGATTGAGGGGCATCGCCGGATGGCTGCGCAGGTGCGCGCCGAGGCGCAGGCGCTGGCCCGTGAGGCTGAACTCGCCGACCGCCGCCTGCAAGCGATCATTGCCGAGCGCGAGCAGTGGCAAGCCCGCAAGCAGGGCGCCGCCTCGCAGATCGCCACCATCGAGGCTCGGCTGGCCGAGGTGAAGGCCGAGCGCGCCGAGCTCGAGGACGCGCCGGCACTGTTCGCCGAGAAGCGCGACGCCCTCATCACCGAGGTGGAGCATGCCGAGGCCGAGCGTCGTGCCGCCGCCGACGCGCTGGCTGAAGCCGAGGCCGCAATGGCGGAAACCGATCGCGTCGCCAAGCTGACCCTGGAAGCGTTGTCCGCGGCGCGCGAGGCCACCGCCCGCGCCGAGGAGCGGATGGAAGCCACGCGGCGCCGTCTCGAAGATATCGAGCGCGAGATTCACGACATTCTCGAGATCGAGCCGAACGGCCTCGCCGCCATCGCCGAAATCAAGCCGGACGACACCCTGCCGCCGCTCGACGAGACCGAGGCCGAATTGGAGAAGCTGCGCCGCGACCGCGAGCGGCTTGGCGCGGTGAATCTTCGCGCCGAGGAGGAGCTGCGCGAGGTCGAAGCCCAGCATGGCGGGCTCGCCACCGAGCGCGACGATCTGGTGGAAGCCATCAAGAAGCTGCGCACCGGCATCCAGAGCCTCAACCGCGAGGCGCGCGAACGCCTGCTGACGTCGTTCCAGACCGTCAACGAACACTTCAAGCGACTGTTCACAGAGCTGTTCGGCGGTGGCGAAGCCGCGCTGCACCTGATCGAGAGCGACGATCCGCTCGAAGCCGGGCTGGAGATCATCGCCAAGCCGCCAGGCAAGAAGCCGCAGTCGCTGTCGCTGCTCTCGGGCGGCGAGCAGGCGCTGACCGCGATGGCGTTGATCTTTGCGGTGTTCCTCACCAATCCGTCACCGATCTGCGTGCTGGACGAAGTCGACGCGCCGCTCGACGACCATAACGTCGAACGGTTCTGCAATCTGCTGAACGAAATGACCAACTCGACCGAGACCCGTTTCATCATCATCACGCACAATCCGATCACGATGGCGCGGATGAACCGTCTGTTCGGCGTCACCATGGCAGAGCGCGGCGTCTCGCAACTGATGTCGGTCGATCTCGATGCCGCGGTGCAGATCCTCGATCAGAACGTGGCGTAATGCTGGACCTCCCATAGGTTCAAGCACTCAAATCGCCTTTTACGTCATGGCCGGGGTTGTCCCGGCCATCCACGTCTTGACTCGTTGCTACCGCGCCTGAAAGGAAGACGAGGCCCGGATCAAGGTCCGGGCATGATGATCTTCGTATCGCAGATGGGATCGGTCCCGGAATGATCTCCCCTGACCTTCCCGCGTCGTTGCGCTCGGTGCTCGAACAGCGTGCGCATGGTCTGCCGCGGAGCGGGGTGGCCGCGCGGGCGGCGGCGATTTCGCAGACCTATCGCGGCGGCGGCAATTCGGGCGCGATCCGCGACGATGACGACGCCCTCGCCTATGCGGTGGCGCGGATGCCGGCGACCTATGCGGCGGTTGTCGCCTGCCTCAATGCGCTCTCGGCGGCCCGCGCGGATTTCCGGCCCGACACGCTGCTCGATGTCGGCGCGGGCCCCGGCACGGCGACATGGGCGACCCGCGCCGCCTGGCCTTCGCTGCAACGCCTGACGCTGCTCGACGCCAATCCGGCGCTGCGGCGGCTGGCGCTGACGCTGGCCGCCGAATATGCATCAGGTATACGGCTCGAGTACCAGCAGGCCGACGCGCGCTCCTCCATCGCGACGATGGCGCCGGCCGATCTCGTGATCGCCAGCTACGTCATCGGCGAACTTGATGAGGGGGAGCGCGCCGCCTTCGCCGACGCGCTCTGGCGCAAGACGCAGGACACGCTGCTGGTGGTCGAGCCCGGCACCCCAGCGGGCTATGCCCGCATCATCGCCTTGCGCGCGCGTCTGATCGCGCAAGGCGCGCATGTCATTGCGCCCTGCCCGCACGATGCCGCCTGCCCGCTCGCAGCGTTTCCGAACGAGGCGACGACCGCTTCGCCTCAGGAGACCGCAGCAAGACAAAACGGCACGACGGACTGGTGCCATTTCGCGCAGCGGCTGCCGCGCTCGAAGATGCACAAGCAGATCAAGGGCGCGGAGCTGCCGTTCGAGGACGAAAAATTCAGCTATGTGGTACTGGGCCGCGAGCCTGTCGCGCCGCGCCTTGCGCGCGTGCTGGCGCCGCCGCTGGTCACCAAGGCGGAGATGTGCCTCAAGCTCTGCCAGCCGGACGGCCATGCTGCTGTTACGTCATTTCCTAAGCGCGACAAGGCCGCTTACGCGCGCCTGCGCCGCCTCGGCTGGGGCGACACCGTCCCGCCGGCCGAGATGTGAGTACATCGGCGCTACGACGGCCGCGTGAAAACGTAGACCAGCCCGGTCAGCATCAGCAGCGCCACCGCCGCGGTCAGCCAAGGCCCGGGATGACCGCCGAACCAGAACAGCGCGAAGCCGATCGCCATCCCGCCAAGCGCCATCATCTTGGCCTTCACGGGGATCGCGCCGCGCTCGCGCCAGTTACGCAGCAGCGGCCCGAAACGCGGATGCTGCAGCAGCCAGTTCTCCAGCCGCGGCGAGGACCGCGCGAAGCAGGCCGCGGCAAGAATGAGGAATGGCGTCGTCGGCAACACCGGCAGAAAGGCGCCGATGAAGCCGAGCACGACGAAGCCGATGCCGAGCGTCAGGTAAACCGCGCGCATCAGCCTTGGCGTTGCGGTCACCGGATCGACCGCATCGGCCGGCGCAGGATCAAATGGCTGTTTGTCCGCGATCATCGCAATGCAATTCCGCCTGGCCCCTCGCCCTGCTTCACACACAAAAATCCCGCGGACAATTTGAACGTTTCTAAGGGTTCGAAAGACCAAGATGCGGCCTCTGCCGTTGCCGACCGATATCGTCTACGGTGAGGGTATTCTTCGTCCCATCAGGAGCCCTTCCCATGTCGACCGGCTGGATCGTTCTTGGCGTCATCGTCGTCCTCGCCTTCATCGCCTTTGCCGCCTACAACCGGCTGGTCGCGCTGAGCCAGCGCGTCAATCAGGCCTTCGCCGACATCGACGTGCAACTGAAGCAGCGGCACGATCTGATCCCCAATCTGGTGGAGACGGTGAAGGGCTATGCGCAGCACGAGCGCGGCACCCTCGACGACGTCATCAAGGCCCGCAATGCGGCGATGGCGGCGCAGGGACCGGCGCAGGTATCGGCCGCGGAAAATCAGCTCAGCGGCGCGCTCGGCCGGCTGATCGCGCTGTCGGAAGCCTATCCCGACCTCAAGGCCAACGCCAACTTCCAGCAATTGCAGAGCGAACTGTCCGACATCGAGAACAAGATCGCCGCCGCCCGCCGTTTCTTCAACAACGCGGTCCAGGAATACAACACCGGCATCCAGCAGCTTCCTGCCGCGCTGTTCGCCGGCGCGCTCGGCTTCCTCAAGAAGGACTTCTTCGATCTCGGCGAGACCCGCACCCAGATGGAGCAGGTGCCCTCGGTGAAGTTCTGATGTTTCGCATGGTCATCGACATGCGCACCGCCGGCTCTCTCCGCCCTTGTGCGGGAGAGGTGGAGAGAGGGGCATGCCTTACGATGACCGGCACTGACTCCTCCCCACCCTAACGCTCCGCGCAAAGGGGGAGGAACGACGAACTCGGCACAGGGCAAAATCTAGACAGGCGCATATGATGGCAGCCTACGGTCTCTATACGCACATCGCCTCGAACAAGACACGTTCGATGCTGCTGCTCGCGGGACTGTTTTTCCTCGTCTATGTCATGGTGTTCGCCGGCGCGCTGCTGGCGGAAGTGCTGCTCCACGACGGCCGCGCCGTCGGCTACTATCTCAACGCCGCCTGGCGCGACATGATCGGTGCCGTGCCGGTGGCGACGATCGCCACCGCCATTTGGATTGTCGTCGCCTATTTCTTTCACCAGAAGATCATCGATCTCGTTACCGGCGGACGCGAGGTCACCCGCACCGAGCAACCACGGCTGTATAATCAGCTCGAGAACCTCTGCATCTCGCGCGGCATTCCGATGCCGAAGCTGAAGGTGATGGAGAACCCGGCGCTCAATGCCTTCGCCACCGGCCTGAATTCGCGCCAGTATGCCGTCACCGTCACCAGCGGATTATTGAACAATCTCGACGATGCCGAGATCGAAGCGGTGCTGGGTCACGAACTGACTCACATCCGCAATGGCGATGTGCAGTTGATGGTGGTCGCGGTGATCATCGCCGGCGTCATCGGCTTCTTCGGCGAACTGTTCTTCCGCATCTTTTTCAACGGCAACTTTCGCATCAGCAGCGGCCGCTCGTCATCGGATGGCGACCGCAAGGGCGGCGGTGGCGGCGCGATCCTCGCGGTGCTGATCGCGGTGGCGCTGATCGCGCTGGCCTGGATACTGTCGCAGGTGGTGCGGTTCGCGCTGTCGCGCTCGCGCGAGTTTCTGGCCGATGCCGGTTCGGTCGAACTGACCAAGAACCCCGACGCGATGATTTCAGCGCTGCGCAAGATCGAGAACCGCGGCGAATTGCCCGGTGCGACCTCGGCGGTGATGGAAATGTGCGTCGACAATCCGCGCGAAGGCTTCGCCGACCTGTTCGCGACGCATCCTTCGGTGGACGAGCGCGTCAAGGCGCTGGTGAAATTCGCCGGCGGCCACGATCCCGGCCCGCTGTCGTTGCCGCAGGCTGAAGCCGCGACAGAGGAATCGGAGCCGCCCGTGCATGGGCCATGGAGCGACGACCCCGCGCCGCCTCCTCCACCCACTATCAACGGGCAGCAGCCTGTGCCGGGATCTTTGCCGGGGGCGCTTCCCGGGCCGATCCCGGGACCAATTCCCGGGCCCTGGGGCCGGCATTGATCGTGCTCGCCGCGATTGTTAACCGACTTTGGCGGGATTAACGTTATCGGCGGTCGCGGTGATTGAAATCTCCCTCGTTTCTGCCATCTTCGCGACCAAAGTCAGCGCAATCTGGGACTGCGGCAGCCCGATCGGGTCCGCCCGCAATGGGGACACGGGCATGAGCCTTCATGCTCGCTTCAAAAACAGCGCATAAAGGAACGTCATGGCGAAACCAGCAGTGATTGTCGTGGGTGCGGATAAGGGCGGCGTCGGCAAGACCACCGTGTCGCGCACGGTGCTCGATTATTTCAGCGCCAACAATGTTCCAACCCGGGCGTTCGACACGGAATCCCCGCGCGGCACGCTGAAGCGTTTCCATCCCGACATCACCGAGATCGTCGACATGACGGCGACCGCCGATCAGATGAAGATCTTCGATACGCTCAACACCGTCGCGCCGTCGGTGACCGTGATCGACGTTCGCGCCGGCCTGCTGTCGCCGGCGCTGGCTTCGCTGCGCGATATCGGCTTCCTCGATGCCGCCAAGTCCGGCCAGATCACCTTCGCCGTGTTCCACATTCTCGGCCCGTCCATCGCCTCGCTGGACGAGATCGCCGAAACCGCGAACTTCATGGACGGCGCGAAGTATTTTCTGGTGAAGAATTTCATCAACAACACCAGCTTCTTCGAGTGGGATCAGGCGACCTACAACTCCTATTTCCATCGCATCAAGGACGCGACCGAGATCACGATTCCCAAGCTCAACGAAATGGCGTTCGAGCAGGTCGAAGTCTCCTCCGTGCCGTTTCTCAAATTCGTCGCCAACAAGGGACCGAAGGATGAGAACGCCAACTACTCCTTCGTGCTGCGCGGTTATGTCCGCCACTGGCTCGCCAATGTCTGGAGCGAGTTCGACCGCATCAAGCTGACGGACATCGTCGGCAAGGAAAAGGACAAAGACAAGGATAAGGACAAGGCGGCCTCGGGCGACAAGCCGGCTGCCAAATCGGCCGGCGAAAAATAGCCGGTCCCGTACGCAAGAAACACCGCTGGAGCGGCGGCACCGGCCCAGCGTGTTGTGGCATGGCCACGAGGTTTCGCGCCATGCGCGGGCTTGACCCGCGCATCCATCTCCTTTCAAAGAATGGTGGATCGCCGGGCATAGGCGAGCGAAGCGACGCCGTTCTTCGAACGGCTATGCCCGGCGCTGACGGCGCACGACGTCCGTCCGGCCCGGAACCCAGCTCGTTCGTTGCAATCTCGCGCCATGCGCCGCACGCCCGTCTACATCGTCTGCTCGCCCCGGCCCTTGGTCGGCAAAACGCTGATCGCGCGGCTGCTGTGCGAGTTTTTGCTGTTGCAGCGCGGCGGCGTGATCGGTTTCGATGTCAACCTGAAGGAACCGACGCTGCTCGATTTCCTGCCGCGCACAACGGAAACCGCGGAAATCGACGACACCTTCGGCAAGATGGCGCTGATGGATCGCCTGATCCTCAACGATGGCACCGCCAAGGTGATCGATCTCGGCTTTCATGCCTTCGACGAATTCTTCACGATGATCGGCCAGATCGGCTTCTTCAAGGAAGCGATGCGGCGCGGCATCGCGCCGGTCGTGCTGTTCGTCGCCGACAGCGACCGCGTGTCGGCGCGCAGCTACGCGATGCTGCAAGCCGCTGTGCCGGCGCATGCGCTCATCACCGTCGACAACGAACACGTGCTGCGCGGCGAGATGCCGGCGCAATACGGCGGCCGGATGTTGCGTCTCGCGGCGCTGCCGGCCTTCCTCACCACCTATATTGATCGCACCTCGTTCTCGTTTACGGAATTTCTGCGCGGACAGAAAGATTCCTCGAGCGAACTGCACCAGTGGATTCGCGACGCTTATTTCAACTTCCGCGAGATCGAATTGCGGCTGCTGCTGCAGGGCGGCTGAAGGAGCTTTCAACCTCGTCATGGCGCTTTTCCGGCCATGAGGCAACAATATCGGACACTCAGTCCGTCGCGATGAAACCTGCTTCTCAATGGCCGTCGAACGCCATCAGCGTGCGCACCGGCACGTCCATGGCGCGCAGCTTATCGGCGCCGCCAAGGTCCGGCAGATCGATGATGAAGCACGCCGCGCAGACCACGGCGCCGATCTGCCGCAGCAGCTTCACCGCGCCTTCCGCGGTGCCACCGGTGGCAATCAGGTCATCGACGAGGATCACGCGCTCGCCCGGCTTGATGGCGTCGGCATGCATCTCCATCTCGTCGAGGCCATATTCCAGCGAATAGGCGATGCGCACCGTGGTATGCGGCAGCTTGCCCTTCTTGCGGATCGGTACGAAGCCCGCCGAGAGCTGATGCGCCACCGCGCCGCCGAGAATAAATCCGCGGGCCTCGATGCCGGCGACCTGATCGATTTTCGATCCGGCCCATGGATGCACCAGTTCATCCACGGCGCGGCGAAACGCCCGCGCGTCGCCGAGCAGCGTCGTGATATCGCGAAACAGGATGCCCGGCTTCGGATAATCCGGAATGGTGCGGACAGCGGCTTTCAGATCGTCTTCAAGGACCATGGGTGTCTTTCCCAGCGAAATCATTCCGCACCGTCATTGCGAGCGAAGCGAAGCAATCCAGGATGGTGAGGAACGAAGCCTGGATTGCTTCGTCGCTTCGCTCCTCGCAATGACGGCGTCAAGGCTAGCTACCCCGCCCCAGCCGGAATGCGTTCTCGACGATGCGCAGGCCCACCTCGCCGCCGAGCGACATCAGCGACTCGGGATGAAACTGCACGCCGCCGACCGGCAGCGTCTTGTGCTCCAGGGCCATCGGAACGCCGTCGTCCGTCGAAGCCGTCACCTGCAACACCTCCGGCATGCTGTCCTGCTCGACATAGAGCGAATGATAGCGGCCGATGGTGATCTCGTTCGGCAGCCCGTGCATCAGGATGCCGCCGCGCACCGCGACCCGCGACGGCCGCCCGTGCGCGGGCTGCGTCAACTGCCCGAGTTGGCCGCCAAAATATTCACCGATCGCCTGGACGCCGAGGCAGACGCCGAACACCGGCAGCTTCTTCGCGAGCGCGGTGTCGATGGTCTGCCTGATGCCGAAATCTTCCGGGCGGCCCGGCCCCGGCGACAGCACCAGCAAATCATACTGGCCGCAGTTCAGCTTCGTCTGGGCGTGCTTATAGCGCGTGACGCTGACTTCGGCGCCGACCTGCCGGAAATAATCCGCCAGCATGTGCACGAAGCTGTCGTCGTGATCGATCAAGAGCACGCGCTTGCCGGAGCCGGTGGCGTCCGGCGCGACGCTCGAAAGCGGCTTCGGCGGATCGCCGCGCAGCGCCTGGAATAGCGCCGCCGCCTTGGTCTGGCACTCGCGGTCTTCCGCCGCCGGATCGCTGTCGAACAGGCAAGTGGCGCCGACGCGCACTTCGGCGAGACCGTCTTTCATGCGAATGGTGCGGATGGTGAGGCCGGTGTTGATCGAGCCGTCGAAGCCGACCACGCCGAACGCGCCGGCGTACCAGCGCCGCGACGAGCGCTCGTGGTCCTCGACGAACTGCATCGCCCATTTCTTCGGCGCGCCGGTCACCGTCACCGCCCAGGCGTGAGTGAGGAACGCATCGAGCGCGTCGAAGCCGGGGCGCAGAATGCCTTCGACGTGATCGACGGTGTGAAACAGTTTCGAGTAGGTCTCGATCTGCCGCCGCGCCAGCACCTTGATCGTGCCGGGCATGCAGATGCGCGCCTTGTCGTTGCGATCGACATCAGTGCACATGTTGAGTTCGAATTCGTCCTTCTGCGAATTCAGCAACTCGCGGATCTTCTCGGCATCGCCAATGGCATCGGCGCCGCGCGCGATGGTGCCGGAGATCGGGCAGGTCTCGATGCGGCGGCCATCGGAGCGCACGAACATCTCCGGCGACGCCGAGACGAGAAACTCGCCGTCCCCGAGATTGACCAGCCCGCCATAGGGCGACGGATTGATGCGGCACAGCCGCTGAAACACTTCCGCCGGCGTGCGTTCGCACGGCTCGGCGAACAATTGCCCGGGCACCGCCTCGAACAGATCGCCGCGCGCGAACGCGGCGCGCGCGGTTTCCACAGTGGCCTGATATTCGCCGGGAGCGTGATCGGTGAAGCCCTGGCGGCCCGTCCGGGTGTAGACGCTTTCGCCGGTATTGGTGGGCAAGCCGTCGGTGGATCGGCCGTCGTAAGCGAACTCGAAATTCAGCGTGACGCCGCGGCCGGTGGCGCGATCATAGGCCAGCAAACGATCCGGAATGAACAGCACGATGTCGCGCTGATCGGCCTCGCGCGCGCGCCGCTGCACGAGGTCTTCCATCTGGAACACGAGATCATAGGCGAACGCGCCGTAAAGCCCGAGCAGCGGATCGACCGGCGAGGCCAGCGCCGCAACGATGGCGCGCACCAGCGACATGGCGCTGGCGCGACGGGTGCGCTGGTCCTCGTCGACCGGCGCGTCGCCGCGAAAGATGGTGCCGGCGAGGTGTGTGGCGGAGGTCTCGCTGATGGCGAACGCGGGATCGCGCAGCGTCGCGCCGAGAAACGCGACCAGGACCTCGCCACGCCGGTTCAGCGCGCGGATGTCGAACCGCGTCCCCACCGTCTCCAGCACCAGCGGCGGATCGGCGAAGCCCATGTCGAAGCTCTCGTAACGTCCCGGCACCGTGGTGCCGGAGGAGAGCACCACGCCACGGCGGCGGTCGAGTAGATCGATCAGGCGGTCGAGCGCGGCGCCGCCGGTGAAGTGCGCCACCGTGCGCGAAACCTCGAGGCCGGCGGCGGTGCGATAGCTCGCCTGCGCGGGAAGCAGAAAGACGGTCCGGTTCATGGCATCCTCTTACGAAACTTGCCGAAGGAGCGCCACACAGGACAGGGATGCCGGATCATGAGCAAAGGCCGCCGTACTGCGAGGCGACCTTGACGATTGGGAAACAGAAAATCGCACCGGCCACCTTCAGGAGGTGCGCCACCACAGACGGCTCTGGGACAGGGTGCTCATGGGCGGCAAGACACCACGGCAACGGACCCGCGTCAAGGGCGGCGTCGCGCGGCACCGGGAACCAAGCGCCGCGACCATTGTTGATGTGATCCCGACGACAGCCGGCACTGACAGCCGGCCCCCGCACACCTCATGACTTCAATCGGCCATCCAATCCAAGGAGTTGACCCTGTGAAGAACAACAGACGAATGATCTGGATCGCTGCTGCGGCTCTGGCGCTGGCCAGCACCGGGACCATCGCCTCCGCCGCCCCGGCCACTGCGCCGCTCGCGGCAGACTCCGCGCTGATCCAGGTCAAGGGCGGTCACGGACACGGCCACGGCGGCTTCCATGGCCACCACGGCCGTCGCCACGGTGATCGCGGCCTGCATCGTGGCTGGTATATCGGCCGCCATCGCGGCTGGGGGCACTCCCGCCATCGCCATCACCGCTGGTAATTACAGCAACCAAGGCACATGCAGAAGGCGAAGCTTCCGTTCCCGGAGGCTTCGCCTTCGTGTTTCTGAATGAAGTGCGCCGGCCAGTCAGCGTCGGCTTGGCTTGATCAGGGCGCATCCCGCACAAACACCGTCATCGACAGCGGGCCGACGCCCTCCTCCACCACGCGCCAGCCGATGTCCTCATACAGCGAGCGCCGCGAGGGACGCGACGTCAGATAAACGCGCGGCGCGCCGGATCTCAGCGCGTGATCGGCCGCGTGCTGGATGATCTGCCGGCCGATGCGGCGCGAGCGGAAGGCCGGTTCGATCCATACCGCCGCCACCCATGGCGTGTATTGCGGCCGCTCGTCGAGGTCGGAGGCGATCACCGATGCGGTGCCGGCGAAGGTGTCGCCGGTATGGGCGACGAACGCCTTGGGGACCGCGGCGGACGCGAGCCCCTCCTTCATCCGCGCGACGATGTAGTCAAGCGGCACGCCGTGCGGCTGCCACCATGCCCGCCAGATCCGGTCGGCGACCTGATCGAAGAACTCCGGGCGGTCACTCAGGCGCGAGATCGTGACGCTCGGAGGCAGCTCATCCAAGATGCTTCCGGAAGAAATCGGTGGCGCGGCCCCAGGCCAGCTCCGCCGCCTCGCGGTCGTGCACCGCGGCGCGCTGCTCGTTGACGAAGGCGTGGTCGGCGTCATAGCGGAAGAATTCCGCGGTCTTGCCCGCGGCCTTGAGGCCCTGCTCGAAGGCATCCACCACCTGCGGCGTGCACCAGTCGTCGCGATTGGCGAAGTGCCCCTGCAGCGGCACGCGGATATCGGAAGGCTTGGCCGCCTGCTCCGGCGGAATGCCGTAGAACGCCACCGCAGCGCTCAGCTCCGGCAGCTTCGCCGCGCCGATGATGGTCACCGCGCCGCCGAGGCAGAATCCGGTGAGGCCGACCTTCGCGCCGTTGCGCGCCAGATATTGCGCCGCGCCGCGCACAGTCTGCGTGGTGGCGTCGATGAAATCGAGCGAGCCCATTTCCTTGTTGGCGGCTTCGGTATCGTGATAGGGCACGACCACGCCATTGTAGAGATCGGGCGCCAGCGCATCGAAGCCGGCCAGCGCGAAGCGATCGGTGAGTGCCTTGATATTTTCCGACAGGCCCCACCATTCCTGAATCACCACGACGCCCGGCGCGTTGCCCCGCGCAGCATTGGCCAGATAGCCCTTCGCTTCCTTGCCGTCCGGTCGTTTGAACGTGATGCTGCTTCCCATAATGTCCTCCGTGGTCTCGGGCGCCTGACGTGAACCCATTGTGTCCGCTCCGCCGGGACAAGGCAATGGATGCGAAGCCGTTGCCGAGCGATCATCGTCGTTCGGAGACATCCTCGATCGCCTAACAAAAAAGCCCCCGCGATGCGGGGGCTCTTCGTTGTCTCGAGCGTCGCGATCAGTGCGCGTTGGCCCACACCTTCTTCTTGGTGAAGTACAGCAGGCCCGCGAAGATGATCAGGAAGATCATCACCTGCATGCCGAGGCGCTTGCGCGCTTCGAGATGCGGTTCGGCCGCCCACATCAGGAAGGTGGTCACGTCACGCGCATACTGCGCCACGGTCTGCGGTGAGCCGTCGTCATACGTCACCTGATCGTCCGACAGCGGCTTCGGCATCTTGATGGCGTGTCCGGGGAAGTACTTGTTGTAGTGCGATCCCTCCGGGATGGTCACGCCGGCCGGCGGATTTTCCGAATAACCCTGCAGCAGCGCGTCGATGTAGTTCGGGCCCTGCTCCTGGAACTGGGTGAAGAAGTCGAAGATGAATTGCGGGAAGCCGCGCGGATAAGACCGCGCCTTGGCGATCAGCGACAGGTCCGGCGGCAGCGCGCCTCCGTTCGACGCACGCGCCGCGTTCTCGTTCGGGAACGGGGCCGGGAATTTGTCGGCGACCCGGCCCGGACGCTCGAACATTTCGCCGGCGTCGTTCGGCCCGTCCTGCACCTTGTACTCGGCTGCAATAGTCGCCGCCTGCGCCGCGGTGAAGCCGGGGCCACCCGGATCGGCAAGGTTGCGGAAGTGCACCAGGTTCATCGAGTGACAGGTGGAGCAGACTTCCTTGTAGACCTTGTAGCCACGCTGCAGCGCGCCGCGGTCGAACTTGCCGAACGGACCGGCGAACGACCACGACAGCGACGGCGGGGTCTCGGCGTTTTCGGCGGCCTTGGCTTCATGGCTGCCGCCAACCACCAGCGAACCGATGGCAAGCAGCGCGACCACCGCGGATGCCACGGTCGAGCGGCCTTTCGACTTCGCCAGCACGTCGTCGGCGATCGAGTTCGGCACCGCGCGCGGCGTCTCGATACGGCTGAGGACCGGCAGCACGATCAGGAAGTAGGCGAAGTAGCAGAAGGTCAGGATACGACCGACGGTGACGTAGATGCCTTCGGCCGGCTTGCCGCCGAGCCAGCCCAGCAGCAGGCAGACCACGACGAAGATCCAGAAGAACTGCTTGGCCAGCGGGCGATAGCGCAGCGAGCGGGTCTTGGCACTGTCCAGCCACGGCAGGAAGGCCAGGACCAGGATGGCGCTGAACATCGCGATCACGCCGCCGAGCTTGCTCGGGATCGAACGCAGGATCGCGTAGAACGGCAGGTAGTACCATTCGGGCACGATGTGCGCCGGGGTCACGCCCGGATTCGCCTGGACGTAGTTCTCCGCATCGCCGAGATAGTTCGGCATGTAGAAGATGAACCAGGAGAAGAAGATCAGGAAGCAGACCATGCCGAACGCGTCCTTGACGGTCGCATACGGCGTGAAGGGCACGGTGTCCTTCTCGGTCTTCGGCTCGACGCCGGCGGGATTGTTCTGACCCGCGACGTGCAGCGCCCAGACGTGCAGCACCACGACGCCGGCGATGACGAACGGCAGCAGGTAGTGCAGCGAGAAGAAGCGGTTCAGCGTCGGATTGCCGACCGAATAGCCGCCCCACAGCCAGGTGACGATGGGCTCGCCCACCAGCGGAATGGCCGAGAACAGGTTGGTGATGACGGTGGCGCCCCAGAAGCTCATCTGGCCCCACGGCAGCACGTAGCCCATGAAACCGGTGGCCATCATCAGAAGATAGATGATGACGCCGAGGATCCAGAGCACTTCGCGCGGCGCCTTGTACGACCCGTAATAGAGACCGCGGAACATGTGGATGTAGACCGCGATGAAGAACATCGACGCGCCGGCGGCGTGCATGTTGCGCAGCAGCCAGCCGTAATTCACATCACGGACGATCCCTTCAACCGAATTGAAGGCGAGATCGACATGCGGCGTGTAGTGCATCACCAGGATCACGCCGGTGACGATCTGCAGTGCCAGCATCATCGAGAGGATGCCGCCGAACGTCCACCAGTAGTTCAGATTGCGCGGAGTCGGGTAGGCAACGAAGGAGGAATGAATGAGGCCGCCGATGGGCAGGCGTTGTTCCAGCCATTTCAGGAAGCCATTTTGTGGCTGGTAGGTCGAGGGTCCGCTCATGATGCGATCCTAGGAATTATGCGGCAGCGCTGGTGAAGAAGGCTTGGGTCGGAGTGCCGAAGCCACCGTCAGCCAATCTGAATCTTGGTGTCGGAAACGAACTTGTAGGGAGGCACAGGCAGGTTGGCCGGCGCGGGTCCCTGCCGGATACGGCCGGAGCTGTCGTACTGCGAGCCGTGGCAGGGGCAGAAGAAGCCGTCATAATTGCCTTCGTGGGCGAGCGGGACGCAACCGAGGTGCGTACAGATACCGATCACCACCAGCCAGTTGTCGTGGCCTTCCTTGACGCGCGCCTGGTCGGACTCGGGATCGGGCAGGCTGGAGATCTGAACCGCCCTCGCCTCGTCGATCTGCTTCTTGGTGCGGTTCATGATGTAGATCGGCTTGCCGCGCCAGAACACCTTGATGTCCTGACCGGTCGCGATCGGGGACAGGTCAACCTCAATCGGCGCGCCGGCCGCGATGGTCGAAGCATCCGGATTCATTTGTGAAATCAGCGGCCACGCGAAAGCTGCCGCGCCCACCGCTGCGACGGAGCCGGTGGCTACGTAGAGGAAATCACGGCGTGTGTGCCCCGCCGAAGACGCTGTCGTCACGGTTTCAAACCCTTTCTCTCCTGCATCCCGCCAGGACCGCCCCCGAGCTGACCGGAACGGACTGCCGGCACCGCGACCCCCGCGGCGGCAGAATGACCGTTCGTCCCGCCCGAATGGGCAGACCTGACAGTCCAGAATCGTTCTATTGGCACCCTTGCCGATGGAGCGCAAGCCCGCTATCGGCTGAGCCGCGTGCAATGCACGAAAACCGCTCAATCCGGCCAATATTTCAGCGCTTTCAGCGCTCCCAAAGGACCGCGCTCCCATGCAGCTCGCGCTCTATCAGCCCGACATTCCGCAGAACACCGGAACGATTCTGCGGCTGTGCGCCTGCCTCGGGGTGGCCGCCCACATCATCGAGCCTGCCGGCTTCCCGGTTTCGGACCGCCACTTCCGCCGGTCGGGCATGGATTATCTCGACCGCGTCAGCATCACCCGGCACGACTCCTGGACGAAATTCGAGGAGTGGCGCGCCTCTACCGGCGCCCGGCTGCTGCTGTTTACCACCAGGGGCAGCCGGTCGTATCTTGATCAGCACTATGCGCCGACCGATATCCTGCTCTTCGGACGGGAAAGCGCCGGCGTTCCGGATGCCGTTGCCGCCGCGGCCGACGCCCGGCTGCTGATCCCGATCGCCCCGGGCCTGCGCTCGCTCAACGTTGCCATGGCGGCGGCCATGGCCGTGGGCGAGGCCCTGCGACAGACCACCGCAACCACGCTGGAGCCGCCTCGGTGAGCTATGCCGTCAAGGAAATTTTCCTCACTTTGCAAGGCGAAGGCGCCCATGCCGGGCGCGCGGCCGTGTTCTGCCGCTTTGCCGGATGCAATCTGTGGAGCGGCCGCGAGGAGGATCGCGCGGAAGCGGTCTGCACGTTCTGCGATACCGATTTCGTCGGCATGGACGGCACCCTCGGGGGCCGCTACGGCACTGCGGACGATCTGGCCGAGACCATCGCCGCCCAGTGGGCCGGAGCCGATCAGCGTTTCGTCGTCCTCACCGGCGGCGAGCCGCTGCTGCAGGTCGACGGCGCGCTGGGGGCGGGGCTGCACGCCCGCGACTTCGCCATCGCCG